>Ga0315295_10000068_pt1 | contig 84084 bp, 62 predicted proteins | sample YL17G14_0_MG_FD_204453 | JGI IMG/M metagenome (GOLD analysis project Ga0315295, IMG submission 204453) | Sediment microbial communities from Yellowstone Lake, YNP, Wyoming, USA - YL17G14_0 | ecosystem: Environmental > Aquatic > Freshwater > Lake > Sediment | place: USA: Wyoming | collected... | reverse complement strand
GTCGCCGTCCATAGTTACCGTCGTCGTAGCTGATGCCGGATTAACTACCTTGCCGGCGTCAACCGCCGTGCCCGTCCAGCTCACAAAGTGGTAATTCGCGTAGGCCGACGCGACGAGGTCGACGACATTGCCGTCGGGGTAATTGAAACCGCCTATGCCGGGGTCGGTCACGTTGCCGCCCGCTGAAGTGGTAACCGTCAAGGTGCGGGTAACCGGCGTTACCGCTATGGCCTGGACCACGAACCCAATGAGCACCTGGCGTCCACTAGTGGAGTGCGTGACGCTCGGCGTTTCATCAGCGCCGGTCGCGGATTTGTACCCACCTACTACGTCGAAGTTAGCATCTCCAGCTTCGTAAGCTTTGATGAAGCCGTTGTTTAATGTATAGTCGCCGGTCTTACTACAGGCGGCAGCGGCAATAACCATATCGCCATCTTTTGTGGAAAGTGCGGAGGTTGATAGTGAGGTGTCCCTTACAGAGGCGCTTGCGCTGGCCCCGATAAGAGCCGTTTGATTAACGTCCGAAAGGAATACACTGGAGTATGAAACCGAACCTGGTGTATCGCTCCAGTTGACAACGAAAGTGTCATCGGTTGCGGCAGCAATGCCGGCCTCATTCAGGTCGAAGGCCGCAGTGTATATATATACTTGCGTGCCGGAGAATGTCCCGTCGATGATTTTAGTCATCGGTTGTCCACCGTAGGTCACAGAACTTATATTTAGAGAGCCGGACCATTTAGCGTGCGCAATGAAAATTAGAGCGCGGTCGTCGCCTGATTCCTTTGCGTGAGTCGTGCCTGTCACCCAGGACCCTATGATGCCGATCTCATTCGATGCTGACTGTGGAGCAAAATTGGCGACAATCGTATAGTTGGCGTTCATAGTGATTATGGTGATAGCGGCATTCACGTCGGCTATTGTGCCGACGTCTCCGGTCCAGTTGACGAAATGGTAGCCAGCGTTCGGCACGGCGTTCAGGTCAACAACGGAGCCGTGGTCGTAGGGGAATGTCCCTATACCGGGTTGTGTGACGGTGCCGCCCGTCGTCGAGGCGACGGTCAGCACCACCGACGTGGACGTTTGTATAGTCAGGCCAAACGTGCCCGACCCCGAAACCCTCTTAACAACAAGCAAAGCATCGGCATCGGCCGGCGGTGTGTAACCGATGGATTCGTTGACGTCGTTTCCTGCCAGCGTGCTCGATGCGAGGATTATGGGTGTGCCGTACGCGCTGGGCGTGTCGCTGTAAAGGTAGAGGTCAAAGTCGCCGCCCGGAGGGACATTTAAATTCGGCTCAAAGGCGACGCCACTTTGCAATTGCACCTTGCGTGCCCAGACCCTTCGGTCATAGACGCCGGGCCCGAGCGTGTCGCTGACAGAAGAACCGGGCGTGTAAGAGACGCTTACGGCCTCGACAGCCGCATCAGGATTTATTATGCCGTAGCCCTCGTAGGGGTCCTTGCCCGCCGGAAAGCCGCTCGGCCCGCCGGAAGCACGCTGAAGCGTCGGGTTATAACTGCCGTCTTCGCGGTCTGTGTTCGTTTCGGAGGCGGTTGCGCATAACACCATTTTGACGTATCGCGAATGCTGGCTCGAGTAGAAGTCCCACGCGATTCCCTGCTGCTCCATAGCGTCAATTACCAGAGCGGCTGCGCCTGCTGCAAAGGGACTTGCCATTGAGGTGCCCTGCATTGATGCGTAGTCGTTGGGCTGCTGGTCTGCGAACGCGGGTCCATCCGCTGAGGAGCTATCCACCGAGAGGATGCTCGTATAGTAACCGGCTGAGCCGCCGGGCGCCATTATGTCCGGCTTGTAATCTTCCTCTCGGCCGGATATCGAACCAGGATTACTGAAACCTACACTTGAGTAATCCGTCAACTGGTCCTCGTCGTTGCACGCTGCCATCGTCAGCGCCATAGCCGCCCGGCCCGGGTCACCTATCTGTCCGCCGGGTCCGCTATTGCCGGCGGAAACAGCGACAACTATCCCGTTGTTGACCGCCGTATTGACTTTCCCCCGCAGTGTCGTATCAGTGCCGTCAACCCCCAAGCTCAGGTTCATTACCTTAATTTTATTTGCCACGCACCCGGCCACCAAGGCATCTATAGCCGCCCCCGTCCGAATGGTATCGCCAGAACCATCTTTGCGAAATACCTTTGCGGCGGCCCAGTTGCATCCCGGCGCCACGCCTCTGAATTTGTTAAAGCCGTCGCCGACGCCCGGGTAGTTTGTCACCGAATTGGCGATAACAAAATCCTTTACCGTTCCGCCGTTGCTCAAAAGCGCCGTGGAATACGCCCGGCTGGTTGATGCCGTAAAAGTATTGGTCACCGTTGTTAATGGTGAAGTGCCGGTTGCGGAATTGAGAAGATACGCCCAGCCACTTGAGGTCCCCTTGGGATGATAGGCCTGGTGCAGTGAAGTCAAGCCGCCTCCCGTCCATTGTGCGGTCGAAGAGTATGTCACTGAAGCACCAGGCAGACCAATCGGAAAGACGTAGAAGGAGCCGGATGGGACGTAGGTCAGGTCTTCTACGTCCGTGTAGTAGAGCATGCCTGTTGCCGAGCCGCCCGCCGCCCCCGTGCCCAGCGCGATACCTGCCACGTGTGAGCCGTGCTGGACGATATCGACGGGGCTGCTGTTGTTCTCGCCCGAAAAGTCGTGCCAATACACCATCCGGCCCGACAGGTCCGAATGATTGGCGTCGATACCGCTATCTATGATGGCAATTGTGATTGTATCAGCCCCATCGAAGCCGGATGGGTTGCCCGCAAAACCCGACGCCCAGACGGGACGAACACGGCCGGTTCTGGTAGCCACGTCAAGATGCAAGACAACGGGTTTTGCCTCCTGAACCAGAACTAATGTCGCCCCCATTAACGATGGCAGCGCATCAACCTCTCGAAGAAGGATATGCCCGTTCCAGCCATATGATACCGCCTTGTAGATGTAGGTAATTTCGCCTCCACGGCCCAGGAAGTCGTCGATTTGCCGCTGCGTCACCTGGTCATTGAAGATTAGCTCCACCTCGACGGTGCCCGCGAGCAGCGTCTCCGCCTCTTTTGTCTCTTTCGATGTCACGGCGGATTTCAGCCGGCCCATTGCCGTCGCAGCTTTGGATTCAAGCTCGTCGTCAATGGCGTTTCGGTTCAGGTCGGTTGAGTAGGTTGTTGCAATCAGGGGCGGTATCCGCGGCGGTGCAGGCGGGGCGAACTCCCCTCCATCGGCCACGCCCGCGGCACCCAGAAGGCACGCCAAACCGACTATCAGCAAAACGACCACCCTGCTTGCAGACGGTGTGCCGCCACCCCCAAGACAACGCCGGGTGTGATGTTCTCTAATTACAATAACTCCCATATCCTCCACAACAACGCGGAACTCGCGCTCATTGCACGAAAAACCACCTCCATGTGTTTCTCGCAGACCTTATCTAATAATTGTACAGATTTCGTCGTATTTGTCAAGAAAATCCCCCTATCCCCTTCTTATTGCCGCAGAATCGAAGGGGCGCTGTCCATAATCCCCGTTATTATGCTGTCTTCTGTCTTCGCGTCCGGGCGGCAAAATGTTAAACTTGGGGGGATGAACGGCAAAGAATTCAAATGTGAACCGGCTGGCTTATATGTGCATATACCATTTTGCGACGCCAAATGCCGATACTGCGGTTTTTACTCCGAGCCCATAAAAAACCACGACTCAAGGCGGCTGATTTCGGCAATCATCACCGAATTAGGCCGGTATGTTTCGGCAATAGCCGTTCAAACGGCCTATATCGGGGGCGGAAGCCCGAGCTGCCTGCCACAAGAGCTGCTGCCGCGGCTTGTTGGCGAAATTACTTCACGATGGCCTGCTCTGGACGAGTTCACAGTCGAGGTCAATCCCGGACAGGTCGATGGGGACACATTGAGTCGATTACGCGCCTGCGGCGTCACTCGGCTTTCAATCGGAGCACAATCCTTTGTTGCCGGCGAACTGGAGTTTTTAGGCAGGAGACACTCGGCAGCCGATATCAGCGGGGCGGTTAAGTCGGCAAGAGAGGCGCACTTTGAGAATATCGGCCTGGATTTGATTTTCGCCATTCCCCCCTCGACTGGTTCGACTGTGCTCACCACAGGTCCGCTCGGGACAGGCGGCTCGACGTTAAAGTCGTGGAAACACACACTGCGCGCGGCGATTGACTTAGGCGTACAGCATATCTCCGCTTACGCCCTTACTTACGAAGAAGGGACTCCGTTGCAAAGAGCAGTTGCAGCAGGTGAAGTTGAGCCGGTCGACGAGGAAACCGACCGGGCAATGTATGAAATTGCTATCGACACTCTCGAAGGGGCCGGTTTCAGGCAATATGAAATATCGAATTTTGCAAAGCCATCCTTCGAGTGCAAACACAACCTTAACTACTGGCTAAACAACCCTTACATCGGCGTCGGTCCAGCTGCCGGCTCATATTGGCGGGACAAGCGCACCCTCAACGTCGCCGACATAGAAAAATACATCGAGGCAATTGAGCGGGGAGCAGACGTGGCCGCGGAAAGCGAAACTCCAAATCATCTGCAGATTGCCTGCGAGACGGCGGTTTTGAATCTCCGCCGGCGGTGCGGAATCAACCTCGAAGAGTTCAAGCATCGGACCGGCTTTGAGGCAATGGAGCTGTTTGCCGAGCCAGTCGGAAGATACGTAAAACTTGGTTTGATTGAAACGTCTGACGGCTGGTTATTTCTTACGCGCAGGGCGCTTCCAATCGCCGATTCCGTCCTGTGCGATTTTTCAGCAGTTTGAGGAAAAGGGGTCGGCCTGCCCTGAGCGGACTTGTGGTGAGCGCAGTCGAACCAGTCGAAGGGGTGCATTTTTCTTTTTTCAGCAATATAAGCGGCTGTCTTTATTGTAATGCCTGCCTAAAAAATTTGGAGATTTCTGGTATAATGTTAGAGGCGGTTTTTTCCTAATAAAAGGGCCCAGGCGAGCAATGAAGCTTGAAATGCGAGGACAAATGCGGCTGGAGCAGCAGATGAAGCTGGCTCCGCATATGATTCAGTCGATGGAGATACTCCAGCTTCCCCTTCTGGCGCTTCAGGAGAGAATTGAGCAGGAGCTGAACAGCAACCCTGTTTTGGAGATGGATGACTCGCCGGCGCCGACGGAAACGCCCGCTGATTCGACTGCCGGACCTGAGGCGCAAGCCGAGTCCAAAGAGCAGGAGAGAAAGGATGACACGCTGGACGAGGAGTTCCGGGATTACATTGAGCAGGGGACCGGTTTTGCGCGGCATCAGCCGGACGAGCCGGACCCGAAGCTTGCGGCGATGAACAACACCGCCGCACTGCCGCAGTCGCTGCACGATTATCTCGAAGACCAGTGGCGGATGGTCGAGGCGGATGAACCGGTTAAAAGGGCCGGCGGTATGATTATCGACTACATCGACGACAGGGGGTATCTGTCGGTTCGCTTAGAGCAGCTGCACAGCAAGGACCGGACCGATTTTGCGCTCGATGATTTACAAAAGGCGATTGTACTTGTCCAGAAACTCGACCCGCCCGGCGTCGGCGCGCGAGACCTGAAGGAGTGTCTCTTGATTCAGATTGGCCAGGGCAGCGAGGGTTCGACCCCCGACAACGACATTCGCGGGCAGGCAAGCTCGCCGCAGGCGAATATGAGCTTCGAGAAGGAGCTTGTTGCCAACCACCTGGACAAGCTGCTCGAAAACCGCCTGCCTGAGATTGCAAAGAAAATGAATTGTTCCATCGAGGACGTTAACGGGGCGATTGAGCGGCTGAGCAGATTTGACACCTCGCCCGGGCTGCAGATAGGCAGAAACCATAATCATCCCATTACCGCTGAGGTGATAGTGGAGTACTCGGATGAGGTCGGTGATTACACGGTTCGGCTGGCGGAGGACGGCTTGCCTCGCCTGCGAATAAACGACTACTATGCCAAAATGACCTCAGGCGACAAGCTTGGCGACAAGGCAAAACAGTTCCTGCAGAACAACATTCGCTCGGCCCAGTGGATAATCGACGCGATACAGCAGCGGAAAAACACGCTGCTTAAGGTGACACGCTCGATTGTCAGCAGGCAGAGGGAATTTTTCGACAGGGGTCAGCTTTACCTCAAACCACTGCCGATGTCGAAGGTTGCCGAGGACGTCGGCGTGCACATTGCCACGGTCTCGCGCGCGGTCGCGGGCAAATACGTGCAGTGCTCGTGGGGGGTTTTGCCTCTGAGGAAATTTTTCAGCGGCGGCATCGAAGATACGCGGGGCAACGAAAAAAGCTGGGGGGCGATAAGAGCGAGGCTGCAGGAAATAATCGACGCGGAGGATAAATCGAGGCCCCTCAGCGACGACCAGATTAAAAACAAACTCGCCGAAGCCGGCATCACGGGGCTTGCCCGCCGAACAATCGCAAAATATCGCGGCTTACTCAAAATCCCGCCCGCCCGTCTGCGGAAAAAATACTAAAAAAAGCATTTGACCCGTCTGAACATTCTATATACTATGTGAGTATATAATCACATAGTAATATAGTTGGGAGACAAATATGCCTGATTCAAGAAAACGATTTCTGTTTGAAAAACAAGCCAAGATTGCGCAGGCCATCGGCCATCCTTTGCGTCTTGAAATCATTGACTTTCTAAAAGACGGCCCGCAATGCGTCTGCGACATCGCGGAGCATATCGAGGCCGAGCGTTCCAACGTTTCACGACATTTGTCGGTTATGGTTGCCGCAGGGGTGCTGGAGCACCGCAAAGAGGGGCTGAAGGTCATTTATTGGCTCAAATGCCCCTGCATTCTCGATTTTTTTACCTGCATGTCGGGCGTGCTCAAAGAACAGGCCAGGGAAAGCAGAAAACTTTTGGCGGAACTTTAGCCGACGACTTTTATGAAAAAAGAAATTAAAATCTTCGCAGCGCTTGTTGGTATCTTCCTTGTCGCGTATTTTCTGCCGTTGGGTAATCCCAAAACCCAGCAGGCGATTTACGAGGCGTTTCGGCTGCTTCAGTGGTATGCCCGCAATCATACTTTGGCCTGCATTGTGCCCGCGTTGTTCATCGCTGGTGCGATAATCACCTTCCTGTCGCAGGAGGCGGTGATGAAGTATCTTGGCCCGAAGGCAAATCCCATTCTTGCTTATGGCGTGGCATCGGTATCGGGTTGTGTCCTCGCAGTTTGCTCCTGCAGCGTTCTGCCTATGTTCGCGGGGATATATCAGCTTGGGGCGGGACTTGGGCCAGCGACGGCGTTTCTGTATTCAGGGCCTGCCATAAATGTCCTGGCGATATTCCTAACGGCTCGCGTTCTGGGCTTTTCGATTGGCCTTTGGCGTGCGGTTGGGTCAATCGTGTTTGCAGTTGTTATCGGAGCGCTAATGGCGGTCATATTCCGCAAGACCGAAAGGGCAAAGATTGAGGCAACTTTGCAAATGCCTCAGCCGGAAAAACCTTCTCGCTCGATAGCGAAAAACGGCCTGTTTCTGGCGACGATGATTTTATTCCTTATCTTTTCCGACTGGTTCAATCCGGGCAAAGTGACCGTGACAACCACTGACGGCCGGACATTCAATGCGGTAGTGCTTAACGAAATGAAGGACGCAGTGCGGTTTCAGCTTGAGCAGGATTTGGGCGATTTGAAAGCCGGCGACAAGATAACTCTGTCTAAACCCGATATTGCAAAAACAGTTGACCGCGAAAACTGGGTGATGACGGTTTATCACATTCGCTGGTACCTGGCGGGTGCCTGCGGATTGGCAGTACTTATTATGGCCTGGGGATGGTTCGCAAAAGACGAGCTGCGTCAGTGGATGTCGAATACCTGGGGCTTTGCAAAGATGCTTGTGCCGTTGCTCTATGGCGGCGTCTTCGTCGTCGGCTTCATCAGTGTCTTATTGCCAGAAAAGCAGGTCGCTCAGTGGGTCGGCGATAATTCACTACGCAGCAATCTTGTCGCCAGCGTCATCGGCGCCTTCTGGTACTTTGCGACGCTCACCGAAATCCCCATTACGCAGGCGTTGATGGGGCTCGGTATGCACAAAGGCCCTGTGCTGGCGTTATTGTTGGCAGGCCCGGCACTATCTTTGCCGAGCATCCTTGTCCTCCGCAAAGTTATGGGCGACGTCAAAACAATTGTCTTCACCGCCCTTGTGGTAATAATGTCAACAATTGTCGGAATGTTCTTCGGGGCTTTTTTTAACTGAGGAGAATAAGATGGAAAAGACAAAGTTGAATGTTTGCGGACCGGGGTGTGGTTGCGGTAAACCTTTGGGAAGCAAAAAAGCAAAGGCCGCAATCTGCCTGATTGTGCTGTTGGCGATATGCGGCATTTTTGTTTATAAGGCAAAAAGTGCAAAACAGAGCACTCCAACCAAAACGGAAACCGCATTTGCTGCTCCAATAGCAAATCAGGCAGATGGGCAGGAACCCGCGGTCAAATCGGCCGAGGACAAGAAAATGGTAGGTGAGTTTCTGGATTCACTCCGTTCACTGAACAAAGTAGCTGTAAATCAGGACGCCGTATTTGTTTTTGTCCCCGCTATGGGAGAAGAAACGGTCGGCAAGGAAACCATAGATGCGATTGCGTCCGCTGAACAAAAATTGAAATCCAGCGGCATACGTATTGGCTTATATACCTTACAGTCCAGTTCGCCCGAATACGCCAATTTTGCCAAACAATTGACCTTGCCAGGTATGCTGGTAATGAGCAAAGGTCGTGGTAGGGGGGCCGTGTCTGGAGAAATAACAGAAGAGAAACTATTGCAGGCATACGTCGCATCCTCGCGAGCAGGTGGCTGCTGTCCCGCTGGTGGCCGCGGTCCGTCTGTTTGCAAATAAAGATATTGTGATACTCGAATACGTTACAAACACATTACAGCAGGTGGCCTCCGAGCCATTGGGGCTTGTTTTTGCCCTGGTTCTTGGAGTGGTAAGCGCCGCCACAAGCGCCTGCTGCACGCTCCCGGCGTTGGGGGTTTTGGTCGGTTATTCCGGCGCTCAGGCGAACGACAATCGAAAGGCGGCCGTCAAGACCGCGCTGCTCTTTACGCTGGGCACGGTCATTTCTCTAATGATTATCGGGGGAATCGCCGGTTTCGTCGGCCAGGTTGCACAGAACTCGCTGGGCCGATACTGGAAAATCTTTGCCGGGGTCGTGGCGGTACTCTTTGGACTGGCTACACTCAAATTACTGCCCTTCAAGGTATCCTTGGGCAAATTCGAAGGCGTCAAAAGCAGAATGGGAAAACCCGGAGCGGTGTTGGCCGGTCTTATCCTGGGTGGAATTGTCGCCGCCAGTTCCCTGCCGTGCAATCCCGGCATTTTTATCGTCATCGGAGCGGCGATTCTGCAAGGCAAGGTCTTCTGGGCGACACTCATGCTGGCGATGTTCGCCATCGGTTTCAGCCTGCCGCTGGGAGCGGTGTTGTTGGGAATTTCGTTAAGCAAGGTCAGCCTCGCCGCCAGGGGCGCCGACGCCACGATTCGCTGGATAGCGGGAGCAGTTCTCGTCATCGCGGGTTTCTATTTTCTGGTAACATTTTGAGAAGGTTATTATGGATTTGGAAAAAAACGAAAAAATCATAGAAACGGTGCGGAAGGGATATACGAATATAGCTAAAGGCAAATCAGGATGCTGCTGTGGTTCGTCCGCACCTGACAAGCTTGCTGGGGCAATAGGTTATACAAACGAGGAGCTGGAAGTATTGCCTGATGGGGCGAATATGGGGTTGTCCTGCGGAAATCCGACTGCTATCGCAAATCTCAAGCCGGGCCAGGTTGTTTTGGACCTTGGCAGCGGAGGCGGCTTTGATGTCTTTATCGCCGCTAAAAAGGTAGGCCCGAAAGGCAGGGCTATCGGAGTTGATATGACCCCTGAAATGCTCAGCAAAGCGAGGTCGGCCATTCCAAGATTTACAGAAAAAACAGGTCTTTCCAATGTCGAATTTCGACTCGGAGAAATCGAGCATCTGCCGGCGGCGGACGCGAGCGTCGATGTGGTTATCTCAAATTGCGTAATCAATCTTTCGCCTGATAAGCAGCAGGTCTGGCGAGAGATTGCCCGTGTTCTTAAACGGGGAGGCAGGGCGTGCATTTCGGACCTGGCGATGAAAAAGCTGTTGCCCGAAAAGGTTTTGAAATCCGCAGCGGCGCTTGTTGGCTGTGTTACGGGTGCGGTTATGATTGATGAGACGATAAATATGGCAAAACGGGCGGGCCTGAGTGATATTCAGATAAATGAAAAGGCATACAACATCGACGTAATGGCTGATTGTAACGACCCCCTTTACAGGCAAGTTAAAGAGGATTTGCCGCAGGATGCCAAACTCAGCGATTATATTATCAGTGTTAATGTTACAGCATTCAGGACAAAAAAATGGGGATTTCAGATATGACGGACGAAAAAGCAGAACAGGTTCAAACAAAAGAATTAAATGTCTTTGAAAAATATCTGACTGTCTGGGTTTTGCTGTGCATAATTGTCGGAATAATCCTCGGCAAAATGGCTCCTGGTTTTGCCAAATATCTTGATGGCCTGGCGATATACGTCGGCGGCGCGCCGGTCGTTTCAATTCCCATCGCGGTGTGCCTGTTTTTTATGATGTATCCGATTATGGTGAAGATTGACTTCGCTGAGGTTCTCAAGGCGGGCAAAAGCATAAAGCCCGTTGGGCTTACGCTCTTTGTCAACTGGGCGATAAAACCATTTACAATGTATGCCATTGCCCTGTTTTTCTTAGGCACGCTTTTCCATACATTCATCGGTCCTGATGCGATTGACCTCGTAAAAATGCCGTTTGGGTTGGACCTGCCCATCGGCGCCACATACGGCGTCGGCAAAGTCGTTTTATCAAACGGCGTCAAGATGCTCGAAGTGCCGTTGTGGCGGAGCTATCTGGCTGGCTGTATCCTGCTCGGCATCGCGCCCTGCACAGCGATGGTGCTTGTCTGGGGGTATCTTGCCAAAGGCAACGATGGCCACACACTTATCATGGTGGCAATCAATTCATTGAGCATGCTGTTTCTTTATGGTCCTTTGGGTGGATTTTTATTAGGTGTAGGTAAATTGCCTGTGCCGTGGCAGGCACTTTTACTGTCGATTGCGATTTATGTGGCACTTCCGCTTCTGGCGGGATTTATTTCGCGAAAATGGATTATTGCTCACAAAGGCCCTGTATGGTTCGAGCAAAAATTCCTTCATATCCTCACGCCCGTTACCATAATCGCGTTGCTGATTACGCTGGTGCTGCTGTTTTCCTTTAAGGGCGAGGTCATCATTTCAAATCCGCTGACCATTCTCTGGATTGCAATACCGTTGTTTATTCAAACCAATCTTATCTTCTGGATTGGTTACGGGCTGTCGAGGCCTTTGAAACTTACATATCAGGATGCGGCGCCTTCGGCTATGATTGGCGCCTCGAACCATTTTGAAGTCGCTATTGCCACAGCAACAATGCTCTTTGGCCTGTCTTCCGGGGCTGCGCTGGCCACTGTCGTCGGCGTATTGATTGAAGTCCCCGTTATGCTTATGCTCGTCAAAATCTGTTTGAGAACTCAAAACTGGTTTGCTCCCCACGGCATCGGGAGTCAATTATGAAGAAGATACAAATCCTCGGCACGGGCTGCCCGAAATGCAGGAAGCTGGCGGAAAACGCGGAAGCCGCGGCAAAACAGCTCGGCATCGAATACCAGATTGAGAAAGTCACCGAAATTAACGAGATTATGAAATTCGGGGTAATGATGACGCCGGCTTTGGCAGTTGACGGACAGGTCAAAGTCGTCGGCAAAGTCCTTTCGCCCGAACAAATAAAACAATTACTTGCCTAATCAGGAAACCGACAAATGAAGCATATCTCCTGTAACAGAGGAAAATATCAGCAAAGTAGTCGCCAAAGGCAAGAAAATTTTTGAATGAATAGCGCGCAATTTGAGATTTTGATGCAGTGCCCCTGCAGCGGCGGCGCCTCTAACCCGTTATTGCTGCTTGCCATATTTGCAGGGTGTTGGCTTTTGTTTAACTGGATAAGAAAGTTAATAAAATCCAAAGGGGTTTCGTTTATGAATAAGGTAATGAAAATTGTAATTATTGTCGCCCTGATTACGGTTGTGGGCACGGTTTTAGCTTTAAAGCAACAGAACAAATCTTCGGTTTCTGAACCTCTTACATCGGCAGGTCCAAACCCGATAACGATGACGGAAAGCAAACCACAGAATCCGGAAAATACTCAAACGGCAGAAACAACTGCCACGTTGCCCCGGCTTGTGGATTTAGGGGCGACTAAATGCATCCCCTGCAAGCTTATGGCCCCGATACTTGAGGAGTTAAAAAAGGAATACAAAGGTCGGCTCGAAGTGGTCTTTGTCGATGTCTGGGAAAATCCGCAGGCGGCAAAAAAATCGGGCATAAAAATAATACCAACTCAGATTTTTTATGATGCTTCAGGAAAGGAGCTGTTTCGCCACGAGGGGTTCTTTTCAAAAGAAGATATTCTCGGAAAATGGAAAGAATTCGGTGTAAACCTCGAGAAATGATATGCAGGAACTTTTTACACAATTAACCCGTGCCGTCGAAGGGGCGTGGCTGGTAGCCGTGGCCGCATCGTTTTTATGGGGAGTATTGAGCATTTTGTTAAGCCCCTGCCATTTGGCGAGTATCCCGTTGATAGTGGGTTTCATCGATGAGCAGGGCAGGATTTCCACGAAGAGGGCGTTTCTTATCTCTGTGCTTTTTGCGGTTGGCATCCTGATTACCATAGCGGGTATCGGGGCGATAACCGCCGCAGCGGGCAGAATGTTGGGCGACGTGGGGAAATACGGAAACTACTTCGTCGCTTTGATATTCTTTGTAGTAGGGTTGCATCTTCTCGATGTGATTCCTATGCCTTTCTCGGGTCCTGGGCGGGTGGGGATGAAACAGAAGGGTATGCTGGCGGCCTTTATTCTCGGCCTTGTATTTGGTATTGCTCTCGGCCCCTGCACATTCGCTTATATGGCGCCAATGCTGGCAATTACGTTCAAACTCGCCGCTAATAACTTCTTCTACGGACTTATTCTCTTGCTCCTTTACGGCGTAGGGCATTGCTCTGTCATAGTTGTCGCGGGCACCAGCACTGAGCTTGTCCAGAGATACATGAACTGGAACGAAAAATCCAAAGGTGTGGTGATTATCAAGAAAATCTGCGGCATACTGGTCATATTAGGCGGCATCTGGCTGATTTATACCGCTCCATAGAGCCGTCGGCATCTATTTTACTTTCGCCTATACCCTGGGGCTTCGCGTATATTGACATTCCCTGTCGGATAATCAATCATCGGTGTCGAAGTGGTGAATGAAGGGGATTGTTGCCTTTCCGTTCTTTCGTGGGCCGCGGCAGACAGGTTGGCGGGCGCTTCCTAACAAAGATAAATGATTCGCGAAAGAGGAAAAAACAGTTTAATTTTTGCGCGCATTTTTTGTGCCGAATTACACTATATTATAGAAGCTGGCATCAGTAATGGATTGGATTTGGCAGGTGCAAGATGAGCGAGACGACGAAGCAGCCGCCGGATGAACGATTGGTCGAACTGGCACGGAACGGCTGTTTGGACAGCTTCGGCACCCTCTACGGGCGGTACTACGGCAGTATGATGGCACTGGCGTATTCGGCGACAGGCGACATTTATGTTGCGGAGGATGCCGCTCAGGAAACGTTTGCTATCGCCTGTCGGGACCTGCCAAAATTGAGAAGTAAAGATAAGTTTGCGGCCTGGTTAGCCGGAATATGCCGAAATGTGGCTAAGCAGATGAATAGGCACGAAGTTCACAAAAATGCGCACCGCCTGCCTTCCTCACAAGCACAACCCGAGCAAAACTTATTCACTGATGAGGTCAGGCGGGTTGTCTGGCAATTACGCCATCGCGACAGGGAGCCGATAGTGCTGCGGTATTACGACAACCTTTCTTACGAGCAGATTGCAGCGATGCTGGGCATTTCGGTAGAGGCGGTGCACGGCCGGCTGATTAGGGCGAAACGGAAAATTGCGAAGCGATTGAACCACGTCGGTGTGACAGAGGCGGATTATGAAGGCGTCTGAAAACAATAACTGGCTGGACGACATCCTTGCAAAGGCAATCGGCTCAGAAAGACGAAGGCCGGACTTTGAAAAATGGCAAAAAGAACACCCGGAAGCGGTTGGAATTTTAAAGTCGCAGGCGATGCGGCAACCACGGCCGCTTGACCTGCTTGAAATAGGGAGAATTATTATGAAAAACCCAATTACAAAACTCGCCGCAGCGGCGGCGATAATCATCGCGGTTGTCGTATCAATATCGGTTTTCAACAAGTCAGTGCCAACTGTGATACCAACTGCCTCGGCTTCCGCCGTCCAGGTGCTTACCGACGCAACCAAGGCGATTGAAGACGTGCGGTCAATTCACATCAAGGCGCAGATGCGAACGCTTCCGGGCGACAATTTCTCGTTAATTGGCCTGGAGTATGATTTTGTGCCAATCGAAATGTGGAAGAAAGTGGATGACGCAGGTATCGTGCGATGGCGAATCGAGAAACCAGGGCGTGTGATTGTTACGGACGGCAACTCGACAATAATGTTAATAAGGCCCAATTACGCCGTCAAAGGAGAAAGACCGTATCCTATCGGCTGTTTCGATGCCTGGTGCGGACATCTGTTGAACGTTAACGGCCTTCTCGATAGCGCTATAGAGGAAGCGAAGAATCGGTCGGATACTGAATTACGCCTGCGGCAAACAGGGTCGAGCAGTGGACCGGAATCAGTGCTTGAAATTGAGAGCAAAGCAGCCGGCGACTATACAAATGATTACCTCAAGAACAAGTTCATCTCGGAATCCAACAACAAGAAGGTCTATTGTTTTGACGCGGAAACCAAGCTCCTGAAAGGTTTTGAGGTATTCGTGCACGGGGACAAAGAGGACGTGCTGATTTTTGAAGTCAACGAGATTGAGTACAACCCGCAAATTGACAATGGGCTGTTTACACTTGAATTGCCGAAGGATGTGATATGGTACGAGGAACCCAAAGTCCTGCCGGACAACGAAAAGTATGTGAATATGACGCCGAAACAGACCGCGGAGGCGTTCTTCAATGCCTGTGCCGAAGAAAACTGGGATGAATATCTCAAATTCGTGGGAAGTTCACGCGCTGATGAGCGAATAAAGGGGATTTATGGTGGACTTGAAATTATCAGTATTGGCGAGCCGTTCAAGTCCGGTCTCTACGGCGGCTGGTTTGTGCCGTATGAAATCAAACTTCGTCCGAGAGAATTCAATATGCGACTCTCCAACGCCAACTCCTCAAAGCGGTTTGTAATAACGGGAGAGTATGATTCTAAACTGCAACTTACGGAGGAAATAAAGTGGTCGAACGAGCCGGAGGTGCTGGCGAATAATGGTGTTTACGCCCAAATGTCGCCCCAGGATGTTGTAAAAGCATTCTACGCGGCTCTTTCAAGGCAGGACTTCGACGAGATGGGAAAGTTCGTGCCGGACTCTTATATAAAGGAGATGAAGTACGAATTTAAAGTGGCGGCAATGTTTGGCATAGATGCGAAAAAACAACTGCCAACTGTGGAGGTGGGAGAAGTTTTCTGGTCGGCGGAGCAATCCGCTTACTTCGTGAAGTGCCGCGAGTCAAGAGTCAAGAAGTGGAATTTGGCGGTGAGAAACGATAATCCCGCGAAGCGATGGGTTGTTGACGGCGGAATTTAGCACGGTTTCACGTTTCCGATTTGGGAAAAGCGGTAATACGGAGTTAAAAACGAATTTTGTCGTAAAGTAGTTTGACTGAAATATAATTAGTGTCGAATATTTGGAGAATGATTATGAGAAGCGAAATAGCAAAATTTGCCGTCGTTGCGGTGATTGTAGTCGCAACAATCTTTTCAATTAACATTATAGATAAGTCAGTGTCTGTGGCTTTTGGAATTGAGCAGGTAGTCGATGCCAATAACAATATCCGCTTTTTGCACGTAAAACAATTCTGGGCCAATCGACAGGAGCCCGACGAGTTCTGGATTAAATCAGATGAACAAGGCCGTGTCGCAAAAGCAAGATACTACCTGCCCGTAACCGAGGATGGCGTAAAACTCATTACTTGGACACCAGAAAGAACGGAAATTTGGTTTAAAAGTAAAAATACTTTTCTTATTCTCCAAACCAACCGGATTGAGAGTTGGATGCAAAGTATTCTCGAACAATGCCAGCCAAAATTAGTTATGAAAAAACTTCTTGAAGACCAAAAGGCAGGTAAGGTTGACGTAGATATACAAAAACCGAAAGAAAGCCAAAAACCCACCGTCATAGTTGCGACTTATAAAACCGAGCCCAAGAAGAGCATTTACTACATAGACCAGGCAACGGATTTGATTACTCGCTGCGAAGTTTATTATATCGAAGGCAACAGTGAAGTCCTGAATTTCACAATGCGGTTTTCTGACTATAACGTCCCCTTAGATGAAAAGATGTTTTCCCTTAAAGATGAAATACCCAAGGATGTATCTGTAACCAATCAGCTCACCCAGCTTATCGGCGTGCCTCAGGGAAATATGAGCGATGAGCAGGCCGCGGCGGAAACAGTTCGCCATTTCTTTCAGGCCCTCATCGACAAGGACTACAAAAAAGCAGGTTTGATATTCAGCGGTATCTCCGAAGAAAAAGCGAAAGAAATTTTTAGCCGTCTTAATGTTACGGCAATCTTTTCAATCGGCAGCCCAACACCGCATCCGGAAACCGGGCCACACAGCTTTAGAGTCCCCTGCAAACTGGAAATTACCACCCCCGACGGGAAAAAGACCGCCTGGGAGCCCTATGGTCCGTTCACAAGATCCGGAGACGATGAAATGCACCCCGACCGCTGGATAATACACGGCGGAATCTGATGCCAAAAAATGACGTGGCACGAGGCCGGGCGCATTTTGCCCGGCTTTTTTTATGCGCAAAGTTGGTGTTCCACATAAGTGCTTATTGTTTGCCGAACTTAAAAGGGTATTGCAAAAACGGCAATACGGATTATAATACCACACTCTTACAGAAACCGGATTTGTGAATTGAGCGGTGGCGGTTTTTTCAGGAGAAGACCCAATGGAAGCAACGGCACAGGTGCAAAGCGGGACAGAATTGTTCGGCGAGGAGCTGCCGAGCGCCGAAAAGATAAAGAAGCTGTCGCAGCAGGTGCATTCGAGCGAGGCAAAGCTGCTGGTCTTTGGCCAGCTCGTCGAGCAGAATATGAGCAAGACCGGGGCCAGGAGCTGCATTGCCGCCGGCATAGGGCTTTTTATCCTGGGCAGGGACGCCGAGGCGGTTGAGAAGCTGCAAAAGGGCGCCGACTGCAGCGAGAAGTTCACATACCTTGCCTTTGCGCTTCGCCGGCTGGGCAGGTACGATGAGGCGATAAAGAACCTCGGCGCGAGCGCAAAACACGGCGCTGACTCGCTGGCGACGGCCCTGGAAAAGGCCGCGACGCACCGTCAGGCGAGGGACTTCGAGGCAGCGGAGAAAGAATTGAACGGCTGTGCGAATTTCAAAAACGTCTCCGCCGAATATCATTATCAGCTTGGCCGATTGCTCGAGGCGCAGGGGCGGTATGACGAGGCGATGGAAAATTACAGGGCGGCAATGGAGCTTGCGCCTGACCATCACGCGGCGCTGTTTCATTTGGCGTACCGGTGCGACCTTTCCGGAGATGACGAGGCGGCGATTGATTATTACAAGGCGATTACCTCTTCCTCGCCTGTGTACACAAGCGCGCTATTGAACCTGGCTGTGATTTACGAGGACAGGGAAGATTACGACAGGGCGGCGCAGTGCGTGGACAAGGTCCTGGCCTGTCATCCGAATCACAAAAGGGCGATTTTGTTTCACAAGGACATCGAAAGCGCCAAAACGATGGTCTACGATGAGGAAACGGAGGAAAGGAAGACGCGCAAGCTGCAGATTCTCGATACTCCGATATCGGATTTCGAGCTTTCGGTGCGAAGCAGGAACTGCCTGAAGAAAATGAATATAAATACGCTCGGCGACCTTTTGAGGACGACGGAGCCGGAGCTGCTTGCGTTCAAGAACTTCGGGGAGACAAGCCTGCGGGAGATAAAGGTGATTCTGGATGCGAAAGGTTTGCAGCTTGGGATGACGTTCGAGGATAAGCTGCTTGCCCAGCCTGAGCCGACGGAAGACAACGTCGTCGAGGAGGTCAACCAGGGGCTGCTGAATAAGCCCATCGGGGACTTGCAGTGGTCGGTGCGAGCCAGAAAGGCCATACAAAATCTCAATATGAGAACGGTTGGCGATTTGGTGCAGACCACCGAGGCCGAGCTGCTGGGCTGCAAAAACTTCGGCGTGACCAGTTTGAATGAAATAAAGAAGGCACTGGCGAATCTCGGTTTATCGCTGCGAACCCTGGACTAAAAAGCGTGAAAAGTTTGTTCGAGGTGACATGCAGAGACGGCGGTAGCGCGGCAAGACGGGGTGTTTTAAGAACAGCTCACGGAGAGGTTGCGACACCGGCGTTTATGCCGGTTGGAACCGCCGGCGCGGTCAAAGGTATTACGCCTGAACAATTGCGCCGGACGGGCGCCGAAATCATTCTCGCAAACACGTATCACCTGATGCTGAGGCCCGGCGTTGACGCAATAGAGCGCATCGGCGGGCTGCACAGGTTTATGGGCTGGGACGGCCCCATACTCACCGACAGCGGCGGCTACCAGGTCTTCTCGCTGAGCCAGCTTACAAAAATTGACGATGACGGCGTCGAGTTTGCAAGCCACGTCGACGGCGCCAGGGTTTATCTTGATGCCCGGCGAGCGACTGATATACAGAATCGGCTGGGCAGCGATATTGCAATGTGCCTTGACCAGTGCCCGGCATTCGGCTGTGAGCAGGCGGAGCTGGAGCAGGCGGTGGACAGGACCACTCGCTGGGCAAAACGATGCAAAGATGCGCACAGCAATTCAAACCAAATGCTGTTCGCGATAACACAGGGCGGGACAGATTCAGCGCTGAGAGAGCGGTGCACAGCGGAATTGATGAAAATGGATTTCGATGGCTACGCAATCGGCGGGTTAGCCATCGGGGAGGGTTATGAAAATATGGTAAGGACAGTTCGGCATACCACCCCCCTGCTGCCGGAGGACAAACCACGGTATTTAATGGGCGTGGGTATGCCCGGCGACATCGTGGCGGCGGTAATGGCGGGCGTCGATATGTTCGACTGTGTGCTGCCCACTCGCAATGGCCGAAATGCTTATGCGTTTACTTTCGACGGCCCAATACGTATGCGAAATAACGAGCACATAGAGGACAGCCAGCCGATTGAGGCCGATTGCGACTGTTACGCGTGCAAACATTTTTCGAGGGCTGCAATACGACACTTCTTCAACGTCAGCGAAATGCTTGGCCCGATTTTAACGACTATTCACAACCTGCGCTTCTACCAGCGCCTTATGGCCGAAATCAGACAGCGTATCGAGCGTGGCGATTTAGCCGATTGGGGCAAGACGTTTTTAACCGCAGAGGGCACAGATTAGCCCGCCACACTGATGGCAGGCGACAGTTCTGGCGGGGATTAGCCATTTCTGTTTATAATCATAGCTATGCGGCTGTTTAAGAAATGGCGTCGGAAGAGAATAAGCGCTCGGGCCTTTCCTCTGGTCTGGCTTGCCGTTGTCGAGAAGAACGTTCGATTTTACCGCAGATTACCGCCGGCTGATAAAGAGGAGCTGCGGCGACATATCCTCATATTTCTGGCGGAGAAGCGTTTCGTCGGCTGCGGCGGGCTTGCGATTACCGACGAAATCAGGGTGACAATAGCCGCCCAGGCGTGTATGCTGCTGCTTCATCGTAAAACCGATTATTATCCCGGCCTTCGCACCATACTCGTTTATCCCGCCGCCTACGTCGCCAGGGCGAGCAGAACGCTGCCTTCGGGGGTTGTTGAGGAGGGCTTTGACGTGCGGCTGGGTGAGTCGTGGCATCGCGGCTCTGTGGTGCTGTCGTGGGACGACGTCAGGCGGGACGCAGCGGATATTCACGACGGCCACAACGTCGTCTTTCATGAATTCGCACATCAGTTAGACAGCTCCCGCGGCAGAGGCGACGACAGCGAGGTGCTTCAACGGCGGTCCACCTTTATCGCCTGGGCCAGAGTCCTGCACGAAAACTACGGAAAGCTTCAGCGGGACATTGGCGGCAACAGGCCGACGCTGCTCGGCCCATACGCCGGCGAGAACCCGGCGGAGTTTTTCGCCGTGGCGACGGAATACTTTTTTGAAAGGCCAAAGGAATTACAAAAAATCCACCCCGACCTGTATCAGGAACTGAAAAACTTCTACCGCCAAAATCCTGCTGAACTGTAAAACCATCAAAGCCCCAAAAGTTAAATACTTACTGCTAAACTATCGATTTACGGCCAGAGCTGCTCAGTCAGCCACTGGTTCGCAAAGAAGGCAAAGTCGCCAAAGTTAATTATTTCCGGTGTACTGCTCTTGAGATTAGTGGGTTCGGCGAGAGGCACATAGATTGCCCCAGTACCGTCGGTTGCGAGGTAGGCGATTTCATTTGCGTTCAGTGCATAGTTGTACATTCTGAAATCGTCTATTTTGCCGGGCCACGGGCCCCAGGGGCCGAACGGCTGCTGGGCACTATCGTCGTAGCGTGCACCTATCTTGAATACCACGGGCTCCGTCGCAAGCAACGGTTTAGCAACATCGCTGGACGACCACAGTGCGATAATCGCACCGTTGTGATAGATGCTCATTGCGTTGGCATCGGCGTCCTTGACCACGGCATAATGGTTCCAGCGTCCTCCAAAGTCACCCGGTCTCATCGTAGCAGTTTCCACCCATTGCGTCATATTGAACCACACCGTTGGGCCGCCGGCAAAGGCCGGAGGTCTCGGTGTCGGACACAAAACCTCGGCTGCCGGGTGCTCCGATTCATCAGCAGCGCTGATGAGCCCGGGCTGGGTCACGTCCAGCACGGCGCCGGCGTCCATATTGACCCAGCACGTAAAGGTTATGGCATCAGGCCCATTTGCATCCGCGAACGGTACCAATACTTCGGGCGGGACATTGACGAAGCTCTGGGCGCCGTAGACCAGATTGATACACCTGCCTATATGGCCGCCGGCATCCCAGGTTGAATTGTTGTGCATCACACGGTTGTTGCCGTCAATGTACATGTTGACATTAGCGTCGTAAGCATTGCCGCCCGAGCCGGTGTTATGCACGAGGTTGCCGTCGGTCTCGTTAAAGTCGTACCAGAGCACGGGGGCAACGCCTGGTGGAACCGCATCGGGGTAACTCAAGACGGTGCCGGTCAGGAGCCAGTCGTTTACGAACACGCCAAGGTCATTACTGTCCACGAAGCAGTCGTCGTAGAAATCAGCGGTAGGCCCGTATCGCTCATTACAAATCGGCTGGCTCAATCGGATGTTGTCGAATATCACAGTTCCGCTGCCGCCTACGTAGCCACTGCCGTACGGGTTGCACCTGTCGCCAAAGCCCATGACGAAGTACCTTATTTTCTTCAAGTCCACACTTGGACTGTTCAGGTCGGTAAGAATTATCCGCCAATCCTGCCGGACCTCTCTTTGCTGCGCTATACCGTCGGGATTATAGCACACCGAACCCTGATGGTTCGCGTCATCTCGAATCGTCACGTACATTCTGTCGTATACCGGGTCTGCGGCGTTGTCTGCGTTTCCACTAAACGTGAGATACAGGAGTTTTGGCGCACCAGCCGGTACACTGCCGGCGGTCCAGTCGCAACCGCCTGCGTCGTACTGGAATCTTACTTCTGTGTAGGGGTCGTAGATAGTGCCGGTGTTATTGTAGTCGATTATCAGTTGCCCGTTAGCCTGGTCCCATGTAATTGTCCCGGCGCCGGCATAGAGACCGCAGAAGCCGGGCCAGTCAGGGGTTTTCTTCCACCTTGGCAACGAGTTGACATCAAAGTTGTCGATGTAGTACTCCTTTGTGAACTCAAAGCTCCAGACGTCGCCTTTCCAGGCGTTAGTGTCGTTGACCTCGTCGACGCGCCAGTAGCAGGTGTTGCCGGGCACCAGGAAATAATCCGGCACTAAATTAGCGAGCGGATAGGACACCTGGGTCTGCTGGCCTCTGTAAACAATCGGCGTCGAGGAGGTTGCGTTGTTGACGTCATCGTAGTCCGTGCCAAAGAAGATTCTGTGTCCGTTGACGTTGGCTGCGAAACAACCCGGCGTCCACTTCAGCGAGGGGATGTTAATGTCAAAGGGCTTGTCGCTGCCGTCAGCAGGGCACGGGTTAAGGGCTATGCCGCTTAAGGTCGCGAAATTCCAGACAACGCCTTTCCACGGACTGCCGGCGTTGGCATCATTGACCTCGTCGACTCTCCAGTAGTATGTTGTATTGAACAAAAGCTGCCCATAGTGACTGTTTACATCGTAGGTGTTTGTGTCAAACGCGCCCATATAGACACCCTTGGGATTCTGGGGAGTCGCGGTGTTAACGTCATCGAAGCTTGTCCCGAGGTATACGCGGTGTCCGTCAGAGGCGCTTACCCAGCTTCCGGGGTCCCAGCTAAGAGGTGAAGGCGGGTTCATGGCCACTTCCCTTTGGCTGTTTATCGGATTCGGACTGCTCGCCTGGCCGGCCGGCTGAACTCTAAGAGTAAAACTACCGACATGCGGCTGCAGACCGTGATACCGGGCTTCAATAGCGACCTCACATTCTCCAGCCTGAGCACTTGAGGGCGTCCAGCTGATTAGACCGGTGGAGGAATTAACAGTCATTCCTCCTGGACCGCTAATCAGGGTGTAAGTTAAAAGCTCTTCGTCTTCTCCGAACATATTAATATCAAAGCTAAAGGGTTGGCCTTTGGTGGCCTCAATTTTTTCAACCTCGTATGTCCCGCCAAAATCAGAAAGTTTGTAGATATTGGTCTCAAGCACACCGTTAACAACCGTGGTGACAGGAAAAGGAGTTCTTACCACATAATCCGGAACATAGACCACGCAATCTTCTAAATCTTCAGCATGACGGTCTCCCGCCCATACCAGCAGGTCAGGATTTTTGGGAGGTTCTTTTTCAGGCGTAGGCGGCCCGTCTGCTTTTTGTGATTCTCTAACCCAAACCCATTTTGAGCCGTTCCATTGCCAATTTCCGGTGTGCTTGGTTTCCTGTTTAGTATATTTATTACTGTTGGCGTCATACGTCCACCTTCTATCTCTGCCTTCTTTTTTAGGTCCCTGGGTTGCCGGAGGGTTGGGCGGAGTTCCTACCGGCTCTACGGACTTCCAGGTTGTCCCTAATATCACCTCTGACCCGGTCATAATAATTGTCCCATTTGGGTCTGTTTGTTTTGAAATATCCGGGACAACTTTTCCGTCCGGAAGTGTTTTCATATTAACATCTACCAGTTTATACCACTCATTATGTCCTCGTACGAAGGGGCACTTGCCCACCCAGCCGCTACTCCCATCGGCCTTGATGATTTTCATTTGATACTGCTTATTACACCATATCTCGAGCCGATTCCCTTTCTTGTCCGTTTCAACGAGGAGTAATTTATTGTTAGTAGTCGGAGGACAATCCGGAAGAGAAACGCTAACCCAAATTAAGGGGTCTAAGCCATTTTGTTGAACATCGGCATCCTGGCTTTTCATCTCTTGATAAGGCAGCTGAGCAAAAACAGGGCTGACAAGAAAAAGAGTTAAACAGATACATAAACCGAAGCCGAGCAATTGAATTTTTTTGAAAGCTTTTTCGGACATTTTTCTCCCCTTTCTGAATCTACTTAAATGCTTCGTATTTGAAGCAAAAATTGCCGTCATAAATGGCGATTCCCGTCGGTCGCGTATAATTTGAAGGAAACTTCTCGCCATCTCGTTCTGTTAAGCAACATCGAAACCATCATAGAATGCACGCAGAGATATTTGTCAAGAAAATTACAGGATTTTTCTCGATTTGCGATTATGTTTGTCGAGGTCCTCAAACTGCGGAATTTACAGGTAACGACGGGCATAAGAAACAGGACCCCACAGTAAACTGTTTCATCGCTGTTCACCAGCCGTCGACGTCACAAAAACCCCCAACTACGCCACCCCGCCTCCGGCGGGTAAAATGCGTATAAAAATCTTTTGGACGATTATAATAGGCGCGGGCTGTTGACAGAGTATGCCTCGTTGTGGTATAATGCGGCTAATGAGAAAAACCATAGTAGGGACTACGTTGGTCGTCCTGCTTGCGGCGACGGGTTTGCTATTGGCGGGTTGCGGCCTTTTCGACCAGCCCGGCAAGACAGCCGCCGAGGTGCACAGGGAACACCTGCGGACGCTTCGCGTCAATCAGCAGGAGATGATGCAGGATATCGACCGGACGCTTGGCGTTGACCAGCCCAGCAAGCTCACCGACAATAAACTACCGTGACCCGGCCACGTGCCTCGTGAGATACGAGGGACGAGTCACGAGCGACGAGGGACTGTTAAAGGGATTTAACAGGATGCAGACACTCATAGATTACCTCCGACGCGTTGCCGGTTATGACTGGTGGGTCGTCGGCATTGAGCTATTGCTTATCGGGGTGGTCGTTTACTGGGCGGTGGATTTCCTCGAAGGCACCCGCGGCGAACGTCTGTTCCGCGGCGTGATATTCCTGCTGTTCGCAGGCGTTCTCACACTCAATCTCATTTCCGAAATGTACCGGTTCGAGCGATTAGAGTATCTCTACAAGGGTTTCCTGATAGCGGTGCTCATAATCGCGGTCGCCGCATTTCAGCCCGAAATCAGAAGGGCACTGATGCGTCTGGGCCAGCCCACATTTCTAATCGGCCCATCCCGCCGGGCCGCACGGACGGCTGAGGAGATTGTCGGCGCGGTGGCGGAGCTGGCCGCCAGCAGGACAGGGGCGATTATCGTCATCGAGAGGCGTGTGGCGCTTGGCGAGTTTATCGAGACCGGTATCCGGCTGGATTCGAACGTCTCCGCCGAGTTGCTCAAGACCATTTTTTTCCCAGACACGCCGCTGCACGATATGGCGGTTGTCATAAGAGGCGACAGGATTGTGGCTGCCGGTGTGCAGCTGCCGTTAGCGGAGCCCGGCTCAGTCGACGGCGTTCAATTAGGGTCGCGGCATCGCGCCGCCATAGGCATAACCGCCGGTTCGGACGCCGTCTGCGTGGTCGTAAGCGAAGAAACGGGCATCGTTTCCCTGGCCAGCGACGGGAAGCTCGTCCGCAACGTAAATGCAGAACAGATTAGAGATGCGCTTGCCGGCATGGCTGGTGCCGCGTAACGAATTGCAGATGATGAGAAGATTCGGGTTAAGAAAGATACTCGCGACGGTTGCCCTGACCGTGCTGATATGGGTTTGGGCGGACTTGGCGCTGGATGAGCAGTTTGCGGTTTCGAACGCGAAGATAAGCGTCGCCAAGAGCGTGAATCCGGCGCTGTGGGTGACCCTTGGAGGGCAATCCGCGATTTCGCTTGAAAAGGTCATCCTCAGGGGTTCTGCTCGCAGGATTGCCGACGCCCGTCAGCGGATAAACCAGGGGAGGTTTATCCCCGAGTTTTACTTCGACCCTGAGCACGAGAAGATGACCGCCGTCGGCGAGCACGTGCTCAACGTGGTTGGCTTTCTTAAGTCCACCGACAAGGCGTCGCAGCTCGGGCTTACCGTCGTCTCGGCTGACCCGAATACAGTGACGGTCAGCGTCATTGAGCTGCAGAAAAAGCAACTGCCCGTTCAGTGTTTTGATGATAGCCAGAACCCCTTGAAGGCGGCCAGCATCGAGCCGGCGCAGGTGGAGGCGTTTGTGCCGGCAGGGAGCGTCGGTGCAGCGCTCGAAGCAAGGGTAGTGCTCGGCAAAAGGGAAATCGAGCAGGCGCAATTAGCCGCGATAGAGAAGATGCCCTACGTAGAGCTTGCCCCGGGACAAACCAGAGAAGCGGCAACCAGCGTCAAAATTACCCTGCCCAAAGAACAGCAGCGTTTGCAGGAGTATATGATAACCAGCGTGCGCCTCGCTTTCTCGCCCAGTGCAAATCTCCAGGGCAAATATAAGGTCGAGCTTGTCAATCCCGATGCGGTGATGGGTACCGTTGCCATCAGGGCGACGCCTGAGGCCAAGCTCGCCTACGACAATATGCGATACCATGTCATTCTCGAAATCGACGACAGTGACAGAGACAGCCGTGGCGAGGAGCTTCGCAGGGACCTTATCTACAATTTCCCGCAGGAGTTTGTCCGCAAAGACGAGATAATGCTTAACCAGGCACCGGTGCAGGCCCGGTTCCGTGTGGCGCCTCTGTATTCCGACGGTTCCACGCCCGGCGCGCCGGCGCCGGCTGTGAGTCCGAATTAAGCCGATTGCTGATTACCGCCAGCCCTCCGCACCGTCCTGTATGCCTCCGCGACCAGAACCAGCCCCAGTAGAAGCAGTATGCCGGCGATAATCCCTACCGCGGAGAGCTTGTATTGTTTTAGTAGCAGGACAAGTGCGACAAGCGTCATCACGTTCATAAATACCATCGGGCCGAGGACAAAGCCGGCCTTGCGTCCGGTTTTTTTGAGCCAGACGGCCACGACCAGCAGGACCAGACCCGCGAGCAATTGATTGGTTGCGCCGAAGACGGGCCAAATCACCTTCCAGGCGGGGATGGGATTGCCGGCGGCGTCCCTGAGCGTAATGAGGACAAATACGGTCGGCAAAACAAGCGTCGCGACGGTGGAGAGGTATCGCCACCTGACGTTCTTTAGCCGGAAGAATTCCTCGAAGACGTATCTGCCTAAGCGGGTGGCGGTATCGAGCGTCGTGAGGATAAATGTTGATAGCGCCAGCAGGCCGAAGGAAAAGCCCAGCTTTTCCGGTATGCCGAACACTGAGAGGAACTTGCTCATCCCCGTGCCGTATACGACCAGCGGGGCCTTGCCGGCCAGGGTGTCGCTTTTTGCCAGCATTGCCACAGTTGCTATCGCGATGACGGCGACAAGGCCCTCGATAAGCATTGCGCCATAGCCGATGAGTTTTGCGTCGGATTCCTTGTTGATTTGTTTCGAGCTTGTGCCCGAGGCGACGGTGGCATGGAAGCCCGAGCAGGCGCCGCAGGCGACTGTGATGAAAAGCATTGGAAACAGCGCTCCCAGTTGGGGGTCGGACCAGGCGGTAAAGGCCGGATACTGCATCGAAAAGCCGCCGAGCAGGATGCCCAGGAAACCGCCGAGGACCGAAGCATACAGCAGAAAGCTGGACAGGTAATCACGCGGCTGGAGCAGAATCCAGACCGGCGTTGTTGACGCGATAAAACAATAGATAATCAGAAATATATCCCAGGTTTTTGCCGGGTTGTCGGCGATGATTTTGGGGACGATATTGGCTGAGATGGGAATTTGTTGTCCGAGCCATACGGCGACGAAAACGAGGGGGACAAATATCAGCGACGACCACAAGACGGGGAGTTTGAGTCGATAAACAGAAACGCCAAACCCCAGCGCCAGCGCAATAAACAGGATGGAGGACGTTGCCACGCCGCCGTCTTCAACGAAGGTGGCGGCGGTAAGGTCGGTAAAAACCGTCAGGACATAGACAAGCGACAGCCAGATGAAAAGCAGGAACATGTTGTAGGCCAGAGGGGACATATATTCTTTTGCGATTTCGGCAATCGAACGCGCCTTGTGGCGGATGGAGGCGACGAGCGCTGAGAAGTCGTGGACGCCGCCGATAAAAATAGCTCCCAGCAGCACCCACAGCAATACGGGCAGCCAGCCGAAGGCGACCGCTGCGATAATCGGGCCGACCACGGGGCCTGCGCCGGCGATTGAGGAGAAGTGATGTCCCAGCAGAACCGCCTTGTGCGCGGGCACGCGGTCGATGCCGTCGTAATCGGTGTGGCTTGGGGTAGGGTTGGCGTCGTTTATGTCGTATCGTCTTGTGAGGAATCTGCCGTAGAGAACGTATGCGAGCGCGAACGCTGCAACTGCGACGAGAAGGATTAAAGGAAGCATTTTATTCTCCAAAAATCATTTTGGCTTATCGCGCCGTTGCCAATGTTTTTTTCCCCGCTGAAGATTCGAGCCCCGGCGCGCCAGGGTTCGCGCCGGCTTTTTTGTTTCAGCGGTTTTTTGCGCCCTGTGAGGTCTGACCAGAAGGCGAATCGGGACCTCGGCAATAGGCAGAAGCGAGCCGATTTGCCCCACAACGAACCGCAGGTAGTTGTCATCAAAAAGGTCGGGCTTATTGACAAACATAAGTATGGTGACGGGGTTGACCGATACCTGGGTGGCATAATAGATTTTGGGGACGCCCGTTTTTGCCGAAGGGGAGCGCCCTTGTTTTATGATTTCAAAGGCCTTGTTCAGTTTGGGCGTTGGAATCCAGGTGGTTGCCTGTTTGAATATCTCGCCGGCGAGGTCGAGGACAGATTTGATATTTTTGGCTGTGGTGGCGGTGGTGAACGCAATAGGGGCATAACCAAGCCCCGGCAGCAACTTCGTAAGATACTCCTCATATTGGCCCGTCACAGCCGAATCCTTTGCAAGGTCCCATTTATTTACGACTATTATGCAGCTTTTGTTTTCATCGGCAATCAGCTTGGCCAATCTTTTGTCCGGCTGCGAGACGGGGGTGGTTGCATCAATCATCAATAGGACGACGTCAGCCCGGCGAATTGAGCTTGTTGCGCGGACAAAACTGTAGAACTCGATATTGTCGGCGATGCTGCTTTTTTTGCGGACGCCCGGGGTGTCGATGACTACGACGGTTTTGCCGTCCTTTTCGAACCTGATATCGACGGCGTCGCGCGTCGTGCCGGGGGTCTCGCTGACGATGACTCTGGTTTCGCCGACGATTGCGTTTACAAGCGAGCTTTTGCCCGCGTTTCGTTTGCCGACAATTGCTACCTTCATTACCGGCTCAGCCGGCCTGGATGATTCGAGGTCTTTGAGCCGTTCGAGAATTGTATCAAGCAGGACTGATTGATTGACGTTGTTTTTTGCCGAGACGCACAAAAACTCGCCGAAACCGAGTTTGCCGAACTCGCCCGCCTCGGGGAATTGTCTGGTGGTATCGGCCTTGTTGGCCACGCCGAGAACGTTGAGGTTGTGCTTGCGAAGCAATTCCGCTATCGTCTGGTCCAACGACATAATTCCCTCGCGGATATCTACCATAAACAGGATGAGATTGGCTGAGTCGATGGCCCGCTGGATTTGCTGATGGACGTGGCTTTCGAGGTGGTCTGCGTCAACGATGCCGTAGCCGCCGGTATCGACAAGCTCGAAGTAGCGGTCGTTTTTCTCTGCGCAGCATGCCTTCCGGCAGATGATTGCACTGACGCGGTCTCGCGTCACACCTGGAGTCGGCTCGACGATGCTTATCATTCTGCCGGCTAAGGCGTTGAATAAGCTGCTTTTGCCCACGTTGGGTCTTCCAATAATCGCAACTACCGGTAACGCCATAGCCCGCCATTATATCAGCGAAACCGGCTCATATAAAGCGGCGGGACATAATAACAGCGGTTAGCGGGCGGCGGAGGAGTGCAGATTGCGGACCGGGGATTCCGCCGAATGGCGGTGAAAGTTCTGATTGTGGGTCTTACCGTGCGGATTTTACGGCAAAGTCGGCAGAGAGGCGCTTGCCGGACGGGCAAAAGCAGGTGACGTGCAGGATGCAGGCGTCGGCGAACGGCTTGGACATCGGCAGGGAGAACAAATATGCGCGCAGAAAATCCTGCCAGTGATTGTTGTTGAGGGCGGGGTCGGTGAGGTCGATGTCCGGCCAGATGACGAACCGTTTGCCTTTCGGGTCGGTGGAGCGATGGAGGTGCTCGAACAATTCGAAGCGGAAGACGGCGGGGGATTTGATTTGGGAGTCGAAGGAATCGACCAGGCAAACATAGGCGTTGATGGTGGAGTTGTGGCTGGCATCCGAGGCCGCGACGAGCGAGGTAAGAGGGATGATGTCGACGCGTGCGGGGCCATAGCGAGCACAGGGCGGGACACCGCCGGGTGCAATGGAGATGGACGGCAGGCCGGTGCAGCCGGCGTAAAAGACGAAGGCCAGGATGAAAAACAGCTTTGACGAAAGCGTTATCGTTCTCATAAAGTTCTGGCGGGGTTTGCCCCGCCCTACGATATTATTTCGGCGAAGGGGCTGGTTTTAGTTTAGTTTATTCAAGACCGAAGGAGGCCTGTTTGAGGTCTCGGGAGTTTGGTCCGACAAAGACGACAAACCGGCCCGGTTCGGTTTTGAAATTAAGGTCCTGGTCGCAGAAGGCAAGGTCGGAAGCGGTGAGGAAAAACTCCACGTTTCGTGATTGGCCCGGCTCGATGCGGATTTTGCAGAAGCGTTTCAGCTCCTTGACGGGCCTTGTGACGGAAGCGACGAGGTCTCGGATGTAAACCTGGACGATTTCATCGCCGGCAAGTCGGCCCGTGTTTTTGACGGTGACGGAGACACGAAGCGATTCGCCGTTTTTAATTGCGGTTTTGTTCAGACGGACGTCGGAATACTCGAAGGTTGTGTAGCTTAGGCCGAAACCGAATGGGTAAAGCGGGTCATTGGGGATATCAGAGTACATAGAAGCGTGTACGGGAGTATCTTTGGCGTGGAGGGGACGGCCTGTGTTCTTGTGATTATAGCAGATGGGGACCTGGCCGAGAGCAAGAGGGAAGGTGACGGGTAGTTTTCCGGAGGGGTTGACGTCGCCGAAGAGGACGTCAGCGACGGCGTTGCCGGCCTGTGTGCCGAGGAACCAGGTTTCGAGGATGGCCGGGAACGAGTCGCGGAGGTTTTTGACGGTGAGTGGCCGGCCGTTGGCAAGGAGGACGACGGTGGGGACATTAAGTTTGGCAATCTCGGCGGCGAGGTCGTCCTGATTGTAAGGCAGCCCGATATCGGCGCGCGAAGTGCATTCGCCGGTCATATCCCCATTTTCGCCGACCGTCAGAATGACGAGGTCGGCCCTTTCCGCTGTTTCGACGGCGTAGTCGATTTGGTCGGCGCCGGCGACGCCATGCAGCTGGTAGCCGGGCGCGAAAAGAACAGTAGTCCCGGGAGCAACTTTGGCTTTGATGCCTTCGAGGATTGTGACAACGACGTCGCTGTCACCCTCGGCGTGCCAGCTGCCGAGCATATCGATTTTACTGTCGGCGAGTGCACCGATGACGGCGATGGTTTTGACATCCTTTTTGAGCGGCAATGTTTTATTGTCGTTTTTGAGAAGGACGATTGACTTCGCCGCGATTTCACGAGCGAATTTGATGTGGTCGGGATGAAGGATGAGTTTCTTCTCACGGTCGGGGTCGCAATAACGGTAAGGGTCGTCGAAGAGACCGAGAGCAAATTTGGCTTTGAGGACCCGGCGGACTGCATCGTCAAGGCGTTCCTGTTTGACCCGGCCTGAGGTCACAAGCCCGGCGAGGTGGTCTGTGAAGACGCCTGACTGCATATCCATATCGGAGCCGGCGTTGATTGCGAGGTCGGCGGCGTGGGCGCGGTCTTCGGCGTAACCGTGCGCAATTAGCTCAAAGAAGGCTTTGTAGTCAGAGATGACGAAGCCATCAAACTCCCATTTGTTTTTGAGAACGTCGGTAACGAGATATTTGTTGGCGGAAGAGGGGATGCCGTTCAGCTCGTTGAAGGAATTCATAACGGTGGCAACTCCGGCGTCGACGGCGGCCTTGAAGGGGGGCAGGTAAACCTCCCATAGTCGCAGCAGCGACATATCAGTTGTGTTGTATTCACGGCCTGCCTCTGCGGCGCCGTATGCAGCGAAGTGCTTTGCACAGGCGAGGATGGTGTCAGGACGGGAAAGGTCCGAGCACTGAAATCCGCGGACGCGGGCGGCGGCGATAAGTGAGCCGAGATACGGGTCTTCACCCGCACCTTCCATAATTCTTCCCCACCGCGGGTCGCGAGCGATATCGACCATAGGAGCAAAGGTCCAGTGGAGTCCTGCGGCGGAGGCCTCAATGGCGGCGATACGGGCGGATTTCTCGATTAAATCGAGGTCCCAGGTCGCGGCTTCCGCGAGCGGGACGGGGAAAATGGTCTTGTAGCCGTGGATAATGTCGTGAGCGAAAAGCAGAGGGACTTTGAGGCGGGACTGCTCAACGGCGATTTTCTGGATGGCGGCGAGCTGTTCTGTGCCGGAGACATTAAAAAATGAGCCGACCTTTCCCTCGCGAATTTCGTTGAGAAGTGAGCCGCTTCTGGTGCGTTCGTCGATGGCTTTCCAATTGTATTGATTAAGCTGGCCGATTTTTTCTTCAAGCGACATTTGCTTCAGCAGAACTTCGACTCTCTGGTCAATTGTAAGCATTTAGGTGCCCTCGTTGGTCTTAATGGATGGTTCGGCGGCCGCGAGGTTATAAGTCGTCGTCGAGGATGTGGCCGAAGCGGTATTTTTTTGTGCGAAGATAGTTGATGTTGTGCGGCGTGGGAGCGGCCTGGAGCGGGATTTGCTCGACGATTTTTATGCCGTAAACTTCGAGCCGGCTGATTTTTTTTGGGTTATTGGTGAGGATTTTGATTTTTGAAAGGCCGAGGTCGCGGAGGATTTGTGCTCCAATGCCGTAATCGCGCCGGTCGGGACGAAGGCCGAGTTTGAGGTTCGCATCGACGGTGTCGAGGCCCTGCTCCTGCAGTTTGTAGGCGCGGAGCTTATTCTTAAGGCCGATGCCTCTGCCTTCCTGACGCAAGTAAACGAGAGCGCCTTTTCCCGCTTTTTCAATCATTTCGAGCGCGGTGATGAGCTGGAAGCCGCACTCGCATCGCTGCGAGTGGAACAGGTCGCCCGTCATACATTCGGAGTGGACACGGACAAGGACGGGTTCATCGTGGATTATGGGCTGGCCGGAACTACCGAGGTCGCCGACGCCGCCTTTGCACAGCGCCAAGTGCGGCTCGGGTGAGGAGGTGGACTCGTAGCCGATAAGTTTGAACTCGCCATAGTCGGTGGGCAGATGCACGACTTCGAGGCGCTTGATTTGGCTTTCGCGCTGAAGGCGGTATTCGATTAGTTTGGCGATGGAGGCGACCTTCAGCTGATGTTTTTGGCAGAAATCGAGCAGTTGTGGCACGCGGGCCATCGAGCCATCATCGTTCATAATTTCGCATATGACGGCGGCGGGTTTCAGGCCGGCGAGCCGCATCAGGTCAACGGCGCCTTCGGTCTGTCCCGCGCGGACCAGCACCCCGCCATCGCGCGCGCGGAGCGGAAAGACGTGACCAGGTCGTGCGAAGTCGGACGGCTTCGCACCGTCGGCGACGGCGGTTTGAATCGTGCGGGCGCGGTCGGCGGCACTTATGCCGGTGGTGACGCCCTGTGCGGCGTCGATGGAGACGGTGAAGGCGGTGTGGAGGCGGGCGGTGTTGTCAACGACCTGTGGGTGAAGACCGAGGGCGTCGCATTTTTCGCCGGTCAGCGGCAGGCAGATAAGACCCCGGCCGAATCTGGCCATAAAGTTGATTGTCTCCGCCGTGACCTTTTCCGCGGCGCAGACGAGGTCGCCTTCGTTTTCGCGGTCCTCATCGTCCACCAGGACAATCATTTTGCCCGCGAGCAGGTCTTCGAGGACTTCAGGTATCTGGCTAAACTCGATGGTCATAGGATAAGAATTAGCAGGAATAAGGTATTTGGTCAAGTGTCGGCTGCTGGTTAATGAAAAGTGATGGGTGGCATAATTAAAATCTGCGGAATTTTTTTCAAAAAAACCGTAACGAACCCGGCCGGATGTGGACTTGGGTAATAGATTGGGCATAGTGGGCGGCTGGTGTTCGGCAGCCCAAAGGCAAATATAGCCCAAATTAGACCTAAAAAGAAGAAGGAGGCGAAATTATGAAGTTCAGAAAGACATTTCTCTTTTCAGCAGTGATAGTGTTATTTGAAATGGGGTATGTAAAAGCGGGCACCTGGACAATTCTTGACATGCCCGGCGCACGGGAGACAGAAGCGCGTAGTATAGACGGCAGTAATATTGTCGGTTCCTACGGTGACGATTCCGGCTGGCACAGTTTTTTCTATAATGGGTCAACCTGGACAACTCTCGATATGCCCGGCGCATCCAAGACGTGGGCGTCTGGTATAGACGGCAGTAATATTGTAGGTGGGTATGGTGACGCCTCCGGCAATGACCACGGTTTTCTCTATGACGGGTCAACCTGGACAGCTCTCGATGCGCCCGGCGCATCCAAGACATTCGTATATGACATTGACGGCAGCAATATCGTCGGCAGCTACAATGACGCCTCCGGCACTCACGGCTTTCTATATGACGGCTCAACCTGGACAACCCTCGATACGCCCGGGGCATCCGGGACACAGGTATTTGGCATAGACGCCAGTAATATTGTAGGTTGGTACAATGACGCCTCCGGCACTCATGGCTTTCTCTATGACGGCTCAACCTGGACAACTCTCGATGCCCCCGGCGCAACCTGGACAGGGGCATTTGGCATAGACGGCAGTAATGTTGTCGGCCACTACATTGACCTCCCCGGCAACGGACAACCCGGTTTTCTCTATGATGGGTCAAACTGGACAACTCTTGATATGCCCGGCGCAGTCATAACAGATGCATTTGACATAGACGGCAGCAATATTGTAGGTAGGTATTGGGATGAGTCTTTCTACGAGCACGGATTCCTATACACAATTCCAGAGCCCGCCTCACTTTTGCTGCTGGCATTTGGTGCGATTGTGGTAAGGCGCAAAAGGTAAAGATTAACAGAAAGTCAAGGGCGCAGTGGATTGTGAATTAGCGCGACAGGTAATTGTGGATGGATTGGGCGGCTTTTTTGCCGTCGCCCATAGCGAGGATGACGGTGGCGGAGCCGCGGACGATGTCGCCGCCCGCGAAGACGCCGGGGATACTGGTCATAAGATTTTCGTCGGTTTCGATATAGTCCCACTTGTTGAGTTTGAGGCCGGTAGTGGTCTTGGTGAGCAGCGGGTTAGCGCCCGTGCCGATGGCGACGACGACGAGGTCGCAATCGATGGTGAATTCCGAGCCGGGGATGGGAACGGGTCGGCGCCTGCCTGATTCGTCGGGTTCGCCTAATTGCATTCTTATACATTTGAGCGCACGGACCCAGCCATCGTCGGTACCGAGGACCTCGACGGGCGCGGTGAGCATTTCAAATTTGATATTTTCCTCTTCGGCGTGGTGGGCTTCTTCGACGCGGGCGGGCATTTCTTTTCGGCTGCGGCGATAGACAATAGTGCTTTCGGCTGCGCCGAGACGTTTGCTGGTTCGCACGGCGTCCATCGCGGTGTTTCCGCCTCCGATGACGCATACGCGGAGCCCTCGGATAATCGGCGTGTCGGCGTCGGGGACGTAGGCCTCCATAAGGTTGGTGCGGGTGAGGTATTCGTTGGCGGAGTAGACGCCTTTGAGGTTTTCGCCGGGGACGTTCATAAATTCGGGCAGACCTGCACCGACGGCAATAAAAACGGCGTCGAAGCCCTCGTCACTGATTAGCTGTGGGATTGTCACGGTCCTGCCGACGATGATGTTGGTTTCGATTTTGACGCCGAGCGCCTTGAGGTTCCTGATTTCGGCATCGACGATTTTCTTTGGCATACGAAATTCGGGTATGCCGTAAACGAGGACGCCGCCCGGTTTGTGGAAGGCCTCGAAAATGGTGACGTCGTAGCCGAGTTTGGCTAATTGGCCTGCGCAGGTAATGCCGGCGGGACCTGAGCCGATGCACGCGACCTTTTTATTTTTCTTCTCAACGGGTTCGGCTGTTGTTTTCGTGCCGCGCTTCATCTGGTAGTCGGCGACGAAGCGTTCGAGCCAGCCGATTGCGACGGGGGCATCGGTTTTGCATCGGACGCAGGTCGCCTCGCACTGGATTTCCTGAGGGCAGACCCGGCCGGTGACGGCGGGCAGGTCGTTGTCTTTGCGGATAAGCTCAGCGGCGGCGAGAAAGTCGCCTTCGGCGATGAGTTTTATAAAGCCGGGAATGTCGATTCCGACGGGACAGCCCGGAACACATTTGGGGTTTTTGCACTGCAGGCATCGCTGTGCCTCGCGGATGGCGACCTGCTCAGTAAGGCCAAGATTAACTTCGTTGAAATCTTTATTTCGTTCGAGACCGGCACGCTGGGGCATCTGCTGTCGCGGTATCGCCATTCGCTGTTTTGTGGTAAGCGTGGTTTGCTGGATATCGGCAGTGGGCAACCCCCCAATAAATTGGGGGGCTAAATTTTCGATTGCCTGGTCGAGTTTACATTCGTGCTGTTCGTATCTTTTGAGGACTTTGCCTTCGTGGTTCTTATAGGTTTTCAGCCGGTCCATCAGCTCGTCAAAATCAACCTTGTGGCCGTCGAATTCGGGGCCGTCAACGCAGGCGAATTTGCGCTGGTTGTCAACGGTGACGCGGCAGCCGCCGCACATCCCGGTGCCGTCCACCATCACGGGATTCAAGCTGACGATTGTCGGGATATTCAAAGGCCGCGTCAGCTCCGATACGGCCTTCATCATTATTACGGGGCCGGCGCAGTAAACGGCATCAACCCTGCCGCCGGGCTGCTCGATTAGCTCCCGCAGTGCGTCGGTGACGAGACCTTTTTTGCCTGATGAGCCGTCGTCGGTAATGGTTATGAGGCGGTCGCTGACCGAGCCGAGAAGGTCTTCGAGTATGATGAGGTCTTTTGTTCTTGCGCCGATTATGGAGATTATTTTGTTTCCCGCCTGTCGAAGTGCGACTGCCTGCGGGTAGATGACCGCGGTGCCGAGTCCGCCTCCGATGACGGCGACGGTCCCGAACTTTTGGATATGGCTGGGGCGCCCCAGCGGGCCTGCGACGTCGGCAAAACGGTCGCCCTTTTTCAGCGTGGACATCTCCAGGGTGCTTTTGCCGACGGCCTGGACGATGAGCGTGATGGTGCCTGTTTTGGTGTTGACGTCGGCGATTGTTAAAGGGATGCGTTCGGAGTGGTCAAAGGCGCGGACGATAACGAACTGGCCGCAACGTCGCGCTTTGGCGATTCGCGGCACCTCGACTTCATATCGGGTCACGTTCGGCCCTAATGTCTCTTTTTCAACAATCTCAAACATTAATCGACGATTCCTGCCATACAACGTAAAACGATGAATTATACCCAAACCAATTGCGCAACAAAAATTAAAATTGCGGGTGCAAGACATTAGTTGTGCTTATATTGATACTTCGAGTAAGGGATGTTTGTTTGGACGGAAATCACCCCGGGTAAAACCACGCCATAGGCGGTTTTAGCCGGGATTGCCTTGAGATTCAGTTTGTATATGGTCCAATTGCATACCGAATCGGTCTAATTTTTTCTGGCCGTCATCGTATTGGGAGTAAGCGTCGCGGAGGTGCTTGCCGAGAACCTTCCAGGTGGTGGTGAAATCTGTCAATGAGCCGGTGAGCGTTTTGAGGTTCTGGCGAATTTCGCCGGCCTGTTTTTCGATAAGCAATCCGTGAAGCCCCATCGCGACGGTCATCAGGTAGGCGTAAAGCAGATTCGGCGAGACAGAGATGACCTTTTTATCGAGGGCGTACTGGAGGATATTTTTTGTGTCATCTTGGTATTCGACAATCGCCTCGTAATAGACGTTTTCAGCGGGGATATACATAAGGGCAAAATCGACGGTCCCCTCAGCGGGCCTGATGTAGCTTGAGGCGATTTTGTCGATGTGCTTTATTACGTCGGCGTGAAACTGTTTTCGCAGGCGTATTCGCTGGTCGTCCGTCTCGGCCTTTTGCAGCAACTCGAAATTTGACAGGGGAAATTTGGCGTCGATGGGGACGCTGTAGCCGGCCAGCGCAACCAGTGCGTCGACTTTCTGGCCATCCTTAAAGCCATACTGAAGCTGGTAGCTTGCCTGAGGGAGGATTTGGGAAAGCAGATTATCAAGCGACCATTCGCCCAGTCCGCCGCGGAGCTTTGGGCTTGCGAAAATTTCCTGAAGGCGTTTCAGTTCGTCACCCACTTTTTGCATCTGCGCGCTGGCGGTAATAACCTGGCCAATCTGATTGTGAAGGTGGTTTAGTGTATCAGTAGTTGACTGCAAGGTTTGGGATATCGCAACTTGACCCGTCTGAAGCGATGTTTGCAGAGCATCGCTTTTAGTTGCCTCAGAAGTCTGAAGGGCACCGAGTTGCTGCTGAAGGCCCATTATAGCGGATTGCTGCTGAGTGAGTTTGTCCCTGCTGGCGGAGCTTGTGCTGAACAAAAGAATCAGAAGGAGCACCAGCAGAACAGCCACTATGACCAGCAGAATCGTTTCCATAATCAGGCCCTTAATAACTGGATTCCCGCTTTCGCGGGAATGACAATTTTATGAATGGAGGTATTATAGATACAATCGGCGGGGGCGTCAAAGCCACAGAATTGCGGATTTTAGATTTCGGATTGCAGATTGAAAAAAACTATGCGGCGGCGGGTTCGGAGACGTAATGGTCGAAGCTGACGGCGATTTTCTTGCTGATGCCCTGTGGCTGCATCGTGACGCCGTAGAGCATATCGGCGGAACTCATCGTGCGCTTCGAGTGAGTGATGACCACGAACTGAGAATCCTTCTGGAACTCCTTCAGCAGCATATCGAATCGCTCGTTGTTGGCCTCATCGAGTGCTGCGTCGACCTCGTCCAGGAAGCAGAACGGCGAGGGTTTTGTCTTGAACACGGCGAATAACAGCGAGATGGCGGTCATTGTTTTTTCGCCGCCGCTCAGCAGCGAAATGCTTCTGGTTTCCTTGCCCGGCGGCTTTGCGATTATCTCGATACCGGCGTCGAGAACATCGGGCGCATCTTCAAGAATGATGTCGGCTTTTCCGCCGCCGAAGAGCTTGCGAAAAATCTGCTGGAAATGACCTCGGACAAGCTCGAACGTCTGGGCGAATCTTTCCCTGCTTATCTTGTTGAGGCGGTTTATCAGCTGTTGCAGCTGGCCTTTGCTCGAATTGAGGTCTGCAACCTGCGTAGTAAGGAAATCGTGCCGTTGCTCGAGGTCGGTGCTCTCCTGTATGGCGTCGAGGTTGACGTTGCCCAACCGCTCGATTTTGCCGCGAAGCTCGGCGATTTCCTCGCGAACCTCTTCCCAGTCGACGGCGCTGTCCTTGTAGCTCGCGTAGGCGGCCAGCAGGTCGATTTGAAGCTCGTCGCGGACCCTGGCAACGAGGTCCTGCTGTCTGACATCGAGCTGTCCCATCTCAATTTTAAGCTCGTTCATCTGCTGTTCAATTTCGCTCATACACGAGCGCTTGTCGCGGAGGAGCTGTTCGCTGGTTTTCTGCTCGCTAAGCAGCTCTTCGACCTGTCTGTGCAGCCCGGAGCTGTCCTGCTGCTTGCGGTCTTTTTCGCTGAACAGCTCGCAGACGCCGGCTTCGGAGGCAAGGATGTCGGTCCGGGCGGCCCCGGCTGCGTCGGTACAGCTCTTGATTTCCGATTCAGCCGCCGCAACGGCGCCGGTGTTGGCCTGAAGCTGAAGCCCGAGCGAGTGAATGGTTTGTGTGAGCGATTGTCTGTGTTCGCAGATTGTGCCAAGCGCAACCTTGAGGTCGGTGAGCTTGTCGATGAGCGCCTGCTGCTGTTCTCTGAGATTGGAATAATCGCCCTGCAGCTGGTTTATGCGGCTGGTGCGCTGGTTGTTAACGGCCTCAAGCTCCTGTAATTTTTGTTTGGACTGGTATTCCTTCTGAACGGATTGCGTTATTTGATTTTCGAGCAGGTCTATTTCGCCGGCGATGAGGGGCTGTTCTTCCCCGAGTCGTTTGATGTTCTCCTCGAGGGCGGCGAGGCGCGAGCCAATCTGGGTCTTTTCAGTATTGGCCTCGTAAACGGCGGTGCGAAGGTCTTTGCACAGTTTTGTGAGGTGCTCACCCGTGCGGATGGCGCTGTCGATTTGGTTTTCAAGTGCGTTTATTTCGCTGGTGATGTTGCCGATTGTCTCCTCGAGCTGTCGCAGCCGGCTTTTGCGGGAGATTAGGCCGGTGGCCCGGCCGAGGGGACCGAGCTTCACCAGGCCGTCGCCGGAAGCGAACTCGCCCTTGAGAGTGACGAACTTGTAATCGGGGCCAAACCGCTCGAACAAAGATATTACGTCGCTTATGGACTCGACGATTAGCGTCTTGCCCAACAGCGCCCAGACAATCGCCGCGTGTTTGGGCTGGTAGCTGACGAACTCAACAAGCCGGCCTTTCACGCCGGCAAACGCCGAGGCATCGGCGGTATCGACAAAGGGTTCGATTCTGTCGGCGCTTATGAAATGGACCCGCCCATCGAGCTTGTCGACCGCATCCTTACCCGCGAGAAGTTTATCGGTGGAGTTGACGACGACGGCGTCGGTCTTGTCCTCCAGCGCCGCCTCGACGGCGGCGGCATAGTCGATGTGGGCCGTGACAACGTCAGCGAGGATGCCTTCGACGTAGTCGAACTGGGAGAGGTTTTCGAGAATGCGTTTTGCGCCCGCCTTGACGCCTTCACGGCGGTTTTCCATATCTGCCAGGATGGCCTGCTCGCTCGCCAGTGCGCTTCTCGCCTCTTTGCTGTTGGCCAACCGTTTTTTGTCCTCCTCGATTCGTCCGGCGCAGGTTTCGGATTCTTTGCGCTTGGCGTCGAGGTTTTTTGTCAGGTCAGCCAGAACGGCTTCGATGTCATTCAGACGCGCGTCGCACTGGGCCTTTTCGGTCAGCAGTTTCTCGAGTTCCGCCCCTGTGACCTGGGCGCGGCCGGCAAGGCGGTCTTTCTGGGAGGAAAGATTGGTGCGATAGACGGATATGCTTTGAATCTCGTTGTGAAGCTGGGCGGTGTGCCGGACAATATCTATTATGCCGGATTTTTCATCTTCAAGCTCCGTCTCGAGCGAGGCGCACCGGGCGTTAAGCTCGGCGATTGTCCGGCCGGTCAGCTCAACGTCTCGGCTGCATTGTTCGAACGACTTTTCGTTCTCCTGCTGTTGAGCTTGATACTTTTCGAGGTCGGCGGTGAAGGCGCTTTTCTGTTCAGCGAGTTTTCCCGCCATCGCGGCGGCGGCGGTTTTTCTCTGCTCAAGCTCCCCTATCCGGCTGCGCAGAAATTCTATGCGCTGCATTTGCTGCTCGATTTTGCTTTGGACGGCTACAAGTGAGTTGTCGGTTCGGTTGATATTGTTTTCGGTCTCTATTATCTGCTGGCCTATTTGCCCGAGCAGTGCGTCATACTTTGCAACGTCGGCGGCGGCAGCGGCAAATGACGCCTCGGTTTCATCAAGGGCGACTTTTTTCTGGGCGGTGGTTTTGAAGATTTTGTCGAATTCGGCCAGCGAATAGTTGACCTGGAGCTCTTTTAGCCGATTGGTGTACTGAACGTAGTTTCTCGCCTTGCCGGCGGCGAGCTTGACGCAACGCAATCGGCTTGCAACTTCGCTGAGGATATCGGCCAGACGCAGCAGGTTTTGTTCCGTGCGCTCGAGCTTTCGCAGGGCTTCATCCTTGTGCGCCTTGTATTTGCTGATGCCGGCCGCCTCCTCAAAAATGCCCCGACGCTCGACGGGCGAGGCCATAAGGAGCCGCTCCACCTGACCCTGCTCGATGATTGAATATGCCTTGACGCCGACGCCGGTATCCATAAACAGTTCGCGGATGTCCCTGAGGCGGCAGAGCTTATTATTTATTCTGTATTCGCTTTCGTTGCTCCTGTATATTCGGCGAGTGATTTGGACCTCCTCGGCGTCGATGGGCAGGTGTCCTGTCACGGAGCCATCGGTATTTGAAAGAAACAAGCTGACTTCTGCGCAGCCGGCGGATTTTCTGCTGGAGCTGCCGCCAAAAATGATGTCGGCCATATGGCCGCTGCGCAAGCTCTTGGCGCTCTGTTCGCCGAAGACCCACTTTACGGCATCGACGATGTTGCTCTTGCCGCAGCCGTTGGGACCGACTATTCCGGTTATGGGCGAGGGGAAGACAAACTCCGTTTTGTCTGCGAAACTCTTAAAACCGTCGAGAATAACCTTTTCAAGCCGCATTTATACCCTCGCAATCAATAATGACATTCGGTTTAGATATTATCGGTCGGTGAGATGTTATTTCTTGATAATTCGTCCACAGCAGCAGTCCTGATTTCATCTACGGCGGCGGAGAACGGATTGGCAGGTTTTTTGACGCGCCTCGGCCACGCCCGGGGCCGGTGGAGCCGGGTATGGGGCCGGCGTGGAATTCGGCGGCAACCGCACCGGAGTCAACCATCTGCCTGAGTAACCCGACGAGCGTGGAGTAGGAGACACCGAGCCCGGGACCGCCCTGGTCCCGGCTTGCCAGCGGCTCCCCGCACAACGTCTGGATTACCTCGGCCAGGTCGAGGGATGTCTGCAGACGGACGATTGTATCAGGGCGTCTGGGATGTTTGCGTATTATTGTGGCTTCGCGCCCCCCTGCCGGCACGTTTATGGTGATAGCGCCATCGGGCGTCTCGACGAACAGGTTGCTGCGGCAGTAAATGGGGCCGCCCAGAAGTATGATACGCGGCTGGTTTCGGCGAGAGACGAAAATTGCGGGGCTTCCGGATTGTCCCGGCACGCCGGAAATCTGGTCGAGGTAGAAGCTGTCTGCTATAAATTTCCCGGAGACCGTCATGTCGTTAAGCCGAATGAGGTTTTCGCAGGCGGCGAAACGCACGGAGAAATCATCGTCACGCAAAAGCCCGCGAAGCAGCGACCCGGCATCCCCTTTCGCGGCCGCCGCGGCGATTGTCTCGATTGCCTCGACCCGGTGGGAGGATGTCTTGTCGGCGGCGATATCCCAAAGGGCCTCTCGACCACGATTGTCACCGAGATTGAGCATACAACGGGCGGCACGGAAGCGAACCTCCGGGTCGGAGGAATTCAGAAGGGCCGCCAGTTTCTGCGCGCTGGCGCTGCCTATAGCTTCAAGGGCAATTTCGCTTGCGTTTTTGTTCTCGGCCCCGGCCAGCTTCTGGATATGGAATATGATTCTTTTTTCGACAAGCTCGGGCGTTTCCGCGAGGTACGTGGCCCTGACAAGCTGGATGAATCTGTCCTTCGCAGTGGCGTATTTGATGGGGACTCGCAATTCAATGGAGCCGGGGGCAAGCGCCCAGGCGGTTTCGTAGCCGAAGCGTTCATTTATGCGATTTCGGATTTGGCTCGCGAGGCGGTAGTCAGGATGGCGAAGGGCGAGGTTGATTTTATACTCGTCGCGGACCAATCCGCCCCCGAGGACATAGCCGGCTCTACTGTCGGCTGCGTTGGGGTCCAGTGAATCGGTGTAGACGGGGCCTTCGGCGGCAGCAAGGGATTTGATGCTGATGCCTAACTGTCGTGCCTCGCACAGGTCCGTGCCGTAAAGCCAGCCGCCTTCGAGAGAGGTTGTTTGCGTACTGGATAGCGCGATAACCCTGATGTCGAATCGCTGATTTGCAGAGGCGACGGGCGGGATTATGCCTTCGACGGCAACAACGGCGGTATCATGGCTGCTGATAAGCTCCTCGATATTGACCCTGGCGCCGGAGAGGTGCTGGAGGATGTACTTTTCGAGGTACGCTCGAATCTCCGCAGGACACTCGGCGGAACCGGTGCCGTTAAGCCCTCCCACCAGTCCATAGCCCCTTACCGGTATAGAGCCGGAGGCGAAGACCTCGGCCAACGCTCCGATTGTCGGGCCAAGCTCGTTGCTGTCTCCAGCGGAGCGGGTTTTGGACTGAGGCCTTGCCGGGCCGCCGCAGCCAAACGCAGTTATAAGGGCACAAACCATAAGAGCACAGCTCACAATGGACTTGGCCATCCCTGACGGGAGTGCACAAAACCTTTGCTCCTGTGCCCCTGTGCTCCCGTGCTCCCGTGCTATATTCCTCATTTTGAATCCTCAATTCCTAACTCTAAATGTACCGAAATACTACCCGGCTGCTTCGGACTCGTCAACGATTTTATCCACGGTTGTTTCTTACACGCAGGGCGCTTCCAGTCGCTGATTCCGTCCTGTGCGATTTTTCAGACGTATAGCTCGTCATCTTTGTTATAATGCTCCGTGACCCGGCCCCCGGGGTTCGAGCGACGGGTCACGAGCGACGAGATATGAGCACCGAACTAATACGAAATTTTTCGATAATCGCGCACATCGACCACGGCAAGAGCACGCTGGCCGACCGCATAATGGAGATTACAGGCGCCGTAAGCGACCGTGAGAAAAAAGACCAGATGCTCGACGATATGGACATCGAGCGGGAGCGCGGCATCACAATCAAGGCCTCGGCCGTCACAATGAACTACGAGCACGCCGGCAAAAACTATATGCTGAACCTGATTGATACGCCGGGCCACGTCGATTTCCATTATGAGGTCTCACGGGCCCTTTCGGCTTGTGAGGGAGCGATTCTTGTCGTCGACGCCACCCAGGGCGTTCAGGCCCAGACGGTGGCAAACGCGTATTTGGCCACGTCTGTCGGAGCGGAGCTTATCGGCGTTATCAATAAGGTTGACCTGCCCTCCGCCCAGCCGGAAATCACCGCCGAGGAAATCGAGCACGTCTTAGGCATCAAAAAACAGGATTGTTTCCGCATCAGCGCAAAGACCGGCCAGGGCGTCCGCGAGCTTCTCGATGCGGTCGTCACGCTGCTTCCGCCGCCGCCCGACCGCGGGCTTGAGCCGACCGCGGCGCTTGTCTTTGACAGCATCAACGACGATTATCGAGGCGTAATATGCTACGTCAGGGTCTTTGCAGGCCAGCTTACCGTCAAACAGAAAATCCGGTTTATGGGCGCCGGCAGAACGCACCTTGTCACCGAGCTGGGAAAGTTCACTCCGAAGATGTCCCCGGTTGACCGGCTCAGCGCCGGCGAGGTCGGCTACGTCATCGCAAATGTCCGTCAGCTCTCGGATGTCACCGTCGGCGACACGATAACGGACGACGGCAACCCCGCGGCCCAGCCGCTGCCGGGTTATGTCCCGCCGATGCAGATGGTCTTTTCGGATTTTTATCCCGGCAACAATACCGATTATCCGAAACTGCGTTCTGCCTTCGAGAAACTTACCCTCAACGACGCGAGCTTTTCATTCATCCCCCAAAATTCACCGGCACTGGGATTCGGTTTCAGGTGCGGCTTCCTCGGCCTTCTGCACATGGAAATCGTCCAGGAACGCCTCGAACGCGAGCACGATATTGACGTTGTTCAGACCGCGCCCACCGTCAGCTACGAAATTGTCACCAATGACGACCAGGTAAAAAGAATTGATTCTCCCAGCGACCTGCCGGACGTAAGCCATATAAAGGAGCTGCGCGAGCCGTTTGTCCGCCTGGAGATTATCACAGGAACCGACGCGATTGGCGGGATTATGAAATTAGCAGAGAACAGGCGATGCAAACTGCTCAAAACCGACTACCTCAGCCAGAATCGCGTTATGATGGAATACAAGGCGCCGCTGGCCGAGATAGTTTACGACTTCTACGATTTGCTCAAGGGTGTCAGCCACGGTTACGCGACGATGGATTACGAATTCACCGCCTTTGAGCCCGGCGACCTGGTCAGGATAAATATCTTAGTCAATAAAATCCCGGTCGATGCCCTCTCGCTGATTGTTCATCGCAGCGTCGCCGAAGCAAGAGGCCGAAAAATGCTCATCCGCCTGCGAAAGGCCATACCGCGTCATCAGTTTGAAATCCCGCTTCAGGTCGCCATCGGCGGAAAAATCATCGCAAGGGAGACAATCAAGCCGTTCAGGAAAGATGTCACCGCGAAACTCTACGGCGGCGACGTCACCAGAAAAATGAAGGTGCTCAAAAGACAAAAAGAAGGCAAAAAACGAATGAAGAACATCGGCTCCGTCCAAATCCCCCAGAAGGCCTTTATGTCCATCCTCGACACCTCCGACTAAACATACCTCGATTCTCGATGCTCGGCCCTCGATACTCGATGTCATTCCTGCGCAAGCAGGAATCCAGCTTAATTTCGTATTAGCGAGACCTTCCGCCCAATAATGACAGTATAAGCACCAAAAATGCTAAAACAGCCGTCCCCCAGCACCAATTTCGCCATCGAGGTTTGAAATATCCGAAAATCAAACAAGGAATCAAACAGATAATGCTACCTTGAATGCCATAACTATTGGGATGGTTTTTGAGCCAAGTAATTGGTCCGAAGTAAACGAAAAGTTCAAACACCAGAATCATAACAATACTAACAAGAATAGCGGAAATGATCCTCTTTGCATTTTGTTCTATTTCTGCTGGTTCTGAATTGGCAAGGTCAGCTGGCTTCGTGGTTTTTTCAGCATCGATGCACCACTCCTGAATTGTTTGCAAACCCAAAAACGGGTCTGTCTCGGTTGGTGGCAATGGCAACAGTTCTGGTTTGGCTTTCCTTAGGTGGGTAGCTATTCGCCGAACAAATTCGTAGATAGCATTGGCATCTTCAACCGCTGGTTCTTTGAGGTGGATGTCGTCCTCTTGTTTGGCATTGACGCCGACTGTGTGATAACGTGGGAGCGGCCCAAGTTTATGAATTGCCTCATAAAGGTCTTTGGGTGTCTTAATGTTCTTAGCATAGCCTGCGAAATAATCTAATCTGTCCATTTTTCACCTGTCTTTTTCGGGTCGGCCTGGGGGTTTTCCCATTATGCCGATACCAGCGAATAAAATCAATCCCACCTTGTCCTGTCCCAAGCAAAAGAGTATAATTAAAATCGCCTTTGGGGTCCGGTGAGTTGAGTCGAACCGCTGGGGGGCAAAAGGCAAGAAGAATGGAGAAGGGTATGAGAGAAAAAACACGTCTATCAGGAGCAATTCGCTTACATAAACATCCGTGCGCACAAGGTGCGCCATAACTATTATGAATTTTTGAAGAGGAGAGAAAAATGAAAAAGTTAATGACAATTTGTTTGGTGGCAGTGTTGTTTGGTATGGGCTACGCAAGAGCGGGGACGTGGACTAACCTCGACTATCCAGGGGCAAGTGAAACAGATGCGTTTGGTATTAGCGGCAACAACATTGTTGGATATTACTATGACAGCTCCGGCAAAGACCACGGCTTTCTCTACAACGGGACAAGCTGGACTACCCTTGACTATTCAGGGGCATTTGGCACAGGGGTGTTTGGTATTAGCGGCAACAACATTGTTGGAAGCTACTGGGACAGCTCCGACAATACACACGGCTTTCTCTACAATGGGACAAGCTGGACTACACTTGACTATCCAGGGTCAAGTGGCACAGATGCGTTTCGTATTAGAGGCAACAGTGTTGTTGGAGAGTACTGGGGCAGTTCCGGCAATGTCCACGGCTTTCTCTACAACGGGACAAGCTGGACTACCCTTGACTATCCAGAGGCAAGTTTCACAGAGGCGTTTGATATTAGCGGCAGCAGTGTTGTTGGATTCTACGAGGACAGCTCCGACAATGCGCACGGCTTTCTCTACAACGGGACAAGCTGGGCTACCCTTGACTATCCAGGGGCAGTTGGCACAATTGCGTTTGGTATTAGCGGCAGCAATGTTGTTGGAGAGTACTGGGGCAGCTCCGGCATGCACGGCTTTCTCTACAACGGGACAAGCTGGACTACTCTTGACTATCCAGGGGCAAGGAGCACAGAGGCGTTTGGCATTAGCGGCAACAATCTTGTTGGTGCCTATTTGGATGACTCTGGAACACACGGCTTTCTTTACACCATCCCCGAACCTGCCACGCTTTTGCTGCTCGGTCTGGGTGCTATGGTTTTAAGAAAAGTCCCTGATTCCCGCCAATTCGTTTCGTACTGCATCCCTTCGACGGTTCGACTCTTTCGACGATGCTCAAGACAAGTTTGCTCACCGCAGGCAAGCTCAGGACAAATACGCGGAGAATAGCTCGGCTTTGGCGGCTTTGTTTTAAGAACAAAAAGGGGTCAGACCCCTTTTTGTTAACTTGCCAACCCCATTAGAAAGAACCCGCCTCTGGCGGATTCAAAAATCGAAAATCCCTCTCTTAACTCAAAACTCAACACTAAAAACTCAAAACTAAAAATCGTCTTACGAATCACAGATTTTGAGATACGTATTTTACGGCGTTGTTGAAGATTGTCATCCCGTCAGCGTCTGTGGTCTGTGGTCTGTGGTCCACCGTTTGGTGTCCCTCTCCCATGGAGTCCTTACGGACACGGGACTGGTCTTTGGTCCCCTGCGGGGACTCCGGCTTCGCCTTCGTCTGTGGTCTGTGGTCTATGGTCTTAATCCGCGTCCAACGTGGATGCTGGGTATGGCGGACGTGCCGTTCAGGATGAGGCATAAGGCCGAGGACCCTGCCTGTGGAATCGGTTAGTCCTGCGATTGAGCCAATTGAGCCGTTGGGATTTATTGGGTAGCCGCCCTCATTTCCATTTTCATCGACGTACTTAAACGCGACGAAGCCGTCGTTGCGGAGTTTTTCCAGTGTTTGCTCATCCTTAGTGACGACCTTGCCCTCGCCGTGGGCTATCGGCAGATAGATTTGCCTGCCTTGTTCAATGAATACACACTTGTCCGTCTGCGGGGCGAGATAAACCCACCTGTCCTCGAATTTATTGCTGTCGTTGTAGGTAATGGTGACAGCGTCCATAATACTGTTGCCGGGCTTGCCCTTCGTAGCATTAGCGAAGAAGGGAAGTATTCCCGCCTTGACTAAAACCTGAAAGCCGTTGCAGATGCCGAGGACTAATTTGCCGTCGTCGATGAACTTTTTCGTTTGCTCATAGAGGTGATGCCTGATTTGATTGGCCAGGATTTTGCCCGCCGCGACGTCGTCGCCGTAGCTAAAACCGCCGGGGATGACGAGTACCTGATACTGGTCGAGCAGGGACTTATCTTCGATAATTCTGTTTATGTGGACGCGGTCTGCTTGCGCGCCGGCCAGCTCGAGGGCGTGCTGCGTTTCGAGGTCGCAGTTAATCCCCGCCGCTCGAAGGACCATTGCTTTAACGTTATTCATACTTGTCCCCGTATGAATTAAGAATTGAGAATTTAGAATTTAGAAATAAGAATCACGCCGAATAATTCTAAATTCTTCATTCGCAATTCTAAATTTTTTCACATTGCAGTTTCGCAAGCTGTTCCATCAAGGCGTATCTGTTGGCTGCGTCGGCGTTGGCTAATTTCATCAGTTGTTCCGCCGCCTCCGGCTTAATCTGCTTGAGCGACCGATAGCGGTTTTCGCCGTAAGCGTATTCGTCGAATTTCATCGTCGGCGGTTTGGAATCGAGCTGCAGCGGGTTTTTGCCCTCACTCTTTAGTCGCGGGTCAAACCTGTAAAGCGGCCAATGTCCGCACGCCACGGCCTTTTTTTGCTCCTCGTAGCCGGTTGTCATATCGATGCCGTGATTGATGCACTGGGCGTAAGCGATTATCAGCGACGGTCCCGGATACGATTCCGCCTCGATGAATGCCTTGACCGTTTGATTCGTGTTGGCGCCCATCGCAACCTTTGCGACGTAGATATTGCCGTAGACCATCGCCAGCAGCCCCAGGTCTTTTTTCGGCGCGGGTTTTCCGCCCGCAGCGAATTTTGCAACCGCCCCGCGAGGCGTCGATTTCGACATCTGGCCTCCCGTGTTGGAATAGACCTCGGTATCCAGGACCAGCACGTTAATATCCACTCCGCTTGCCAGCACGTGGTCCAGCCCGCCGTAGCCGATGTCGTACGCCCAGCCGTCGCCGCCCAGCGCCCAGACGCTTTTGCGAACGAGGTAATCCGCCAGCGTCGCCAATCGTTTGCAGTCGTCGCAGTTGCTTGTCTTACACTGCTTCTTCAGCTCGTCCACGCGCGCCCGCTGCTGTTCGATTGCCTCCTGTGAAGGGTCGCTGGCAATCACAGCGGCCTTAATCTGCTCCGCCAGCTCGGCCTTTACGCAGCCGGCCTGTGCCACTCTTCCTAAAAGCTCAAGGGCGGATTCCCTGAACTTGTTCACCGTCAGCCGCATACCCATCGCGAACTCGGTGTTGTCCTCGAACAAGCTGTTGCTCCATACCGGCCCGCGGCCGTCCTCTCTGGTTGTGTAAGGCGTCGTCGGCAAATTACCCCCGTAAATCGATGAGCATCCGGTCGCGTTGCCTATCATCGCCCTGTCGCCGAACAACTGCGTCAGCAGTTTCACATAAGGCGTCTCGCCGCAGCCGGCACAGGCGCCTGAATACTCAAACAATGGCATAACCAGCTGGCTGCCCTTGACGCTCTCACGCTTATAAAGTTTCGCCTCGGTATTCGGTATCGACAAAAAGTGCTTGTAGTTTTCCCGTTCCTGCGCACGCAACGGCTCTTGCGGCGACATATTTATTGCCTTGCGTCCCGTGGGCTGTTTGTTCGCGTCCTTCTCCTGCACGGGACACATCTGCACGCACACGCCACAGCCCGTGCAGTCCTCCGGGGCGACCTGCACCGTCGCCTTCATACCTGCAAATTCCTTGCCTTTTGCATCGGCGCTCTTGAACGCCGCTGGGGCCTTGTCGAGATATTTTTTGTCGTATGCCTTGAGTCGAATTGTCCCGTGCGGGCATACTAATGAGCAGGTGCCGCACTGAATACAAAGGTTCGGCTCCCACACCGGGATATTCACCGCGATGTTGCGTTTTTCATATTTGGTTGTGCCGGTCGGCCACTTGCCGTCGATTGGAAATTTGCTCGTGGGCAGCTTGTCGCCGCGAAGAGCCATAATCTCAGCCGTCACGTCCTGCACAAACTTCGGCGCATCAGCCGGAACAACCGGCCTCATAGTCAGTTTGCTTGTCACCCTGCCCGGCGTTTTGACCTCGTAAATCCGCGCCAAAGCGCCGTCCACGGCAGCATTATTCATCGCTACAATCTTCTCGCCCTTTTTGCCGTAGCTTTTCTGGATGGCGGCCTTGATGGCCCCGATGGCCTTGTCAATCGGAATGATGTCGCTTATCTTGAAGAACGCCACCTGCATAATCGTATTGATTCTTGCGCCAAGCCCGATTTCCTGCGCAAGCGAAATCGCGTCGATGACGTATAATCTCAGTTTCTTATCTATAATCTGCTTTTGCACCTCCATCGGCAGCGTGTCCCATACCTTGTCAGCCGGGTACATACTGGTCATCAGGAACGTAGCGCCCTCTTTGGCCTGCGACAGCATATCGTATTTTTCGAGAAAGCTCGGGTTGTGGCAGGCGACGAAATCCGCCCTGGTTATCAGATAGGGCCTGCGAATCGGCTTTTTGCCGAAGCGCAGGTGCGATATTGTAATTGCGCCTGCCTTCTTCGAATCGTAAACAAAATACCCCTGTGCGTTGTTGTCCGTCTCCCGGCCGATGATTTGTATCGAGTTGTGGTTTGCCCCGACCGTGCCGTCCGAGCCGAGTCCGTAAAACATCGCCGTATAAATCCCCTCTCCCGGCAGCACAAACGACTCATCCACGTCCAAACTGGTATTGGCAACGTCGTCGATGATTCCAACAGCAAAACCATTTTTCGGCTCTTTAGCATCCAGATTATCGAATACCGCCTTGACCATAGCGGGCGTAAATTCCTTCGAGCCAAGCCCGTATCTGCCGCCAACGATTATCGGGTATTCCTTGAACGCCGTCTGTTTTTTGGCCATTGCTTCGCCAATCGCCGTGCGAATATCCATATACAATGGCTCGCCCAGAGCGCCCGGCTCCTTCGTCCGGTCTAATACCGCAATCTTCTTTACAGTTTTCGGAATCGCGTTGACAAAATCCTCGCCGCTGAATGGCCTGAATAGGCGCACCTTCACGACGCCGACCTTCTGTCCCTTCGACGCCAGATACTCCACCGTCTCGTGAACCGTATCCGCGCCCGAGCCCATAATGATAATGACCTTCTCCGCGTCCGCCGCGCCAACGTAATCGAACAGGTGATACTGCCTGCCGACTAATTTGGCGAACTTGTTCATCGTCTCCTGCACGATACCGGGCACAGCCGAATAAAACTTGTTCGCCGCCTCCCTGCCCTGGAAATACACGTCCGGGTTCTGCGCTGTGCCGGCAATCATTGGCCGGTCAGGCGTCAAAGCCCTTGCCCGAACCGCTGCCACAAGCTCGTCATCAATCATCGCACGCATATCGTCGAAGGTCAGCTCCTCGACCTTTTGTATCTCGTGGCTTGTTCGGAAGCCATCGAAGAAATGCAGAAACGGCACACGCGACTCAAGCGTCGCCTGCTGTGAAACAAGCGCAAAATCCATTACCTCCTGAACATTGCACGAGCAAAGCATCGCCCAGCCCGTTTGCCGGCACGCCATCACGTCCGCGTGGTCGCCGAATATCGATAACGCGTGCACCGCCAAAGACCTCGCCGATATATGAAACACCGTAGGAAGCAGTTCCCCTGCTATCTTATACATATCCGGTATCATCAGCAGGAGTCCCTGCGACGCCGTAAACGTCGTCGTCAACGCCCCCGCGGTTAGCGCCCCGTGAACCGCTCCTGCCGCCCCGCCTTCCGACTGCATCTCCGTCACCGATGGCACCGTCCCCCAGATGTTCCGCTCGCCACGGGAGGTTTTATCGTCGGCTATCTCGCCCATAGGCGAACTGGGCGTTATCGGATATATCGCTATCACTTCGTTTGTTGCGTGCGCCACGTGCGCAGCCGCCGCATTACCGTCTATTGTCACCATTTTGCGTGCCATAATTGCCTAACCTCTCAAAACTTTCGTATTTCGTTTAATGATGGCGCTGCTCGTTTCGTTTATCGTTGGACGTTAACCGCAACCGTAACGAGCCGCGTACCTGTCCTCCGTAGCTCATAGCGAAGGAGGAACCGCAACCGCCCGACGCAACCTGCCGGGCTACGGTGAATTGTGCATTTATACTACTTTTGATGCTGAATTGCAATTGAAATTTTAGACGCAGATTACGCTGGTTACGATGTTTTTTATTAGCCACTCCCTAAGGGATGCCTTACGGTAAGAAATCACAGATTGCACAGAGAATTTATTTTTTTGGCGATTTTGTCTGCCCCTCTGATTTGCTATCTAACGATATTCCACATTCTTGAGCTGCGGTTTTTATATCTTCAAGATATCCCTGCATTTCGTTGATTCTCTCCCCAAGTCTTGATGCTGAGGAGGGATTAAACAATTCCTTGGAAAATAAGAGTTTAGCTTCCTTTAGAGAACCACTAGTCAGTTTTAAAAATGCAGAAGATATAAATGACAAATCATCCAAATCTCCCATTGAATCGAAAAGAATTTTTCCTTTCTCATTTTTAAGACCGAACCGAACGCAAGGACTCAGTTTTGGAAGAGAACCAGAGTAAAAAATCGACGACTCTACGGTAGAAACGGTATTTAACCGATCAGATAAACGTTCTTCGCTTTGAGTAGATTCTGTCACCTTCTTGGTCATTTCAATATAAAGCGGATGTTCTCGTAATTTCCCAAAATTAGATTCAAATTTTTGCTTGGCATCTTCGACTCGTGGAATCGCATCTTTTGCCACAGACTTGAGCAAGTGAGTATACCGTTGTCCTTCAAAGTTAGTAGCTAAGCGAAACATCATTAGCGGGATTTTACGTATAAAATCCTGTAGACCTATCGAAGTATCCTCAATAGCTGCCACAACCGATTTCCATTCACCTGTTTGGAGAAGATCGGATAGCTCTTTAAGGTCGTTATCGAGATCAGCAACACCTGTTTTGATATTATCTTGACTCATTCGTTGTCTCCAAGGACGTCTTTTCTTCGAGGTTACTTATAGTGGTATTTAGCGATTTTGCCAATTCTTCTGCCAAACAATCTATTATCGTTTGGTCTGCATCCATATGATAAACATGTAAACTTGTGTGTCTATTAAATAGCTCTTTCTGGTAATATAACTTTCTTTCTTTTGTGATATACATAGTTGGTGCGCATGTTGTAGGAAATGTAACACCACGCTTTGGGATTTGCTCTGTTATGGTAGTTCCAAGAAGGTGTTCATATAAATCTTTTATTGATTTTAATTGATCATAAGAGACATGGGGCTTCAAAATATTATGTTCTTCTCGCCAAATACGATTCTTGAACACAAAAAACGTTGATAAACCGGCAATGGCAGAAAGAATGGACAACATTCCAACCAAAAAAGGAACCAAGTTATCTGTATTGAGCATATTATTTTCTCTAGAAAGTTACGGAATAGACACAACAAGCACCAGCAATTACATTTAGACCCAACAATATTGCTGAACCATAAGATACAACTCTCATATTTGTTGCGGCGTCACTTCTCGGAGCCGAGATATCTCCAAACCAATATGAAGATAACATCAGGAGTATTAGGCAAACCCCTGACGATATTAATCGAACTATGGGATGCGATGTTGTGACAAACAAAGCTTCTCCAAGAGCATTACACGCTATTACAGTTGTTATCAGAAGCAAATCTCCTGCGCCAAAAAGCCACACAAACGTTAAGGATGGCACCCCCCTAGAAATACAAGTTATTATCTTGAATGCTATGGGTAGCATAGCCAAAATCACGCCAAATATAAACCACACAGAGAATTCGAACATGAAAGCACCTATTTCATAAGATCATTACTTTACAAATAAAGCCTCAAAACTCATGGAAACAGCATTTTGACCATCTTTATTGGTTTGTCAAGTACTTGTTTTATTATAATTTTTGCCATTACTCAGGCAGGGAATAATTAGGGTCAGCCACCCACTAATTCTGCCTTTTCCTTCCCCCCAATTCTACCCAAACCGACCATGTCCCGGAAGAAAAATTTATCCGGGAGTCCTTTCCGCCAGTGTCGGATAAATTTCAACGGCAAAATCCTCCTCGTCCTCCGCAATTAAATCGCCAATCGCAAATCGCCAATTGGTTAACTCCGCATCCCTAAATTGATGCACAGCATCATCCTGCCTGCCCCGGCAAGCCGTAGGCCGGGGAGCAACCTGTGGTGAGCAAGGTCGAACAAACGTAGTGCGTCGAAGGACCTCAATCATCAATCAGCAATCATAAATCAGAAATTGATCGGCAGATTTTGGATATTAGGCAAACATACTTAATTGAGTTGAATGTAAAACCCTTGTGATATTACATGATTCGACAGTAATGTCAGAATTTTTACAGCCACAGATATGTATGGAAACGCCGAAATGCAAAGCGCTGTTTTTAATTCGCTCATACGCCTTTTCCCTTATTTCTCTCGGCAATGTAACGCCCCGGGAATTTTTCAATCCTATCGGAAGCGTGGGGCCGGCGGAATATGGTTCGAGCACTTTAGCCAATAATGCCTTATCTCTGATGTTCTTCTTGATGCTTTCCTTAATGGCTGGCCTGAGGAACAAGTAATTAATCGCAACTTCCTTAACGCCGGTTTTGGCAATTGCCGAAAATAAATTGTTCAGAGCTTTATCTGAATCCATAACCCCATAAATAAGAGGGTCTGCACGAGCGCCGGTTGTAACGCCGATTTCAACAAGGTTTTGCAGCGTTGCGAGTTTTTCAGAAACGCTTGCGGTTCCCGGCTCGAAAATTTTCCTGATATTGTCATCAACGCACGCAAGTCCCACTTGGCCACACACCAACTTGTTGAAGCGGGTAAACAGCTTAATAAAATCGGGCGGAACAACCGCCTTAGTGACGAATTGAACGCCGATGCCTGCTTCGAGTAAAGTTGCCATCGCTTTGTAAGTTTGGGCAAGTATTTCGTAAACCGGCTGAAAGGGATCACATGATGGGCAAAAATAGACGGCTTGTGGCTTTTTTCGTTTTCGGACAAGCTCCTGTTTTAACTTATCGGCGGTATTATCGAAAAGTATGACTTTGCCGTCACCCGGATATTGCGAATAGCCCTTCGTATAGCAGTAAATGCAGTTGTGAATACAGCCGGCGGTTATATTGATCGTCGGAATTTTTGAGAGGCAGCGAAGTTGTGAAGGCGTGAGGACATTTGATATTCTATTTTTTGCAACGAGTCCGGCCATATCTTTTTCAAGAAAGCGCATCAAGCTCGTGCTACCTTTTCTTTATCTATCTCCTCGGGATCTTATTGAAGATACGCCTCTGCCCCGCTGCTTTTCACAATCCGGTAATCCGGGCTGGTTGTAATCAATATACACTCGACGCCGGGAAGCCCCAACTTCGCTTGCGCTTCGCCGGATAAAGATTCAATCAGGGCAAGGCCCTTTTCGGCGCCCAATACATTGACGGCGGTCGAAAGGGCATCAGCATCGACAGCGGTTTGGGCGATAATGGTGTCGCTGCTTAATTTGCTGGTTCCTGTGGCGGTATTGGTATCGATAATGTGGCTGACCTTTTTGCCGCCAATGGTCACAAACCGCCTGTAGTCGCCGCTGGTCGCAACGGCAACGTCTTTCAACCTCAAGACCAGCAGATACTCTCCGGGTATTAGGCCTTCGAATGTTGCCTCGGTGTCGCTCTCGGCAGCTTTTGGGTCCTGCACGCCGACGGCCCAGGCATCTTTTCCCAACGGCTTGCCGAAGCAGCGTATATTGCCGCCTGAATCGACCAACCCAGCGATTGCCCCGTGTTGCTGCATTGCCTCGACGGCCTTATCGACGGCGTAACCCTTTCCAATCCCGCCCAAATCCAGCCGCATCCCATCGACCGCAAACCGCACCGTTCGTTCATTCGCGTCCAGTATCAGCTTTTCGTATCCGACGCGTGCCTTGGTCACCGCAAGGGCATTTTCATCGGGCATCGCATTTGCCTCGCCCGCCTTATGCCAGAGGTCAACCAAAGGCCCAACGGTAATATCGAATGCGCCGTCTGACAGTCGGCTGAACTCCACGCTTTTCTGCAATATCGCAAAAAGCTCATCGTTTACCTTGACGGGGTCTGCAAACGCCTCGCGGTTCACCTTGCTGAGCTCGGAGTCGGCCTTGTAATCGCTCATCGCCGAATCGACGCGTCTCATCTCATCGAAGCCGGCTTCAATGCAACGCCTGGCCTGCCGCGCGTTGTTTGCAACCACGACGATTCTTGCGAATGTCCCCATAATCTCGCGGCAGCCGCCGTCAATCTGAACAGGCCTGCCGGCGAGTTCCCCAATAAAGTAAACTCCTGCAACGACGCATATCCCGACAACAACGCCGAGCCAAGCTTTCTGCCTGTTCTCATTCATATAAACATCCTATGTTCACTAAACGCTACCCGCTATACGCTGAACGCTGATTATAAGCTATAATACCCCCGTGAACAAAAAAGAACCGACAATACTGGCTGATAGAATCGGCTGCGACTTTTTGCCTTTTGTCCGCAGGCCGAGCAGATACATCGGCGGCGAGATGAATCAAATCAAAAAAAAACCGCACGATTGCGCCCTCACCGTTGCGCTGTGCTTCCCCGACACGTACGAGGTCGGGATGAGCCATACGGGCCTTGCCATCATTTACGACGTCCTCAACAAAACAGAAGGCGTTGCCGCCGAGCGTGTTTTCGCCCCCACCTCCGACGCCGAACAAATCCTCAGGCAGAAAAACATCCCGCTTTTCTCGCTCGAATCGAAGATGGCGTTAAACAGCTTCGACGTAATCGGGTTCAGCTTGACCAGCGAGCTCTGTTTTTCAAACGTGCTCAATATGCTTGACCTTGCCGGCCTGGCTGTGCGAAGCAAAGACCGAAGCGAAACCGACCCGCTTGTTGTCGCGGGAGGCGGAATGACAAACTGCTGCGAGCCGATGGCCGAATTTATCGACCTCTTTGTTTTGGGTGAGGCGGAAAACGCCGTCGTCGATTTGGCAAAACTGATTATCGACTTGAAAAAAGACGGTGCGAAGAAAAAAGACATACTGCTCGCCGCTGCGAAAAAGTTCGACTGGTTTTATGTCCCTTCGCTGTATAGTTTCGAATACGAAGACGGCAAAATCAAAACTTTCGCTGCGCTGCAACCTAACCTACCGACCCGGTTTAACAGCGCCGTCGTCGAGGACCTCGACAACGTACCCGTTCCTTACAAACCAATCGTTCCTTTCGCCGAGGCCGTCCACGAGCGCGTCAGTATTGAGATTATGCGTGGCTGCCCCGGTCGATGCAGATTCTGCCAGGCGAGCTTCTGCAGAAGGCCGATACGCTATCGCAGCATCGACAAAATCATCGAAATTGCCAGGGCCTGTCACCACGCGACTGGTTTCGATACGATAAGTTTGCTTAGCTTGTCAACCGCCGACTATCCCGACCTTGAAAAGCTAATTGAACAACTGCACGGTTATTTCGCCGACAAATACGTGGGTTTGTCGCTGCCGAGTTTGCGGGTTGATAAAAACCTGCAACTGCTGCCAAAGCTGGTCGCCTTTGTGCGCAAAGGGGGACTAACCATCGCGGTCGAGGCGGCAACGGAAAACCTGCGACAAATCATAAACAAGCCCCTCAAGGACGAAGACCTCTTTGCCGCCGTATTGGCCGCATACAAGGCCGGCTGGCAAAAGCTAAAACTATACTTTATGACGGGTCTGCCGGGCGAAACCGAAACCGACATACAACAAATCGTGCACCTGGCTGACAAGCTGGCAAAGCTCCGCAGGCAGGTTGACGGCAAAACCGCGTCGGTCAATGTCGCTGTCAGCTGGCTTGTCCCCAAGCCGCATACGCCCCTTGGCTGGCTGGCGCAAAAACCGAGGGACTATTTCGAGCGGGCAAAATGGTTAATCCTCGATGAAAAAAAGAAACTGCGGGCTAAGTTTTTGCAGTTCAAATTCCACGACATTGAACAATCGGCTCTCGAATCAGCAATAGGCCGCGGCGACAGACGTCTCGGCGATGTTATTGAATATGCCTGGAGGAACGGCGCAAAGTTCGATTTATGGAGCGAGTCATTTAAGCCCAAAATCTGGGAAAACGCCTTTGAGAAATTAGGTATGAATCTCGACGCCGCAGCACAAAGACAATTCGCGGTTGATGATATTTTGCCATGGGAACACTTAGGCGGTCCGGACAAGAATTACCTGCTAAAGCATCTTGTCGAGGCAAGCGAAGGAATCACGCCGCAACAATCCTGATACTACGTCGTCCTCATGCCGCCGGGGAGTTGCAGGCCGGCCTGGCCCTGGGCATCTCTGAAATCGGTTATGATTTTGACGGCGGCCTGCGGGTCATCAACGAGCGAGAAGACGTGCAGGTCCTTTTCGGCTATGAAACCGAATTCTTTGAGCATCTTTTCCTTCATCCAGTCAATGAGGCCCTGCCAGTACTCGCTGCACATAAGTATCACGGGGAAAGACGCCTGCCGAAGGGTTTGAATCAGCACCGCCGACTCGAAAAACTCGTCCATCGTGCCGTAGCCGCCGGGGAAAACTATAAAGCCGTGCGCGTATTTCAGGAACATCACTTTTCGCACGAAAAAATACCGAAAATGCAACGACACATCCTGATACTCGTTGGGAATCTGCTCGTGAGGCAGCTCAATGTTCAAACCGACGCTTCTGCCCTCCGCTGCGGCAGCACCTTTGTTGGCCGCCTCCATTATCCCTCCGCCGCCGCCCGTTATCACCGCAAAACCCTCTTTGGCAACCTCGTAGGCGGTTTTTTGTGCAAGCTTATAATGCCGGTGCTCCCGGTCCGTCCTTGCAGAACCAAATATCGAGACGGCAGGCCCCACCGTAGACAGCTCCTGAAAGCCCTCCACGAATTCGGCCAGTATTTTGAATATCCGCCACAGGTCCTCAACCGGCTGGCTTGTTATATTGGGCATCACGGGAAAATACTCCTTCAAAATCCTTTGTTTTTCATCGCCTCACCAAAGGGCCGGATTGTCAGCGGAAGGACAACACTTCGATATCGCACAGTTTTCACAATCCGGCTTCCGCGCCTGGCAGGTGTTCCGCCCGTGCAGAATCAGCGTATGACTAAACACGGTCCAGTCCTTCTTAGGAACTATTTCGGCCAAATCAAACTCAAGCTTAACCGGGTCGCTGTTTTGCGACAGTTGAAGCCGGCGGCTGAGCCGAATCACGTGCGTATCGCACATTATCGCCGGCTGACCGTATGCGTTGCCTAAAACGCAATTCGCCGTCTTTCTGCCCACGCCGGGCAGCGTCACAAGCTCATCCATTGTATCCGGCACGCGGCCGGCGTATTTTTCGATTATCGCCCGGCAGGCGCCTTTAATACCGGCGGCCTTGTTATGGTAAAAACCCGTGCTGCGTATATCATTTTCGATTTTCTCAAGGTCCGCTTTGGCCCAATCCTGTGCGGATTTGTATTTGGCGAACAAACCCGGCGTCACCATATTCACACGCTTATCGGTGCACTGGGCCGAAAGTATCGTCGCTATAAGCATCTCCAGCGGGTTGCCGAACCGCAGCGCCGTCGTCGCGCCGGGGTACATCCTTTTAAAAATCGGCAGGATTTTCTCAACGCGCTTTGCGGCTTTTTTTTTATCAACCTTGAATTTAGCTTTTGTCATTTTTACGGCAGTTTTTTCAGGGCCGACTTCAATTCGTCACCAAATGCCAATCCTCGCCAGCGATTCGGTTCATTTTGTCCCGGAATGAGCAAAATAGTAACCGGCACGCCCGGCTCATTATAGAGTTCCCTCAACGCTATTGTAGCAGGATAGTCCCTCAAGGTGGTATCGGCCTTAATCGCCAACACGCCTTTTTGCTTTATCAAATCCGCGATATCTTTTCGCAAAAAGACGGTTTTTTCCACAACCTGGCAGCTCAGGCACCAGTCGGCGGTAAATTTTATCAGGACGGGTTTGTTTTCGGCCAGCGCCGAACTTATCGCAGCCGCATCATACTTCTGCCAATTCACAAGCGACGGTTTCGGTCCCGGCAGAAATACAAAACCCGCTGCAACCGCCAGCACAATCGCGACGGCCCTTATGACCCACCGGCGTAATGCCGGCGTCCCGAAGCTCACCCAGCCCCCCCACATCCAGACACAAAAACTCAGCACTAACGAAAAATACAGCACGCCAATTCTTCGCTCGCCCGGCAGGGCAGCAATAAGTTTGACCGCGACGACAAGAAGCATAAAGCCGATTGCGTGCTTGAACAATTCCATCCATCGTCCCGGCTTCGGCGTCTTTTTCAACAGCGCAGGCGCCGCGGTCAATATCGCGTATGGCGCCGCCATACCAATCCCGATTGTCATTATCACCAGCGTCGCCAGGCCTAACGGCTGGGCCTGCGCCCAGGCGAACGCCGCCGCCAATATCCCAAAACTGCACGGCGTGCTCAGTATCGCCGCCAGAAACCCCATACCTGCCGCACCGCAGAATCCCCGTCCTGAACTGCTCCTGCCAGCCAGCGATGAGGGGACATTGATTGTGAATACCCCGAACATAAATAACGCCAGCACAACCAGCAGGCACGCCATCGCCGTGACAAACCCGGGACTGCGGAACTGGTCGCCCCACTGCAGAACCTGGCCGTAGAAAACCTGCAAAACGATATTTGCACCTGCTAAGCACGCGAAGAAGAGCAGCACGCCCGCGCAGAATGCAAGACCCATCACAACCGGTTTGCCCCTGCTCTGCCTGCCCTGAGCTTCGTCGAAGGGTTTGGCCTGCTCAACAAGGCGCATTACTATGATGGGTAATACCGGCCAGACACAGGGCATAATGTTCAATGATAACCCTGCCACAAACGCCAAAACAAGAGCCGCCCAAACCGAGTAGCTTGCCCACTGACCTGTTAAAATGGGGGAACTCTGCCGTTTGGGAATATCGAACTTTGGTTGCAAAGATGCAACGCCGGCTGCGATTTTGACTTCGGTTCTTATGCTGCCGAAATCCGGCGCGCGACACTGCGTCTCAGTGCAGACGGCGCCTTCTATGCCGATATCAACAGCGATGATTTTCTCTCCCGTCCCAATTGCATCAGCAGCCACGCCAAACGGCAGATATACCGTGAATTTGCCGCCGACGACCTCGACCTTTTTGCCAAGCGCTTCGTCGAACAGCCACTCTGCTTTTGGAAATATCGGCTCAGCAAACACCAGGACTTCCGTCCCCTGCTCGCTCGGTTTGAGCTTCAGGTTCATCCCGCCCGGAGCTGTATCAGCGGAGGCGTAAAAGTGCCAGCCCTTTTCCAGCTCAAAGTGAATGGTGATTGCACTTTTGCCGCCCGGCGCCACCGCGTCATATTGCTGCTGGGCCCAGAAACTGACGACATCCACTTTCCGTTGTTCCGTGGTTTGCCCGGCTGACGTGCAGGCCGTCATTGCAACAAACAAAATTATTATGCTGCCGATTCTGCTGTTCATATTCGATTTGAAGGATTCACAGTATACGAATACGTCGAGTCGTTACTGCTGCTTTTCCGCCGGTTTATCCGGCGCGGTCTTTTTATCTTTTGCCTGCTCGGCCGCTAACAAATCCGTAACCGTCGGCTTGTCCAGGCTGCCCCCCTCCAGAATCACCTTCACGTCATCCGCATCCAGCGTCTCATACTTCAGAAGCGCTTTGGCTATCCGTTCGAGCTTGTCCCTGTTTCGCTCAATAAGCTCTCTGGACTTGTCGTATGCCTCGTCGGTTATCCGCTTGACCTCGGCATCTATTGTTTCTGCGGTCTTCTCCGAATACTCTTTTTCACCCGGCAGCCCATAGTACATGTCCTGAAACGCCGCCTCCGACTCGTAACTGACCAGCCCAAGCTGCTCGCTCATCCCCCATGTCAGCACCATTTGTTTGGCTATCCGGGTCGCCTGCTGTATATCAAACTGCGCCCCGCTCGATATGTCTTCGCAGAACATCTCTTCGGCTATCCTGCCTCCGAAGCAAACCTGCAGCAGCGCCATACAATATCTTTTTGTAAATAACGTGCGGTCCTTTTCAGGCAGCGCAAAGGTAGCCCCGCCCATCGGCCCCCTCGGGATGATGCTGACTTTATGCAGGGGGTCAGCGTCTTTCAACATTGACTGCACAAGCGTATGCCCCGCCTCGTGGAAGGCGGTTATCTCCTTTTCTATCTGGTCGATTACCCTGCTTTTCTTGGCGCGGCCCCATCGCACCTTGTCCCTGGCCTCCTCCAGGTCGGCCATCTCAATGGAATCCTTGTTGGCCATAGTGGCGGCAAGCGCGGCCTCATTGATAATCGCCGCCAAATCCGCCCCGCTGAACATTGGTGTGCCGCGCGCCAGCCGTTCGAGGCCGGCGTCAGGACCCATCTTGACCTTCTTGGCGTGGACTTTCAATATCTCCAGCCGGCCCTTCAGGTCAGGCAAAGGCACCACCACCTGCCTGTCGAACCGGCCCGGCCTGGTCAATGCGCTATCCAATATATCCGAGCGGTTCGTGGCCGCCATTACAATCACCTGGTCGTCCGTATCAAACCCGTCCATCTCAACTAAGATGGCGTTGAGCGTCTGCTCACGCTCGTCGTGCCCGCCGCCGGCAAAACCTGCGCCGCGTCTGCGACCCACCGCGTCAATCTCATCCAAAAATATGATGCACGGCGAATTATCCTTGGCCTGCTTGAACAAATCCCGCACGCGCGATGCGCCGACCCCGACGAACATTTCGACGAAGTCGCTGCCTGAGATGCTGAAAAACGGGACGTCGGCCTCACCCGCTATCGCCTTGGCCAGCAGCGTCTTGCCGCATCCGGGGGGACCAATGAGCAAAACCCCTCGCGGAATACGCCCTCCAAGACGCTGGAACTTCCCCGGATTTTTCAGAAATTCGATTATCTCCGCCACCTCTTCTTTGGCTTCGTCTATCCCCGCAACGTCCTCGAAGGTGACTTTGACGCGCTCTTTGTCGTGCAGCCGGTGCTTGCTCCTGCCAAAAGACATCAACATTCCGCCTGCTCCGCTGCGAAGATTCCGCGCAAACATCAGGTACAAAAACAATCCCACAAGAACTAAGGGAAGCAGCATACTGAGCAGATTCCACAGCCAGACACGCATCTTTGTGAACCGCCATTTCACGCCGCTTTCATTCAACACCTTGACAAGCTGCTCACGGACGACCTCCGGCTTGTAATCGACCACAAAGGACTTGGTGCCTTTCTGACCCTGGCTTTCCAGCCCCTTCTGGTTGAACTCGCCGCGAATATCCGTATCCCCGACCACGACCTCCTCAATATGTCCTGCCTGAAGGTGAGTCAGAAACTCATCGTACCTGAGCGTATCAACGCGCTGCCACTGCTGCAGCACAAGCATTGTTGTGAGTATCACTATGCCTAACAAAAGCAGATTGAACGGCCCTCGCCGATACACAGTCGTGCCTTTGCCGGCCTTGCCGCGGATTTCCTCGAACCGCCTTTTTGCACCACGCCTTTTGTTTTGATTCTCACCCATATCAACTCATTATTACCAGCCCGCTTCCATCAGTTCTACGATACGGCTCGCAAGCGAGTTTGCAGCAAGCGTCGAGCCGTATGCAAAACTCTGGCCCTGCCATTCCGAGTAGCTGGCTGACGCGCTTACCGTCCTGTTATCAATCAAAAGCTCGCCTGTCTGCAGGTTTTTCCAGCTGACCACTGCGAGCAGCTCAACATCTTTCTCAAGCGCCCTGCCCATCTGGCGCTCCGTGGTCAAAACCGATTCGTTCGCCTGCACAATCTGCCCGCTTATCACGGTATCGGCACGGTCCCGGCTGGTCACTATCTTGTAAGGTGTCTGGGCCTCGATTCGCTTGGCAAGCGCATCGGTCAGCTCATATTCCACGCCGCGCCTGAAGCTCTGGTTGTCAAACATCTCCACGTAAACAGTCCCTATACCCTCAGGATACAACGATGCATTGCTGTAGCCGCCCTCACAGCCGGCCACGGTCATAAGAGCACAGGTCATAAGAGCATAAGTCACGCTGCGAATTGTGAATTGATAATTTAGAATTGAGAATTGTTCGCCGCATCTCAGAACTCTTGATTTTTCATTCTTCATTCTGAATTCTAAATTCTGCCTACTTTTGGTTCAGCTTTTCTCCTGCCGGTTTTGCCGCCCTGCTTTGCGGCCAGTTATCAACGACCATTTGATAATACATATTGGCCGGCGCGATGCTGCCGGCCTTGTCGTAGTACCTTGCTATCCTAAGCTGCTTTTCGGCCAATTGTTCGCCCATCTGTGATAAAATCTCGTCCGTCTGTATCTTCTTCGCCTCTTCCGGGTAGCGCAATCGGTAATTTTCATAATAGCTCTTTGCGCTAATCAAGCTGGACCCGTCATAATCGGGGCCGCGATAGGCCGCATATTTGGTCCTCGCCATCCCAAGCAGGGCGTCTTTGGCCGTCTGGCCTACCGGCCAGCGAGTCGATATTTCAGACCATTTCAGATACGCCTCATTGTATTTATGGCGTTTCTCATAACTCTGCGCAACCGCCAGCAAGGCCCTCTTGGCTATATCGGCGCTACCCGCCCGGTCGCTTATCTTCTCCATTATCTTGGCCCCTTCATCGTAGCAGCGAAGATTGAATACGAGCAAAACCCGCTTTTTTCGGCCGGCTAAATAATCCCTCGCAATTCCAAATTCTCTTTCCAGCGCCGCATTATGTAACGGACTTGCGGGATAATCATCCAGAAACTTCTCATATTGCCTGACTGCCTTGGTCAGCTTCTCACCAGCCAAGAGCACCTCGGCTTCAATGAAGGAGTTGAAATCCGCACCGGCAATCTGGGGGAAATCAACCTTTAGCTGTTGGGCTGCCTTGCGGACTTTCTTCGGCTGTCCGGCGTCCACAAGCTTTTTTATCTCGGCTACCCGCAGCAAAAATCCCTCTTCGCTGCTGCCCGTCGCCTGCTGCCACTGGCCTTCGTCGCCCAGCCGCCAGGTCTCCGCCTGAGCCGACGCGACCTGCGGGCAGAAGCACACTGCCACCAACGCCAAAACTCCAACTGTGGTAACCATCTGTCGCATTTTTTTGCCTCGAAACCCGGACCGTTTTTACCGCGGTGCAACCTCGTTTCTTATGTTGCGCATTATACCCCCCTGTTTTGATACTTGCAAAACAAGATTTTACGCTCTTGGGTGTGATTCATCTTTGTAGGTGGTTGCGTATATCGTTTATCGGTTGCGCTGCTCGTTTCGTCAATCGTCGAACGGTTGCGTTTGAAACGACGATAAACGTCTTACGCAACCGATACGAGCCTCGCAACCGCAACCGTTCAACGCAACCAGCCCCAGTCACCTACAAACTTGAATCGTACCTTACTTTCTTTAAGCCAAAGAAAACCTCGTGCAATGAGCATCGGTTCATGATTAAATAATCCGCGGTGGCTATGTTCGATTTTCTGCTCAATCGCAAAAAGCTTTTCGCTGACATCAAACTGCTCGGCAAATGGGGAGAGCGGCGGTGCGAAAAATTCCTCAGGAAAAAGGGCCTCAAGACGCTTACGCGCAATTACTCCTGCAAGGCGGGGGAAATCGACCTTATTATGGTGGATAGCGACCGCTCGGTTGTCTTTGTCGAGGTCAAGACCAGAACCAATGAGGAATTTGCCCCGGCGGAATCGGTAATCACAAAGCCGAAGATGGACAAGATGAGCCGCACAGCACGGTATTTTATTTCAGCGTATGAGATTGAGAACCGACCATACCGGTTTGACATTGTCGCCGTCACGCTCGGCCAACGCGGCCCAGCCCAAATCCGCCATTACAAAAACGCCTTCGTGCGATGAAAGGAAATCCATCAGAAAATCGCAAAAGATTCTTTATAAACAAGACCGGAACGTTATAATTTTAAGAAAGAGTGCACGAAAAGGTAGGGAATAAGTGGAAAATGATGCGATCAACATCGACAAAAGATTCTTATCAGGAAATCATCTAATATGAAAACATGAGCGACTTCTCGCACAGAACGCACAAGTACAGATTGGGTAATACTCAAATGAAAAACAAAATTTGTATTCTCCCCGTTCTCGTTATTCTTGTAATCGGTTGCGGCCATGATAAGGAGAAGAAGAATAATAAGACAATGGAGGGACATATTGAGACCGTGATAGATTGGGGTGGTGGTTTAATCCCCGCTATGAATGAGAAAGGAATCGATATGACCGTGCACAACTATTTCGTGTGCGATGAAGGAAAGTTCGAGTTGACCTTACCCGAGGATTGTACATATGTCGGATTTGAAAAACAGGTTGTAGGCAAGGGGTTACCTATAACGATAGGGGAAAAGACCATTGTCCTCCATTCAGGAGCGAAATATAGACTCAGGGGATCAATAGTTGAAACACGAAGCCAAGGAGCGCCGAATCTCCTTAAGACAGCCTATCTTGAACTTCTTGAACCAGGCACTGGCGAGGCAAAATTTAAGATCGGCATTAGTCGTTGAACCCAGAATCCCCAACAAGGTCACACGTATCAGAAGCCGTGGCCAATTTTTGGTTTAATAAACAAAACCGGACCTTTTTCCGAACAGTTCGACAAAATCTATCTGTTTCAAGAGAGTGATGATCAAAGTATAAAACGCCAATAGTAATTATATAAGACAGAAGAAAGACAATTAGATTGTAGATTACCTATGAACCTCATAGACACGCATTGCCATTTGACGTTTGAACAGTTTGCTGATGTCAACGCTGTTATTCAGCGAAGCATTGCCGCGGGGGTGAGGGGCTGGATTACAGTGGGGACGGATTTGAACGACAGCCGAAAGGCGGTGGAATTGGCAGCGAGATTACAGAATATGTTTGTGGCTGTTGCTATTCATCCGCACGAAGCAAAGTCGGCTGACCAAAAAACGATTACTGAATTAAAGGAACTTGCGAAGAATAAAAAGGTTGTCGCAATCGGGGAAACAGGGCTGGATTTTCATTACGTAACGGTGTGGCACGGGCTTCCAGCCCGTGAAGACACGGCCAAGCCTGCCCTGAGCGAAGTCGAAGGGATGGCCGTGCTACAACAGCAGCGGGATTGTTTCATAAGACATCTGGAAATTGCTCAGGAAATGAATCTGCCTGTAATTATCCATTCGAGAGAGGCGTTCGATGACACGGTGAAAATACTCGAAGGCAGCGGCGAAGGCATAAAGAAGGTTGTTTTTCATTGTTTTTCCGGCTCGGTTGAACAGGCGAAGGTGGTTTTGGAGAAGGGCTGGCATATTTCGTTAACGGGCGTGGTGACGTTTAAGAATGCGAATAAAACCCGCGAGGTCGCAAAGTATGTCCCCCTTGAGCGGTTAATGATTGAGACAGATGCCCCGTATATGTCGCCTGAGCCGATGAGAAAGCAGAAGGTCAACGAGCCGGCGTTACTGGTGCACACGGCGAGATTTATTGCTGAACTAAAGGGAATGAAATTGGCCGATTTCGCCGAGGTTGTGACGGCCACGACGAAACAATTCTTCGCACTGCCGGATTTATTGATATTTGAATAACTAATGGAACAAACCATATTTCAAGTTCGGCCTTATCTATTGAGGCCATTTATTGCCCTTTCAATTATTAAAGGAACGAGCATGTAATGGCTGACAAGATATTATATGAGGCCAATAGGAACGCAAAAACAGTTCGAGCAACGCAGAAAACGAGCCGTCGAACTCTTGAACGATTCCCCTTCCGTCAACACTTCTCCTGCTTGCCCCAACTCAGAACTAAACACCTATTGCCCTTTCAATTATTAAAGGAACGAGCATGTAATGGCTGACAAGATACTATTGCTCTGTCACAGATAATTCGCGGGGTTGTCATTCCGCACTTGCCTGTCCCGGCAATTCTTTGGCCGGGGATGCGGAATCCAGTTCCATTAGAGACTGGATTCCTGCTTTCGCAGGAATGACATTCATCAATTGAGCTTTGACAGAGCACTAGGCTATTACAGGTTTGTTCCTTTAGTTTATGAAAACTCAATAGTAGTATGAAACCAAGAAAGCAACACAGGTGGGATTTGTCCTGCAAAGAGGCAATCCAGTTGCAGCGTCGGCTGGCACAGCGGGTACGATTTAGCCAGTTAAAGAGCGAACCAACGACGATTGCGGGGCTGGATTGTGCGTTCAGCAAAGACGGGCGGAGGATAGTTGCAGCAGTTGTGGTGGTTGAGCTTCCATGGCTTGCTGTTATCGAGACGGCAACAGCAATATGCAAGGTGGATTTTCCATATATACCGGGTTTATTGTCGTTTCGGGAGGCGCCGGCGTGTCTGGCGGCAATTGAGAAGCTAAAGTGCAAGCCGGATGTTTTCATTGTGGATGGGCAGGGGATTGCACATCCGAGGCGGTTCGGGATTGCTTCGCATATAGGTGTGCTTATCAATAAGCCGACCGTGGGCTGTGCAAAAAGCCGATTGACGGGCAGTTTCGATGAGCCGGGCAGGCGCAAGGGCAATTACAGTTCGCTGACCGATGCCGGCGAGGTGATTGGCGCGGTTTTGCGGACGCGGACGGACGTCAAGTGCGTGTTTGTGTCGGTGGGACATAAATGCACACTCGATGATGCGATAAAAGTTGTCCTCAAATGCACGGCTAAGTATCGATTGCCTGAGCCGGGCCGATTGGCACATCAGTTAGTCAGCAGGGAAAAGCTGCGAGCGTAGCACGACTGTCATTTGCCGGAAGTGACTTTGGCGGATTTGATAATGACCGGCTGGACGGGAACGTTTTGGTGAAGGCCATTTGTTGCTGTCTTGACCTGGGCGATTGTCTCGACGACGTCCATACCCTCAACGACTTTGCCGAAGACGGCGTAGCCGGGGTTTTTGCCCTCGATGTAGTCGAGGTAATGGTTATCAACCTGATTGATAAAGAACTGGCTGGTGGCGCTATTGGGGTTGCTGGTCCTTGCCATAGCGATTGTGCCGCGTGTGTTTTTCAGGCCGTTGGCTGCCTCGTTGACGATTGGCTCGTGGGTGGTCTTTTGTTTCATATCGGGCGTAAAACCGCCGGTTTGAATCATAAAACCGGGTATGACCCTGTGGAATATTACGCCGTCGTAGAAGTCCTCCTCGACGTATCGCAGGAAATTGGCGACTGTCACAGGTGCGGCTGTTTCGTTGACCTCGATTACAATACTCCCTTTTGCGGTCTCGAGTTTTACCATTTTTCGCCCTTTAACACTTTTCCTGTCCGCCCGGCAACCAATTGTCAAAATGACCACAGCCATTACAACAGCCGCCAGATACCAGTTTGTGTTCCTGACGTATTTCATAACAACCTCAATAATCAATAGGAAATCGTCAATCCCAACTATGCTTGTGCATAGAATCGAGAATCATTTCTGCGCATTCCATTGCTGCCAGGCCTTCTTCGGCGCTAACCTCGGGTCGCAGGGACCTGTCGGCGACGGCGTTAAGGAAGGCCTGCTGCTCGAGGCGGAGCGGCTCAGCGTCATTGACGTCGAGAGTTTCGACGTGCAGAAGGTCCTGCCAGTTTTGCGTCAGCAGGGCGAAGGCGCCGGCCTGTTTGAGCTGCCTTATTTTTTCAACGACGTTTACGTTGGGGGCCGCCTTGATACAGACGCCGGTTTTTTTGAGGTAGTCGATGCTGAGGTATGCCTGCCTGCTGAATACACGGACTTTGCGCTCGGTTTTAAGTGCCAGACGCGAGGCGGTGACATTGGCGATACAGCCGTTTTGGAAGGTGATTCTGGCATTACAAATATCTTCGGTGTTGGGGTCGATTACGCCTATGCCGACGGCCTCGACACCGACGACCTTGCTCGCGGCTAAAGACAGGATGATGTCGATATCGTGAATCATAATATCGAGGACGACGCCGATATCGGTCGAACGGAAAGGATATGGGCTGATTCGCACCGCCTCGATGAACTTTGGCTCGATTTGGAGCCGTTTCATTGCCTGGACGACGGGATTACAGCGTTCGGAATGGCCGACGGCAACGAGGCAATTGGTTTGTTTGGCCAGCGCGACGATGTCTTTTGCCTGGCTTACGCTCGATGCGAGGGGTTTTTCTATGAGGACGGGGACGCCGGCCAGTATCAGGGGTTTTGCCAGTGCGTAGTGTTCGCTTGTGGGGGCGGCTATCGTCACCGCATCGACCCTGCCGACAAGCTCGGCGGCGTCGCTGATTGCCTCGCAGCGGTATTTTTTGGCCAAGCGTTTTGCCTTGTCCAAGTCGATATCGACGATTGAAACGAGGTTGCTTTGCGGCAGGTCGGAGTAAACGCGGGCGTGGGTTTCGCCCATTTTTCCTGCGCCGACAACAGCAGTGCGAAGTTTATTCATTATCGTCGCCCGTCACTCGTCGCTCGTGTCTCGAGGCACGTGGGCCGGGTCACGGGCGACGCATCCTTTAATCCCTGAACGTTTCGAGATACCTGCCGAAGCGATGCTCGCTGCTTCTGATAATGGCGTCGAGCATATCGCGGACGTTTTCATCGAGGCCTTTTTCCTTGGCCATCTGTTTTGCCTTTTGCAGCAGAGGCACCTTGTCGTCACGGTAGAGGCGTCTGTATGCGTCATAGATTGCCCGCTGCTGTTTTTCGTTAAGGCCTGCGCGGCTGAGACCTCGCTTGTTGACGCCGCGTATTGTGGGCGGGTAGTGGCCGCTGACAATAAGGAAAGGCGGAACATCTTTATTTATGCCGGTCAGCCCCGCGGCATAGCACCACCTGCCTACGGTGACAAACTGGTGGAGCAGGACTACGCCGGAAAGCCACACACCCGTCTCGATTTTGCAGTGGCCGCTCATCTGGGTGAAGTTGCTGACGACGGCTTTGTCTTCGAGGACGCAGTCGTGGCCGATATGGACGCCAATCATAAGAAGGTTGTCGCTGCCGATTTTTGTGAAGGAGCCGTGGTGCATACTGGGGTGAATAGTCACCTGTTCGCGGATAGTGTTGTTGTCGCCGATTATAAGGCCGCCGAGTTCGGCATCGGAACGAAGACCAAGTATCTGTGGAACGCCTCCGACGACGCAACTGGGAAAAAGATGATTGCGTTTTCCGATTACCACGTTTTTGTCGATGACGACGTTGGCTTCGAGGACCGTTCCTTCGCCAATTGTGGAGCCGCTGCCGATGAAACAGTTAGGCCCGATTACGACGCCGTCCTGCAACTGCACGCCATCTTCAACGACCGCGGTAGCGTGTATCCGTTTCATATTTGTCTCTCATTCTATAATTTATCGTTGTCCACGAGCATAAACTTGATTTCACATTCGGCTACGACTGCGTCGGCGACCATTGCCTTGCATCGGCACTGAGCGCTTCTTGTGTGGCTCTTGACGGCCTCGGCGGTGAGGATGAGCTGGTCGCCGGGGACGACGGCCTTGCGGAATTTGACGCCGTCCATACTGAAAAGAAGGGCGAGCTTGCCCGTGTGCTCAAGCCGCTGGCTAAACAACAGGCCGGCTAATTGTGCCATCGCCTCAACAATCAAAACGCCCGGCATAATAGGCGTGCCGGGGAAGTGCCCCTGGAAAAACTGCTCGTTGAAGGTGACGTTTTTTATCCCTTTTATAAAGGAGTCGCTTTCAAGCTCGATTACCTTGTCAACGAGCAAAAACGGATATCGGTGGGGCAAAATTTTGGCGATTTGGCGAATGTCTAAAAGGGCGTCGCTGCCGGTTTTGGCGGATCGCTGCTGTCGTTCGGCGGCTTCGTAGAGCTTGCCGACGAGCTGCTGATTGAGAGAATGACCGCTCTTATAGGAGACGATTCTGCCCAGGACTCGCCTGCCTACCAGGGCAAGGTCGCCTATGAGGTCGACGATTTTATGCCTGACGCACTCGTCGGAAAACCTGTAAGAGTTTTTGATGGGGCCGTCGGAATCAATCACGAGGATGTCCCTGGGCGTCAGGTGTGTACCCATTCCGCGTGCCTGTAACTGTCTTGCTTCGACCTCGAGCAGAAAGGTTCTGGCGCGAGCGAGGTGTTTTTCGAAACCATCCGGGGTAAGGCGGAAGCTGAAGATTTGCCTGTCGATTCCGGTGTGGCCTGCGTAGTCGAGGTCGTATGTGATATTGAGCGCATCATCGTTATAGGGCAGCGCGTAAATGGAGGCGTCGCCGGCGGTAATGGCAACCGGCTCTTTGATTGCGAATTCGCGTCGAGGCGACTCTTGTTCGACGAGGCCTGCCTGGACCAGCGTCCTGAAGTATTCGCTGCTGCTGCAATCAGGCGCGGGCATCTCAGGAGCATCGACTTCGATAATCAGATTGTCTATTTCGAGGGCGTTGACGGCCGCAAGACAATGCTCGACGGTCTCGACGCTGACCGGGCCTTTTTTCAGGGCGGTGCGACGTGAACGCTGGGCGATATTGGAGGCAACGGCCCTGATACGGACCGGTTCAGCTACATCGGTGCGGACGAAGACCACGCCTGTATCGGCCGGCGCCGGTCGAAAGACGACTCTCGCGTCCTTGCCGCCGAACAGCCCTTTGCCGCTAACGGCCATCGGGGCGCTGATTGTCTTTTGCAGCTTCAAGTTTATCTACCCTTCCGGCTACGGCGCGGCGATTCCAGTTTTTTGACGCGCTCTTCCAAATCTCTAACTGCGTCTCCATCGGCCTTCGCCGCGACGAGTGCGGACAATTGTCTGAACTGCTCAATGAGTTTAGGCAGCCGAAGTGTGCTGGCGATTATGCGAAACGCCTGTTTTATTTCAACCGCAGGCGACCCGAACACCCGCTTGCCCGCCTGGATGTCGCCTATCACAGCGCTCTGGCCAGCGACCATAACGCCGTCGCCCAGTTCGATGTTGTCGGCAAGGCCGACTTGGCCAGCGAGGACGACACCGTCGCCGATTTTGCTGCTGCCGGCTATGCCAACCTGCCCTGCTATCAGGCAGCATTTGCCGATGATGACGTTATGTGCTATGTGAACGAGGTTGTCGATTTTTGTGCCTGCGCCGATTCTGGTCTCGCCGAATTTGGCCCTGTCGGCGCAGCAGTTGGCGCCTATCTCGACGAAGTCCTCGATAACGACTATGCCGTTGTGCGGGATGAGCCGATGTGCGCCATCGATTGATGCATAACCAAAGCCGGTGGAGCCGATGGTGGAGTTGGCCTGAATGACGACGTTATTGCCGATGATACAGCGATGATAGACGACGACATTTGGGTCGAGCCGGGTGCAAGCGCCGATTTTTGTGTCCTGGCCTATTTTGCAGCCGGCGGCAATAACCGCGTCGTTGCCTATCTCGGCGCCATTGTCAATAACGGCGCATGGGCCTATCGAAACATTTTTCCCGATTTTGACCTTTGGCGCCAGCGTCGCCGTCGGGTGAACGCCGGGGGAAGGCGGCTCTAATCTCGGAGCGAATATCTTGAGCGCCTCAATAAGGGCGGCATTAACGTTTTTAACCACCAGTTGTGGCATAGGCAGGTCTTCGAGGGCTTTTGCAACTATTACCGCCCCGGCGTTGGAACTCTTAAGCTCTGCGAGATGCCTGTCGTCGGAGAGAAAAGTCAGGATGTTCCCGTCGGCTTTGCCGGCGGGCCCGACGCTGCAAATGACACCTGAGCCGCAGCCGAGAAGCTCCGCTCCAAGCTGTTTAGCCAGTTCTTCAACCGTCAGTTCCATAATTCGTGTTCCGTGACTCGGCCCTCGTGGCTCGAACGACGAGACACGAGCGACGAGCGACGAATTCGCCTACGGCGAATTTGCATCGACTTTCGCCAGCACCTCATCGGTGATATCCTCGCAGCCGGCGGCGTACAAGACCTTGTATGTGCTGATTGTCAGCGTAAGCTCATTGGAGTTGGCAGCCGGCAGTTCCGGCTCACTTCTTTCGAGCACCAAATCGAGACCTTTGACTTTGGCGGCCTCAGCGGTGGCTTTGACAACGTCGGTGAATAAGCTCTCAATAACGGCCTGCTCGCGAAGGTCCATCTGGCGTTTGAAGTATTCCTGCTGCGCCTGCAGTCGGCCCTGCTTTTCGAGGACTTCTTTCATTCCCGATAAATAATCGGCGCTGCCGGGCTTTAGTGTCTTGAGGCCGGCTTTATCGAGGTCAATTTCCTTCGCGAGTTTCGCAAGCTCGGCTTCCATTTTGTCGCGTTCGGCTATCGCTTCCTGTCGGTATTTAGCATTGCGCCTGCAATCCTGAAATATCCTGCGGATGCTGACCATGCCGATTTTGAGGCACTTATCCTTCTGTGAGGATGAGGCGGCCTTCTCGGCACCAGGCACAACAATGGCAATAGTCATTACCGCTGTTAGAACCACAAGAATCATCAACTTCTGTCTCATAATCCATCCTTTCCCATTGATTATCAATTCATACACGCACGGCGGACGCCGTCGTCCACAGCCGGACTATGGCGTCGGACGATATTCTACGCTTAATCAGGAAATTTCGCAAAGAGGAAAAGAGGCAGGGGTATCAGGAACCTTTTTGCCGTTCAGAACAATGTTCCCGCGGAGAAACTGAAGGTTTGGGTTCTGTCGCCTTCACTCTTCATCAAAGGCGCTGCGAGTTCAAACCGCATAGGGACCGGCCCGAACCACTGCGGTATCATTATCTGAATGCCGGTGCCTGCGCCGACGCGGTAGTCGCCGGTATCAATGGTGCCGCTGTCGACGAAGAACAGTATCGCGACATTATCGCCTATGACCGGGACGGCGACCTCGGCGTTTGCCAGAAATATCCAGTCGCTGCCGACGGGGTCTTTCCGTTCGGGAGTTACGCCTAAGGGGACGTTTGTCTGGAGACCTCTGGTGCTGATGCCGCGGTATTCGAAACCGCGGATGCCGGAGGTGCCGGTGCCGCCGGCGTAGAACTTTTCGAAGGGCGGGGCATCGCCCACGACGGCAGCAGCCAGCAGCTTGGCGGCCAAAACGGCCTTTCGCTCAGCCAAATCCTCGTAAAGAGTATGGTACTTTCTGTATGTGCCGCTTACGATGCCGAAGGTGCTGTCGCCCGTGACCTGTTCATAGGTGACGCCGAAATTATGGCCGGCTGTGGGGTTGAATCGGTCATTGGTGAGGTCTCTACTAATACCCAGTTGAACGCCGGCGAGGAGATTGCTGCCCTCAACGTCTTTTATTTCGACTGGTGCGTCGCTGTCAATGTCCTTGACCTTGACGTCTTCGGTGCGGAAGCCGATGCTTCGTCGCCATTTGTCGGGGTAGCGTTTTTCTAACCCGACGTATCCCTTGGTTCTTCCCTCGTTGTAAGATTCGCGCCATCTTGACCAGCTTGAGCCAGCCATATCGAGACTGATGGGCTTGTCGTTAAGATACGGTTCGGTGAAGCTGACCGAATACTGGCTCAATTCGGTGCCCGGCTGCAGAGAAATTCGGAGAGTTTGCCCTCCCCCTCTGAATGCTTTGCCGGTGATAAAATCGGCGAAACTTTCGGGCGTGTCGCTGATGTCGAAGTTTCTCTGCTCAAAGGTAAGCTGACCAATGATGCCGGCGTCGCTGCTCACGCCGGCGCCTAACATAATCATACCGGTTTTGCCCTCGATTATGCTGACCTGGGCGTCTTTCTGCCCCCCCGCGTCCTGCCCCTTAGGGGCAGCGGAGGCTGGTGTAATAGTCGCGCCGTCGCGCTCCGTCAGCAGTATTTGCTGAAGATTTTTTTCAAGCTCGCCTTTGCCGTCGCCTCGCGCAATATCGGCGTTGTACCACTTGCCCGGCTGGAAGTCATACTCGTCGAGTATCCGTCGAACCACCCTGTCTTTGGTCCGCTCATTGCCGGTGATTATCACCTGACCTATGCGAAAACGCTGGCCTTCTTCCATTGTATACTCGACGGCGACGCTGGCATCGGAAAGGAACTTGATGCCCCGCTCGACCTGCACGTCGATAAAGCCCTTTTCCTTGTAGAATCTGACGAGCTGCTTCGTATCGTATTCCGCCTTTTGCTCGCCGTAGGTCTGTCCTTCCTGAAGTTTCAACTGCTCGTAAAGTTTTTGGTTATCGTACTGCTGGTTGCCTGTAAAGACGATTCGTTCGACGCGATAGGCGTTGCCTTCCTCGATTGCAAAAATGACGCGGATTTTGGTTTTGTCGGCGTTAAACTGGCGCTGCGCCTCGACTTTGGCGTTCAAAAATCCCCTTTTCTGGTAGACCCGCTGAAGTTTGGATACATCCTCGACAAGCTCGGCTTCCAAGTAGTATTTCGAGAACACAAGCCAGCTGCGGGTGCGGGCTTTGATTGTTTTTTTCAGCTCGCCCGTTTTAAGGGCCGAATTGCCGCTGAAGCTGACCGCACTGATTTTAACGCGCGGGCCTTCTTTGACGGTGTAAACCAGCGAGCCGACGGATAATTTTTCGGCATTGAGGGAAACCTCAACATAGGCAAAGCCGTTTTTGCGGTAGAACTCGGCGATGGTGGTCGTATAGGTCTGCGCAAGCACACTGTCGAGGTAATCGCCGACCTTGAAACCCAGCTTTTCGCTCAGTTTTTTGGTGCTAAACGCTTTATTGCCGACAAAGTCAATCGACCTTATTATATTTTTCTCGACGACGACGAAGGTCAGCTCGATGTTGCCGTCAGCCGGCCCGCCTAATGGCGAGGCCTCGCCTTTGGCGGGCTTCGTGTTGTCCTGGGGACTCCTTACGGAGTAATAGCAGTATTCGACGCCTTTAATCTCGGCTATTCGCTTGGTGTCCTCGGCTGCCGTCCCGGCGCTGAATACGTCGCCGGCCCTTGTGCGAACCTTTGCGATAATCTCGGCCTCCTTGACGCTGACGTTGCCCTCAACGCGAATGGCGGCGATTGTTTGATTAGAATCGTTCGCGTCAGCCCAGCTTACTGCCTGCGCGAGAACCAAAACGATAACCGCAAACACACAGACTTTACACCAGTGCTTTCTCACAATAATCAATCATCAATAATAAATGCTAAAACGGCGCTTCTTCCGTCCCGATTTGCTGTAAGCCGGCGGACCCGCCGGCAGGCGAGGTCTCGCTGAAGGCGGACGGCTCGCCCGCAAACGACGCGTTTTCGAACCGCGTGAATTTTTCCCTGAACACAAGATTGACCGTGCCGGTCGGGCCGTTGCGCTGCTTGGCGATTATCAAATCAGCGACACCGTTCGACGAATAATCCTTTTCGCCTCCGTGATAATAATCCTCGCGATGCAGCAGCATAACCACGTCCGCGTCCTGTTCGATACTGCCGCTTTCACGCAGGTCGCTCATCCTCGGCAGGTGGTCCATGCGCCCTTCCGAGGCCCGGTTCAACTGACTGAGCACAACAACGGGGATATTCAGCTCTCTGGCAAGCGCCTTCAAATATCGCGATATCGTCGTTATTTCCTGCTGGCGGCTTTCGACGCGGGTGCCGAGGTGCATCAGCTGTAAATAGTCGATGATGACACAGCGGATATCGTGCTGGCTTTTTAATCGTCTTGCCTTGGCCCGCAATTCCAGCGGAGTGAGCGTCGAGGAGTCGTCGATATATATAGGTGCGGCCGAGAGAATTCCGCAGGCATCAACCAGCCGACGATGATGGTCGGTGGACAGCATTCCCTTGCGAACAGACTGGCTTTCGACCTCGCTGACGCTGCACAGAAATCGCTCGGCTAACTGCTGCTGACCCATTTCGAGGGAGAAAATACCAACGGGGATTTTCTCCACGACGCCGAGGTTTTCAGCAATGTTGAGGGCAAGAGCGGTTTTCCCCATACTGGGCCTGCCTGCGATGATAATCATTTCGCCGTTTTGCAGGCCGCAGGTTAGCTGGTCAAGCGTGATAAAGCCCGTAGCCAGTCCCGTGACGTGTTTGCCGTCGCGTTTTTCGATAAGCTCGTAGGCGCGCGTCACGAGGTCTTTAATCGCAAATACCTTACCCGTGATGCGTTTGTCGGTGATTGCGAAGATACGTTGCTCGGCCTCGTCGAGTTTCTGGATTGATTCGCCGGCGGGGTCGTAGGCGTCGTTTAATATGTCGGTCGCGGTCTGTATGAGCTCGCGCAGCAGCTGTTTGTCTTTTACGATGCCTGCGTAATAGCCGACGTTGGCGGAGCTGGGCACGGAGTTGGCAACCTTCTTGAGGTATTCGACCCCGCCGACCTGCTCTAATTGTTTGCACCTCTCAAGCTCGTCGCGCAGAAGCACCCCGTCAATGCCCTCGCCTCTGTTTTTCTCGTAAAGGGCGATGAGAGCGTCGTAAATCAGCTGGTGCTCGATTCGGTAGAAGGACTCACGGTCAAGGATTTCGACGACCTGGCCTATTGATGCCGGGTCGATAATCATCGAGCCAATCACGGCTGCCTCGGCGGCAAGCGACTCAGGCATAACCCGGCCCGTCAAAGCAGCAACGTTCTCAGCCGGCGTTTTACCTGTGCTGGTCACCGCTTCGAGACGCTTTCGCGTCGGCTTGCCCGTATTTTCCTTAATTGCCCCTGCCATTTACCATCATCCTGTCCGGCGGCACGGGCTTCCAGCCCATGAAATCGCGCCACAACTTAGTTGTGATTGTAGATAGACCGCTTCTAACTGTCAAACGTTTATCTATCCGCCGCAGGCGTGATTTGTTTGAGGTGTGGATTGTGACTGCGGGAAGACCCTTTTGCAGCGCATAAAAAAGGTCCCGCCTGAAAGGTGGGACCGCTGGTTTTTTTCGTCCTGGTACGGCTCCCCCCGCACCGTATGGTGCGGGGCTGATACGAGTCCGGTACTGCTATTACAAGGGTTTGACGTTAGTTGCCTCGGGGCCTTTCTTGCCCTGGGCAAGGTCGTATTCGACGGCCTGACCTTCTTTCAGCGTCCTGAAGCCCTCGGCCGCAATCTTCGAGTGATGAACAAACACATCCTCGCTGCCATCATCAGGGACGATAAAACCGAAACCTTTTTTCTCATTAAACCACTTTACCTTGCCTGCACTCACTTGTTTCTCCTTGAAACCAAACTACTAATTTCCTCGTTGTTTACCAAGGGCGCCTTCCCGAGGATTGTTAAAAAAGCGTCCTTTACGCGCTGTCAGAATAACTGAAAGGGCAATGGTGTTCAACGAAATTATTTATGTAATTTTGCGTATTTTCCGCAGGTTCCGGCGTGTCGCGGACCCGCCGGTAGGCCCGGCCTCGCTGAGGCAGGACGTCTCTGAAAGAGCGGCCCACCTGCTGGTTTAATCGAGCGGTAGAGCTTATAATAGGCGCCAGCCGCTCGTCTTGGCGCAGGTCTTCCCGGATACGAATGCTATCCGAAGGCCAAGCCGCAGACGGGAAAGCTTATGGAGCTTGGGCGCGACAAGTCGATTAATGACCTGACTGTCCGGCTGAATGCCATAGGGGGGGTGGTAAAAGCTGCCGGGACGTGGGGGTCGTTTGCGCGCCTGCTGGCGGCGCATTTGTCAAAAGAGCTTGGCCGGCCGATGCTCTACGTCTGCCCGCATATTGATGATGCGGACAACACATTCGATGATTTACAAACGTTCGGAGCGGAGAACGTCCATCTGCTGCCTGCCTGGGAAGGCGAAGAGGATTTGGCTGACGCAACCGACGAAATCAGGGCGGAGCGGCTGAAAGTCGTCGCTCGGCTTGCGTCTTGCGTCCCTTCGACTTCGCTCAGGACGGGCGTGCGTCCGCAGCAAACCGCGATTGTCATTCCCGCGCCGGTGCAGGCGATTTGCCAGCCGGTGCCGAAACCGCAGTCACTGGATGAATGCACGCTTAAATTAGAAACTGCCAAGAACCTGTCGCCCGATGAGGCAGCCAGCTGGTTGGTCGATAACGGCTTCGAGCGAACCGACAAAATTGACCTGCCGGGCCAGTTCGCAAGACGCGGCGGAATCATTGACGTTTACGCACCGCTGGTTGATGCATCGCCCGGCCCCGGTCAGCAGCAGGCACAGGCGATACGCGTCGAGTTTTTCGGTGACACAATCGAGAGCATTCGTGCAATCAACCTTGATACGCAGCTGTCCACACGCGAAATTCCCGCCGTCGGCGTCGTATCGGCAATCTGCGGGAACAAAGAAGACCAGCGTGAGCTTTTCCCGAATATACTCCCGGCCGATACGATTGTCGTTTTAGACGAACCCGCGGACTGCTCAGAGGTGGCAGGGGTTTATTTCGAGCGTGCGGCTCGTCTCGGCGAAGGCGAATTAGGAGCTGATTTCGGCGTAGAGGGGCCGAGCCGTAGCCGGAAAACCAAAAGTCGGCTGTATAGCTGGCCCGATATCCATAAATCGCTCGAGCGATTCACGCAGCTTCACATAAGCAGGTTTGCGACCGGCGACCCGAACGAATTTGTCAAGCTGGATATAAGAAGCGTTCAGCAGTATCAGCACAAGGCAATGTCACTGTGGTCCGGGCACAAAGAAGCGCTCGCCGAACTGGTCGCGCTGGCAAGGCAGCGACAGGACGTTCTGCTGTACTGCGAGGCCGAGGCCGAGATAGCCCGCGTAAGCGAAATCATCAGGCAGGAGCACAACGAGATTCCGCCGACGCTCAAGCTGCTCAAGGGGTTCGTCCACCAGGGCTTTGCGATACCGTCGTTAAACACCACTGTTTTAAGTCATCACGAGCTGTTCGGCCAATTCGCCCTTCGCCGATACAGGCGCCCGATGAGGCCGACGGCGCCAGTTGACACCCTGGAGGACCTGCAGCAAGGCGATTACGTCGTGCACGCCTCTTACGGCATCGGCAGGTTTCGAGGAATCGAAACCATCCGCGAAAAAGACGGACCCGCCGCAGAGCGGCGAGGTCTCGCCTTCGGCGGACAAGGCGAGTATCTGACCATCGAATACGATGCCGGTGTCAGGGTTCAGGTCTCGGTCCACAACATAGCGCTTGTCCAGAAATACATCGGCACAAGCCCGAGACGCCCGAAGCTGTCAAAGGTCGGCTCAAAAAAATGGCAAAAACAGAAAGAAAAGGTCGCAAAATCCGTCAAAGACCTGGCGGCGGAGCTGCTGGAGCTTCAGGCGAAGCGCCAGGCGCTGGGCGGCTTCGCGTTCGCCGGCGACTCGAACTGGCAAAGAGAATTCGAGGAGTCGTTTCCGTATCAGGAAACCCCCGACCAGACGACCGTCGCGGCACACATCAAGCAGGATATGATGGGAGCCACAGCGATGGACCGGCTGCTTTGCGGCGACGTCGGATACGGCAAAACGGAGCTTGCAATGAGGGCGGCGTTCAAGGCCGTCGAAAACGGCAAACAGGTGGCGGTGCTGGTGCCCACCACCGTGCTGAGCATCCAGCACGCACGAACGTTTACCGAGCGTTTCGCGGATTTCCCCGTTGTAATCGAAGTGCTCAACCGTTTCAGGACGCCCGGAGAGTCGAAGGGCGTAATCGGGCTGGCCGGCTCAGGCAAGGTTGACGTCCTGATAGGGACACATCGGCTGCTCAGCGGCGACGTTCGATTCAAGGAGCTGGGCCTCGTTATAATCGACGAAGAGCAGCGATTCGGCGTCGAGCACAAGGAGAAACTCAAGAAACTCCGCGTCAACTCCGCTTTGGGACGCCTTACGGCGGTGGACGTGCTGACGATGACGGCGACGCCGATTCCGCGGACGCTGCATATGGCGATGCTGGGGCTGCGCGACATAAGCGCGCTGGCCACCGCGCCGCTTGACCGCCGAAGCATTATCACGGCCGTCGCGCAATATAATGAGGAGCTTATCCGAAAGGCGATTATCCGCGAGCTGAACCGCCAGGGACAGGTCTTCTTCGTCCACAACCGCGTCAAGACAATCGACAAAAAGGCGTTGGAAATCCGGAAACTCGTCCCAGACGCCAGAGTGGCGATTGCCCACGGCCAAATGACCTCGCACGAGCTTGAACGGGCAATGATTGCATTCGTGCTGGGCAAGACCGACGTGCTGGTCTGCACGACGATTATCGAATCGGGCCTCGACATCCCCAACGCCAACACGATGCTAATCAACGACGCGGACCGCTTCGGCTTAGCCGAGCTGCATCAGCTTCGGGGCCGGGTCGGCAGATACAAGCACAGGGCATACGCCTATATGCTGCTGCCGGCGTCCAGACCCATTACACCCATCGCCGCAAGACGGCTGAAGGCCATCGAGGAATACTCCCATCTCGGCTCCGGCTTCAGAATCGCGCTGCGTGACCTGGAGATTCGCGGCGCGGGGAACATTTTAGGCGCCGAGCAGTCGGGCCACATTCAGGCGGTAGGTTATCAGATGTATTGCCAGCTGCTGGCCGAGGCCGTCGGATACACAAAAGGCGAGCCGGTCGAGACGATACCGACCTCAAATATCGACCTGGGCTTTGCAGCGTCGATACCCAAAAACTACATCCCCGCCGACCGCATCCGGCTGGACGTGTATCGCAGAATCGCCGTTGCCAAAACCACCGACGAACTGGCGCATCTCAAAAAAGAACTGGCGGACGTGTATGGTCCGCCGCCGGAGGAAGTCAAACAGCTGCTGGATTTGGCCCAGCTGCGGGTTATGGCAGCCAAACTGGATATAAAAAGCATTGTGACCCACGCCGGAAATCTGGTATTTTCATTTTCGGCGGATGCAGCCAAAAATGCAAAGCGATTGTTTCGAGGCGTCGCGGCAAAATACACCGTCGCCGATGAGACAACCGCTTACCTGCACCTGCCGAAAAGTTATTTTGAACAGCGGACGCTCCCGGCGTTCTTGCGCAAAATTTTAGTCACAGATAAGTGATGGCGTGAAGACGGGAAAGAAGGTATAATAAAACAGGCGCAAAATCAAGAGTTCAAATCGCAAAGGCCAAAAGTCGGCAAGGAGCGGATATGTCAGGACATTCGCATTGGGCAAGCATAAAACATAAAAAGGCGTCGGTGGACGCCAAGCGCGGCAAGTCGTGGAGCAAGGTGGCGAGAATGATAATTATGGCGGCCAGGCGCGGCGGAGGGGACCCGAACACGAACCTGTCGCTGCGATACGCGATAGACAAGGCCAAGTCGGTGAGTATGCCTAAGGACACGATAGATAAGGCGATAAAGAAGGCGACCGGCGGCGTCGAGGGCGTCAACTTCGAGGAGATTGTGTATGAGGGGTATGGGCCGAAGGGCGTGGCGATAATGGTGGACGTGCTGACGGACAATCGCACCCGCACCGTTGCGGAGATAAAGAAGATGTTCGAAAGGCACGGCGGGGCGCTGGGCTCAGCCGGATGTGTTAACTGGATGTTCAGCAAAAAAGGGTTGATAACGGTGAAGACGGCAGCGGTGAAGGAAGACGATTTGATGGAGATAGCTCTTTCGGCGGGGGCGGATGATTTGCGAAACGTCGGAGAGCATTACGAGATAACCTGTCAGCCGGCGGCATTCGAGGGACTTAAAAAGGCGCTTGCGGAAAAGTCGATACCGACGGAGGTTGCGGAGATATCGATGGTGGCGGCCAGCAATGTGCCGATAAGCAACGTGGAGACCGCCAGGAAGATAATAGCGATTATGGATGAGTTTGAGGACCACGAAGACGTCCAGAACGCCTACGCGAATTTCAACATCCCCGACGATATTATGGCCAAGCTATCGTGACTCG
>Ga0315295_10000067_pt1 | contig 84141 bp, 62 predicted proteins | sample YL17G14_0_MG_FD_204453 | JGI IMG/M metagenome (GOLD analysis project Ga0315295, IMG submission 204453) | Sediment microbial communities from Yellowstone Lake, YNP, Wyoming, USA - YL17G14_0 | ecosystem: Environmental > Aquatic > Freshwater > Lake > Sediment | place: USA: Wyoming | collected... | reverse complement strand
GGACCCGTCGGGCCTGGACCGGCTGAAGAACATCTGGGACATCAAGGCCGGCGAGGTCGACAGCAGCAACCAGGGCCCCGAGATATTCGTCGCTGGCATGGGACAGGAGCTGCTCGAACTGCAATACATCGAGCCCAACTTCGAGCTCGTTCCTCAGCCATCGGAACAGACGGTCGTCTCGGGGCACGATGCCCATTTCTGGATCTCTTTGAATGCCGTCGGTTATTTCTCGGGCGATGTGGCCCTGAGCTCGGATGCGTATGTGACTTTGTCGAAGACCACGGTAAAGCCAGGGGACACGGTCACGGTCACGGTCCATACTACGCAGGCCCTGACCGAGAAGGTCCTGAAGGTCAATGTGACGGGTAAATCGCTCCAGCTCGGGATAACCAGGACAGCAACGCTGACCGTAGCCTCACTTGCAAGCACGGTACAGGGCTTCGAGATACAGATAACGCCCGAGGTCCAGTATACGACCCCTGGCTTCTCGACGTACTTCGTTGTAAAACCCACCTTCATAAACGGATGGTCCGGGATAATCGATTATACCATGACCACGACCATGCCTCTCGACTACAGCCATATCGGCAGGAGCTCGGATGACATCAAGGACCCGGCCATCGCGACCTTGACCCCCTCGGCCCTGATGGGCTCGGGCTCCTATCCGGTCATTATGACCTTCCACGGGAGGGACGTCGGCAGTACCCACTTCTTCAAGGCCACGGCCGTCGCGATGGTCGTCGTCGATGCCGGCGGCGTGAAGGACTTTACGCTGGCGGCCCTGCCACAGGAGGTCACCGGGGTCCCCAACTCGACCCTCCGGTTCGACCTGACCCTCAACTCCCCATCCGACTTCACGGACAAGGTGCTCCTGTCCGTCGACGGCATACCACAGGGGAGCACGGGCTCGTTCTCGTCCATATTCGTCTCGGTCCCAACGAAGGTTACCTTCGCGCTCGATATCGGTAAGGCGACCTTGGGGTCCTATTATGTCATCTCATTCCTTGCCTCCGGCGGCAGCATGGAACACGCGGCCCCGGTGATCGTCCATGTGATCGAACCCACAAGCTCGGGGGACTTCGGCATCACCATATTACCACCCATCCAGATGGCAAGGCCTGGCGCCACGGCCTATTTCCTTTTACACATCACCGGGGGCGTCGAGCCCAGTGTCATCAAGGTCCTGGCCGGTGGGCCGTTACAGGCGACGATCCAGAACGGTAGGGACGGGAACCATGATTATCGTCTCATGACCGTGACCCTCAGGCGCGATGCTTCCCCTGGCGTCTACAAGGGCACCGTCACGGCCTCGAAAGGATGGGAGCACAACACCACCTTCGTCGTGATTGTGCCCGACACATCAACTGACATCGACCTCGAGCTGGTGCCCAAGGACGTCCTCATCTCACCGGGACAGTGGCCCACCGTACATCTGAACGCCACCGGGAACAGGGACATGCTCATTGGTAAGACGCTGAAGTATTCGGTCATCGGTCTCGGGGTCCCGGCATCGTATTACACGATCTATTCCTACAATTACGACAAGAGCCTCCTGCTCCCTATGCCCGACCTGGTCCCGGCGACCTACCTTTACCTGCTAGAGGTCTTTCTGCCGAACAGCACCTATCCGAGGACGATCCTCGGGACACTGACCATGACGGCCCCGGTGGCACTGCTAGGCATGCACGTGGGCCACGGGCAATGGACCTACAGGGAAGGCGCCATCAACAGTGTCCAGGTGACCGTTGTCAATAACGGCCTGGCCCCGGCCAGCGATGTGAACATCGAGGTCCTGTTGGACGGCAAGAGCGTCGACCGGCAGGTCCTAAGCTCCATACCGGCCAGGTCCCAGAGCCGACCCGTGGACCTCAACTGGTCGGCGGCGAGCGGTGAGCACAACCTCACCGTCATCATATTCGTGAACAACGGGACCGGGCGGGCCCGCATCCTGGACCCTCCTTACTCGGTCATCTTCAAGATCTCCCCCTGGAGCCTGAAGGGTCCCGCCATATCCCTATTGCTGATATTGCTCGTTGCGATGATGTCGGCGGCCACGGTGACGGCCAGGACGAACGAGAAAAGGGCCTCGGGGCACCAGCGGGCCCGTCCCAAGTCCTCCGAGGAAGAATAGGCCTTTGGATGGCCGTTCAATCCACCGGCGGTCTCCGGACCTTCTTTTTCTTCTTGGGCATCGTCTCATCCAGGCCTTCGAAGTCCTCCTCCTCGTCCTCGGCCGCCTTCTTGCCCCTCTTTCCGAGGAGGAACCCGCCCGCGAGGGCCAGAAGTACGATGACCATTATCGCGATGACGAGCGCGACCAACAGGTCGGTGACCAAAGTCAAGGGGTTCGTCACGTTCACGGTCCTCGAGTATCTTCCGTTCTCGATGTCCGCCGGGGTGGCAGACACGATCTCGATGGTTATGTTGTGCTTGCCGGGCTCGGCCGTCCAGGTGGCATTGATCTGGGTGACGTTATTGACACCGACATGGAAGTCCTTCACGCCCTGAACGATGCCGTCGACGAACATGTTCATCTTGCAGACGCGAGCATCCACCAGGCCCTTGTTCTCGACGAAGATCTGGGCCTTTATCACCTGGCCATTGTTCGCCGAGGCTGGGATGCCATCGACGCGGACGATGCGCAGGAGGGCCTTTGCAGGGATCACCTTCAGTCTGATGTATGTGGTCCTCTCGAGCCCGCTGCCCTTGCCCCAGACGACCAGGGTGTTCTGGGTCCCAGGCATACTGACCAGGGTCTTGACCTCCAATCGGGAACGTTGGCCCGGCCCGATGCTCGGTGGGCTGAAGATGGCCGTCGCGCCCGTCGGAAGGCCCTGGATCGATAACTCGACTTTCCCGGCAAAATCATTCTGGGGATGGACGGTAACATTGAAGAACGCGAAGAAGGAGGCGGTGATGTTGGCCTGCCCTGGGTCGGCATTCATCGAGAAGTCCGGGTTCCCCGCGACGTTGAGGTCCACCCTGATAATGGCCGAATGGGTCGTCTCCCCGGAGGTCCCCTGGACCTCGAAATAATAGGTGTCCGCCGGGACGGACGCATCGATCGTCAGGTTCATGATGCTGGTCCCCGACGGGATAAGGCCCGGAGGCGTGAACTTCACGTTCACACCATTCATGAGCTCCGGGACCGATAGCGATACGTTCCCTGAGAAACCGTAAATTGACACGAGATTGACGCTGACATTGACGGAATGGCTCCCGACCATGGAAATGGTCGTCGGGGCCACCCCGATGGAGAAATCAGGCGATGAGGCGTCCTTGACCGTCAGGGCCACCGTGGCGCTATGCTGCTTCCCTCCGCCGATGCCAAGGACCGTCAGGTAGTGTAGCCCCATCGGGGTGGAGCTCACGGTCCCGACATCCATGATTGAGGACCCCGGAGGTGTCACGGTCTGGCCCGGTTTGAAGACCGCCGAGGCACCGTCGGGCAGTCCGACCACGGACAGGGCCACCGGGTCCGAGAACCCATTGATCTGGTAGGTCGCGATGGTGAACATCGCGTGGTAGTCCGCGACGACGCTCTGGGACCCTGGGAGGACCGAGAACCCGAAGTCCTTCTCGTCCGGCGCCAGCACCGTGACCCACACATCGACCGTACGGGTCTTGTTGCCGCTCACGCCCCTGACGGTCAGCTTGGCCTTTCCCTCGGTCGCGGCCGGTGAGACGTAGACCTTCAGCAGGGACCTTCCCGTGGGGGCCACGGTCGTCGGCGAGAGATCGAAGTTCCAGTCAACGGGCAGGTTCCGCACGGACAAGGACACCGGGTCATGGAACCCGGCCCTGGAATAGGCCATTATGTCGAAGTTCGCGTAGGCCCCCGGGACCGCGCCATTCTCCGGCGCGGGCGAGTACAGGACGAAGTCCGGGGTCTCGTACTGTAATTTCGTGACCACGCCGGAATTGTCCACGACAACAATCTCGTTCCCTGGATGCAGGTCGTCGCAGTCACCTATGGCCAACCCTAGCACATAGGCCGGGTCCTTGTAGATGACCCTTGAATCCCAGGCCGTGGCACCGGACAACCTCCTGTTCGCTGTCACATTCGACGACCAGCCGCCCATGACCACCTCCGGTCCCTTGCCTGGCTGTATCTCACCCACCCGGGCATCGTATATCGCATCGCTGTCATGGTAGACCTGCTCAGGGGCCCAGCCGGTCCCGTTCCAATGGAGGACCGTCAGGTTCTTGGAAAAACCCACGACCGCGATCTGTACGCCTTGGTACCTCGGGTCGAGATCTCCCACGACAAGCGCCACCGGGGCCTTCCGGTCCCTCCAGAGCCGCTGGACGGTCCAGTTCTGGCCCGTGGTATTATAATACAGTTCGGTGACCCATCTCGAGCCGCCCGTGACGAGGATCTCGTTCCCTGGATGCGTCGGGTCCACGTCCGAAAGCAGGACCGTCTCAAGATAGGGATTGGTTATATCGGGCCCCCCGTCCTTCCAGATGACCTCGTAGGCCCATCCCGTGCCGTTCTTCCTGATCAGGACGAGCTGGCCGTCGTCGTCCGTGACCGCGACCTGGTTGCCGGGATACCTAGGGTCGAAATGCCCAATGGCCACCCCATAGCCCCATTTCAGGTGGGCCTTGAAGCCGTTCACGAGCTCTACATGTTTCCATACCTCGGAGGCGTTGTCCCAATAGATCATCGAGACGTTTTTGTGCCATCCGACATTCACGATCTGGTTGCCTGGGATGTCAGGGTCGACCTGGCCTATGGCTATGTTGGTGACGTACCAGGCCTCCTGGAACAGCCTCGTCGCCTGCCAGCTGTCCTCATGGCCATAGATCATCGTTGTCCAGTTGGAATCCCCGCCCACGATGATCTCGTTCCCCGGATGCCCAGGCCACACATCGCCGATCTTCGCTGTCCATAGGCGTTCCGAGTCTGCCCAGACCTTTGTAGGGGCCCATACACCGTTGCTCTGGCGGCTATCAGGTCCCTCGGCATCGGCATGGCCCGCGGGGCCAGGGAGCGCGCTGCACAGCATGAGCAAGCAAATGAAAATAACGAATAGGGCCGGGGCTCCCCGGCCCATGATCCCCTTGGTACCTTCGCCCTTCCGGATCATAATCTTCGACGGACCCGTCCCCTCATCGCCTCCTAGGCCTTAGGTATCCAGCGATACCGACCGCGCCCAAGGTGAGGAGGATGGAGAACCATATGATTCCTCCACATATGTTGTTGTTGGTCGTCGGCGCCTTGATGGTGGTTGTCACACTACCCGAGTCCGTTGTCTTCCCGTCGAACCTCGAGGTCGCCTTCAGCGTGAGGATGTCCGACGCGGCCTTGCTGTCCTTGGGAACGGACAATGTGACCGAGACCGTCACGCTCGCCCCGGGCTGCAACTGCGGCGTCGGGTTCAACGAGACCGTGAACGTGCTCCCGCTCGATGCGGTCACAACTATGTCGAAGGTGTCCGGCAGGTTGCCATTGTTCTGGACGGTGTAGCTGTATGTCACGCTCTGTCCCTTCGTCACCGTCTGGCCAGCCGTCGGTCCCGTGACCTTCGGGCTCACGGTCCTTAGGATGTTCAGCCATCCGGTCACCGTTTTTGTCCCGGCCTGGCCCGTGGCCTTGACCGTGAATGTCGTGTTCCCGTTGGCCACCGTGGCAGGCACCTTCATGGTTATGGTCACGGCCGCCTTCTCGGCCGTCAGGGCCACCGTCGTGGCAGACAATGTCACCGTGACCCCGGTCGGGAGGCCCTCGACCGATATATCGATGTTGTCCGTGTAGTAGTCCTTGGAGGTTATGGTCGCCGTGAAGCCGACCTCGGTCTTGTCCACGATGTTGTATCCCTTCGGCGACATGTCGACGCCGAGGTCCGGATGGACCTGGGTCAGCAGGGTCAACCGGTCGCTGTAACCGCAGGTGAGGACCTCGTTGCCTGGGTGGTCCGGGTCGATGTCCGCGATGCGCACGTAATGCAGCCGGCCGACATCATGGAACAGCAGGACATGCTTCCATTCGGTGCCGACCAGGTAATGCATCGTGACGTTCCCCGAGTAGCCGGCGGCGACGATCTCGTTGCCAGGATGGCCGTCATAGGCATCGCCGATCCAGGCACCCCTCATCTCGTCCGAGTCATCGAAGATGACCTTGCCGGTCCAGGTGGTCCCGGACCTGTGGAGATATACGAGATGGGCCCCGTCCCCGTCAGCCACGATCTCGTTCTGGCCGTCGCCATCGTAGTCCCCGACCTCCAACCGGGCCACGCCGTCCGTGTCCTTGTAGACGCTCCTGTTCGTCCAGACGCCGTTGACCTTCTTGACGATGTAGACGTTAGCGTCCTTAGAGGCGGCCAAGACCTCGTTCTGCCCGATGTTATCAGCGTCGGCGATGAAGACGGTCCTGATCTTGTGGCCCGCGGTCATCATGTTGGCCCACTGCCAGCCGGTCCCGTTCCAGAAGATCTCCGTCATGTTGTAGCTGAAGGTGCCGACGACGACCTGGTTGCCCTGGCGGTCAGGGTCGAAGTGCCCGATGGCCACACTATGGACCATGGCGGGGTCCGTGAAGATCCTGGTAGCAGCCCAATGGTTGCCGGTCTGTTTGAGCAGCGTCACCTGGCCCGCGCCGGTGTCGGCCTCGGGCCCGGCCACCATGCCTACCACGACTATCTCGTTCTTTCCGTCGTTGTCCGCATCGCCCACGGCCGCGAGCAGCAGCTCACCCGGGTTTTCCCAGATGACCTGCGGGGCCCACTCGTGGTCGATGTACTGGGCTATCCAGACCTTGCCGGCCAAGCCCACCCCGATAATCTCTAGCTTCCCATCATTGTTGACATCGCCAACACCGAGGCCATCGAACTTCTCCGTGTCCGACATGATGGTCTTGGCGCACCAGACGCCGGCATCCGTCTCCCGGCAATTGTCCGGCGTGACCTTGGCGGTCACCACGGGCTGCAAAGCGCTCATGAAGCTGGCCCCTACGCAGATCAAGACGATGATCACCGTTAGCTTCCTCATTCAAACCACCCCATCCTGTCTATTTCTTTCGATCCATGAATGTTCATTGGTCATCATTCCTCCTCTCCGCCCTTTTCCTCATCCTCTTCCTCGCCCTTCTTGATGGCACCACCGGTCTCCTTCTTCTCAGGTGTCCTGTTCACAAGGTACAGCACAACGATCACCGCGATGACGATCAGCAGTGCCGCCACCACGGTCATCAACGCCTGAGTTGTGATACCCTCTGATGGCTTCTCCTTCAGGACGGTCACATGGACCGTGGTCACTTGGCCCACATTCCCGGTCGTGTCCTTCGCCCTGACGGATATCGTGTGGTCGCCTGAGGACAGGGACACGGTCGCGGTCCATGAGGTCGCCTTTGTCCCTGCCGGTACCGATACGTCCACCCAGCCCCCGCTATCGAGCTTATACTGGACCGAATAGAGGCCCACATTGTCCGCGGCCATGCCCTTTAATTGTACGGTCCCCTGGCTGAGCTGGGCCTTGTCCAATGGGATGTCCAGGCTCGCTGTCGGTAATGTTGTGTCCGCTGGGGGAGGTATCACAGGCATGTCCTGTGCCCGGGGCGCGAAGATGGTCAGGTGCGTCACGTTCGCCCAGACGACGTTCTTGTCCGCTCTGACACCAGTGTCATCCACGGTCGTCCAGGTGAGCCCCAGGGGGTCCCACCAGTATATCCTCAGCCCGGTCTCGTTGAGATGGCCGAGGAGCGCGTCCGTGTAGGTAAAGGAGATGTTCGCCCAGACGGGCTGGCCACTGCCGACGCCCTTAATCTCCGCAAAGAGGCCCATGAACCTCGCATCGCTGGGCCCCTTGTCCGGGTTGTCGACCTTGGATATTGACAAGGTAAGGTCCCCGGTCACGGCACCGGTGACCGTTGCATTGCCGCCAACGCCCAGGGTCGTCGTGACCGGTGGAAGGACCTTGATGACGGGTTCCACGAAGACATCATAATATGCATCGTCGGGAGCTCCCGCCGGTATGTCCGCGACATTTCCGTTGATGTCCGACGCCTCTAGGAAATATTCCATCCTAGGAGGCTTCAGGATGCCCGCAGGTATACTGGCCACATAGGACCCCATGTGCATCTCCATCTTCACGGGTTTGAACTTGAGGGATACATCGATGCGGTAATAGAGGTCCACCTCCGAGACACCCGCGTCGTCAACCACGTTCGTCGATATGGTGAGGGACACGCCTTCCCCGATGTGCGTGGTCGGTATGTGATGGAGGACCGGTGCCGCCGTGTCCTGGACGACCGTTATCGTCAACATGGCCTGGCCGGTCTGGTATCCGGTCTTCTTGGCCGTGACCGTCACGGGGACATCCGTTGTCGCAATGCCGCTGTCCGCTGTGAACACCAGGTCCAATTTCCCATCCTTGTCCGTGGTGCCCCGGGCCGGGGCGAGAGAGCCGCCCTGCCCAATGGTGGCCGTTACGGTGACCCCCTGGACATGGGCTGTACCGGCCGTGACCACCACATGAGCCGTAGTCCTGGTCCCTGCCAACGGGGCGGGGTTGTCGACCGAGATGGTCACCGTCAGTGATGGACTGGTCGGGTCCTCCCCGACCTTGGTGTTGTACTCGGTAAGGACCTTCGTCGAGGCCAGGTGGCCGGTCGCGTTGTACTCCTGCTCCTGCAGCAATACCCCGAGGGCCGGGGAGTAGGCATCGCGGAACACCGCGCTATTGTCGACGAAGACATACGTTGGGAACTCGCCCATGAAGTTCGTCACATCGCCGGCCTCGACGAATGTGAATCTCTTGGTCGCTGTCTGGAGGCCGGTGAACGTGGTCTTGGCCCCGGTATCGATGTTCCAAGTGCTCATCGTGACCATGTAGGTATTAACGAACTCTTGTACCAAGCCGACCTGGTCGAGGCTCGCATTGTACCCCATCATGGCGGGCAGATAAGTGGTCGTCGTGACCTCGGTGGTGTTGGTCCATGTGCTGTGGCTTGCATCGTATACATGGGTCCTTGTCGTCTTATTGACATGTGAATAGACTGTAACTTTGACCGCCGGGTCGTAGTAATAGTAGCCCTTAAGGTCGGAGGTGATGTGGTGAGTCTGGCTCGTGAGGACAAAGGTCTGGTCGGCCTTCTCCCAGTTCGAGTAGTTGGCAACGGTCACGGACTTCCCGTTGACAACGGCCTGCACATTGGCAAGGAAATCGATGCCCGAGTGCACACTGCTCCCATCAAGATAGGACGAACCCTGGTCGTATGTCGTCACATACACCAGATGCGTTATGGACTGGTTGAAGCTCATCGGAACGCCGTGGGTCTCGGGATACACATCGACGTTGAACACCGTCGTGGCATTGGTGTACCCGGTGAGGTTCGCCGTGAAGGCGATCGGCACCTTCAGGACCTGGGCGGCCGAGTTCTTCGGCGCATGGAATACCGTCGAATTGGCCCCCTGGATGTCTGTGATCCCAGAGACAGGAACGAAGGTCCCGAGGCCGGTCGAGTTGTATATGATCTTGGCCCCTTGGAGGTCGCCCGCGCTGATATTGAACACATGCACCTTGAGCGCCAGCGTCCCATTGGACTGGACATATCCAAGGCCTGTGACTTCGACGGACATGGTCTTCTCTCTACCGGTGGCGAGCGCCCCAACATCGGCGGTCACTGCCGGTAAGAATGCGGTCATGAACATGGCCCCTATGCACATCAGGACTAGAAGATTTACGAACTTACGCATCAGATTCACACCCCATATTGCATAAACCGTATCGATTTTCTATATGAATATGATTGCAATTATTTCGATTCGATGCTGGAAATTCATATAAATAATTATCGGGTTATTTTTCTAATCAATCTGGACCGCCGAATGCTAACGATGACCGTGATCACCGTCGTGACAATGACGACCTGGGCATCGAAGCCGGGTACGGCCGCCTTCTGGCCGACCTGTACCTGGACCATGTAATCGTTGTTGTCCTCCCGCCGTTCCTGGATCCCGTTCCCGGGGTCGATCAAGGCCTGAAGGGCCCCGTCACCGGCATGGAACTTCACATCGAAAGTGACGTTCGCTCCATGGCCGGCTGTGACATTGATGGTCCCTTCCATACCGTTAACATCGACGATCACATTGGACGCGTCCGCATCCCCGTCATTGGCCACAACAACCGTGACCTTCCTGACATTCCCGTCCTTTATGCCCTTGTCATCGAAGACGACGTCCCGTATCCTAAGGTCGGGCAGCCTCAGCTCCACGAGGAGGTCGACAACAGAAACCTCCCCGTTCGATGACCTGGCCCCAGCCCAGAACCCGAAATCCGTCCCTTTCATATGGTCCGGGAGCTTGAGCACGAGCCGCGCGTTCGGGCAGAAATCGATACAAGGTTCTATTCTTGCAGGGGAGAGCATAATGGACGCATCCTCTCCGAAGCTGGCGGTGATGCCTTGTGGCAGGTCATCGACGAACAGAGTGAAGTTGTCGGTCGCGGTCCCAAGATTGGTGACCATGAGGAAAAAGGTCGCGTTGGCACCCAAGGCGGCCTTGACGAAGGGGATGCTCGTTTCCACGGAAACCCCATGGACCGGCCGGACCGTCACATCGGCATAGAACTTGTAAGTCTCCCCCTCGCCCGTGACGATCCCCTCGATCCTCTTCACCAACGGCATCGAGCCGAAGGGCGGTGTCACGAAAAGCTCAACGGATCGGCTCGAGAAGGGCCCGATGGTCAGGAACGACAGACCCATTTCCTCCCCATATTGCCACCTCCAACCAATCGGCAGCGGCAGGACGGATAGTTCGACCTGGCGCTCTGAGTTGCCAAGGTTCTCGATGTGGACCGGGAGAACGGCCGATTGGCCGGGATTGACCGTGGCATTGCCCCCGCCAGTGACCGAGAGCGCCCTTTTTTCGATCACCCAAGCCTCTACCCGGACGGTCTCCCAGGCCTTCCCGTTCTCCTCGGTGACCAAAAGGTCGACGACGAGGCCTAGCCCGGCACCTGCCAGGACGGGCGCTCCAACCCGGAGCTCCATGAGCGCCGTCTGGTTGGCATGGACCGTCAACCTCGGCGTCAGGACGGAAACGTCCCATTCCCCATGGGCGCTCACCACATTGGCCGTGACATCGAAGACGCCGTCCGAAAGCCCTTGGTTCCACAGCAAGGGATGTGTCGACGCCGAGCCGCCCGAGGCCAGCTCGACCGTTACATTTCCGACCGGAGGGGCCAGGAACACCGATGGATATGCCACGAGCACGATGTTCAGACGGTCCGTTGTGGTCGGGTGCCATCTTGATACAGCGATGATGGACACAGGAACGACCGTGTCCGGGGCCTCACCATCGGGCAGGGTCACTTGGAGGGTCATCGTCCTCGATACCCCGGGTCCGAGCGTCGCGTTCCCGCGGTCAAGGCCAATGGCCCATCCCGGCTGCCCTCCGACCACGGTCAGGTCGACGGTCTCCTGAAGGTCGCCTCCGTTCGTGAGGTTCAATGGCAAGGTCTCGACCTTGTGCATGAGGGGCCATTTGGGAGGCCCCGACAATGATATCGTGCGGTCGATGACAAGGGTCGACCGGAATGCAAGGGTCACGGCCTTGTACGAGGCCCCCTCAGGCGTGGCCGTGATCGAGATATCGATCCCCTCGCCCGGGTCACCCTGGTTCGGTCCCATCAGGACCGCGAGGCTTTTCGTCGTCAGGCCAGCTCCGATGTCGACCTCTGACGTTGGGAACTTGAAGGACCAGTTGTGGCCCTGGAGCCCATGGTAGTCCACAGAATAGGTGAAGTCGATCCTCACGGGTATCTCGCCAATGTTGCCGACGGTCACATTGAGGCCTATCTGCCCGCGTCCTGGGTGGACCCATAGCGCCCGGTCCAGCTCAGGGATGTCCATAACGATCCTGTAGGCGTTCGCGTACCTGTAGAAGAGCGCCCCCTCGCCGCCGGTGATGTCCACGTACACGAGGTGCAGGTCCCCGCGGGCCCTGTCCGAACTGATCCCCGGGTGCCGCGCCTTCCCGCCAGTGCTCGTCAGGACGACCTCCTTTCCCAGCACACCGTCCTTCGAATGCCGGTAATGGACCTCGCCGTCCTTGACGTCGTCCCAAGCGATGTAGGCGCCATTGTCCGGGTCACCGGCGATGTCGCCGTAGTTGTATGCCCCGTCGGCGACCGTTACGAAGTCCGTGACAGGCGTCCCGTTCTCGTCCAGCTCGATGTAATAGATTGGATGGGGCGCGACGGTGGTGTTCGAGATCAGCAGATGCACATGGCCGTTCGGCGTCACGGTCATTGTCGGCATCGAGCTGTATGCGTTGGCTATGAGGGGCCAGTTCGAGAGGACGGCCCCCACTGGCACGAGCGGTTTCCGGTCCCGGTCGAGCTTCACATAGAAGATCCGGGGATCGGCCCCGAGGGACCTGTAGAAGAGATGGATGCTCCCGTCCGGTGCCATCGTGAAGGCCACGTTCTCGCCGGGCCTCCCGATGAGCGTCGGGGACCGCAGGTAGCCCTCCTGGTCCACATAGGTCATCTGGATCCATGCCGTGCCCTCGTTCTCGAACGCGATGTAGGCCCTTCCGTTCTCGCCTACGCCCACGTTTGGCAGCCTCGACAGGTCCGTTATCTGGTTCATCGGTATGACACCGGTCAAGGGCTCCCCCTGCGGGTCGAACTTCTGATATTTGTTGTCGAGGAGGCCGGCCTCGGTCCATACGATGTGGATGGAGCCGTCAGGCCCCAGGTCGAAGAACTTCGTGGACTGCGGCGTGGATTCGTTCATTATCTGGTATTGCGTCGGGATGTAACCCGTCTCGAGCCGCTTCTCCGAGAGGAGGACATTCCCAGGCGGGGACACCTTGGCCAACATGTAGTCCGTGCTGCTTTGTTGGTAGACTATGACCGCGTTCCCGCTGGGGTCCAGCCTCATGGACGGGTTCTGGTCGTCGAAGTTGTTCCTTGTGACCTTGACCGGTGGGCCCCACATCAATCCATCGGGGTCCGTGTAAGGGTCCTTGACGACGGCTGCCCTGACCATAGGGACAGGTGTCATCAATGGCAGGAAGCTCGTCCCAATGAAAAGGAGAACGAACAGGACGGCAAGGGGGCCTTGGCCTTTACGGTCCGTCCCTGCCCATCCGTGGATATCCAAGTATTGGACCCCCATTTCGACGTAAGGATGAATGGTCACATTAAATAATCATTTTGGTTACTTCATCTATGCATAGATATTAGGATTTAGCATATCTATTAAATATCCTTCATCTAATCCACCTTAAAAGGGGGGACATCGTGGTAGACCCGGTCATTGTCAGCGCAGTGAGGACGCCCATCGGGCGGTTCCAGGGCTCCCTTTCGACCATCTCGGCCCCGAGGCTCGGAGCCATCGTCGTAAAAGAGGCCGTCGAACGGGCCAAAGTGGACAAGAACGAGATAGACGAGGTCATCATGGGTAACGTCATCTCCGCTGGCCTCGGCCAGGCCCCGGCAAGGCAGGCCCTTATCTACGCGGGCCTTCCCGTCGAGATCGGTGCCCTGACGGTGAACAAGGTGTGCGGTTCAGGCCTCAAGGCCGCGATATTGGCCGCCCAGGCCATCAAGGCCGGGGATGCGAAGTGCATAATCGCCGGCGGCATGGAGAACATGACCCAGGGGCCATATCTCCTGATGAAGGGCCGCAACGGCTATCGATTGGGCCATGACAAGCTCATCGACGCCACGGTCCAGGACGGCCTGTGGGACGTCTTCTTCGACATCCATATGGGGAACACCGGCGACATCATCGCCGAGAAGTGCAAGATCTCAAGGGCCGAGGCCGACGAATGGGCCCTGCGGTCCCACCAGCACGCCATCAAGGCCACCGAGGGCGGGAAGTTCAAGGACGAGATCGTCCCGGTATCCATACCGCAGGCCAAGGGCGACCCGGTCATCTTCGACAAGGACGAAGGCCCCCGGGCGGACACCTCCATCGAGAAGCTCGCTAGGCTGAAGCCGGTCTTCAAGAGCGACGGCATCGTCACGGCCGGCAACGCCTCCACCATCAACGACGGCGCCGCAGCGCTCATGATAATGCACCCGGACTTCGCCCAGGAGAAGGGCCTGAAGCCCCTGGCCACGATAAAGGCCTATCAGACGGGCGGCGTCGAGCCCCAACTGGTAATGTACGCGCCGGTCCCGACGAACAAGAAGCTCTTCGAGAGGACAGGCCTGAAGCCCAAGGACTTCGGTCTCTTCGAGATCAACGAGGCCTTCGCGTCGCAGACCGTGGCCGTCATGAAGGAGCTGGGCTTCGAAGAGGCAAAGGTGAACGTGAACGGCGGCGCCGTGGCCCTGGGCCACCCCATAGGCTGCAGCGGCGCGAGGATACTGACGACCCTGGTCCATCTCATGAACCAGCGGCGCGTCAAGAGGGGCCTCGCGACCCTATGCTTGGGCGGCGGGAACGGAGTGTCCGTCGTCGTCGAGAGGGAATAGGTTCGATATCAATGGAGTATCAGAAGGAAAGGAGGTAGTTCGATGGGAAACATACTCAAGCTTGAGGACATCAAGAGGATCGCAGTGTTGGGCGCCGGCCAGATGGGCGCGGGCATAGCGCAGGTGTGCGCCATGGCCGGCTATGAGGTCATCATGAGGGATATCGCGGACCAGTTCATCCAGAAGGGGATGAACGGCATCAAGGGCAGCCTGGACAAGATGGTCGGCAAGGGCAAGATGGCCCAGGCCGATGCGGACGCGGTCCAGAAGAGGATAAAGACCACGCTGAAGGTCGAGGACTGCAAGGACGTCCAGCTGGTCATCGAGGCGGTCATTGAGGACCTGAACCTTAAAAAGCAGGTCTTCGGCGAGCTGGACAAGCTCTGCCCGCCGACGACGGTCTTCGCCAGCAACACGAGCTCCATATCCATCACGAAGATTGCGGGCACCATCAAGAGGTCGGACAAGTTCATCGGCATGCACTTCATGAACCCCGTGCCCGTCATGAAGCTCGTCGAGGTCATAAACGGCCATATGACGGACCCCAAGGTCACCGAGCTCATCATGAAGCTCTCCGAGAAGCTGGGCAAGACCCCGGTCGAGGTCAACGACTCGCCAGGGTTCGTGGCGAACCGGGTCCTGCTGCCCATGATCAACGAGGCCATATACTGCCTCTATGAGGGCGTCGGGACCAAGGAGTCCATCGACGGTGTCATGAAGCTCGGCCTGAACCACCCGATGGGCGCCCTGGAGCTCGCGGACCTCATCGGCCTCGACACCTGCCTGCACATCATGGAGGTCCTCTACGACGGGTTCGACGACTCGAAGTACAGGCCGTGCCCGCTGCTGAAGAAGATGGTGGACGCGAACCTCCTTGGCAGAAAGACAGGCCGCGGGTTCTACGATTATTCACAGCAGGCCCCGCCGAAGAAGTGAGATACTTCGACTTTCTTTTTTTCTCGGTCTTTCATTTTTCAATAAGAACTAGCCCCAGCTCATATCTTCTTCCTAAGTTCCCCGAAGGTCGTCACCCTCTCGGCGAAGGCATCGTGCTTGTGGATGCTCTCCTCGGCGACGCTCTTGACCGCGACCTTGGTGCTGTCCGGGAGGGCCTTATATTTCTTCAATAACGCCGTCAGGATGTCCCGCACGACATCCTCCACGAACTTCGGGTTCTTGTGGGCGTTCATGACGAGGTTGGCCTCGTCCCCCCTTTTGAGGATCCCATAGGTCGGCGAGCTCATGGATGATTCTACGATGTCGATGAGGTCGTCGGCCTCTATTTCCGCGGCCTCAGGGACCTCCAGGGTCACCGTCGAGATGTTGCGCTGGTTGTGGGAGATGTTTGGGAAATCGTCCGGAACCACATGGCCCCGGTCCTCGAGCATGGCCCGGACCGTCTCCATGGCGCAGGGGCAGGCCGTGATGCCCATGACCTCGACCCCAATCATCTTCTCGACCGAGACCTTGCCGTCGCCGCCCTTGGTGGCCCTGGCCATTGCTAATATCTTGTAGGGCTCCATGGAGGTCCGGCCCGAAAGGCCCTTCCTCTCGAGAAAGTAGTCCGCGCTCATCCGGACCTCGGAGGTCCTTGCATAATCGTGCCTTTCCAATAGCACCCTGGAAAGGTGGGCACATATGTGCTCTAGGCCACCACAAGGTTCCTGGAAGCAGGAATCGACCAGCTCGTTGAGGACCTCGGCATTGCGCGACATGTGGGAGCCCTTCTGGCGGGCTGGCAGGTCCACGGCGATGTCCATGGTGGGCGTGAGCGTGACGGTGCCCTTGGGCCTGTGGACCGTGAGGGGCTTCTTGACGCCCGTGATGCCGACGCGGGTGAGGTAGAAGCCGCCCTCGATGGACGAGTCCTGGAGGTCCTGGCACCGGCCTCTCCAGGGCCCGCTCTTCCTTGGTAATCCCTTCCTCTTTGCCATGGGAACCAGCACCTTCAGAAAAGAATAGCAATATTTCAAGTTTTATATTTGGCCTAACGCCCTCTTATAAGACGGTCCGCCATCGTCAGGGCCCTCTTAATCTCCTTCACGTCGTGAACACGCACAAAATCCACACCGCCCAGCACGGCCACCACATTGGACGCCAGGGTCCCCTCGAGCCGGTCGTCCACCTCGGTGCCGAGTATCTTGCCGATGAATGTCTTCCTGGATGTCCCGATGAGGACCGGATAGCCGAGCCTTCGGAGCTGCCCGACCTCGGCTATGAGCTCGCAGTTATGGTCCACGGTCTTGCCGAACCCGATGCCCGGGTCGACGAGTATTCTGTCCCTGGGAACGCCCGCCTTCCTGGCCATGGCGGTTTGGGCCCTTAACTGCTCCATGACCTCCTTGACGACATCCTTGTATCTCGGGGCCTTCTGCATCGTCTTGGGGGTCCCCTTGATGTGCATTACGACGACCGATGCCTTTTTCTCGGCCACGATGGCCGCCATATCGTGACTGAACCTGAGGCCCGAGATGTCGTTGACCAGGCTGGCCCCGGCATCTATAGCATCCCGGGCGACTACTGACTTGTAGGTATCGATGGAAAGCGGCACATCGAGTTCCTTAGCGAGCCTCCTGATGACCGGCAGGACCCGCCTCTTCTCCTCGTCGACGGACACCGGGTCCGAGCCCGGCCTCGAGGATTCCCCGCCTATGTCGATGATGTCAGCACCCTGCTGGACCATGAGCCTCGCATGCGCAATGGCGGCCTCGGGGTCCAGGAACATGCCACCGTCCGAGAAGGAGTCCGGTGTGACGTTCAGGATGCCCATTATGTAGGTCCTCTCACCGAGCTTGAATGCCCGGTCCCCACACTTGAAAATGCGTCTCACCGAATTCCCTCGCTGGGACCAGGGCCACATCCCTGTGGGGGTTTAAAAATTATCGGGAGGCACATGAGGATTCTCTCCCACCTCGAACATTCCGAGAAAAGGCCACAACAATCTTTTTAAGTCCTAAGCAACCTATCACGCCAGCATGAAAGCCGTCGTCCTTGCAGCCGGTGAGGGTCTCAGGTTAAGGCCGTTCACAGTGAACCGCCCCAAGGTCATGATCAAGATAGCCAACAAGCCCATCGTAGAATATGTCGTCCAGGCGCTCCTGGCCAACAACATCCGTGACATAGAGATCGTGGTGGGCTACCGCAAGGAGCAGATCATGACATATTTAGGGGACGGGTCCAAGTGGGGCGCGAAGATAAATTTCGTTGCCCAGGACAAGCAGCTTGGGACCGCCCACGCCCTCTACCAGGCACGGGACCGGCTCAAGGGACGGTTCCTGGTCCTTCCAGGCGACAACATCATCGAGCCCGACACCATCAAGCCCGTGGCCCACGAGATGGACGACTGGGCATCCATAATAGCCCACAGCTCGACACCGTCCAAGTACGGCGTGGTGCAGCTCGAGGGCAAGCCCATCAAGCGGATCGTCGAGAAGCCCGACAACGACATCAGCAACCTCATTTCGACCGGCATCTACCAGCTGTCCGATGAAATATTCCCTGAGATCGAAACGGTCTCGACCCACCTCAAGAAGAACGACCTGACCTCGGTCATACAGCATTGCATCGACAACGGCCGGCGCGTCCTTGGTGAGATGACCGAGGGCCGCTGGATCGACGCGGTCTTCCCCTGGGACATCCTGAACCTCAACTCCGAGGCACTGAAGGCCACGGAGGTCTGCCGGGCCGGCAAGGTGGAGAGCAACGTCTACATAAACGGCCTCGTGTCCCTGGGCGAGGGGTCCATCATACGCTCCGGGACCTACATCCAGGGCCCGGTGGTGATCGGCAAGGGCTGCGACATAGGGCCCAACGTGGTCCTCATGCCCCCGACCACGCTCGGCAACAATGTGACGGTGAACCCGTTCACCGAGATCAGGAGCTCCGTGGTCATGTCCGACATCAGCATCGGGGCCCACTCGGTGATCTCCCACACGATCGTCGGCGACGGATGCCAGATAGGCACCCACTTCTCATCCTCGAGCGAGAGGTCGAGGATAGTCCTTGAGAACGAGTTCTACGAGGTGGAGCACATAGGTTCCATAATCGGGGACGACGTCAAGATCGGCAACCAGGTCGTCGTCAGCTCCGGGACGATCATAGGCCCCAACACGAGGATCGCATCACACAAGCATATCACCACGAACGTGGCGGACAAGAGCACAGTGGTATAGACGGCAAAGGGAACCAGATGTGCGGCATAGTGGGCTATGTGGGCAACGAGCAGGCTAGGGACATACTCATCTCGGCCCTGAAGCGTCTCGAGTACCGAGGCTATGATTCTGCGGGCATCGCAGTCGTCGGCAAGACGGTACAACTACACAAGGCCGTCGGCAACATCTCCAAGCTGGAGGAGGCCCTCCCCGAGCTGAAGGGCACCAGGGGCATAGCCCATACCCGCTGGGCGACGCACGGGGCCCCGAGCACGAAGAACGCCCACCCGTTCCTGGACTGCAAGGGGAACATCGCCCTGGCCCACAACGGCATCATCGAGAACTACGAGGAGCTCAAGCGCGAGCTCATAGCCAAGGGTCACACCTTCACATCCGAGACGGACACCGAGACCCTGGTCCATCTCATAGAATCCCTCTACGACGGCAACCTCGAGAAGGCCGTCCGGGCGGCCCTCAAGAAGGTTCGGGGGGCCTTCGCCATCGTCGTGGTCCACAAGGACGAGAACAAGATCGTCGGGGTCAGGACCGTGAGCCCCATGGTCGTCGGCCTCGGCGAGAAGGCCAACTACATCGCATCAGATGTCCCGGCCCTGCTGAAATACACGAACAGGATCATCTATCTCGACGATGGCGAGATCGTCGTCATTGAGCCCAACTCCGTGAAGGTCACGAACTTCGATGGTAAGACCATCAAGAAGGAGGAGCACCGCATCGAGTGGACCATCGAGGAGGCCGAGAAGGGCGGCTATGCCCATTTCATGCTCAAGGAGATACACGAGCAGCCCAAGGCCATCCTGGACACGCTCATCGGGCGGATACCGGATCTGAACCTGGGCCTCGAGAACATATGGCAGGACATAACCAAGGTGGCCCTCATCGCCTGCGGCACGGCATATCATGCCGCCATGGTCGGCAAGTACATGATCGAACGGTTGGCCAAGCTCCCCAGCAGCGCGCACATCGCGTCCGAGTTCCGGTTCTCGCCCTCCGTCGACCCGGGGACGCTGGCCATCATCATTAGCCAGAGCGGCGAGACCCTCGACAGTATAATGGCCCTGCGGGAGGCCAAGCGGCTCGGCTGCAGGACGGTCGCGGTCTGCAACGTCACCGGCAGCACCCTGACGCGCGAGGCCGACTATACCTTCATGACCCGGGCCGGGCCCGAGATCGGGGTCGCGGCCAGCAAGACCTTCACCACACAGTTGGTGGCCATGCTGCTGATAGCGACGTACCTGGGCCGCGTGCGCGGCGTCCTGGACCCCGAGGAGATCCGGCACCTGATCACCGAGATGAGGCAGTTGCCACGTCAGGTCCAGAGCGTCCTTGACAACTCCGGCGCCATAAAGCTCACCTCGGAATGGATCTCGAACGCCAGGGACGTCTTCTTCATCGGCAGGAACCTGAACTATCCCATCGCCCTCGAGGGCGCCCTCAAGCTCAAGGAGATATCCTATATCCATGCCGAGGGCTATCCCGCCGGCGAGCTCAAGCACGGCCCCATCGCGCTATTCACGAAGGAGACGCCGGTCATCGCCTGCGCCGTGCGGGACGTGGCCTACGACAAGATGCTCGGGAACATCCGCGAGTCCAGCGCCCGAGGGACCCCGGTCATCGCCATAGGCTTCGAGGGGGACTCGGACCTGCAGAGGTACGCGGACCTGGTCCTACAGATACCGAAGGTCCACGAGATCTTCGCGCCGATATTGATCTCGGTCGTGTTCCAGCTCATGGCCTACTATGTGGCCCTGGCCCGGGGCTGTCCGATCGACATGCCGAGGAACCTGGCAAAGAGCGTCACGGTCGAGTAGGGCTATTCTAGTCCCATCTCCTCGGCGAGCTCGAAGAGGGACGACTTGTCCTCATCGTTCTCGCAGAAGTGCTCGCAGTCCCTTTCCATCAAGGCCTCTTCCCGAGTGATCCTCGGCTGTCGCCTGAACCTCAGGTTCGCCAGGTCCATCGCGTGCTTGATGGAGCAATGGACCCACATATCGGTCTCAGGGTTCAATCCTATATCCAAAGCCTGGCAATCTATGCATCTGACCATATTTGTCACCTCCTCCGGTCCTTTATCGACGAGCCATCCAGCAGGTCAAGGAGCTCCTCCAGGCGCTTGATGAACGCATATGCGTCCCTCATCTGGTGCTCGGCGACGATCCTTGACACGGTCTCCTCGAGACCGTACTGGGCCTCTTCCCTCACGGTCTTCGCCTCCGCGAGCCTTTCCATATACTCCTTCTCAAGTTGCGCCCGGCTCAGCATCTTGACGAATGCAGGCTCGAGCAGCCTTTTCCGGACGAACAGCGTCTCCAGCGCGACAACGGTCGCCCTATGGTTCGCGCTGACCCAGTTCACTCTTGAAAGGAGCGCTAGCGCCATCATATACATCGAATAGTACGCCGTGATGACGACCCAATCGCTCGAATCATAGCCGTCAGGGACGGAAAGCTCCGTCCTGGCGGCCTCGCTCTCGTTTATCTTCCACAATATCCTCATCGTCGACAGGTTCGTCCTCGCCTTCTGGACATAACCCGGACAGCTCCTCGACGCGAAGGGCGTCCTCTTGATGAGCCCCCTTCGCTGGAACCATCTGAAATTATCGTTGACCATAGATCCCACCTATAAACCAATTCAAAGTACCTCTCGTAGCCCTTGACCACGATACCGTTGTGGAGGATGTCGTAGAAAAGCCCTGGATTGTGCCGTTCCATCGCCCTGAAGGCCCGTTTTGGCAGGTCTATCGCGGTTATGTCCTTGTTGAGGCGGGCGCTCAGCGAATGCGACCGCTTGGCCATATCCTTTCGGTCCGTCACGAACAGCAGGTCGACATCGCTCAGCTCGGTCTCGTATCCCTTTGAGTAGCTCCCGAACAATATGCATATCTCCGGGTCGACCGCATCCGCGAACTCCCGGACCGCATTATAGACCGTTCCATGCTTTTCCTTGAACCTCCGCGCTCTCTCCGAAATCACCATCATGAAGCCCAGCAGAGCCCCATCGCTCCGAGTAATAAGGTCGTAAGTAATGACGTTCCCAATCCGTCTGGACCTCGCGATACCCTTTCGCTCGAGGGACCGCAACGCAGTATGGGCCCTCTCGTACGAGTATCCCGATGCCTTCGCGATCTCCCTGACGGTCCTGCCGGTCGGTTCCGGATAGAAGGCCCCGATGGCCCTCAACTCGAGTTCGGACAGCATGGTATTTCTCCAATCTATTGAATTTTCAATAGAACTATTGATTTTTCAATAGATAAGGCTTGCGCATTGCCTATCCAGCTCGTCCATTAACGAACCCGCCCGTTCCCGTCAGGGCCTAAACGCCCTCGTCCCCCTCCTCCTTTCCCTCTGTCCTTATGGTCCCCTTGATCCCGACCGTCTCCTCCGCCACCTTCAAGCACGCCAGAAAATCGTCCAGGGTGTGCCTCAAGCTCTCGGCAGTCCCGGCCGTCACGACGGCCTTCATCGACTTGCCAGTTATGGTCGTCCTGACGAACCCTTCATTATCGGGCTCCAATGCCTCGGCCACGGACCTGGCCTCCTTGGCCGAGCCGTAGTCGAATGTCAGGACCGCCTTGAGCTTCACGGACATCACCCAATGGTATCGTCATCGAATCTTAAGAACCTACTTCAGGTAGACCGGCCCCTTCAGCACCTTGCTGTAGGCCCAGTCCCCGCCCTCGGTCTCCCGGCCGCGCTGGACGTCCTGGAGGACCTCCTTCACCTGCGCATCGCAGCTATCCGCCAGGTGCAGGGCAAAGGTCTCGGCGGTGTGCATCCCCCGGACCCCGACGTCCTCGTAGTTGCCCATGTGCTTCAGGACCATGTGGGCCAGCTTGGTCGCCAGCGGCCTCGGGAAACCTTTGACGCTCTCGATCCTGTCCATGAGCATCTTCTCGCCAAGGACCGCGTGGCCAATGAGCTTCCCCTCATCAGTGACATCGATGAAGGCAGTGTACTTGTAGGTCTGCAGCTTGCCGATGTCATGGAGCAGGGCCCCGGTCACGAGCAGGTCCCGGTCAAGGTCCTTGTAGACCCCGCATAGGGCCTCGCAGACCTCCAGGACGGACACCACATGCTCGAGGTTGCCGCCCAGGTAATTGTGATGATGGACCATGGCCGACGGGAGGCGCCTGTACTCGCGCACGAACTCCGCATCGGTGAAGAAGGAATCCAGTAGGGCCCTGAGGTGCGGCTCCTTGACCGATGCCACCGCGGTCACGATCCTGGCCATGAGCTGGTCCAGGTCCGCCGTGCTCACCGGCAGGAAGTCCTCGACCTTCATCTCACCCAGCGCCGGCCTCAGGTGGTGGTAGTCCTCGTCGACGGATATTATGAGCTTGTCCTCGAACCTGTCCTCCTGGACCACGCCGCTGACCTGGATGATGTCCCCGACATGGAGTCCCTTATAGAGCTCCATGACCCGCTCAGGCTCCTTGCGTCCCCAGTACTTCAGACCGATCTCACCCGACCTGTCCCCCACCTCCATGGAGAAGAACCTGCCTGGTTTGCTCCTGTACTCCTTCGGTGTCTCCTTCCTGCGGACGACGAAGGTTCCCTCCACCGGGTCCCCGTTCCTGAGGTCCTTGATGAACTTACCCTTGTTGTCCTTCCTTGCGTCCCCGTTCGTCCCTTTTCCGGTCATCTCTCGTCCCCCTTGTTGTGTTGGCATCTTGCCAATCTCTCTGAATATAATATCCTGTCCATTGGGTAATATAATTTGGTACGAACGGTTCTAGAAAAACCCGAACTTTGGTGGCCTGCCGCCCAACTTTGCACATCCGTGGAAGGGATGCTCTCCCGCGCCCATCGCAATCATTAAATGGCCCTTCCCCATTTTCTTCAATCATGCGTATCGGCATAGTCGGATGCGGCACCATCGGTTCCGCCGTGGCCAAGGCCATGGAGAAGCTCCCTGAGGTCGAGGAGACGCTCGTATTCGACCGGAAGGTCTCAGCCGTGAGGAGCCTCAAGGCCATCCTGACCAAGGTCACGGTATGCAATGAGCTCGAGGAGCTGCTCTTCAAGTCCGAGCTCGTCGTGGAGGCCGCCTCCCAGGAGGCCGCGAAGGAGGTCATCCCGAAGGCACTCGAGCGTGGCCGGAACATCGTGGTCCTGAGCGTGGGGGCTCTCGTCGACGAGGAATTCTGGGACAAGATGAAGGCCCTCGCCAAGAGCACCAAGGCCAAGATATTCCTACCATCCGGGGCCGTCTGCGGCATAGACGGCCTAAGCGCAGCGGGCCAGGGCGAGCTGCGCAAGGTCGAGATGATATCGGTGAAGCCCCCGTCAGCCTTCAAGGGCGTCAAGTACCTCGAGGAGAAGGGCATCGACCTGGATGCAATATCCAAGCCCACGGTCATCTACAAGGGCCCGGCCACCGAGGCCGTTAAGCTCTTCCCAAAGAACATCAACGTGGCCGCCAGCGTGAGCCTTGCGGGCCTAGGCTTCAAGAGGACCGTGGTCACGATCATAGCGGACCCCAGCGCCACCGAGAACACCCATCAGATCGTGGCCCGGGGCGACTTCGGGAAGCTCACGGTCGAGATGGCCAACGTACCATCGCCAAAGAACCCCCGGACCAGCTACATAGCGGTCCTCTCGGCCGTGTCCGCCGTGAAGAAGATCATAGGGACGGTCTGGTACGGGGCTTGACGGTCCAGAAGGTTCTGCATGGACATAATAACCGTTATCATCGTCGCGGCCATAATCGGTTTCTGCGCGGGCACCATTTCTGGCCTACTTGGCGTCGGCGGTGGGCTCATCATGATACCGCTCATGATCGCGTTCCTTGCTATCGACTTCCAGAAGGCCACCACGGTATCCCTGTTCACCATCCTCTTCGTCTCGATATTCGGCTCCATCGAGCACTTCCGGAAGGGCCATGTGGACAAGCGCATGGGCGTGATCCTGGGCATAACGGGCTCCGTGGGGGCAATCATCGGCAGCTATCTGAACACCAGGACGGACGCCTGGATTCTTGAGATATTGTTCGCCGTGATGCTCTTCATCTCGGCCTATCGGTTCTTCACAAAGGAGCAGGAGAAGTGGATCGAGAACAAATGGGCCCTGCCCTTCATAGGCCTGGGCGGCGGCTTCATCGCTGGGCTCCTAGGCCTGGGTGGAGGCATCGTCATGGTCCAGGGCATGGTCTACATCGGTATCCCTATCCACATGGCCGTCGGGACCTCCCTGTTCGCGATGATATTCAACGCCACGGCGGCCGTGGCCACTCACTGGCTCCTGGGCCCATTGATGATAGAGGTGGCCATCCCCATGGCGATCGGTGGGGTCCTGGGCACCTTTGGCGGCTCCTGGTTCTGCGACCGAGTGCCTGCCAAGCAGCTGAAAAGGATATTCGGTGTGTTTATGATTTTCATAGGGATCTACATGATCGCGAAGGCCCTGGGGCTGTTCTGAGAACCGGCCCTCCTCGACGGAAAGGTCGGACCATAAAAGATATCCTATCGGCCTTCCTACCTGCATTTCCTATATAACATAAACTTTATCAATTCAATAATATACCCTCCCTCAAATTGAAGAACAATGAAAAGGAGCATATACGGCCATGCGTGTGATGGGCCCCTGACCACGGGCTGGTCGGGGCGGGCAGGAGCAATAGATAAGGCATGTCGCAGACAGCGGGCAAGTTCGGCAAAGAGGATGCCAAGGACGTCATCAGGTCCCTGGGCCTAGTATTCGGTGACATCGGAACGAGCCCCATCTATACCCTGACCGTTATCGGTATGACCCTTGGTTTCAAAACTATGGACCCCGCCCAGCTGCACGACACCGTCATTTCCATGGTGTCGCTCATCATCTGGACCATAATCATCCTTGTCAACGTCGAATATGCCTGGCTCGCCATGAGCCTTGGCGAGAAGGGCGAGGGCGGCACCATCGTGCTGAGGGAGCGTCTCGTCTCCCTGCTCAAGGGCGGTAAGTCCGTAGGTCTCGTGATGGTCATCTCATATATCGGATTATCGCTCTTCATAGGCGACAGCGTCATCACCCCCTCGATAACGATCCTGTCCGCCGTCGAGGGCGCCCGTCTCCTGCCAGGCCTTTCGAGCATGCCCGTCATCAGCGTCGTGCTCATCTCCGCGGGCATCACCATCGGCCTTTTCGTCTTCCAGAAAAGGGGGACCGAGCGAGTGTCCTGGAGCTTCGGACCGATAATGCTGGTGTGGTTCGCGGTCCTGGCGATCTCAGGGGCGGTAGCCATCTTCCAGGCCCCCGAGATACTCAACGCGATCAACCCGTTATATGGGCTGCTGTTCCTGAGGAGCAACGGCCTGGCCGGGTTCTTCATACTCTCCGAGGTCATCCTGTGCGCTACCGGCGGCGAGGCCCTCTACGCGGACATGGGGCAGCTGGCCCGGAAGCCCATCCTTCGTGGTTGGACCTTCGTCTTCTTTGCTCTCATCCTGAACTACCTGGGCCAGGGGGCGTTCATCCTAAACCACCCCGAGGCGTCGAACCTGCTGTTCGAACTTGTGCACTCGGAGGCGATGCTGCTGTACATCCCCTTCCTGCTGCTCGCCCTCTGCGCATCCGTGATAGCCTCGCAGGCCATGATAAGCGGCCTCTTCTCGGTCGTGTACCAGGCCATCAACAAGCGCGACCTCCCATGGATAAAGGTCGAGTATACCTCCACGCATCACAAGTCACAGATCTACATCGGGGCGGTCAACTGGCTATTGATGCTCGGCGTGCTCATGATAATATTCGAGTTCGAGGAAGCCAGCAAGCTGGCCGTTGCCTACGGCCTTGCCGTCACAGGCACGATGACATTGACGGGCGTGATGATGATATGGATCTTCTATCTCAAACGTAAATGGCTGCAGTTCCTCGTGTCGATCGGCGTGACCGTGGTCGATGTCTCATTCCTCACGTCGAACCTGCACAAGCTACCCTACGGCGGCTACTGGTCGCTGATCATAGCCAGCGTCCCGCTCCTGATCATATTGATCTATGTGACGGGCCACGAGCGGCTGGGCCACGTCCTGAAGCACATACATTTGGACGATTTCCTGCGCCGTTACAAGAAGGTCTATGTCAAGATCAACAAGATCAAAGGTACCGGCGTCTTCCTGGCCCGCAACCTCAAGGCCCTGCCACCGTACATCGGCTACATCATGTTCAGGAACAATATCATGTACGAGGACAACATACTCGTCTCGCTCAATGTGACAGAAAAACCGTTCGGGGTTCGCACATTCTTCGACTTCCAGGACTCCCTGGCCCCGGGCCTGCGGGTCTTTGAGATCCACATGGGCTACCAGGAGATCATAGACTTCGAGAGGATAATCAAGGACGTGGGCATAAAGGAGAAGGCCATCTTCTATGGCATCGAGGACATAATCTCCAACAGCTTGTACTGGCGCGCCTACGCCATGATAGAGAACATGACACCGACCTTCGTCCAGTTCTACAAGTTCCCGCCGAACAAGCTCCATGGCGTCGTCGTGTGTGTCGAGCTTTGAGGCCAAAAAGATTATAAGACACGGTCCCCTTCGCTTGAACCCATCAAATTAAAGGATGAGAACTTGACAGATACCCAATCCAAGCCACTGGTAGAAGGGCGCCGTGCGCCGGCCCAAAGGAAGAAGCGACGGCGACCCTCGACATCCGAGAAAGGTGCGGTCCGCTCAAAGGCGGCATCCCCATCAGAATCCTGCGATAGGGGCCTCGTGAAGGGCAAAGGGCGGAAGCCCTTGTCCATTGGAACGCACCAAATACCTGGCTATCGGAACATCAAGACCCTGATGACCCACGAGTACACGATCCTGTCCGCGCTGGCCGCCGTCATTGGCCTCCTATCTGCCCTGGCGACATGGGTCTTCATACGGATGTTCCAATACATGCGGGTGGCCTTCAGGGGCGTCCCTCCGGACAGCGCGTTCTTCGGCAATGACATAGCGAACTATCCCTATGGTTACTGGACTGTTCTTGCCCCGGTCTTGGGTGGGCTGATCGTCGGCCTTATCATCTATACCTTTGCCCCAGAGGTCGGGGGCCACGGCATCCCCGCGGTGATGGAGGCCGTAGCCGTGAAGGGCGGACGCATAAGGCGCCGTGTGATATTGGTCGAGGCCATATCATCATCCATCAGCATCGGTTCAGGCGGTTCCGTCGGCAGGGAGGGGCCCATCGTCTCGATAAACGCAGGCATCGGGTCAGCCTTCGCCCAATGGCTCAGGCTCCCAGAATCCTGGACAAGGATACTCGTGGCCTGCGGCGCCACCGGGGCCATAACGGCGGCCTTCAACACGCCCATCGCTGGGGTGGTCTTTGCTCTCGAGCTCATACTCATCGAGTTCAAGACCCGCTCCTTCATTCCTTTGGTCGTCACCGCAGTATTTACAAAGATCCTCGCGGTCAAGCTCCTCGGCGATACCCCGGCCTTTGCTCTGAGCAAGGCCTTACTGGACACCTATGTCCTTAAAAGCTCGTGGGAATTGGGTTTGTACCTGCTCCTGGGCCTCGCCGCCGGTGTGGTCGCGATAATATTCACAAATTCCCTCCAGGCGGTCCACGGGGTCTTCGCGAGATTCAAGACCCGGCCCTATTTGAAAACCGCCTTGGGCGGGCTCTTCGTGGGCCTTATAGCCCTCCTCTTCCCGCAGGTCCTTGGCATCGGTTACGAGGCTGTCGACGTAATCCTGAAGGGCGGGATCGAGATGATACCGTTCTATCTGATCGTTGCCCTGATTCTCATGAAGATCGTCGCAACCTCCCTGAGCCTTGGCTCTGGGTCCTCGGGTGGTGTCTTCTCACCCTCGTTATTCATCGGTGCAATGCTCGGAGGGGCCTTCGGCCACCTGGCCATGACCTATTTTCCGGGGGCAACGGGTCCCATGGGGGCCTATGCCATCGTCGGCATGGCCGCGGTCTTCGCAGGCATGAGCCGTGCCACCTTCACGGCCATCATCATCGTCTTCGAGATGACCCTAGATTATCAGCTCATTTTACCGGTCATGTTCGCCTGTGTCGTGGCCAACACCGTTTGCTCGGTCCTGATGAAGGAGAGCATCTTCACCGCCGACCTGGCCAAGAAGGGCATACGGATAGTCCACGACATGGGGGTCAATGTCATCCAGACCATGACCGTGTTCGAGGCCATGTGCCCGGCCGACAAGATACTCTGCGTGAAGGAGAGCTCGTCCATAGGCGATGTCTACAACAACATCCTCAGGAGCGAGCACAAGGGGTTCCCTGTCATGGACCAGTCCGGAAAATGCGTCGGGATAATCACCTTCCATGATGTTGACAAGGCAATCTCAATAGGCCGCATAGCTGACCCGGTCAAATGGCATTATACCAAAGATCCCGTGGTCACTTATCCTGATGAGACCTTGGAGGCCGCCCTAATGAAAATGGAGGCAAAGAACTACGACAATCTTCCCGTCGTCGACCGTAAGGAACCCTGCCGCCTCGTAGGCTTTATTACTAAGGGGGATATCCTTAGGGCATATTCCAAGCGCAGCAAGCAGGACAAGTAGCTATCCCGTTGTGTGTAATTAATATAATCTATTTGTCAAGACGGGCACATAATCTATTATTTTCTATAATTCATAAAAAACCTCGTGGCGCTTGGACAATTTTTATATTAGATGACTTCTTACCTATAACCATAAATCTCGGAGCAATGATACTATTGCATCCCCTCTTTTCAACCATCACCCCTCCCATATTCCTGACCTCTGATGAAATCCTCGGATTCATGGAGGAAAGCGGGGTCTACATCATATTGATATTCGCCCTCCTCCTCATCACGGCCTACGGTTTCATGTTCCTATCTAGGAGCATAAAATACCTGAGAATGCTGGAATCCAATTACATCGACAAGTCGATACTAAATTCCCTGGAGATATCCGTCAAGACCATCTGGGGCCTCGTTGTGTTCTTCGCTTGCCTGGGTTTATTGGGGAAGGCCTGGGCATGGTTCTGGGACAATGTTTGGCTCAGGATTACCTATGATCCGAACACGGGATTGGGCTACATAGCCCCCTTCATGTCCTGCGTGATCGTCATTGTGATCATCTGGATGACCATCAAGTTCGTGCACCAGATCCTGCAATACCATGCGGGGAACCTGAAATCCAAGCCCAAGAAGACCATCAACCCGAGGGTCGCACTGCTCATCGAACTTTTTCTGAAATATTTTCTGATAGCCTTCGGGGTCGTCCTTACCGTGACCATTGGCCTGACGGCGATAGGCTATTACAATTACATCGTAGGCGGCTTCGAGGATTGGCTGCTCCGCAACAAGGCCAGCCTCGTGTTCGTTGTGTTCGTGGTGATCATGGGGTTCTTCTTAGTGCGTGTCTTTGACACCTTCTTCGAAGACATGAAGAAGAAGGAAACGCCGTTCAGCCCCCAGATAATGGATGTGGCCAAGGTCGTATTCAAATACTTCATATATCTCCTGGTCGGCATAACGGTCCTCTATTCGTTCCTGCAGATGTTCGATCTGCGGGAGACCGGAATAATAATCGTGACGGTTATCATAGTCTTCATCGGCATCATCGTGGTCATAGCAGCGACCAGCAACCTCAAGAACGGCTTCAGCGGCATCATCATCATGGCCTTTAAACCGTTCCACGAGGGGGACAGGATCAGGATCCTCGATGGCATCGTCTGCGATGTCGTCTCAATAGGCCTCATATTCACGAGGGTCAGGACCCTAAGAGGCGAGGCTATAGACGTCCCCAACAACGAGATCCTCAACAAGACGATATTGAACTATAGCCGCTCCGAGGATTATGCGATCTCGATTACGGTGGCGGCCCCTCTGGATGCGAAAAGGGAAACGGTCAAGGAGACCATGATCGACTCGGCCCTGGCGACAGAGCATGTCCTCCAGAAGAAGAGGCCCGAGATATACACCATAGGGATTGAGAAGGACCGGGTGGTCCTAGAAATCCTCGTGTTCACTAACATGCACAAGAGGATTAAGCACATCAAGTCCGAGCTCGTGCATAACATATCAAAGGCCCTGTCGGAGAAGGGCATCCGATGCTCGGTGCATATCTCCGACCATGACGAGGTCGAGAGGATGCGTGTATTGACGGGGCATGATCACGAGCTCGTTCCAGAGCGACCAGAATGCAAGCCTTGAACGGGGCTATTTCCCCATGTCCTTGCCTTGTTTCATATCCGGGCCTTTCACGTCCCTAGGGGCGGGTTCTCCGTGCAAATTCTGCCCCTCCTCCTTTCCAACCGATTTGACTATCGCCACGGGGCATGTGACCGACATGGCAATCCTGTCGGAACGGTTACCGAACAGGTTATGGCCCAGGGCCTGCGTCTCCTCCGCCCCTATGAATAGGATGTCCGTGATCCCGGTCCAATTGACCACCCCCTGGATGAGGGATGCGTTCGTTATCATTTTTATGTCAACGGTGACCTTCCAATCCTCGAACACCTTTCTCAGCCATCTCAACCGCTCCTTCTCCTTCGTGGTCGGCCCGGAGCCTTCGGTCACGTACAAGATGATTATATCAACGGTGACCTTCCGGTCCTCGAACACCTTCCTCAGCCACCTCATCCGCTCCTTCTCCTTCGTGATCGGCCCTGAGCCATCGGTCACGTACAAGATGATGGCCTTGGCTCCATGATGGTGGGCCACTGTCGCCGCCAGCTCGGCGGCCCGGTCGACATGATGGCCCTCACCAAATAGTAAAGTAACGTCCTTGATCTCGCTCATGAGGCCTTTCCATTTGAGGACAACGACATCTGCGTCGGCGCTGGCCACGATCTTATCTATGTTCGTGCCCATGATGAAGCCACGGCGTCTGTGGCCGTACCAACCGATCAATAGCAGGTTGGCATGTTCCGTCTTTGCTGCATCGATGATCGTGTCGGCGACCTCATGGGAGATCAGGAGCCTGGCATCCACATCCACCTCGGACCTCTTGGCGTGCTGTTCTAACCGTTCCATCTTCTCGATCTGGTCCCGGACCTCCATGTACCCAACGGCTGTTGTGGGCGTGTTCTGCGGCACCTCGACGATGTTCAAAAGGGACAGGTCACCTCCACGCGACTTTGCGATCACGGCCCCGAGGTCCACCATGCTCTCCTCCTCAAGGTCGCCCAAGGGGACCAAGACCCTGTACCTTTCCGCCTTCTCCTTTGCTATCGTCGGGGCCATCTCCTTTATTTCGATGGGGGTCTCGAGTATGTCCTTCTTGGCCCCGGTGAAGAAGTAGATGTAGGCTCCGACCATGATCCAGATGATCCCTAAATAGACGGCCAGCGGCTCGATTAGGTACAGTGGATAGATAAGGGCCAGGTTCAGGATCACGCCCAAGATCGGCAGGGCCGGGAACAGCGGTACCTTGAAGCCCCGGTCCAGGTGTGGCATCTTGTACCTGAGTGCGATACCGGCCGTGTTCGTGATAGCGAAGAGGACGAGGAACATGACATCGGCCGCGCCTGCTATCGTCTTTATCGGAAAAAGGACCACCATGATGATCAGGATGGAACCGCTGACGGCTATGGCGTTATGCGGGGTCCGCCTCTTGGAATGGAGATGGCCGAGGGCCCTCGGCAATGTCCCGTCCCGGCCCATGGCGAAAGAGACCCGCGAGGAGGAGAAGATGGTCGCGTTCAGGGCCGATAGCGTGGACAGGAAACCGCCGAGAAGGATGACCATGATGCCCCATGGCCCTATGGCGGCCTTCGCAATCTCGACAAGGGCGAGCTCGCCGGAGGAACCGGCCGTCCCGAGGTATTCGGACGGGCTCGTCGCCCCGGCCTTGGTCATGATGTCCCCGGTAACGATGCCGAACAGGATGACGGCGATCGCGATGTATATCAAGGTCACGACTAATAAGGCGATGAAGATGGCCCGGGGGATGTTCTTCTTCGGGTCCTTGACCTCCTCGCCGGTCTGGGCTATCACCTCGTAGCCCTGGAAGGCGATGAGCGTCAGGCTCATGGCGTAGAGGATGCCCGTGCCGTCATTAGGGAAGAAGTCCCCGAACAGGTTGTCCGCGGCCTTCGGATTGTGGAACATCGCAAAGGCCCCGAGGCCGATGAAGATGAAAAGGAGCAGGAGCTTCGACCCGGTGAGGAATATCTCGGACTTGCCGGTCGCTGCCGTGCCGCGGTAGTTGATGTAGAGGAGCAGGACCGCCACAATGACCGCGATAATCTTGTCGGGGCTTATGAAATCGTTCACTGGGAATGGGTTGATATGATATTCTGTGAGCAGCCAATTCATATATGTTCCGAAGCCCAGGGCATAGAGGCTGCAGGCCACCGTGTGGCCGAACCACGAGATCCAGCCGCTCACGAAGCCGGCGGGAGGCGGCAGGCCCTTCCGGACCCAAAGGTATCCGCCGCCGGCCTCGGGATAGGCCGAGCCCAGCTCGGCATAGGTCATGCCGGTGATCGTGTTGATTATACCATTGAGGATGAATGCGATGATACAAGCGGGGCCAGCGTAGTCCGCCGCAATCCCGCTCAGAACGAATATCCCCGCCCCGATCATGGCCCCGATGCCGATCATGGTTATGTCGAGGAGCCTCATATCCCTTCGGAACTCGACCTTGACGCTCGACGGGTCCTTTTTTTCCAAGGGGGTGCCATCCTCGGCCTTCGCAGCTGAGGGTTCGCTTTGTCCATTGAATGCCTCCACAACAGGAGAAGACGGCCCCGCGGAGGGGGTCCCCTCGGGCGTGCCATGTCCCTCAGGACGAGGCATGGCCTCATGCGCCTTTGCGGGATCGTCCTGTGCAGTTGGGTTTGCCCCTCTCGTCTCATGCCTGGGCTCTTCGACCAGGACCATCACTCCCAACGAAATTACCTTCGGACCCGATGTTCAATTACCGACAATAAATCTGGACCCAGGGCATCAGCTTTTATCATCTTTGCACCTTATATGTATAGATATTAAAATATAATAATTTAGGGTGTGAGAAGGACGGACTTTACCTCCAAACGAGCTCCACGGTTTCGTCGTGTGCGTCGAGCTGTGATGACAGGGCCTATTTCTAGGAAACCATGTGGTCATAGTGCGTACCTAAGCACGAGAAAGACATTGCACACGACGAGGCAGATGAGGGTGGATGGGACGGCCGCCTTGCAGTACTCCTTCCAGGTCTGATGGACACCGCCCTTCTCCTCGACGGACAGACCGACTATGTTGGCCGAGGCACCGATGGGCGTTGCGTTGCCCGCCACGTCGCAAGCGACGCAGGTGGCCCAGACGAGAGGCCCCACGGTGAGGCCCGACGCAGCCGATAGCCTCTCGACGATCGGCACCATGGTGGCCGCCATCGGCACGTTGTCTACGAACATGGACAGGGCCGAGGCGACCCACAGTATGAGCGTTATCGCCAGGGCCATGTTGTTCCCCGCCACGTGCTCTATGCCGTTGGCGATGTCCGCCGTGACGCCGGAGGTCTCCAGGCCGCCGACGACGATGAACAGCCCGGCGAAGAAGATGATGCTGCGCCAGTCTATGCGCTCCACCATCTTGGGCAACTTGCCGCCACCTATGAGCATCGTGAGGACCGCGCCGAGGATGCCGATGAATGCCACGGACAGCCCCAGGGGCTGGTGGAAGACCAGGAGGACGAGCGAGAAGACGAATATGGACAGGGCGATGTACATGGTCCTCCTGTCCTTGATGGTGTGTTCGGGTTTGGGCATCAGGTACTTGTAGACCTTGTAGAACTCCGACGAGTCGACCCGTGTGTCGTGCAGGTACTTGCGGTAATAGATGTAGAAGAACAACAGGTTCACCGCGAATATCAGCACGGCCAGCGGCCCGAGGTTCACGACGAAGTCCGTGAACGAAAGCTTCAGCGCGGTCCCCATTATTATGTTCGGCGGGTCCCCGACCATGGTCGAGACGCCCCCGATGTTCGCCGAGGTTATCTCGCCCATGATGAAGGGCACCGGGGACACCTTGAGTATCTTGGTTATCTCCATGGTGAGCGAGGCCATGAACAGCAGGACGGTGACGCTGTCCATGAAGGCCGCCAGGACCGCTGACAGGGCCGAGAACAGGAGGAACACTCGGAGGATCCTGAACTTGGCCGCCATCAAGACCTTGAGGCCGACCCACCGGAAGAAACCCCCCTTCCTTAGGATGGAGACCATGATGAACATGCCGAAAATGAGGCCAAGGGCCTCCCAATGGACCGGCCCATCAAGGCTCAAAAGCTCACCGGGGGTGAGCAGCCCTGCCAGGACCACCATCATGGCGCCCATGATGGCGGCGACGGTGCGGTGGACCTTGGCCGTCATTATAAGGGCCAGGGTGAACGCTAGTATCCCTATGGCCAATATCTTTTCGAGCACTGGGGGATCCTCCGAGCCTTCTTCACCGAACTTTCATGGATTCCTCATGGCACCTGTTTCTGGCTTGCGCATTTCCCCCCAAAGGCGGTCCGATGGTCCAGGACCGGGGCCCGCGGGAAAACCCGAGGACCCAAATGATATAACTACAGCATTGGAATTAATATTTTCGGTGCTTTCGACATTTCTTCTTCCGCGTGATGGCCCCTGACCGCTTCCGTTCAAGCTTTTCCTTCCTCCGGATGGACCATGTCAGCAGGGGCGGCGCGATCAGGGTCGTAGCCAAGGACATGAAGACCACGACGGAGAACATGCTGTTCGATATGGTGTTCAGCGACAGACCGACCATGGCCACTATGATGCCGACCTCCCCTCTCGGCATCATGCCGATGCCCACGATCAGGGACGAGGGCCTGCCCATCGGCATTGCGGCGAGCCCGCAACCTACGATCTTTCCGATGATGGCCAGGACCGTGATGGCCACGGCGAGCCAAAGGACACCTTGGAATTCGCCCAGGTTCACCTTGAGGCCGATGTTGACGAAGAAGAAGGGTACCAGCAGGTCGTTGACGGGGTCCATCCTCTCTCGCAGGGCGTACTTCTCCCTGACCTCGGCGAAGGCCATGCCTGCCAAGAACGCCCCTATGATCGCCGCGAGCCCGAGGTAGAAGGCGAGCGCCGACAGGCCGAAGCATATGATGAGGGCCACGACGAACGGTGCGTTCCTGTGCCTCAGGGCCGCGAGACGGTCCTTCACTTCCACGGGTCGTCCCTTGTCGTCGACCTTCCTCGGATCCGTGCCCGTGACCTGCCGCACTATCCTGCCGCCCAGGAACATGGTCGCTATGACGAACGCGACGGCCAACGAAATGACCAGGGCCGAATCCGCGAGGGAATGCTTGCCACCGCCGAGACCGCTCACGATGGTCAGCACGATCATGCCCATGACATCGTCGATGACCGCCGCCCCGAGGATGATCCTGGATTCCAAGGTCCCGGTGGCCTTGAGGTCCCCGAGGACCCGGGCAGTTATGCCGACGCTCGTGGCCACCATGGCGGCACCGATGAACATGGCCTCCACCGTCGACCCCTCCACCATGAGGATGAACGAGAACCCGAGGCCGAACGGGATGAGCACGCCGAAAAGGGCCACTAGCGTTGCGGTCCGGCCCACCTTCCGTAGGTCGCTCATGCGCGTTTCCAGACCGACCGAGAACAACAGCACTATTACGCCGAGCTCTGCCAGCAAGTCGAAGATATCGACGCTGTCGGATAAGTTCAGCCAGGAATAGATCGCAGTGTTCGCGATGAGGATCCCTGCCAGCAGCTCACCTATCACCGCCGGCAGATGTAACCGTTCAAATATCTCCCCGGCCAGCTTTGCAAGTAGGAAGATGACAAAAATCTGGACGAGGATATCGACTAACATAAGCCCACTGATTGCTGAAGGTCCTGATATGATATATTCGTTTTGGCAATGGTCCTGCGGCCTGCTCCTTTTCAATGTTTCCATTTGGAGGACCTTCTTTTACTTGATTGTGAACTAGCATTGAAATGAATGGGCGCACTGGGTTTGGGTTCAGACCTGTCGTGGAATGATCGACCGACCTTCGCCAGACCGCTACCAAAATCCTTATAAGCAATCAACAGAAATCCTAATTGGGTTTGCACTTGCGCTCTCTGGTGGCCCATCCATGAACTATAATAAAATCCTCTCATGCCTGTCCGTCCTGCTGCTCCTTACACTGGGCAGCCTTTCCTACATTCCCTTTCTCGCGAGGGCCGAAGGCATCGCCCTCACAGTCAGCGACGGCATCGACGAGAGGATGGTATCAGCAGGCAGTGTTGCCGTCTACAACCTAAAGGTCGAGAACACGGACACCGCCGGTCAGCGCGAGGTGAATCTGACCCTGGTCGGCATTCCCACCGGGTGGGTGGCCGATATCCATCCAAATCCCGATCTCATCCTTGGGAACCAGACCCAGGCCACGCGGACCCTTATAGTGACCGTTCCGGCGAATGCCACCGCAGAGACCATCGGGGTCATCACCGTCATCGCGGACAACAGGCTCGTGGGGGGCGGCGGTGAGGGCTCGGTCTCCCTGGCGACAACGACGCGCATCAAGCAGACCTATGGCCTCAACGTGTCCACATCCGATCCAGATAAAGAGATAGCGGGAGGTTCCTCGGCTGGGTTCGACCTCGTCATCAAGAACGAGGGCAACGGCGTCGACACCGTCGTCATTTCGGTCCATAGCGCTCCCAAGGGCTGGGCCATCATCCCCCCGAACAGCGTGAGCATCCCTCCTTCAGGCAGCGCAAAGGTCACCATCGCGTGCAACGTGCCTGCGAACACTACCGCGGGCCTATATTATTTCGTGGCGAGGGCGACATCCGAGAACGTGACCTTCCTGTCCGAACAAGCCTACATAGTCAATGTCGCAATCCAGCGGGGCGTCTCCCTTCGTATTTTGAACGGGACCGGATTTGCCGAGGCGTGGCCCGGCTCATACACCACATTCACGCTTGAGGTGAGCAACAAAGGCAATGTCGCGGATGTGTTCGACCTCGTGGTCCTGGGCCTCAACTCTAGTTGGGCCGAGCTGGGGGCCACAACAGTCCAAATTGGCCAAGGCGGTATCATGAATGTCCTCCTAAGGATATCGCTGCCGAAAGGAACGGCCCAAGGGAACTATTCGTTCACGGTCCGCGTTGAATCCATCTACACTGCCCACGTCCAGGAATTTCTCACCTTCACGATCTTCGCCTTCCCGGTAGGAAATCTTGGGGTCTATTCTAATCAATATAGCAAAAGCGGCCTTCCTGGAGAAAATGTGACCTACAGTCTTTTCGTGATTAACAAAGGGAACTGTGACGATATCGTTCATCCAAAGATGACCCGGGCGGACTCTGATATCGCACCATACATCACGTTCGACGGTAAGGACCTCCCGCTGTTCCCTGGGGAGACGAGGGAATTGGATGTCCATTTCCAGATCCCCTCGGAGCTTGAAGCACTAGACGCCTCGCATTACACATTCACGATAAGTTTCTTCTCAAAGTTGAACCGTTCGGTCCCCACGGGGACATCCTTCGGAATAACCGTCGAGAACGTCTACAACCTCTCCCTATTTGCCGCTGAGCCCTCCCAGATCCTCGAGATAGACGGCGATTATGTTGTATGGGACATCGACATCAAGAACAATGGCAATGGCGATGATACGTCGACCCCCTACATCTACCAGAAGGATGCCAAGTGGCAGAAATCCTGGTGGTCCTTCGAGCCCACTTCCCTAGACATCCCACATGGCATGGTCAGGACGACAACCCTCAAGCTCTGGGTCTCCAGTTCAGTGGACGTGGGCCCGGGCAACTATTCCTTCAAGGTTGCCACCCAGTCTGATGATGGCCAAACCATTTCGGCTCCGCTCACGCTATATGTAAAGGTGGTCAAGTCCAAGATCCAGATCATTTCCTGGGAGATCAAGAAAGCCAAGCCCAGGGTCGACGAAAGGGTGCTTGTCGAGGTCACGATCAAGAACATCGGTGATGCCGCGACGCCAACCGGGATTGACCTGGCCCTACTGGATCTGAATTACAACTACCGTGTGTCCTTTTACACGACCTCGAAGCTGAGCGTGGGCGAGAACAAGACCGTCACACTGACCTGGGTGCCTACCAGGACCGGCAGCTACTTCCTCAAGGTCCGCGTGACGGTCGCTGGTGAAAATTACGAAACCACCACCAAATCGGTCACAGTCCAGGACACGGGCAATTCCTTTGATCCGATTTTCCTATGGTCCTTCGTCCTTGTCCTTGGCATAGTCGTCCTAGTGATCGTGGGCGGTCTGGCCTCAGGCCTAATGGCCCGACGGTACCTGAAGGCACCCATTTCCATCGATAGTGAATTGAAGGACGACAAGCAGATCGGCAAGGACGGCCAAGTCGACGTGGTCTGCCCGAGATGCAAAGCGGGCATCAAGGTCACGACAACGAAAAGGCCCCTCGAGCTGAGATGTCCCAGCTGCGGTGCCAAACTGCTGTTAAGGGCGTGATCGAACCCGTTCCTGAGCCTCCGACCTCGCGCCCATGACGATGCCGGTCCTACCAACCAGGCCGCCGGCCCTGAGGCCTTTTCTTGCGGCTCTTCAACACCGCCCTTCCGACCACGAACCCGATCGCGACGGCGATGATGAGCCACGGCAACAGCCCGAAGTTCGACGACGCGGTGCTGGTCCCGCCCCTGTCCTTGACCCGATAATCGACGATCGCGGTCTTCGCGACGCCCGATGTGGAGGTCGCCCTTACCGTGAGCTGATGCTTGTCCGGCGCCGCACTGCCTGGAGGGCTGATCGTGATGGTCACCTCCTTGCTCTGGCCGGGGCCGAGCACGATGGCCCCGTTGGGTGCGGAGGCCCACGAGGCCTGCAGGCCCTCGATGTGCAGCGTGAAGGTGTCCTTGCCGTTCCCGCGGTTCGTGACCACGACCTTCCTTTCCAACTTGCCACCGTTGTTTACTACGTAGCTGGACGGCACCGTCCGGATGTCCAGACCGTAGACCTGCAGTACAGTGATGGTCCCGTCGAGATAGATTGTCGGCGCCCTGTCCCTCTGGACCTGGACCGTGTAGTTGTGCGGGCCCGCGAGGGTGCCGTTCTTCACCGTGATGGTGAACCCGGTCTCGGCGCTAGAAAGGGACTGTACCAGGAGCTTATTTGTAAGGGCCGTCAGGACGAGGTCCTGGCTTGCGGCAAAGGCCAGGGAAATGGTCTCGTTCACGTTCCCTTGGTTGTCGAAGAGGACCGAATTGCCCGTGGACTTCCCGGGCAACGCCGACAGGGTCAGGATGCTCAGCTTCGCCTGGGCCATGAAGCGCTCCGCGATGCGGACCTTCAGGACGGCCAGGTCCGAGAGGCCGGTGAGGTCCTTGGCCCTGGCCCTCATGGTGACGCTGTAGTCACCGGCAAGCGTCTCGTACTTGGTCGTTACGTAGAGGCCGAGCGTGCTCGTGTCGTAGCCCGGGACCACGAGCTCCTGCATCTCGCCCTGGGCCGCCCAGCCGTCGGGCTGGCTGACATTCTCTATTATGACGGTCTCGGGGCCGTTGCCCGTGTTGACGACCCCGGCGCTGAAGATTGCGTCCTTGCCGCCCTCGACCACGAGCTCGGGCACATCGACGGTGAACTTCAGGCCGTGGATGCGATTGACGGTGATGGTCAGGAAGGTCTCGACGGTCATCTGGGCTATGTTGGCCATGACCGTGACATTATAGTTCCCGGCGAAGGTCTTCGACGGGGGAACTATGGTGAGGTTGAACTTGGTCGACCGGTACGGCGATATATGGTATGACGGGGCGTCGGGACCGAGCGTCCATCCGGACGGCAAGGTCCCGTTGACCGTAATGTTCTCGGGTACGTTGCCCTTGTTCGAGAGGTTCATGGGGACCTGGACCGTCTTGCCCGGGTCGATGCTGGCCTTGCAGGGATCGCACCCGATGGCTATCTCGTGCCTTGGCGATATATCCACCCTTAAGGTCTTTCCCCGCACTATCGCCGCGCCATCCAGGCTCGCCGACACATTGAGCCAGTAGCTGCCCGCAACAACCTCGTTGGGCAGATCGAGCGTCAAGGTCGTCATCGCGCCCCCGAACGGTGTCAGGGCGACGTGGCTGAAGGATAGATGCGTGCCCCAACCGCTGGGGACGTCCGTGAACGATACTGCGGCACCGTCGGGCCCGTTGCCCGTGTTCTTGACGGTAAGGTCGAAAGAGACAGAGGTCCCTGGTTCGGCGGTCCTGACCACCGGGTCCACCGTAAGGTCCATGCCGTAGACCTGCGAGACCGTTACATTGGACGACGCCCCCGGGGCCCTGTCGTTGAAGCTGGACTCTGCGGTGAGCGTCACGGGGACCAAGGTGTTGGCGATGGCGTCGATGTTCACCTGCACATCGACCGTGACGATCTCTTCCTCTCCGGGGACCAGGTCCAATCCCACCGGGGATACCGCCGTCGAGATCGAGTCGTTGAAGATGGCCCTGTTGTTCGTCGATATCGACCAGAGGCCCGTGTTCTTGACCGAGAAGTTGAATTGAGCGGCCTGGCCCGGTGCCAGGACCACATCGGGGTCCAGGGCCTTGACCTGCAGCCCGATGCCGCCGATGGCCACGCTCGGATCGCCCATGAGGTTGAACTCCATCATATGCTTGTAGTCCACGATCGAATAGGTACCCATGGCGGCCATGTAGTCGTCCCTGCCCTGTGACAACATCCTGCCCGGCGTCCCTTGCCCGTCTATCAAGGCCTTGTAATGCATCCTCTCGAAGTAGCCGACGCAACACTGGGCCCAATATGTCCCATAGGCCCCGAAGGCCAGCCTTGCGGAGCCGACATCCGCGATGTAGCCCCCACCGCTCTGCAGGAGGAACTCCTCGGACATGGAATCCCCCGCCCATGGGTCTGGGAAGTAGGTATTATCCTCATCGTCGAAGCCTCCCGTATCGCAGGCCGACTGCTGCCCGATGGGCAGCTTGACCCCGTTGGTGAGACCGGCCATGTCCTGATTCCCATAATATAACCAGTACTCGTCCCCCCAACCTTCGAAGGAGCCATGGCCAGACAATATAACGATACCCATGCCCGAGTTCACCGCATCGTTGATGGCCTGTGGGCTAAGTGTCCCCTTTGTGGAATACATCTTGTGGAGGACGAAGCCCTTGGTGACAAGGACATTACCGGTCTGGTCAAGGCCGTACTCGCTCTCAGGGATCCCGCTGCCGTCGTTGACCCAGGTGTCCACGCCAGCGAGGCCCGCGTTCAGGAACCAGGACCAGTCGGTGTTGTTCTCATAGTTGCGGATGTTCTTCACCAGGCTGGAGATCTCGATGATATTGCTGGCCGGGAGCCTCCCGACATAGACGTCCTCGTACATGTCGGGGTCGTCCTCTTTACCGTTTATCCATTCGCCGTAAATGGTATTGTTGTTCTCGTCCCAGCTGCTGAATTTCTTTTGCGAGTCGTAGATATCTCCGTAGTAGATGTCCGACGGGACCCAATCACCGTCGTCCGGAACGCCATCGTCAACTTTCACGTGGCGTACCGGCACCTGGTCAACATCGCCGCCAAAAAGGACGTACTTGATCCCCCAGTTCTCTATAGCATCTTTGATGAAGTACTTGATCTTCTCTTGATTGTCCCGGCCTACGGTGACATCGAAGATCTTGTTGTTATAGATCTCGTCGAGCGAAACGAAGGTGGAGGCAAGGCCGGTCATGTTCTTGTGCGCTGCCAGGGCTATAAGGTTCCAGCGGAAGTCCTCGGGCCCGATGATGACCATCTGATAGCTCTCCGAGCGGGGGGCCGAAAGGACATCCTTGGCGATCGAGTAATGGATCGAGACATCCATTGTGTCTATGTACGTGAGCTTGGGCCCCTTCCCCTCGGGACCCTCGTAGCATATGGGATACATGAAAAGGTCGACGAAGACCGTGTCCTCGCCCCTGGTGTTAAGGCCCCTATGGAGCTCGTACGTGAACCAGTCGGCCGGGAACCTGGCCCCGTTGTAATAAATCTTGATCTGCGTGTCCGTCCGGGGGCCACTCAGGCCTACGGCCATAAGGGCCGGCGATGTCTCGAGCACGCCAGGGAGGTATACCGTCCTTACGGTCCCGTGCGTCTCGGTGATGTCCTTGACGCGGACCTCACCGGGCAGTTCGATGACCTTGGTCCGGACGGGCACCCTTGGGAGCCCTGGATACTGGACCGCCTGCATGCCCCCTTGGTCCAGAAGATGGACCGCACCGCCGTAGCCGAGGCCATAGTGGACGGATGGCGCATCGAACCCGAAGTGGAGGTCCATGGTCATGAGGTCGGTGGATGGGACGATGTTCGCGTTGGTGGCGGGGACCGACGGGACGTTATCGTTGTGAGGCCCGGTCTGGGCCAGGGCCGTGACCGGGACGAGCATCATGAGCGCAACGAATACCGCCATCAATGTCCTCATAACCATCCTCCACCCCGAACGCTCGACAAGATTCAATTGTACCTTATTCTATATAATAATATCTGGATAGTATCCAAAATATCAACTTATTGGTAAATAAGTGTAAAGTGGCCCCCCGATAGCCTTAAAAACCCCCCTCCACAATCACTTCCCCATGCACCCGTCCCATGAGATAAGTTGCACCCTCAGTAGGAGACTGCTTGGACGAAAGATCGTCCTAGGTGTCACGGGCTCCATCGCGGCGGTCGAGACCGTCAAGCTCGCGAGGCTCCTGATACGCCACGGGGCCATGGTGATGCCGGTCATGACCGATGCGGCGATGCGCATCATACACCCGGATTCGCTGGAGTTCGCCACGGGCCGGGCCCCGATAACGAAGCTCACCGGGGCGGTCGAGCATGTGGCCCTGTTGGGAAAGACATCGGACCATGCGGACCTGCTGCTCATAGCACCGGCGACCGCGAACACCATTGGCAAGATCGCATACGGGATCGACGACACGCCAGTGACCACGATGGCCACAACAGCGCTGGGCTCGGGGATACCCGTCCTCATAGTCCCCGCGATGCACGGCTCCATGTACGACCACAAGATAGTCCTGGAGAACATCGAGAAGCTGAAGTCCATCGGGGTCCAGTTCATGGACCCGCGCATGGAGGAGCACGTCGCGAAGCTACCGTCCGAGGAGGACATCGTCGACAAGGTCCTGGCCATGCTGGGACCCAGGGACCTCGAGGGCAAGCGCGTCCTGGTCGTCACCGGGCCCACCATGGAGCCCATAGACGACATGCGCGTGATCTCGAACAGGTCCTCCGGGGCCACGGGGATGGCCATAGCCAAGGAGGCCTTCTACCGCGGCGCCGAGGTCATATTGTGGCACAGCCAGAACATCGAAGCACCCAAGTGGGCCTCCAAGGCCCAGGCCTTCAGGACCACGGCGGACATCGTCAACCTCGCCAAGAAGCTCCGCAGGGTCGATGTTATCCTCGTACCTGCGGCCATTTCAGATTTCAGGGTCAAGGGCGGCGCCTCGAAGGGCAAGCTGCCGTCGGACAAGGCCGTCACGCTGGAGCTCGAGCCCACGCCCAAGGTCATCCAGGGGGTGGCATCCAAGTGCCGCATCCTGGTGGGCTTCAAGGCTGAATCCAAGCTGTCACGCGAGGCCCTCCTGCTAAAGGCCAGGGACCGCCTCAAGAAGGCCAAGGCCACGCTGTTCGTGGCCAACGACCTGTCGCGGGTCACCCATGAGGGGACCGAGGTCATCATAATCGACAAGGACGGCGGCATGGTCGAGGCCAAGGGCACCAAGGCCAAGGTCGCCATCGCCATCATCGACCAGGTGGTCAAGTGGCTCTGAGCTCGCTGACGAAGAGGACCTTCAAGGGCGAGGCCTTCGCACCTGGGCACATCACAGGCTTCTTCGAGATATGTGACGAGTCTGACAACGTCCTAAAGAAGGGATCCCGAGGCGCCGGACTTTGCCTTGACAAGGGGGTCACGACGAAGGTCACCCTCAAAGAGGCCTCGGACGACCCGGCCAGGAAGGTCATTCTTAACGGCAAATCCAGCAAGGCCCCGGTCACACAGAAGGTGATCGACGAGCTGGCCCCGGACCACGATGCCGTCGTCAAGAGCACCCACGATTTCCCGATAGGTCAGGGCCTGGGCATGAGCGCCGCCGGGGCCCTGAGCACGGCCATCGCGATCGCCGATGCTCTAGGGCTGCCAAGGGAGAAGGCCGTCCATGCGGCCCATGCGGCCGATGTGATATCGAGAACGGGCCTCGGCGATGTCGGACCCGCAGCGCAGGGCGGGATGACCATCCGGCTAAGGCCGGGCATACCGCCGTTCGGCCAGATACGCAGCATCCCTATCGACGGGGATGTCGAGATCCTCGTGGCCATGGTCGGCCCCCCCATGAGCAAGCCGAGGATTCTGACGGACCAGGCCCGCAGGAAGGCCATCAACCAAGCGGGAAAGGACTGCGTCGACAAGATGTCCCGCAACCCGACGCTCGACAATCTTTTATCGCTGAGCCGCGGCTTCGCGGAAAAGTGCGGCCTCATGGAAAACGATGTCAGGACGGCGCTCAAGGCAGTGGACCGGTTCGGAAAGGCCTCCATGTCCATGATCGGCAGCAGCATCTTCGCGCACGGCGACGACCTGGGCGCGATGACAAGGGCATTGAAGCGTTTCACGGACGAGGTCTACGTCTGCCATGTGGACAACAGGGGCGCACGCATCCTCTGAAAGAATTTCCATACTTAATCTAAGCAATCCACGTCTCTCATTTAAATACACGACAATTATCTTCTTGGTTTCCAGAATTTGACCTCGACCTTCCCGATTGCTTGGGGATCAGCGAATCGCCCTAAGATGTTCTTGGACCAATTAGGCTTAGTTTCGTCAATCTCGATCCATTCCAGTTCCGGGCGAACCAACACCAGCCTCTCTTCCATTTTCCTTGCCAGTTCCGTGTTCGAGGATAAAGTGATGACGGCGATTCGTCCATCAAGCATTAGGAAAAAATATGTTTCGAAATGTTCGCCGGAGTTAACAGCCTTTCCGACACGTAGTATTTCCTTGAACGCAAAGAAAATGGGTCGAAAAGCAAACACATTAGTATCTTCCGGGACAACTCCGTCCTCGTAGAGAACCGCCGGATAGGAAAAAATCCCGGCGAGAATCGCTATTGGACCACCCACAAATCCAATGCCTAATAATAATATTATCACCAATAATTGCAATATTCCAAGGAAATCCAATCCCACATTATTGATTTGCCCCATGATATCCATGAACGCATAAATACTGATGATGCCCATCATTATTAAAAAAATTCCAATCATAATGATTCCTATTCGACCCCGGGCCCTCTCCCCTTTCATGATTACTTTGGACTGAAATGAGCCTGCTGTTCGATAATATGGATTTATCTTGACAGGTATCTTAGGAGACGTTCTGAAAATTATCTGAGTGGTGGTCACTGTTAGAGAAATACCCGAATTCCAACATGAATATTTCGGTCACAAAATCAGAAACGTAATACCGCATTCGCTCCTCACACACATTGCATCAAAGAATTCTTGACATCAAGGGCGCCTGAACAATCTAAAATGGTTCTTCCTATCTTTCTCATTCGAGCACGAGCCTGGCCCCGCAGGTTGGGCACCACCAGCCCCACAATTTCCCTTTCTGCGGCATCACGCCGGAAAAGCAATGCGGACATTTGACGACCGCGGAACCGGGCGGCCCTGTGGTCGCGGTCCGCCTTCTCAGAATGTCCCTGGCGAACCACGGGACCTCATATATTCCGAACCTTCTCGAGACCGATGTCGGCATCTCGCCACCCTCGAGGGCCACCGACACCTCGACGCCGTTCGGATCCCCCGTTATCGACAATCTCACAACGGCCGGCAGGCCCGACATGAACGCGAGCATGTGCCTGAGCCAACGGGCCTTCTCATCCAATGGGACCCCGACCGATGGCATGGCGCCGTTGGGGAGCTCCTCGAGGTTCCCCTTCAAGCAGGCGCCAGGGCCCGTGGGCAGCATGTGGAACGCGGTCCTGAGCACAGGATATATCTCCACGGCCTCACGGTGGACATGCTCGACGAGAACTGGGGCCCCGGGAGTATTCCGGTCCAGGATCTCCAGGGCCCTTGCGATACGGGAGACGAGCTCCCCGATCTCGAAAGTCATCTCGACCGGACGACCAGGCGGGCAGGCCTCAAGGCTCATTTCGCCTCATCCGTCCCTTTAGGTCCCTCATCGGCCGGAGGCCCGTCCATCGGGGCTTCGGCCTCCTTCGTCACTTCGGCCTCGACCTTCTCGGGCGGCTCCGGAACCTTATGCTCGGCCTCCGTCTCGGGCCCACCCTTCTTGCGCCTCATCAATAGGAAACCGCCGATGCCACATGCGATGATGGCGATCAGTACTATGGCAATTATGTCAGCGGCGGCCCCTTTGTTGTCGTGTGGTTTGGGCTTTGGCTTAGGTGTGACGGGCTTCTGGACCGTCACATGGACCGTGACCGTACTCGATGCGCCCTTAGAATCTGTGACCTTCAATGTCACATTGTACTCACCAGCAGTCCCGTACACATGTGACACCTGCATCCCGGTGGCCTTCCCGGTCCCATCGGCGAAGTCCCATTCGAAGGTCAGCTCGGATAGCTTGTCGTCCGGATCGGTCGTGCCATTGGCCGTGAAGTTGGCCTTGGTCCCGACCTTGATGGTCTGGACGCTGGGCGAGGCCTTGGCCACAGGCGGCAGGTCCTGGATGACGATGACTTTCTTAAGATAGATCAACCACCCGCCGTCATCCTTGACCTTCAAAGATACAATGAAAGTCCCATCGTCAAGGTACCTGTGCTCAGGCGCCACTTCGTCGCTGTAGGTCCCGTCACCAAAGCTCCAGTTGTAGGTCACGATGGTCCCGTCCGGGTCCTTGGACGTCGAGGTGAACTTGAATGTCGTGGTCACGTTCCCGCCCGTCGGGGTGAATGTGAATTTCACATCAGGTGGAAGGTCCAAGATTGTCACGTTCTTGCTGGCGTAGGCCTTGCTGCCGTCATTGTCCGTTATCGTCAGCTCCACGGTATAATTGCCAGGCCGGCCGTAGGTATAATTGATGACCTTGCCCTGGTAAAGGACCTTCGAACCGTCGCCAAAGGTCCAAACGTAGGAAACGACAGTCCCATCCCTGTCAGTCGAGCCTGATGCATTGAATCTGAAGACCGTGTTATAATAACCGACCTGATCCGGGTAACCGACTAGATCCGTCGTGACCGTGAAGTTCGCCACCGGCACTCTATTCAGCACCGTGACCTTCAGGTCCGTCCTGTTCGACGTTCCATTGGAATCGATTACCGTAAGGGACACATCATAGGTCCCGTTGTCCTTGTAATCGTGCGTCAGGTTCTTCGTGTACGCCTTGGTCCCGTCGCCGAGGTCCCAGCTGATGTTCTTCAGCGGCCCGTCGACGTCCGTGGAGTTCGAGCTGAGGTTGAACAGCTCATAGGTATACGCCTGCGTCCTGTTCGCCAATATCGCGGCCTTGGGCGGTGTGTTCACGTAAATGTCCTTCTGGACCCTGACGCAGGTGCCATCTGGCAGGCAGGCCACGGCCACGACCTCCCTGGGGCCAGGGGACTTCGTTGTGTCCCAGTTCCTGTCGACATGCTGCACGGTCTTGGGCCCGATGGTCAGCGTGTCCGTGCCGCCGATGAGGGCGCCGCCATGGTCCGGGTCGCCGTCGTAGATATTGACCTTCACCTTGGGCGCGATGCCGTTACCAATATTGGAGATGTTGACCCCAATGGTGACATGGTCACCGACGAGCGGGGCCAACGGGCTCAGGACCAGGTCCTTCGATGCTATCCGCAGCGCCGGCGTGTCGAAGACCACGAACACCGAGGACAGGCCCGCGATCCCGAGGGCCTTGATGGTCGTGTATCCCGTTGCGGGGTCGTAGGAATACAACGAACCTGCGACCGGTGTGACATCGCCCGTCTCAGGGTCCCATAACGATGGGTCCCCGAGGCTCCTGAACCTTGTGTCGTTATAGTAGTAGTTCCAATAGTTGTTGACAAGGTAGTACATCTCGAAGTCCTGTCCGGCCCTCTTCATGTAGTAGATGCCCCTGTCGCCGGGTTCCGGCAGCAGCAGGTCCTCCTTCATTGCCGCCCTCAGCGGTGCCTCCAGGGCGTTGATCTTCCCTGCGCCGCGTATGCTCACGCCGCCGTTGGCGTTGGTCCTCTTGTTGTATCCGTTGCCCCCAATTGCCCCCATGTCGAAGACCGCGCTGACCAACGATGTGATGTACGGGTCCGTCCCGTTCTCGGCCGAGGCCTTGGGCAGGTCCCCGATGGCAACGACGATGCCGCCCGCGTCGTAGAATGCCTTGACCTTCTCCATGGTCGCGGTCCGGATCGTGTAGATCTCTGGAAGGACCATGACCTTGAGGTCCAGGCCCGAGACCCCGTGGTGCAGGGCCACGGCGCCGGTCTTGTTCACGATGGACGTTGCCTGCATGCTCTCGTCATTGATGTAGATGAAGTCCAGCTGGTCCTGGAGCATGTTCTTGGTCATGCACATGAACGAGTAGTCGTGCTTGTATGCCGGGAACGCCCCTGCGTCCCAGATGGTGGTGTTCAGTGGGATGTACTCCCCCTGGATGCTCGTGATGGGGTACAGGACCCCGATCTCGGTCGTGTACCTCCCCTGCTGCACCATGTAGCTGGACCTCCCGACCTGCTCCGAGTGCCGCTTCAGGTCCGAGTCGGACACCGTCCCGACGGGGAATGAGAAGCTGTTCACACGGTCGATGCCTTGGACCATCTGCCAGTTCGCGATCCCGGTCATCTCGCGGTAGGTCAAGGAGTTCGTGGCCACCGAGTACTCGGTCATGACGTGGGGCTTGCCGTAGAGCACGGCCGTGGAAAAGGACATCTTCGGTGTGATTGTGTCGGTGTCCGTCCCCACGGATGCCGCGGACCGCACGAGGGCATCGATGCCTGGGTATCCCATGTGCTTGGCGGACTCGAAGTAGTCGCCGTAGAAGGCCACCTGGGCGAGGAGGCTGTCCTCGGCCAACTGGTGTCCCGAGAAGTTGATGCCATGGTCCTGGCACCAGTTCCCGATCATCTTGTAGTAGGCCTCCCCCTGGAGATAGGCCGTGGTGTTGTAGAAGTCGATGCGGTACTTGACCGTCCTCGGGCCAACATCGTTCCACAGGGCCGGGAGCTTCGACGTAAGGTCGTAGCCGTGCAGCTTCTGGAAGGTGCCCTCGATGTGGAGATTGTTGACATCGTCGTGCAGCCAGGCCACGACCGGCCGGTCCTGCTTTATGAAGTAGGCCGCCAGGTTCGAGACCTCGTCGGTGAACGAAGCCTCGATCATGTTGCCCCAGTACTTCGAGGTCTTCTGGTAGATCGTCTGGTCGTACATCACATCTATGAACCTCTGGACGGCCACCTTGTTCATGACGTTTATCTGGTGCATGTTCGAGATGGCCGGGTCGCATTCGGTGCCGTTGAAGAGGATGTCGTAGCTGAAGGCCATGACCCGCCACATGCCGCCCGACGGGGTCCACTCGACCTTGCCGCCGCTGACCTGGGAGGTCAGGTTGACCGCATTCGTGAGGTCGAGGACATCGTTCGCATCCTTGGGAGCGGCGACCGCCAGCACGAGCTTCCCGTGGGGCACGCTCAGGTTGGATGTCTGAGGCGACGTTATGTCCTCCGAGGAATAGTACAGCCCCTGGGCCTCGAGCTCCGGATGCCCGTCGAGGATGGGCCCGCGGCTGACGCCGTCGTTGAGCGCCGGGGCCTGGTAGAAGACCACGTCGTCGGCCCAGACATAGGAATTGCTGGCCGAGGCCATGACCACCAAGGCAGCGTCGGCCGTGGCCGGCGCCTCGGCCATGAAATCGTAGTAATACCAGATGTCGCCAACCCAGAACACCTGGTTCGAGAAACCGATGACGTTCGACTGGTTCAGCCAAAGGATGGCCATCTGTCCGAGCACGGTGGCGGTCTCGGAGACGAGCCATTCGCCCAAGTAGTATTGCTTGCCGGCGACCGCGGGCTGGAACTGTGCATAGAGGTTCGAGGCGTTCACCTTGACCGCGGCGCTGCCGTTGTAGGCCCAGATGCCCGAGTGGTCGTAGGTCGGGCTGTTGATGGGGAACCAGCCGTCGGGTATATTGTCGATGTTGGCATCGGTCTCGAAGCCCCGGTTCACCATGGTGTTCGTGATGGTCTTGTCGACCTTGCGGACCATGACATCGTCGAACCAGACGTACAAGTTCCTCTGGGCGCCCTGTATGATGATCCGTGCCACGTTGGCGTTCGGGGGCGCCCTGGCCAGCATCGAGTACCTGGCATAGTTGGGCCCGGTCTGGAAGACGGTGACGTTCGCGCCGACGGACTGGTCTATGTTGGCCCACAGGACGATGATCCTCCCGGACTCACCGCCCGCGTCCTGGCGCGCCCAGGCGCTGATGTTGTACTCGACCCCGGGCTTCACGCCCAGCATCCAGTAGAACCAGTTCGCGCTGTCCACTGACAGGGCGGCGGAACCGGAGTGCGACTTTCCCCCCGAGATGTCATAGCGGGGCCAGTCGGAGTAGCTCCATTGCCACCCGTCGGGCCAGAAGCCGAGGTTGTGTGTCTCGAAGCCAGGGTTCCAGAACTTCTCGTGCACCCCGCCGAACGGGTTGGCGCTTCCGCTGGGATACATGTAGTAGTCGTTGACCCACATGGTCCAGTTCTTTGCCTTGGCGTCCTTGAAGGCCGCGTCGTCCCAGTTCCAGCTGTTGACGACCATGCCGCCGACGCCTAATGAATCATACTTGTCCCTGGCGGCCTGGTCGACCTTGTCCATTATGATGGGATGGACGCGGTCATCCATCGGCGGGTCCAGGAACAGGGCCTTGTCAGGACCGGACGCCCGAGACCCCGCATCCCTTGAGGTCGCGGCGTTCACGGTCCCCATCGCGACCGGGCCCACGGCCGTCGTTGCGGCCTCTTGCCCCTGGTCCCCGACCTCCTGCGCGGCGACGTTCAGGAACGCACCGGACACCATGCAGAACACGACGAGCAGCTCACACGACCTTCGCAACAGGGCCATATCAATTACCTCTCGAGGTCTCGACAGGAAGGCATCCAATTCTGACACATATAAAGGGGAATGGAAGAATCAGACATCACAAGTATTTGTCCATCTTGCCCTGCCTGAGGTCCCGCAGCAGGGCCGCGAAGACCCTCGGGTTCCGGGCCATGAACCATATGAGGTCTATGGTCTCCTCCTTGAGGTTGTTCAGGATATCGCAGTTGTTCGTGCACACCTGGCAGTACTTCCACTTCTTGAGGGCCTTGCGCATGAGGTTCGCGTTCTTCGAGAACCAGAGCTTCTCCGGGGGGCTCTCGCGTATGCTCCCGAGCCTCAGGTGCGAGGGCGCTATGAGGCATGGGTAGATCTCGCCCTTGGAGTCCATGAACATGGTCTTGTAGCCGCCCAGGCACGGGAAGGTCCTCTTGCCCCCTCGTTCCGGGACCTTTATGTCCAGGACCTTCTCGAAATAATAGGCGTAGGCCGGGAGCCTCTCGGACAGCCACTCGAAGAAGTCCTGCATCTTCTTGATGTCCTTCTTGGAAAGGCCCAGGTCCTTGTCGGGCTTGCCGTAGTATTCCGACGGTGCGACGATCACGGGCGTGAAGTTGATGTGCGTCGTGTACTTGCCGAGGTACTCGTATATCTCCTTGAGGTGGTCGATGTTCTCGCTCGTGATGACGACCTCCGTGCCGACCTCGAGCTTCTTGTCCTCCTTTGCGATCCCCATCAGGCCCTTTAGCGTGGCCATGGCCCTGTCGAAGCATCCCGGGACGCCCCGGCTCTTCTCGTGGGCCTCCCCGATGCCGTCGATGGACACGTTCACGCTCAGGAGCTCCTGGCCGTCGAGTACCTCCAGGAGCCGTCGGGTACCCTTGAGCGTCCTCTCGGTGGCGAAGCCGTTCGTAGGTATCGCTATCATGAGCAGGTTCGGGAGCTGCCTGTGCATTATCTCGACGACCTCGTCCAGGTCCTTGCGGATGAATGGCTCCCCGCCGGTGAGGTTTATCCACCGGACCTCCGAGAAGAACGGGTCCGCGAACAGCTTCTCGAGCTCCTCGACCGTGAGCTCGTTGGAGGGATCCTGCTTCCATATGGAGCAGAAGGAACACTTGCTGTTGCACTTCTTGGTGACCTGGTAGATGAGGAAGGTCGGGAGCATCCCCTGCTCTTTGGCCCTGTGGAACCTGAAGTTGGCCCCCCTGAAGACGCCGGCGACATTGCCTATGAGCTTCCCCGAACCAGGCATTTCATGGCCTCGAGAAGATGGTCTTTCCTGTCTACTAGTGAGGTAACTTAATAAGATATAAATATGTGTACCCGTATTCAATTCAACCGTCCCAGTCCATTGATGGACGGAGAATCACGGAGGACCGACCGATGGAGACCGAGACCAAGGACATCAAGGCCTGGGAGATATTCCTGGTCTACATGTTCCTGACGATGCTCCTGGTCTCGTCCATTGTCGTGCTCGTCGTCTATTTCATACCTTCCCTGAAGGTCACCGAATCCCGTAATAACCGGCTGACCATAGGGTTCGAGGCCGGGTTCGTCGTCTGCTTGGTCCTGTCGGCAATTCTTACAGGGCTTGCCATGAGGAAGCCCAAGGGCAAGGAGGACGAGGAGGAGGCGGAGGGCGATGAGGAAGTCGAGGACGAAGAGGAGTAGGCGGAGGTCCGTGGCCTAGGCCCGGCCCCGAGCGCTCGCGAGGTCCTCCCATGTTGATCAGCGCCGTCGTGACCGTCCGGAACGAGTCCAAGAACATCCGGGACCTTTTGGACAGCCTCGTCGTCCAGGAACAGCCCTTCGAGGTGGTCATCGTCGATTCCTATTCCGACGACGACACCCGCAGGATCATAAAGGGCTACTCGAAGAAGTATCCCTTCGTCCACCTTCATATGAAGGGCGGGACCCGCGGCCAGGGCCGTAACTTCGGCGTCGAGATGGCCAAAGGCGAGGCCGTGGCGTTCATCGACGGGGACTGTATCGCCGCCCCGGACTGGCTGCACGAGCTGCGCGAGGGGCTGAAGGATGCCGATGTGGTCGCGGGGACGACAATCAACGTGGGCTTCCATCCGTTCGCCGACCTGGGCCGGGTCGAGCTCTTCTACAGGGGCGTCGACCTGACCTATCCGAGCTGCAACCTGGCCTACAATAGGGAACTCTTCCTCGACCTCGGGGGATTCGACACGGTCTTCATAACCGCCGAGGACATAGACCTGAACTACAGGGCCGTGGAGGCGGGCGCCAAGCTCGCCTATCGCGAGAGCGCGTTCATCAAGCACAAGGCCAGGGAGGACTTCTTCGGCTTCAGCAAACAGGCCTTCTGGAACGGCTACGGCCGCAAGCAGTTGACCCTGAAGCACGGGTCCCTGTGGGGCAACTACAAGCCCCAGGTCCTGATGGGGCACAGGGCCACATTCTGGTACATGCTAAGGCTGGTACTGGCCATGCTCGGTTACACGGTGGCGAAGTTCAAGGAAGAGGAAAGGCACGAGCTGGATGCCAAGCTGAGCAAGAAGTTCTTCAAGAAAGGATGAAAATAAAAATCTTTTGACCACAGCTCTCCTTGGTTAAGTCTGGATTTATGGGCGGAAGAATGCGAATTTGTAATGTTGGGCAATCAATTCGAATCATAACTTATTTATATATGTACGGATATTATTATATCCGATGTTGGCCAAAACGATAGATAAGCTCCTGACGGTCGAGGATCTGGGCGTCCTCTTCAAACCCGTCCAGGTCATCATTCTCGAGAAGCTTAAGCACGGTCAAACCCTTACAGAGAACGAGAAACGGTATCTGCGCGGACACCTTGGCAAGAAGCTCGAAATCCTGGAACGACTGATGGTCGACCGCGGCCCGTCGGAGGGGTCCTTGCCGGAGCTGCTCGACAACATCGGGGACTATTACATCACAGGCTACGCCGCCCTCAAGAACAACGGCTTCGGATGGTACTACGATCTGCGAAGGATAGATGTCATCAATAAGAGGATAGACGGCCGGATGCGGTTCAAGGGCAAGATCATCATATTCCATAGGGTAAAGAGCATTGACCGCAAGGCGTGGAGGGCAGAACCAGGAACAGGGCTGAGATATGCCCGGAACGAACAGGTCCTGAAAGATGCCCGACGGGCCCGACGCAGCGACATCGTGGGGGCCTGGATATCATTGTTCGAACGCTATCGCGGCCTCTTCGTCCGAAGACCCAAGGACTTCATGCATTTGATCGCAGAAGGGAAACCCCTTCAGCTGCCTGAAAAATATGACATAAGGCAAAAAAGATCTCGTAATATCCTGAACAGAAAAACGAAATGATGAATAATAAAAAGTCCCGAGGACCTACTTGCCGATCTTGTCGAGCGTGGACTTGTAGTCGCCCCGGATGTTCCGGCCCTTGGCGGCCTCGACCATCCGGTCGCGCTCCTCGATGGCCTTGCCGATGCCCCTGAGGGAATCGATGTGGATCCTGAACCACTCGTCGCGGGCCTGGATCTCGTCCCTGGCGGTCCTGAGCTCCCCATCCAGTTCCTCGGCCAACTTGAAGAGCTTCGCGAACCTCTCCTTCTCGACCCTCAGGCTCGACTGGAGCTCGTTGAACTTGGGCTCGTGCGTGGCCTTGTCCCCACGAAGGGAAGTGGTCTCGATCTCCAGCTCCCGGTTCTCCCTGTCCCGGGCCTCGAGGACATCCTTCAAGGACTTCACGATCCGGGCCTTCTCGTTGAGCTCGCGCTCGAGCAAGGCTATCCTGTTCTTCAGGGTCCCTACTTCCTTCTCCTGCTGTTCGTAGGCGTCCCAGAGCTTCGCTAGCCTCTCACGCTCGGCGATGAACTCCTTCCTATAGTCCTCTGTGGTCTTGAGGTCGGTACTTCCCGCCATAGAATTCTCCCCCGTGGGCTCTCAATGTTATTGATTAAGTGTATATAAATATTTTCAGGAGGTTGTTTAACTGTGGAACGATAAGAATGATGAATTCCCCTTCAAAATAACAAATCTTTAACTCGGCCGGTCCCTTTCTCCATGGCAGGATGGTCCCAATGTCCCACAAGGGCAAGTTCAAGGTCCACGGACCCCCGACGCACCGCAAGGCCCCGGAACACCAGGTCCGCCCCCCGGACCTCCTCCCGCCAGAGCTCGACCGACGGTATTGGTACATACCTGCCAGGCCGGTCAGTATCCCATCCGCCATCCCATTCCTGTTCTTCATCCTGTTTGTCATCAGCCTCGCTATATTCGCCAGCGGCGAGGTGGACTGGCATTTCTGCCTCCCGGGCGTCATCATCTTGATCGTCGTGGCCATCGTGGCCCATCTCCTGGGACGCAAACGGTAATGCACGCCGCCATTCCGCCATGCTAATATCCCAGGAGCCATATGCCGAGGTTCGATGTTCCTGCCTACGATGGAGGTCCCCGCCAAGTTCAAGCGGGACTACAAGCGTGTGCTGACGGCCTCCGTGTCCTACGGCCTGGTCGACGGGCTCCTGTTCATACCCATGGCCCTTTATGCGTATACCCTAAGCGGCAGCCTTCCCATGGTCGGGTTCATCCTGAGCCTGCCCTTCCTGGCGATCTTCATAATGTCCTTCGTGTGGGGCGCGATCGCGGACAAGATCGGCAGCTACAAGTGGCCCATCGTCGTCGGCAACTTCATCACAGGCATCCTGTTCTTCCCCATGTCCTATCTGCCCATCTATGGCCTGTTCATGCTCAGGGCCGTCCAGGTGTTCTTCTATTCCGCCAACGTCCTGGGCGTCGCCATGGTCACGGAGATGCTCCCGGAGAACAAGGGCGAGGGCACCGCTTCCGTGTCGCTGTGGACCTCCGTCGGCTGGCTCGTGGGCGGCATCTTCTCGGGCATCGTGTACTTCTACGGCGGCATGCCGATCCTCTTCCCGCTCTGCGGCCTCCTGTCCTTCGTCACGGGCTCGGTCCTCATACCGATGGGCAGGCTGGACAAGCCCGAGGCCGTCATCAGCATCAAGGACACCTTCAAGCTGACCAACGGCAGGACCATCGGTCTCATGCTCCTCATAATCGGCCTGACCTACATCGCCAACAGGGCGGTCTTCTCGGTCTTCCCGGTCTATCTCGAGAAGATCCATCTGCTGAACCCGATCCAGATCGGCCTCCTGTCCTCGACCGCCGGCATCATGGGCGCCATCGTCGTCGTCGCCATAGGCAGGCACGTCGACCGTTCGGGTCGCAGGCCCATGTTCATCTTCGCCGTGTTCTCGTACCTGGCCATCTGGCTCGTCCTCCTATTCACGGACAATATAATATTCGTGATACTGGTCTGGATGGTCCCGTCCTGGTCCTTCATGAGCATCTCGGCGACGGCAATGATATCGGACCTCACATCGACGAAGGAGCGCGGTAGGGGCATCGGGGCCTTCAATAGCGCCCTGAACCTTGGCCAGTTCATAGGCGCTGTGATAAGCGGGCTCGTGGCGGGATGGTTCAGCGGGCTCCTGCCATCGTGGCTCAATGTCCACACGTTCAAGGGCGTCTGGCTCTTCGCGGTACTCCTGTTGATCCTCCCGTTCCTGCTGGCCTTCGGTGTCCCGGAGACACTCAAGACGAAACTCGGGAAGGCCAAATATGCACCAGTTGCTGGTAGCGCGAGGCATCAGGAAGAGGAATAAGTGGCCGTTTCATATGCAAGAAAACAAAATCACCGTCGGAGAATTCGTAGACCTATGAGGATATTATATTGTATATTGTCTTATTGTATTGTGATTGATAAGGTTAATATATAACAAGCGCCTTTCTCTTGATTCCGCATTGTCTGACGACAAGCGTGGTTAGACCCCTATAAAAGAAGAAAAAAAGGGGGGGGAAGGAAAATGGCAACGAAGAAGGGAAAGGGAACGAAGGCCAGCAAGCCTTCGAAAGTAGTTGGAAGGAAGATCGAACAGCCGAAGACACCTACGGCAAAGATGACCGGTGCCATGGACACCGACATTATCAGGTTCTGGACCGACCTCCAGGAAGATATGGGCAACCAGATCTCCCAGTTATTGGAGAGGCAGCAGAAGTTCTACGAGAACTTCTCAGGCAAGTGGACCAAGGTCTCAGGCGACCTCACGGACACCATGAGCAAGGCGACGATGTCGAACAGCCAGTTCACGGATATCCAGCAGGTCTGGGAGAAGCACCAGCAGACGATGAACCAGCGCCTTGAGAGCATCATGAAGTCCGAGAACGAGGCCTTCGAGACATTGAGCGAGAAGTGGAAGGCCCTCTCCGAGGACATGAGCAAGGCGGTCATGTCCCTGGGCAATCCCACCGACATGCGCAAGTCCCAGGAGCGGTTCCTGATGACCTGGACCGAGCTGTCCCAGGAGATGACCCGCCAGATGGCCCGCAGCATCGAGATGGGCAGTGGCGAGTTCAAGGTCCTGAGGGACACCTGGCTCGAGATCGTCGAGGATATGGACCGGCAGGCAAAGGACCTCACTGACAAGGACCCCAGCCTCAACGAGACCATGAAGACCTGGACCGAGACCTCCCGGGACCTGAACAAGAACCTCATGGACCACCTGGACGCATCCACCGAGGATGTCGCGAAGCTCCAGACCATGTGGACGCACTCCCTGTCGAACATCACGTCAGAGTTCGTCAAGTCCGTCTGGGACATGAACATGAAGTGGTTCGAGGAGAACTCGGGCAAGGCCCTCAGGGGCGGAAAGTGATAACCCCGAACGGGACTTCCATCGAAAAATTAAAATAAAATAAAGGATAAATATCGGACGTTTCGAACAGACCAAGACGCCCCGGCCGCCATCCGGAAGGAAAGGGCCGGACTGCGGCCTGGGGCCCTTGGAGGAATATAGTATGAAGGATGAGAACGCAACACAGATGGGCAACGAATTCTACGCCCAGCTAATGAAGAACTGGCAGAACTTCCAGCAGACCATGCAGGACCAGATATCCACGGCCATGAAGGAGCAGCAGAGCTTCCACGACAACTTCACGACCAGGTGGATGGAGCAGACCAACGCCATCACGAAGATGATGACGGGCCAGTCCGGCGGCTCCGGCAAGGAGTACCAGGACGTGTACAACATCTGGAAGAACTACCAGAACAAGATAAACGCGAGGATCATGAAGGTGTCATCCATCGAGAACAACGGATACCTGGACCTCATGCAGCGGTGGAGGGACTACACATCCGAGATGATGGACATCATCTCGAAGTTGGGCAAGGTCGGCAGCCTGGACGCGGACTCCAAGGCCACCATCGACCTCTACTCGAAGTGGCACAACTTCATGACCAACATGTCAAACCAGATCACCATGGCATCCCGCGAGGGCAACACCGAGTACCAGGACCTGACCAAGATGTGGTTCGAGTTCCTGGACAGCCTCAAGGAATCGATAACCGCCATACCCTCGTCGAACCCTCACAAGAAGGACGTCGTGGAGACATGGGAGAAGATCACCACGGTCATGGGCACCGAGATATCGAACCTGGTCTCCGAGAGCAACAACCACTTCAAGAGGATACAGAAGACCTGGGCCGACGCCTCGAACCAGATACGGGGCGAGTTCTCGAAGCTCTTCAGGGACATAAACTACGAGGAGCTCTACACGGGCTTCTTCGCAAGGACGGCGGTCCCGGGCTTCAATGGCGGCTCGTTCATCAGCCCGCCGAACGTGAAGGCCATGGAGAACGAGATAACGGACCTCAAGTCCAGGGTCAAGGAGCTCGAGTCCGAGCTCAAGAAGAGGAACAACTGATGGTGATGGTCCTCGGGTTGACCCGAGCGAGCATTTGCTCCAGACCCTGGGAGAATCCCAACCACATTCAGAGCGGATGATAGACCGAGATACACATGAAGGACCGATGAAGGACATAGCGATCACATCAAGGAGAAATATCGATGACACCAACGAAGGACAAGCCGAAGAAGGATGACAAGGCCAAGGTGGCCCAGGCGCCGAGACCCGCCGAGAAGGACGCCGACGACCTGAACGCGGACTTCGCGAAGTTCACGAAGGACATGTACGTGAGGCAGCTGGAGCTCTTCTCGCAGTGGAACGGCCTCATCCAGGGCAACATGCCGAGCCCCGAGGAATCCACGCTGCTCTCCAACATCGTGATGGAGCATATCAAGCAGTCCACGGCCAAGTTCGAGGAGTTCATGACCAAGAACGCCAGGCCCGGGCCGGAGATAGTCGAGAACCAGCGCCTCCTGGTGCTGGATTTCGTCGACAATTACAACGAGATGCTCAAGGAGATCATGGCCACCAGCCAGTTCACCTCGATGGTCGGCCAGGCCCTGTCCAGGGGATTGGAGAACCAGAGGAACTACGAGAAGGCCAGGGATTCGATGGCGGGCCAGCTGGGCTTCCCGTCGAAGAGCGACATACGGGAGCTCCACGAGTCCATCCACTTCATCAACAAGCGGCTCGACGAGATCGAACGGCTCGTGAGGAAGGCCCTCAAGGACGATGATTGAGGAGGGATGACGAATGGCGACCGAACCAAAGGACAAGGCCTCGAACAACAAGGACATCAGGAACATCATGCAGATACAGTACGCCATCTTCGACGAGATGACAAAGAACCAGATGAAGGCGCTCAAAGGCCTCAAGCTGATCATGGACCCTCCCAACGTCGAAGTGGGGACCACCAGGTCCGAGGAGGTATATTCGAAGAACCGGATGCGCCTCCTGCATTACATACCGACCACGGATGTCAAGTACAAGACACCGCTGCTCTTCGTCTACGCCGTGATAAACAGGCCCTACATCCTGGACCTGCAGCCCGACAAGAGCGTGGTCAAGAAGTTCGTGGACGCGGGCTTCGACGTGTACATGATCGACTGGGGCTACCCGAGCATGGGCGACGAGCACATCGGGACCACGGAATACATCGAGTACTACATCCACTCCGCCGTCAAGCACATACAGGAGAGGACCGGCAGCAAGAAGGTCTCGATGCTGGGCTACTGCATAGGCGGCTACTTCACGACCATCTATTCGGCGGTCCACCCAGAGAACATCGCCAACCTGATGGTCATGGCGGCCCCGCTGTACTTCGACATCGACATGGGCCTCCTGCATATATGGACCAAGGACAAGAACTTCGACCCGCAAAAGGTCGTCGAGGTCTTCGGCTCCGCACCGGCGGACTTCCTGAACGGGGGCTTCGCCATGCTGGACCCCCTCCCGAACACCATCATGAAGTACTACGGCCTCTTCCAGGGCCTGGACAACGACGAGTTCGTGATGAACTTCCTCAGGATGGAGAAGTGGATCAAGGACGGCATAGCCATCCCAGGCAAGTTCTACGCCGAGTTCATCAAGGGCGGCTACCAGGAGAACAGGCTCTTCAACGGCAAGCTCGCCGTCGCGGACAAGATCGTCAACCTCAGCAACATCGACATGCCCGTCCTCATAATCGTCGGCAAGTCGGACCACCTGGTCCCAATGGCGTCCACCAAGCCCCTCTACGACCGGGTCTCGAGCAAGGTCAAGGAGATCATCGAGTACCCGACGGGGCACATCGGGCTCTCCGTGAGCGGCCGTTCCCACAGGGAAGTATGGCCCAAGGCCGTGGACTGGCTCGCCAAGAACACCGTGGCCTCGCAAGGCCAGCCAAGGCCCACCAGGCCCAAGAAGCGGTAGGCCTGGACGGTGATGACCCTTGGACGCCAAAAAGGACGATAAGGGGAAGGACGACAAGAAGCCTGTACTGCCGATCTATGCCCCCGGGCCGCTGGGCAAGGTCATCAGGGAGATCAACGAGTGCGGCCCCGAGGAGCACATCTTCACTAACCTGAGCCTCGAGCTCGAAGGGCCCATCGCCATAATCACGCTGAACAGGCCGGATACCCTGAACGTCTTCACGCTGCCCATGCTCTCGGACCTGGAGGCGGCCCTCGACAAGATCATCAAGACCCCCAAGACAAAATGCATCATCTTCAAGAGCTGCACCTCCAAGGCCTTCTCGGCGGGTGCTGATATCCGCGAGATGAGCTCTAGGGACGTCATGGGCGGCATAGAGTTCGCCGAGATAGGCCACAGGATTGGCCGCAAGCTCGAGCTCGAGGTCCCGCCCGTTGTCATAGCGCTTAATGGCCTCGTGCTGGGCGGCGCCTGCGAGTTCTGTTGCGCCTGCGACATACGGGTGGCAACGAAGCAGACATACTTCTCGCAGCCAGAGATAAACATAGGCGTCATCCCGGGCTGGGGCGGCACCCAGCGTCTCATGAGGCTCATCGGTGTGAGCAAGGCCAAGGAGATGATATACACGGGGAACCGCGTGGACGCGGACACGGCCCTGGACCTTGGCCTCGTGAACTACGTGGTCGAGCAGGACCAGCTCATGCCGACGGTCAACAACATAGCCACAGCCATAGCAAGCAAGAGCAAGCCGGTCCTGATGGCCGCCAAGCAGGCCTTCCATATCGGGCTGAACTCGACGCTGGAGGCGGGCCTGAGGTTCGAGGTCCAGAAGTGGGGGACGCTGTTCGGCTCCTACGACCGGACCGAGGGCATGAAGGCCTTCCTCGAGAAGAGGCACCCGGAATGGCATGACAGGTGATCCCGGAGGGAAATCGATGTGGTCCATGAAGCGGCTTGAGGGCCTCAGGGCCCTCGTGACGGGTGCGTCCAGGGGCATCGGGAAGGAGATCGCCAGGTGCTTCGCCAAGGAGGGCGCCGAGGTCGCCGTGAACTTCAACACGAGCGAGTCCGAGGCCGACAGGATCGCCACCGAGATGGAATCATTGGGGACCAAGACCTGGGTCTACCCGGCGGACACCTCCGACCTGGAACAGGTGAAGGCCATGAAGGTCTCGGTCGAGAGGCACCTCGGGAAGATAGACATCCTCGTCAACAACGCGGGCATAAACATCGACAAGATGTTCGTCAAGATGACCGCCGAGGACTGGTCCAAGGTCATCTCGGTCAACCTCACCGGCTTCTTCAACACGACCCATGTGTTCATCGACCACATCCTGGCCTCGAAGCAGGGCCGCATCATAAACATCACGTCCATCGTCGGCCAGATGGGGAACATAGGGCAGGTCAACTACGCGTCATCCAAGGCCGGCATCATAGGCATGACCAAGGCCCTGGCCCGGGAGATGGCCCGGAAGAACGTGACCGTGAACGCCATCGCGCCCGGCTTCATCGATACCGACATGGTCCGAGGGATACCCCAGGCCGCCAAGGACAAGGTCCTGGCCGGCATCCCGATGAACCGTTTCGGGCAGCCCAACGAGATCGCCTCAGCTGCGATATTCCTGGCCTCGAAGGAAGCGGCCTACATCACCGGGCACGTCATGAACGTGAACGGCGGGATGTACCTATAGATAATTATTATATAACGAGAACCATTTTCCTAACAATCTATTAATTCGGGAGGTAGTTCGATTATGTCGAAATACGGTTCGATGATGGCCATATTGATCACAGCGATGATGCTGACCGTGCTCCTGCCCCTGTCCTTCGATGGGGCCGGTGCGAACTACGGCAAGAAGACCGTGCTGAACAAAGCGGACGCCTCGTTCGCCGGGAGCACAGCTAATGAGCAATTCGGACTTACTAACTTCGCCTCGTCCAAGGGCGATGTCAATGGAGACGGCTACGGAGACCTTCTAATAGGTACTGCCAGCGGAGCCGGCAAGGTCTACCTGATATTCGGGAAGTCGGTCGGTTGGACCAAGAACGCGAATCCCAATACAGCCGATGTAACCTTCATCGGGGAGAATGCGAGCGATATTGCGGGGTTCTCCTTCGCCATCGCAGGCGACATGAATGGCGATGGGCTGGACGATATCGTGATCGGTGCTTTCAATGCCAAGCACGGACTTGTCACCCCCGGTGCCGTCTATATAATTTTCGGCAGGGCGGCGGGCTGGCCACAGACCATGAACCTATCTCTGGCCGACGCCTCGTTCTTAGGCGAGTATGATCAGGATGGGGCTGGTGATACCGTCACTGCAGCAGGGGATGTCAACGGTGATGGTCTTGCCGACATATTGGCAGGGTCCCAGATGTACGATGGCCTCGGAAAGAACTCTGACAGTGGCAAGGTCTACCTCATCCTGGGCAAGTCATCGGGATGGACAAAGTACAAGAACCTTTCCCAGGCGGACGGCACATTTATTGGAGAACATTGGTACGATGACCTGTCCACATGGTCGACCGGTGGGGGCGACCTTAACGGGGACGGCCTTGACGACGTAGTCATGGCCGCCGCCGAATATAATAATGAAAAGGGAAAGACCTACGTGTTCTTTGGTAAGACCACGGGCTGGGCCAAGAACGTGAACGTCTCCCAGGCCGATGCGTCGTTCATCGGCGTGACTGATAGTAATGAAGCCGGATACGGGAATTCGGCCGCCGGTGATATAAACGGCGATGACCTCCACGACCTCGTGATCAGTGCCCCCTGGGAAGACCAGGGCGGCAACAACGCAGGAAAGGTTTTCATAGTCTTCGGCAAGATGGCCGGCTGGGCCAAGAACGTCAGCCTCGCGTCTGCCGACGCCTCGATAAACTACACGGCGGCCGACGGCAACTTTGGCTGGGGCTTATCCGTGGGGGGCGACGTGAATGGCGATGGGATCGACGACATGCTGATCGGGGCGCCACTGGCCTCTGATGGTGGCAACGCACAATGTGGAATGACTTTCCTGTTCCTGGGCAAGAAGACCGGCTGGGCCATGGATACCCCGTCCAGGAACGCGGATGCCATCTTCGTGGGAGAGGCAAGCGGGGACGGAAGCGGCCGGGGCCCGGTCATCACCGAGGACCTTAACGGTGATGGCTTCGATGACCTCGGGATCCCTGCGTTCCTTTATAACCAAGGGGCCAACGTCGACGTCGGCAAATTCTATGTCCTGTTCTTCGACACGAACAAGCCCCCTACGGCCATAACCTCGATCAAGGCCTATGCGTCGGCTGACTACACCAACGAGACGGCCCTCGCCATGCAAGGGGACAAGATCTACGTCGAGCTCCAGGGCACGGACGGCAACGCCAGCCGCAAGGATGTGGCGGTCGCCAGGCTCATGAGCGACTCGGCGCTCGTTGGCTACGACATTTACCTGTACGAGACGGCGATACACTCGGGCATCTACCGGGGCAGCTTCAAGATAGCCTCAAGGACATCCGAGGAACGCAACTGGATCAAGGGTGTGTTCGGCGACGATGTCATGGCCCATTCCTTCACGGACCCGACGAAGTGGGCGACCGTGACCGTGGGCGGCCACATCGAGATCATGCCGAAGGCGGACGACCATACCGCGGTCGAGGACCAGCTCTACAACGTCCATTACTCTGTCAGCAACGTAACGACCCCGTCCGGGGTGTTCAAGACCAACGCGACCTGGCTGGAGATGAACGGGACCACCGGGAACCTGTCCGGGACTCCCGACAACTCGAATGTCGGGTCCTACTGGGTCAGGCTCAATGTCTCCGATGGGTTCGGAAGGTCGGACGAGCACAACTTCACGGTGGTCGTGGCCAACACGCCCCCGGACATAACGACCACGGACAATACGACGGTCGATGAGGACGAGTACTACGCAGTGGACTACAACAGCAGCGATGACGGCCAGGGGGCCATCACGTGGCATCTGGCCACCAATGCGTCCTGGCTCAAGGTCAACGCGACCACGGGCCTGCTGAACGGGACGCCGGTGAACAGCAATGTCGGCTCCTGGTATGTCAACGTGAGCGTCGATGACGGCAACGGCGGAAAGGACTTCCACAACTTCACGCTCGAGGTCGTGAACTTCAACGACCGGCCGAACATCACCACCACCGACGTGAAGACCGCCACGGAGGATGTCAAGTACCAGGTCGATTACAAGGTCGTGGACGTCGATGTCGGGGACACGTTCACGTGGTCCCTCAAGACCAACGCCAAGTGGCTGAAGATCAACGCCGCCACCGGGAGACTTAACGGGACACCGACCAACGACGAGGTCGGAATCTACTATGTGAACGTCACCGTCAAGGACCAGGACGGGCTCTCGGACTACCACAACTTCACGCTGACGGTACAGAACGCCAACGACCCGCCAGTGTGGAAGGACCTGCCGCCGATCGAGGTCAAGATCAACTCGCTGCAGGTCTTCACCTTCGACGTTAACGCCACGGACATCGACAAGTTCGACAAGCTGTCCTATGGCGTCGACGTCAAGCCATTGACCGCCGCAGTGACCATGAACAGGACCACTGGCCTCTTCAGCATCGGGCCCATTAACAAGGGCATCTACACCATGAACCTGTCATGCACGGACAGCATCGTGAAGATATACTATGTGTTCAAGCTGAACGTGACCCACAAGAACTCGCCCCCGACGGCCCTGCTGACAGGGCCTGCGGCAGGCGCAACGGTGACGACGGCCAAGCCGGTGCTGACGTGGTCCACGGCCGACAAGGACGCGGATACGGTCACGGTGGACGTCTACCTTTCGGACACCGAGGCCAGTGTCACCGCCAAGGCGGCCTCGACCAAAGTCCTGTCCGCATCCAGCGCAAAGTCCTACGCGCTCACGACCTACCTGACGCCTGGGAGGAAGTACTACTGGACCGTGGTGCCCTTCGACGGGAACGACACGGGGACCTGCCTCAACGGGACCTTCAGCTTCACCGTGGCCGCGACCGCCCACGTGAACCACCCGCCAACGGTCTCCCCGCCGGCCAAGGTGCCTGATGCGACCACCGGCAAGGACTACAAGCTGACCGTGGCGGGCGCGGACCAGGACACGGGGACCGTGCTGACCTACTCGCTGAACGGGGCCCCGGCAGGCATGAGCATCTCGAGCACGGGCCAGATAACCTGGAAGCCGACCAAGTCCCAGACCGGGACCTTCACCTTCAGCGTCATAGTGAATGATGGCGAGTACTCGGCGAACACGCCCGTGACCCTGAAGGTCAACAAGGCCCAGGAGGCCACCCTGGCCTCGATGATGATGCCCATCCTGCTGATCCTCATCCTCCTGATACTGGCCATCGTGCTCCTGGCGATGTCGATGCGCAAGACGCCGGTCGATGAGGGAGAGGAAGAGGAAGGCGAGGAGGAAGGCGAGGAGAAGGTAGGCGGCGAGGAGGAGTGAGGGAAAGGCCCTCCTCCTTCTTTTCTTTACTTTTTTTCCTATCTTATTTCTATTTCTTCGTCATTGATTTTTCGTTAACCATGGTTAATTAACCACGATTCACGAAATTATATATACCCCCGACCCCCATGTCTTTATCATGCCCGTCCAGATAGAACGGCACGAGGCTTCCAATATCTCAAAGGCCAAGGGCTGGGTCCTGGTCTACGGCCGCAGGAAGACCGGGAAGACCTACCTTTTGAGGAACTTCACGAAGTGGCACTGCTACTTTCTCGTCCGGAAGGATGGGAATGTCACATACGAGGAGAACGGCCGCCGTGGTGTCCTTCCAACGCTTGAGCTGGCCCGCAAGGCCGGGGAACTGTTATCCTCCAAAAAGATCGTCATAGTGGACGAGTTCCAGAGGCTGCCTCCGACCTTCCTAGACGACATCGCAGCTTTCCACCCTAAGGGAAAACTGGTCCTGACAGGTTCCAGCTTCAGGGTGATGAACGAGGTCTTCGGCAAGAGATCCCCTGTGCTTGGCCTGCTGGCGGAGCATAAGATCGGGCTGGTGGCCCCACGGGATGTGCTGGCCAGCCTATCCCGGCATATGTCCCCTGAGGCCGCCATCGAGTTCGGGACCTTTGCGAGGGACCCTTGGCTCATCCCCCACCTCCAATTCAAAGATTCCTTGAAGGAGCTCTTCAATATCTCGGTCCATTTCCAGAACGCCATCACGAGCCTCATGGGCGAGGTATTCCAGGAGGAGGAGCGATCCCTGACCCAGCTATATGAATCCCTGCTGCGGCTGATCGGAGCCGGCTACCAGAAGAGCGAGGACCTGGTCTCGGTCATGAGCTCTCGCGGCCTGCTGAAGAACGGGGCCTCGAGCGCCATAGTACCGAACATCAATAACATGGAACGGATGGACCTGGTCGAGGAGCTGGCAGTGTATCCTTCAAAGAGGAAGAAGGCCTATCTCCTGAGGTCTCCCATCTTCCAGATGTTCTACTATCTGGCCGACAGGTACGAGATCGAGCAGAGGGAGGTACGATATGCCCAGGCGGAGGAGGCGGTCCGGAATGTGCGGAACCTGGCCATCCAGCGCTTCATCGGGGAGATATTCGCCCGGGAACTCGATGGCCGGTTGGAATATTCCTATGATCCCGAGCTCGACCTCATTATTACCAAGAAGGGTCGGCCGGTCCTGGTCGGCGAGGTCAAATGGGGGAAATATGACCGGTCGGACCTGCAGAACTTCAAGAAGAAGGCATCGGACCTTGATTGCAGGAAGGTCCTTGTCGCCCCGAAGAAGAGGGGCTCCTTGGAAGGGATAGACATCATGGATGCTTCCGATATTGTCAGACTTGCTGCTGGTAGGTGAGCCGGACCATACCGCATAGTGAAATCGTGGCTGGAAGATAATCGGGTCGCAATCCGATTAACTTCCACACTTAATGGGACCGCAACCCTTTTAAATATGGAAGTTGATGGGGTAGTATATGAATAAGGAATACCTGACCCGGTTAATATTCGAATACAATCCCCAGTTCCAGGCCGGTCCTGGTGACCATTCAGCTATCAAGGTCCCAGATACCAAGCGGGACCTCTACGCCGAGCTCTCCACCAAACTTAGGGATAAAGGGCTGGTCGGGATCATCGGCCTCCGGAGGACCGGCAAGACCGTCCTGATGCGTCAGCTCATGGCGGGAATGGGCAAAGACGCCGCTTACTTCTCCTTCGATGAGGAGGAGACGCAGACCAAGGAATCCATGGTCTTTGTCCTCGATTATATTCTCAATAATATTAGACCCCATCACATCTTTCTCGACGAGGTCCATTACGTTCCCGACTGGGAGGGCGTGGTCAAGAGATATTATGATCAGAAGGGGCTCAGCATCATCGTTTCGGGGTCTGAATCCTTCCGTGTTGGCAAGGCCAAAACAGCGCTAACAGGCCGCCTCGATCTATTCCATCTGTCCGTCCTCACCTTCAAGGAGTTCATGGTCCTTCGGGGCATACCGTCCGAGATCGGTCCCGTCGATATCAAGGACCGGGCGGCGCTCAAGGCCCTTTACGATTCTCTCCTGCCTAAGAAAGAGCTCCTGGAAAAAGAGTTCATTGAATACTTGTACAAAGGCGCCTTCCCGGAGCTGGCCGTCGAGGAGGACCCGGAGCGTATCCAGCGGTACATCCGAGATATGGTCGTCAAGAAGGTCGTGCATCATGATATCCCCGCGATCTTTAACATCCAGCGTAAGGCGTTGCTGTTCGACCTGTTCGTCTACCTGTGCGAGACATCCTCGGAGATGTTCGACAACGTGAAGCTTGGCGGCATGCTGGGGGCGGACCAGGATACCATCAAGGAGTACATCTTCTACCTCATGAACGCGAACCTGTTGACGGTGTCCGAGAACTACTCGGGGAGCCCGGCCAAAAGGATGCGCCGGAGCAAGAAGGCGCACGTGGTCCATCCGTCGGTAGCTCTAGCGTTCCTGGGGAAAGGGCGGGAGCTTTTGGTCGACAAGCTTCTTGGCAATCTTGTGGAATCCCTTTGCGCTGGAAAATATTTCTGGAGGCAGAACGACCGGTACGAGGTCGACATCATCGATTTAGCGGGGGGGAAGCCCTTCCCAATAGAGGTGAAGTTCCGGCGCAACATCAGCAATGACGACCTGGGCGGACTGCTGAAATTCATGCAGGCCTTCGGCGCGCCCGAAGGCCTGGTGGTCACGAAGGACTTGTTCGACGAGAAGAAGATCAACGGCCACGACATTCATTTCGTGCCCGCGTGGCTCTACCTGCTGGCTACCCAGCGGGGGTGGTCCTAAGAAGAAGGCCCAAGTCGTTTCTGTTCAAGGGGTCCGCAGATAATCGGAACGCTGTCCAATTAACTTCTGGAAATAATTGGATAATCATCTCCACGGCCAGCGTCGAGAGTAAAACGACCGAATTCTATATATATAAGAACTGGCCATACACCATTCCGCTCTCTATTAGGAGAGCAAAGCGCGACAATAATAAGGCGGTACGGGTGAGCGAAAGGCCGTAAGGCCTCGCGTTGAACCATGTATCATCTAAGTCGTGCCACAACACGTGGAGACCGGAGAAAACCGCATTTGGTGTGCGTGACCTCTTTGGTCTGACGCTCGACAATGGTGAAATGCAGGCGGATGCAAACGCAAGGGCGCGAGTGCTTCCTGTAATTCGCGTTCCAACAAGTTTCCAACCTGCGTATCGTACTCAAAATTAAATCTGGTTGATCCTGCCAGAGGTCACCGCTCTTGGAATACGCTTTAGCCATGCGAGTCGCGAGGGTTCGGCCCTCGGCGTACTGCTCAGTAACACGCGGATAATCTGCCCTGAGGTGGGGGATAAGCTCGGGAAACTGAGTATAATACCCCATAGGCTCCGGTAACTGGAATGTTCTGTAGCCAAAAGCTACGGCGCCTCAGGATGAGTCTGCGGCCTATCAGCCTGTAGTTGGTGTAATGGACCAACTAAGCATCGACGGGTACGGGCTTTGGGAGAAGTTGCCCGGAGATGGGTTCTGAGACACGAACCCAGGCCCTACGGGGCGCAGCAGGCGCGAAAACTTCGCAATGTGGGAAACCACGACGAGGGAATTCCAAGTGCATGTACTTTGTACATGCGGTTTTCTTGTTTAAAAAACAGGGAGGGTAAGGGCTGGGTAAGACTGGTGCCAGCCGCCGCGGTAATACCAGCAGCCCAAGTGGTGATCGTTATTATTGGGTCTAAAACGTCCGTAGCCGGCTTAGTAAATTCTTGGGTAAATTGTAAAGCTTAACTTTACGAATTCCGAGGAGACTGCTAGGCTTGGGACCGGGGGAGGTCGGAGGTACTTCTGGGGTAGGGGTGAAATCCTGTAATCCTAGAGGGACCACCAGTGGCGAAGGCGTCTGACCAAAACGGGTCCGACGGTAAGGGACGAAGCCTAGGGGCGCAAACGGGATTAGATACCCCGGTAGTCCTAGGTGTAAACGCTACGGGCTTGGTGTTGGGGGTCCTATGTGGGCGTCCAGTGCCGGAGTGAAGATGTTAAGCCCGTTACCTGGGGAGTACGGTCGCAAGACTGAAACTTAAAGGAATTGGCGGGGGAGCACCGCAACGGGTGGAGCGTGCGGTTTAATTAGATTCAACGCCGGAAAACTCACCGGGAGCGACGGTTATATGAAGGCCAGGCTGATGACCTTGCCAGATTTTCCGAGAGGTGGTGCATGGCCGTCGTCAGTTCGTACCGTAAGGCGTTCTGTTAAGTCAGATAACGAACAAGACCCCTGCCCTTAATTGCCAGCCATCCCTCCGGGGGTGGGGAACATTAAGGGTACCGCTGGCGCTAAGTCAGAGGAAGGAGGGGGCAACGATAGGTCCGTATGCCCCGAATCTCCCGGGCTACACGCGCGCTACAAAGGTCGGGACAATGGGATCCGACACCGAAAGGTGAAGGCAATCTCGAAATCCGATCATAGTTCAGATCGAGGGTTGTAACCCACCCTCGTGAAGTGGGAATCCGTAGTAATCGCGCGTCAACATCGCGCGGTGAATATGCCCCTGCTCCTTGCACACACCGCCCGTCAAACCATCCGAGTGGGGTTCGAATGAGGGCCTCCTTTTTGGGGGGCTCGAATTTGAGTTCCGCAAGGAGGGTTAAGTCGTAACAAGGTATCCGTAGGGGAACCTGCGGATGGATCACCTCCTTTGAAATTAAATCTCGGGCCTCTGGGCCTGAGGTTCTGTGCCTTACGGTGATGTATTCGTGTACAAATGACGCAGGTATGCCTTGTTGAACGTTGCTAGAGCAGGAAGCAATGCGCACCATGCTGCTTCCGCCTGTACACCAAAATGTCGAGCGTCTAGGATTTTTTTGATATATGGACGATTAGCATGGCTGCCGCATCGATCGGGACCGTGGGATCGTAAAGTGGCGAGTTTACGATTTACTTTACGATTCGTAAAGGAAGAACGAAAGTTATATATTTACGATTGCCCATATATCCCAGCATGGACGCGGACAATGTGATGCGGCTTGTAAGGCTCGGAGAAGGCGAGACCGTGGAATTCAAGTCCGACGGCCAGGGGGTCGCAGAGACCACCTGTGCGATGGCCAACACCGAGGGTGGCACGATCCTGGTCGGCATCAACGACGATGGTTCCGTGAAGGGCGTCAGCAAAAAGGACGATGAGCGGGTCTCGAGCGCCCTCAAGGGCCTTTCTCCCCCGCCGCGCATGTCCATCGAGAAGGTCCAGCTCAATGGCAAGGCCGTGCTGATCGTAAAAGTAGAGCCGATGAGGGTCCTGGTCTCCATTGGCCCGATCGCATACATCCGCGTGGGCCGAGGGAACAGGCCGCTGTCCATCACGGAGCTCATCCAGAGGTCGATACAACTGGGCCAGATACAGTTCGACCTCCACCCATCGCAGGCACCACCCGATACTTTAGACCGGTCCGCCCTGAAGCGCTATCTCGAGGAACGTGAGCGGAACCGAGGCGTGAAGAGGAAGGGGAGCCTGGATGACAACGCGCGACGGTTGAAGGTCATAGTCAAAGGCGGCGATGGGCCGATGATGAGCTATGCCGGCCTTCTGTGCTTCTCCAAGAAGCCCCAGGACTATCTGGCCTCGGCCGTCGTACGGGCCATAGAGCTGGACGGCAAGGGCGAGACCGTCTCCACGAAGGAGTTCGATGGACCGGTATGCCAGATGGCCGGTGATGTCCTCCGCCATCTGACCAAAGGGTTCAGGTCGCTCGAGATCAGGGTGGGGGCGGCGAGGCGGCACATCCTGGAATATCCCGAGTGGGCCGTCCGGGAGGCCATCGTGAACGCCGTGGCCCACAGGAACTACTCGCTCGATGCGGACATCAGGATATTCACGCATCCTGACAGGCTCGTGATACGGAGCCCGGGGGGCTTTCCCCAGGGAGTGACACCTGAGCATCCGGAGCACAGGCCCGTCAATCCGCTCCTCTGCCAGTATCTGTACGACCTCGGCATGATCGAGCGGTACGGCTACGGCATCACCAACATGTTCGCGGAGGCCAAGAGGCATCCGTTCTGTGAGCTCTCCTACGACGTGACGCCGACCCGGGTGGACGTGATATTCTCCCGGAGCGTGAAGAAGGGCCTTGACGACACCGACCAGAGGATAATGGCCCTGCTGGGGGACGGTGCGATGAGCTCCACGGAGATCGCCGGGGATATCGGCATCTCCCGCGCTTGGGCGGTTTCCCGTCTCAAGAAGCTCGAGGCCATAGGCCTCGTCAAGAAGGAAGGCAAGGGGCCCGCAACGGTCTACAGGATTCGTGAACGCTAGGTTGCCCGGTCACTCCTCGCTGTCGTCGCGCCTATGCGCCCTTGGGAATTCCATGACACCGTCCTCTGCGATGCTGACATGAATCGATCCCGCGTCCGGCACGGGCTTCGATGAAGAGATTAATTGATTTATGGCCTTTTAATGCATCATAGTAAGCATTTCTGTACACTATGATGCATCAAAAAGTATATATTCCCACACTTCATTATCCTCAATATGCAGGAACGGACCTTTATCAGAAATATCGCCCCTCTCACGACAGGGGTCTTCACGATACAGGACGCAGCCAAGGTGCTGGGAATGGAGGGTTCCGGGCTCAAGACCTACCTGCACCGGTTGGTGGAACGCGGGGTCATCGCAAGCATCGAGCGTGGCAAGTATGGACTTGCGGACCTTCCCGCCGAGATATTAGCCACAAATATCGTGATCCCGTCCTACATCTCGTTCCTTTGGGCCCTTTCATTTCACAAACTCTCGACACAAATGCCTTCGGTCATCACGACAGTTGCGCTCCGTAGGCATGTCCCGCTCAGGATCAGCAATATGACGATCCAATTCATGGTCATGAAGAACGGACGGTTCTTCGGTATGGCAAAACACAAGGCACGCGACGGTGCCGAGTTCCAGGTTGCCGAACCCGAGAAGGCCATCATTGATTCATTGTGCTATCCTGCTCATTGTCCTATCTCGGAAGTGATCGATTCCGTCCGGTCGGCGGTCGACGAAGAATTGCTCAGAAAGGATGTGCTTGTCGATCACTCATTAAGAATGGGCTCGAACGCAGGCGCCAAGCGCCTCGGTTACCTATTGGATAGCCTTGGCATCGACATCCACGACCAACTATCATCCCTTGTGAATGATAAATACGATCCCCTTGATCCCTTTCTGCCAAAAAGAGGAAGATACGTTAAACGATGGCATATCGTCGTGAACACGGAGGGCTGATATGTTAAATCGGGACGAACTTAGCAGATTCTCCAAGGTCACAGGCCTTTCTATGGGACAGACCGAACTGGATTATATTCATCACCAGATTCTTTCCTTGCTGGGCCGAACGACCAAAAATGACTGGGTGTTCAAAGGCGGCACATGTCTTCAGAAGGTCCTTTCTCTGGACCGTTTCAGCGAAGACCTCGACTTCACTATCATAGGACGACCGGACATCGAACGAACGATCGCCAAGGTCGTGGATGGCCTTGGTGTCCTGGGTATGCCCGGGCACATCAAGTGGCCCAGATCCTCCAAAGGTCGGAATGAAGGGACCTTCCGGGTCCTTGTGGAAGGGCCCTTGTTCGAAGGGAGGGACCTTTCGAGATGTTCGGTGCTTTTCAATCTAAGCCTAAGGGAAGACCTCGAGCTCGTACCCAAGACGGATCGTGTCGTCCCGATACATCCAGACCTGCCGCCTTACCTCGTGTATCACATGGACCCAAGCGAAATGTTCGCCGAGAAGGTCCGAGCCATGGTAACGCGGGACAAAGCGAGGGACCTTTATGATGTTGGTTTCCTACTTCAAAAAGGGATCGCACTAGAGATCGCCCTGGTCAACAGGAAGCTTTCACTATATTCAATAAAATTGTCGAGAACCTTGGTGAAACAGGCCATCTTAAGAAAGGGGCCGATCTGGCAAAAGGAACTAACTCCATTGGTCCATGGTCCATTGCTTCCCTTTGAAACGGTCTCGAAACAGGTCTTTGATGCGATATCTCGCTCGTTTAATAATGAGAAATGATCCCGGCATTCTCTATGGCCTCTAATGGCCGCTCTCAATCGAACCATTCGTTCGTTATATCGATATGGCATTGACAAAGGGCCCCGCATTCCTGCGGCAGGTCGTTCATCTTCTCATGATCCACCAACATGAAGATCTTGGGCTTCGTTTTTCCCTCGACCTTCTTGACCAGTGGTAAGATGAAATTGTACAGGCACTCCAATTTGACATAGTTGGTCATGGCGCGGAAGTTATCGATGATTATGAAATCGGTCTTTCCAGAATCGATATGTTTGACCAATTTGGTCATCGCGTCATTTACCAGCGTCTGACAGAACGGGCTATCTAGGATCTCTGCTTTATCATCATCGACCAGGCTCTCGCTGGATATCTTCTTGACGGCCCCGAGGAATCTGAGCCCTTCGTCGGGTATCCCGTGTTTCTTGACGGTGCTCTTTACGTATGTGTATGGTTTCTCGATGGAGAACAGGACCCCGCTGAACTTCTTATGGTCAAGGCAATATTTCAACAGACCGATCACGACCTTTCCAAGGTTCTTGTAATCAGAGGTGCACATGATCCTGCATTTATCGGCTGGGACCTGGGCATCCATGTTCTTGATGAAAGTCGACCAATCCTGCATTTCCGTCAACCCCTTTGGTCTTATTGCATTATGATCTCCGTCAACGCCTGGGTCTTGATATAACGTGTCGGTTTGACCTTGATGGCCAGGTCCCTGAACTGGTACTTCACATTCGCGGCGAGGAAGATCGCGAACGGGTGATATCGCTCTCCACATGTATAATCCACGATGAGTTGGTCATCGATGGCATTGATCTTGAGGACCACGCCCATCTTCCCGAGCCGTTCTATCTCCGCCTTGCATAATAGGCATTGTTTGTTGTTCTCTTCGACGAGCACATTGATGAAATGGAAATGGTCGTTCCAGTTGCGTTCGAACGGGACATTCGGAAGGACGGCCTTGTCGATCTCCTTGATGGTCTCGATGAACTCCTTGGTCAGGAAGTCCTCGGGTCTGTTGAAACGCTTATTGAGGTTCTCAAGGAGGACCTTCGTGGATTTCCTGATCTCCTCCACATCGATGTTGCAGACGGCGGCCTCCTCTTTTTTTTTCATGTTCCTTCCCCCTAGAATTCCTATTTCCGGTCGAACATAAGCTCGGTCTTGGAGCCATTCGTCTCATAGACCGTATACTTTGATCTGAACTCATGGTCTGGGAACTCGACCTTGAGCAACAGCATGATGAACAAGGCCTTGGGGCAGACCGGTCCGATGATCTTCCGCTTGTGGATGGTCCTGGAGCCGCCGCAATCCTTTACTTGGAATATGATGCCCATGGAGCCCAACTTCTCATAGAGGGGAGTACCGAAAGTGCCCTCCTTGGCCAACAGTGCAGTGATCGTGTCCAAATATTCCAACGGGGTCTTCCAGGTCCTTTTGACCTTGTTCCGGGCGAACATCCCGTCCCGCATACAACGGACCTGGTCGAGCAGCTCCTTATCGACCAGTTTGTTGATGTCCTTCACTTCTTTGGTGGCGCGTTCATAGAACAAATGCAGGACCTCGGTTATATTGAATATCTCGCAGGTTTGTGCCAGACCAATACCCCCGGAAGGAAGGGTCATCATCTATGATTGTCATTATAAAGGTAGTGGTAAAGGAGAATTCACATCCATTATCATATTTTTTAATGTACAACACACGGTGCATGGACTATATTCATTTGTGCATATTCTCGATTCTACCATCCGATCTCGATCTCGATATGGAACCCATGGATAAGGTTCAAATCCCTTTGATGCAATCCACCGGCCAGAGGCGTTCCCATGGCCAAGTACGAGTGCACGGTCTGCGGGTACATATACGACGAGGCCGCCGGCGACCCGGACAACGGCGTCATAGCCGGGACCAAGTGGGAGGCCCTGCCCGATGACTGGGTCTGCCCGGTCTGCGGGGCCGGAAAGGACCAGTTCGAGAAGCAGTGATGGTATTCGAAGGCAGGGATGGACAAGGATGCCGGAGCCAAAATTTTATTACGTGTGCGGGATCTGCGGCTACATCTACGATCCAGAGAAGGGGGACCCGGACGTGGACATCGAGCCCGGGACGGAGTTCGAGTCCCTGCCAGAGAACTTCACGTGCCCCGAGTGCGGGGCCGACAAGCAGGAGTTCGACGAGGAGCACAGGTACGATTGATCCTCCCCGAATGAAATGATTTAATACCTCCACCGTGTTTTAGAAATCCTGGGACTAATCAGTGTGCGGGCTCGTAGATCAGCTGGTAGATCGCCTGCTTTGCAAGCAGGAGGCCTCGGGTTCGAATCCCGACGAGTCCATTGATATTTTATTCGACCTCGCCTACCTATCGTCCGGCCTCATCTCTTCCTGCGGGCCATCGCCAAGGATATCAGCCCGACCAGGGACAGTGCCATGATGACAGTGCCCGCGTCGAAGCCCGGAATGCCCAGGAACTTGGCCTTCTCGACCTCTATGGTCCTGCTCGTCGAGACCTTCGTTATACCGTCAGAGACCTCGACCGTCACGGTGTGCTTCCCGGCCTTGAGGCCCTTCATGGTCAGTTCCTTGCCCGTCCCCAGCTCCTTTCCGTCCTCCGTCCATTTATAGGTCATGGTGCCACTGGCCATGTCCGTGGCCTGGGCCGTCATATGGACCGTGTCACCTTCCTTGACCTTGGTCCTGTTGCCGTCCACGATGATCTGGACCAGCGAGGCCGGGTTGTTCCGGACCTCGAGACCGAAGGTCCTGGTGTCCCAGGCCCCGTTCATGTCGGTCACGGTCACCGTGATCTCGTGCTTCCCCACCGAGTCCTTCGTGGGCGTGAAGTTCATCCATCCGGTCCCTTCGTCTATCGCGAAGATATTGGTGTCGTCGCTGAACGTCAGCGACTCCTGGACGATACCGATGTCCTCGTCGGTGGCATAGGCCTTCAGATGGACCGGCGAGCCGCACACGGCCTTCAGGTCCGGGATGGGCGAGAGGACCGGCGGGGAGTTCACGTTCCTCACCTCGAAGACCACATCCTCGGTGGCCCTGTTGCCCTCCGGGTCCGTCACCTCGAACCGTGCCTGGTGGACACCCACCATCCTCTTCACGGGCACGAAGCTTATGTGGCCGTCGGGGCCCATGGTGAAGAGGGACGCGCCGTCCTGGAAGGTCACCGTGAATGTCAGGGGGCTCTGCTCGGGTTCGACCTTCTCCTTCGTCCTCAGCTGGAGGTCGTAGGGCTTGCCCTCGTCGATGGTCTGTTTATCGATTGGTGACAGGGCCAGCTGGTAGTCCGGACGGACGACCTTGACGTCCACGGTCTCGGAGGCCGTCAGCCCGTGGCTGTCGGTGACCGTGAAGTTGACCGAATAGGTGCCGACGTCCTTCATGGTGGGCGTGAAGAGGGCGAAGCCCGTCGTGCTCTCCAAGGTGAAGAACGGTCTCCCGGTCAGGAAGTGGGCAGCGTAGGTGAGCTGGTCCTGGCCACCGAACAGGTTGTCCGGGTCCGTGGCCTGGACCTTCAGGACCGAGGGTTGGCCCTCCGTGAATGTCAGTGGCCCGATGGGCGTCAGGACCGGCGGGTTCGGGACCGGGTCCGCCCGGACCTGGAAGGATTGGCTGACCGTCGTGAGACCGCCCTCGTCCTTGGCGCTGACCTCGAAGGTGGCGCTCCCGGACCAGAACCTCGTTGGGGTCGTGAATCCCATGGAGCCTTGGGCCGAGACCGTCGCATGGAGGTACTGGGGGTCCGTCTCGCTGACCAATGCATAGGTGAGCTCGGAGCTCTTGTCAAGGTCATCCGTGAAGTACGAGCTCAGGTCTATCAGGCCCGATGCGCTCGTGTCCTCCGGGAAGTGGTACGTGGAAGGGATGTCCATCGCGTAGGGCGCCCTGTTCTTGTAATCGTTTATCCCGATGCTGATGTTGCCAAGCCGGACCATGCCCGGCTCCGTCGTGGAGACGGCCAAGGGGACCTTGAGGTCCCCGTAGCCCGGGCCCTCGTGGTTCATGATGTTCTGCAGGACGGCCCAGAGCCCGCTACCCGAGAAGGTCTGCACATCGTCCAACGTCCCGAGGTGCGTCCAATCGACCGAGCCGTCGTTCCCGACATCGATCTTGACCTCGTTCGGGAAGCTGTAGGTCTTGCCATCGACCCGGGCCTCGATGAAGTCCGAGAAGATCTCCGGGTATCCATTATCGGAATACAGATTGGACCCCAGGACGCGTATCTCGTTGGTCTTGTAGAGATAGGGGTCAAGGGAGCCGGTCAGGGTCTTCGTGATCCAGTGGTCCGTTGCGCCGGTGGTGTTCCCATCGTCGTACTGGCCGAGCTCCTCCCAGGCCTGGTTGACGTCGTTCCATATGTATAACTGTGCCCCGTAACTGCTCGTCCAATAGGTCCAATCGTCGAGGTACGCGTAGCCGTTCCATTTGATCGTGATCTTGGTGATATCGACCAGGGACACCTTGAAGATGAATTGCTGGTATACGAACGAGGAGCCTCCCTGACCCTGGCCTTGGCCCGGGCCAATGCCCCCCCCACCCTGGCCCTGGCCGTTGCCCCCTCCTTGGCCCTGGCCGTTACCCTGACCTTCCGGGGCCATCTGATAGTTGCCGTCATCGCTGCCCAAGGCCCAGGTGTTCTCATTGTATTCCTCCCACTGGCCCGGCCCATTGACCGTGTTCGATATGTTCTCGCTGGTCCAGCCCCAATAGTACGAGGTGTTGGTCATATCGTTGTAGGTCAGGTCCCTGGTCGTCGGGGCCCGGGCCTTCAGGACCGACCCCTCGATGGATATCGAGGCGTCATTGACGGTGCAGCCCCGAGGCAGGTTCAGGTAGGTGTTCGTGTTCGTACCCGCCTCCTCGAAGGTCAGGTCGACGCTGTTCGCGCCCCCTGGGAAGGTCGTGATCCGCGAGCTCGCCCCCGAGACCTCCCCGATGAGGCTCAAGGGCACCAGGAACAGCATGGCCACGAGGATGCATGTCGGGACCCTCAGGTACCTTGCCATGTTCATGATATCATCTCCACCAGAACCGCCAATGTCTCCATTTGGCCGAACATTATGACCACCACCATCGGAAATACCTATTTTCTAGTGGCTAGGTTGTGGAATATCATATATAAATAAACTGGAAAGCTTTCCAATTGAGTATATAATAACATGGGTAGGTGGTACTGTTACCAACCAATCTGCTCGAACGATCGACATAGTGGGCTCGGTCGCGTACCGGCCTCACGCAGGCCTAAGGGTCCCCGCGAACACCTGCCAGGCAAGGATGGACTTCGCCACGAGGCTCAGGATGATGTACATCCTCTCGCCGTACAGATAGTCCTTCCATTTCCCGACCTTCTTGTATTGAAGGGCCATGTTTATCGCGAAGCAATTGAAGAACACACCGATGGACACGAATATCCAATACACGAAGTCCGGCGGTCCGCTGTCGCCCCCGCCCGCCCCGAACAGATAGATGGCGATTATCACCCAGGGGATGGCCCCTGCGATGCATCCATAGATGAAGGGGTTCCAGTCGAGTTCCTCTCGGCCTTGGTTGTGGAGTTCCATCTGGAGCCCGAAGATTATCATGAACGCGTTCAAGGAGAACATCATGAGCAGGGAACCGACATCATAGACGCCTGTCAACATGGCGATGCAGACAATCATGAGGGAAGCGCTCAGTGAATATTCGTACCACCTGTACCTGTTGACGCCCATCTTGAGGTCCTTGACATACTTTTTGAACAGCACCGTCCCTATCAGGAAATGGGCGGTGGCGGACATGAACAGGAACATGGCGAGCGCAGGCCCGAGCTGGATACGGAAGATCTCGACACTTGTAGGCACCAGCGTCTTCGTGGTGACATCGAAATCCAGGAAGCCCCGGGTCACGGGCAGGCTGAAGTCGCTGCTTATCACCAGCATCAGGATACCTTGGAGGAGATGGAACACGCCCATCGCGATGTTGAAGTTCCTTAATCCCTTGAACAACTTGTCCTTGTCAGCTTTAACCATCAAGACCCGCTCCTTAGAATACCATTGGGCTAATGATTATTAAAGTTGCGGTGTCCGGGTTCAATTTCCAGTGCTCTCACTTTAAAAAAAATGGGGGGTACATAAACCCCCCGAATATCCGCGTGCGCTCCCGGAGGCTCTCCGTCGACGCTGTACCAAAATTGCCAAATTGACCGTTTTTCACCCCGGACTTCAGCCCTCGTGGGGTCCCTTCCGGACCCGACCCCGACGAGTCCATTTTTTTTTCATAACCTTACCGGTCCCGCAAACCTTCCTTTCGTTCCTTATCTATGCATTTCGGGCAGCGCTTGGGCTGCTCGAGGCCGCGCTTCCTGTACCATTTCCGCTGGGCACCGCTGAAGACGAATGTCCTATCACAATCATAGCATTCGATCTCGATATCTCCCAGGACCTCGTACTCACGTATCTTCATGATCCCGAGCTTCCTCCTGCGGTCGATGAGCAGTCCATTTCCATCGGGGGGCCAGAGGACCTCGATCGGGGACGAGAGGAATCTCATCACATCGAACTCGAAGCCCGGACCGACCTCGACATGGGGGGTCTCGCCGCAGCCCGGCCTGCGGCAATCGACCGACCTGGCCCTGCACTCCTTCCGGTGGCAGACCCTGCCGAGGAACGCGATGTCGATATCGAAGAGGAAGACCTCCCACGCATGGTGGTACCTGGACATCTGCCTGGCACACTTGGCAAGGGCCGCGATCCCATCGATGCCCAAGAGCACGACCGCGAGGTCGACATCGTTCGGATAGGGGTCCCCGCCGGCGACGGAGCCCACCAGATCGATCTCGAGGACGCCGGGGATGTCCCTGGCCTTGCCTGCGAAGTCCCTCGCGGCCTGTCTGTATCTGGCGTTCATGTCCTCTTTCGGGACCTTCGATCTTACCATGCGCCCCGGAATGACCTGATATGATATTGAAGATGTCGCAGAGCAAGGAACTGCGATGTGGGCGCTCATCAATCCGAAAGGATTTCCTCCTTGGACTGTATCGATACATTGTCCTTCTTTTCCATTTCGTCCATCAAGTCCGCCACCTCCTTCTTCGATAGAATATGCAGTTCCCACAGGGCTCGAAGCAATTGATCAAGAGAAAGGGCATCCACGCCATTTCTTTCACAGAAATTGATGACCTTTCGTTCATTTGTCAAGACGATCGCATTTCTATGAACTGCGATCGCTATGCTATCCCTTTCGCCAAGACCAAATGACCTCGGTAAGATTTTTGTCGTCAGGATCTCTTCATGGTCCGGGATCAGGATCGCCAGCGTCTTGTTATCTATCATGTCCAGTATCGATCCACAGAATGAATATCCTTTCTCGTCCGCATGCCGTATCTCCAAGTGAACGCTCGCGGAAATGGCCAGGGTCATTCCCTCGAACAAGGAGTTCAACAACCCCAACCTCTCGACCTTTGCGAATGTCGAGATGATGTTGGTGTCTATCAGGACGATTTTCTCCTTCGCCGTAGTACCTCGACCCCCCTCTTTATCGATTTGACATCCTCGGAGATCACCCGGACCCTGATACCTCGGTCCTTAAGAATCTCCTTGAACTCGATGGTGGTCATTCCTGCGATCTCGGCACATTTGCTGAGGGTGTATTCCCCCGATCTGTATATCTCGATGGCTGCCGAGGTCCTCAGGCTTGGATTGTTAGCAAAGAGGGTGCGGAGCGCATCCCTGACCACCTCCGATTTGTTGGAATAATAACCAGCTCTTATGATGGCGGCGATCTCCTTTTCTTGGATCTCGGTCAAATTGTACGCGCTTGGCACGATTATCACCTATTGATAACTATTATCAATTGAAATATATATAACTTGTGCCCTTGGGGGTGAGCATCTTTCGTTTGGCGTTTTTGGGGAAATTTGGATTGGCGTTTTCAGTAAACTCATGAACTAGCGACAACTTCAATTTTTCGCTGATCCTCGAATTCGCATGGAGACACATAGCCCAAGAACGAGCGTCTTCAATCCGCGAGCCGGGTGAAAAGGATCCTGGGATGTGAGAATAGTAATTTCACATCCTGCCAGGTAGTCGCTGTTCGAAGAACCCACCGAAAATGGTGCGGTCCAGGTTTATACATATGTACTAGTATATAACCGATATTATATAACCGGACGGATATAACCGATAGTTGGTGAAAACCCCGAAAAAAAATTGCCCGGGTATATGGGGAAACATGAATGCGGGGATATGACGAGCTCACAACAAAAGGCCGGCTATATTCAATTCAAGACTATCGGCTATATTCGACTCAGAACGACGGACGGAATTTGAACCCTCAGGGATATCCGATACGAACGACGGGATATAACCTACCGATAGTCTCGTAAAGAACGCTCCTGCTCCCCCCACCCCCCACCGCCGCCAGGCCCCCCGATCCCCTCTCCGCCCATCCTCTCGCAGCAAATGGGCTTTGCCGATCCACCGCCGGCCCCGTTCTTTGCCAGTCGGCCGCTTCCCGGGGGCTTGTGAGATCTGTCGCGCCAATGGGCTTTTCCATTGACCGGTTGTCGCTCTTCGAAGAACCCACCAAAAGAGGTGCAGTCCATATACAGATGCGGGTCCTTATTTTTCAATAATTTTGATTCCTTTTTTCTTTATTTTTTCTAATAAATTGAATATTGTTTGGTCAGGTAGTCCTACGAGATTAATTACAATTTTGTCACCAGAATTTAATACGACTCTAAATTTATATTTAATTCTATTATCAATAGAATTAATTTCTGAAAAACTAATTTCTTCTTTTGGATAATGTATCATCTTCTTTTCTTTTTCATTAGTGAATTGTATGCTCTTATTATCTATTCTAATTTCACGTATTATTATTGGCCAAAAATATATTGCTCCAAATAAGAATAATGGAGAAAGGACACACGAACCAAATAAATTGAATAGAATAACTCCTTGATCCAGAATCCGATAATAAAGGAATAAATTTGAAATGCATAATAATAAAATAATAAATCCTATTAGACAATGAAGAACGGGTATTGAAATATCTATTCCGCGATCAAATGGTTCTGGTTTAAAGGAAATAATCCAATTTACTTCCGTTTTTTTTTCTTTCAATATCATTTTTCATCACCATTAAGGTACAGCATTAATGATTTGTATAGCTAATGAATCCAATTCAATCATGTATAGACCACACACTTATGTCATCACCCATACAATAGGGGTTTAAGGACATCCTCCAATTTCAATCTTTTTATGCGCGTCATATACCAATTCTTCTCGGTCTTTCCTGAATAAAGCATCTCCGACCATCCTCTCGCATCCAATGGGCTTTGCCTGTCGTCCCCCCCCGATCCCCTCACCGCCCCTCCTCGCATCCAATGGGCTTTTCCCGTCCACCGCCCCGTTCCCTCTCCGCCAATCCACCGCCGGCCAATGGGATTTGCCAATCCACCGCCCCGTTCCCTCTCCGCCGATCCATTTTTTT
>Ga0315295_10000066_pt1 | contig 84588 bp, 74 predicted proteins | sample YL17G14_0_MG_FD_204453 | JGI IMG/M metagenome (GOLD analysis project Ga0315295, IMG submission 204453) | Sediment microbial communities from Yellowstone Lake, YNP, Wyoming, USA - YL17G14_0 | ecosystem: Environmental > Aquatic > Freshwater > Lake > Sediment | place: USA: Wyoming | collected... | reverse complement strand
AACGAGGAGGAGAACGAGAACGATCGGGCTTAGGCCTGGCCCAGCACCAGATTGATGGCGGTCGAGAGCTTGGCCCAGCTGTGCTCCTCGGTCTGGAGCTGCTTCCGGCCCGCGGCGGTCAGCGCATAGAATTTCGCCTTCCGGTTGTTGTCCGAGGTGCCCCACTCCGCCTTGATCCAGCCCTGGTCCTCGAGCCGGTAGAGCGCCGGATAAAGCGAGCCCTGCTCCACCGTGAGCATGTCCTGCGACATCTGCCCGATGCGGATCGCAATGCCGAAGCCGTGCATCGGCTCGTTCTGGAGCGATTTGAGGATGAGCAGGTCGAGCGTGCCCTGCAGAAGGTCGGCTTTGTTCGTCATGGTTGTTCTCCTGGAATGGCTAGGAGAAAACGCCTCTCCCCTAGATTGTCAAGGCGAGACTATCCCGGCCAAGCCGATCACCTTCACAGGAGGCAACAGAGGTAACTGAGGTATTCAGAAACCAGAAAACCATGAACATGATCCCTCGCTTCTTGGCTTTGAATTACCCTGTCTCAATTCTCTCAGTTTCCTCCTGTTAAATCCGTAGCCGTGTTACTCCGTGATCCGTGGTCAAATAATCTGCCGTCTTTCCCCATCACGGGACTTGCCGCCACATCGGTCCTCTGTTCTCTGTAATCCCCGATGTCCGCCGAGACCACGCCGCTCCTTCCGCCCGCGCAGCGCAAGCTCGTCGGCTTTGCCCTCGGTTTCGCGTCCCTCTGTGCGATCGGGTGGCTGCTCTGCCTCCTGCTGACGGGGGTGGCGCGTTTCATCAGCTTCTTTTCGGGCGTAATCTGGCCTCTGGCGGTCGCCGGTATTCTGGCCTTGGTGCTCCGGCCGGTGGTCACGGTCTTCGAGCAAAGGCTGAAGCTGGCCCGGCCGGTCGCCGTGATCCTGCTCTACCTCGTTTTCCTCCTGCTGGTGGCCGGGCTGCTCGTCACTTTCCTGCCGGCGCTCGTCTCCCAGATTCTGGAGTTCATCGCCTACTTGCCGGAGCTTTGGCAGCAGACCGTCGGCTGGGCCGGGCAGCACTACCCGGAATGGCTGGCCGCCGTCCGTCCCTACCTCGACAATCCCGCGGTCAAGAGCGCCCTCGCAGGGCTGGCCCAACAGGCGCAAAATCTACTGAGCCACCTCGCTCCCACCCTCAAGTCGGCCGGCGCGAGCCTGTTCGGCCTCTTCGGTTTCGCGGCCGCGGTGGCCGTCATCCCCGTCTACCTTTTCTTCTTCCTGCTCTCGAACAGCGACCCGACGAAGGCCCTGCCCGAGCACCTGCCCTTCCTGAAGCCGGAGCAGCGCGACGACGTCGTATTCCTCGTGCGCGAATTCGTCGGCATCCTGGTGGCCTTCTTCCGCGGCCAGCTGCTCATCGGGCTCGGCATGGGCGTGCTGCTCGCCACCGGATTCTCGGTCGGCGGATTGAAGTTCGGCCTGGCGATCGGACTGCTCACCGGCCTGCTCAACATCGTGCCCTACCTCGGAAGCATCCTCGGCCTGAGCGTGGCCCTGCCCTTGGCTTTCCTCCAGCCCGGCGGCGGCCTGCCACTGGTGGGGATCTGCGTGGTGGTGTTCGCGGCGGTGCAGGCCATCGAGGGCTGGTTCCTGACGCCCCGTATCATGGGCCGCCAGACCGGCCTGCATCCCGTGGCGATCATCGTCGCGGTGTTCTTCTGGGGCAAGGCCCTCGGGGGCGTGCTGGGCATGATGCTGGCTGTGCCGCTCACGGCGTTCTTCGTCACCGCCTGGCGGCTCGCGCGGAGGAAATATTTCGCGGCCGGCTGAACTTGTCCCGGCGGGCCCGGTTACAGGACCTCACCCCGGCCTGCTCGGGCTGAGCGCGTCCGCGCCAGGTTCACCCACCTTGCTGCCTCCCGCTGAACCCCGGGCGCCCCGCGCGCGTCCGAATGGCGATGTGCCGGCGGTGCCGCCCGGCACCGAGCCGGAGTAGGTCGGGGTTCTTCCCCGACATGTTATTGTTGATGTCGTCCGCAAACCCCGACCTGCGACAGCAGCCCGGTATGCATGCCTCTCCTGACAGAGGGATGTCAGCAATCTCGGCACGCACCTTTGACTTCGCGTCCTTTGCGTCCTTTGTGTGAACCCAAGATGCCCTGGGTAGTGCGCCAGAAGAACGGAATCCATTTGCCGCAAATCGGCTGGTGGCTCGACGCGCAGAAATCCCAGCTGCGCTCCTTCGTCTCCCACGCCCACTCCGACCACATCGCATCGCACCGGGAGATCATCGCCACCCGTGCCACGGCCGGTCTCATGCGGCTGCGAGTAGGCGGCACGCGCGAGGAGCATATCCTCGAGTTCGGCCAGCCCTGGACGGCCGAGTTCGGCTGCGAGATGACGCTCCACCCCGCGGGGCATATCCTCGGCTCCGCCATGCTGCACGCCGCGACGGAACACGGCTCCCTGCTTTACACGGGCGACTTCAAGCTCCGGCCCGGTCTCGCCGCCGAGCAATGCGCCACGCCCCGGGCGGACGTGCTCATCATGGAGACGACCTTCGGCCTGCCGCGTTACGTGTTTCCCCCGCAGGCGGAGATTGAGCGGGGCATCGTGGATTTCTGCCGGCAGGCCCTCGCCGATGGCGTGACACCCGTGCTGCTGGCCTACAGCCTCGGCAAGACCCAGGAGCTGCTCCAGATCGTCGGTCGGGCCGGCCTGCCGGTGGTGATCCATGCCCATGGCCACCGGTTGACGAAGCGCTATGCCGAGCTCGGCATGAAGCTGCCGCCCTACGCCCTGCTCGATCCCAAGGCCTCTGCCGGCCACGTGGTCATCGCCCCGCCGCTGGGCAACACCGGCACGCTGGCGTGGATCCACCCGAAGCGCACGGCCATCGCCACCGGTTGGGCGTTGGATCGCGGCGCCATCTATCGCAACGGCTGCGACGCCGCCTTCCCGCTGTCCGACCACGCCGACTTTCCCGACCTGCTCGCCTTTGTGGAAAAAGTGCGGCCGAAAGTGGTCTACACGGTCCACGGCTTCGCCAGGGAATTTGCCGCCACCCTGCGCGCCCGCGGCGTGGAAGCCTGGGCCCTCGGCCAGCAGAACCAGATGGACTTGGGCTTGTAGGCTTTTGTTAACCACGGATTGCACAGAATTAGTCCCTTGTTCAGATTGTGTGTATTCCGTGTGTTCTGTGGTTTATTGCCTTGGCTCCTATCCGTGCCCACCCGTGAATCCGTGGTCAATTGCCTCGGTCCGGGGGCATCGCACCAAATCCTCGACGCCCGCCGCACTTTCGCCCATTGATGCGGTCCCTGCCATCGTGAAGAAACTCCTGCTGTTCAGCCTCCCCGTCCTCGCCGCCGCCGCCGCGCCGTTCACCGCGTTCCGCGACGGCGAATCGTTCACCTACAAGGTCGGCTTCGCCATCTTCCCCCATGCCGGCAACATCACCATCGCGGCCCACGACCAGAAGCTCGGCGGGCTCGAGGTCATGCGCGTCACGACCGACACCAAATCGCGCGGGATTGTCCGCGGCCTCTACGCCTTCGACAACCAGGCCGAGGTCGTGATCGAGAAAACCACCGGCCGGATGATGCGCGTCAAGGAAAGCGGCGCCGACCCCAAGCGTGCCACCGACACGGAGATTGCCTTCGACTACAAGGCCCGCGTTGCGCGCTACACCGACCGGGTGCGCCCGGAGCGCTCCACTGAAATCCCGATTCCCGCAGGCGAGCCGGTGGACCTGATCAGCGCCCTGGTGCAGACGCGCGACTGGAACCTCAAGCCCGGCGAGAAGCGCGACCTGCTGGTCCAGTTCGGCCGGGATTTCTACCCGCTGGCGATCCATGCCGAGCGCTACGAGGACGTCCGCACGCCGCTCGGCACCTACCGGACGCTCCTGCTGGTGCCGCGCATGGAGAAGAACCCGAAGGGCCTCTTCAAGCGGGGCGGCGAGATCAAGGTCTGGATTTCCCAGGATGCGAGCAACCTGCCGGTGAAGATGCAGCTGAAACTCGGCTTCGGTTCCGCGACTCTGCTTCTCAGCGAATACAAGTCCGACACGCCCGCGGCAAAATAATGGTAGGGTGGGAGCGCTGATCCCGCCAAGGTGGTCGCCGATTTCCACATCGGCGACAGGCGTTCGCCAAGGCCGCGGCCCGCAGACTGGCGCCGGTATGGAAACCGGCGCCCACCTCAAAAGCAGGCGGAGTCACTGCCCCCTCACAGCGCCACCCAGAACCGCCACGGTTTCCGCGCCCAGACCGGTCCGGCGTAGCTGACCCCGATGCGCGGACCGGATTTGATGCGGCGGCGCGGGATTTCGAGGCCGTCATCCTCCAGATGCAGGCCGCTGTCCGGCCGCGCGGATCGGCCATTGAGCCGCCGGCCGATGCCCAGCCGCCTGGTCAGCCGGCCGGGACCGGCGATGTCCTTCAGCCCGCGGATTAGCACCGCCGCGGGATAATTCTCCGGCCCCGTCACGAGGTTTAGCATCTCGTGCATGCCGTAGCACAGGTAGACATACCAGACCCCGCCCGATTTATACATCACGTCGGTTCGCTGCGTGCGCCCCTTGCTCGCGTGACAGGCCAGGTCGCGCTCACCATCGTAGGCTTCCACCTCGGTGATGATGTGCCGGGTCCGGCCGTTGCCGGTCGTGCGGACTAAGGCCTTGCCCAGCAACCACCTCGCCAAGGCCACAGTGTCCTTGTCCTGCAATTCCGGCGGCTTGATGACGCGGGCCATGCAAGGGGTTGTGCATGTGCCAGGTCCCGCCGGCAAGCCGGCTCTTGGCTCCCGGATTCAAATCTGCCTAAGTGATTTCCCGGCAGCTGAAAATAAATCCTTGCTTCCCCTTCCGCCGCCGCCTTTTTTCGCCCTTTGAATTTATGAAAGCCACTATCAAAACCCAGGGGAAACAGTTCTCGGTCAGCGAGGGCGATATCCTCATTGTTGACCGCTATCCGAAGACGGAAGCCGGCTCCACGGTCCAAATCAACGAAGTCCTCGCCGCCGGCGAAGGCGCCAGCTTCAAGGTCGGCACCCCCTTCCTCACCGGCGCCACTGTCACCGCCAAGATTTTGGAAAACAAGCGCGGCAAGAAGGTCATCGTTTTCAAGAAGAAGAAGCGCAAGGGCATGGAGCGCAAGCGCGGCCACCGCCAGGAACTCTCCGTCATCAAGATCGAGTCCATCTCCGCTTAAGGAACACCCGCCATGGCACATAAAACAGGTCAGAAATCCTCCAGCAACGGCCGCGACAGCGCCTCCAAGCGCCTCGGCGTTAAACTTTTTGGCGGCCAGAAGGTCCTCGCCGGCGGCATCATCGTCCGCCAGCGCGGCACCCAGCACCACCCCGGCAAGGGCGTGGGCGTTGGCCGCGACTGGACGCTGTTCGCCCTGCGCGACGGCACCGTCCAGTTCGACAAGGCGCACCGCAAGGTCAGCGTCGTCTGAACGAAACGCAGTCCATCCTTCAGGCGCACCGCAAGGTGCGCCTTTTTGTTGTGCGAATCCGTGGGTGGGCGTCGGTTTCCACACCGACGCCAGTCGTCGATAGGGAAATCGGCGACCACCTTGCATTGACTGATGCTTGCTCCTCTCCGGCAATTCAACTTCCCTCCTTCTATGTCCGACCGCCGGAAAGACCTGGAGCGCCACCGCGCCCTCGCGCAGGAGCAACTGGCGTGGATTGAGAGCGAGATCGCCCGGGAATCCGGCCAGACGCCGGCCCAGCCTGCCGCCCCGGTCCCCCCCGCGCCGCCGGCCGCGGAAGCGACGCGGATGGCCGACGAGATCCTCGCCCGCTACCAGCGCGAAGCCGCCGCCTCGCCCGGCAACGTCAAGCGCGGCTGCGTCGTATATTTCATCTTCGCCCTCGGCGCGCTCGTGATCTTCGCCGTCGGCGCCTATTTCCTCTACGTCAACCTGCGGAATATTTTGTAGGGCGAGAGCTGGGCCCTCTAGGTTTCCGCTACAGCGTCACCCGCCGGCCGCCGGTGTGCCAGGAGTCCCAAACCGCCTCGGTGAACTGCATGTATTTCACCCCGGTCGCAAAATCCGTCAGCCGCACCGGTTTGTTCTCGCGGATGCTGTCGACGAAATCCGCCTCCACCCGCCAGGCGCCGCGCTTGTCCGGTGCGATTTCCACCTGCTTCTCCGGCTCGCCCGCCCGGGTCACCCAAAGCTCGTTCCGGATGAAGTCCATCCGCACGCCGCCCGTGCTGCCGTTGAGCCGGGCTTCGGCCCGCGCCCCGCTCCGCTCCACGCCGCTGAAATGCGCGACGAGGCGCGCACCGTCGGCCAGCTCCAAGCCGGCCTTGGTCGGGCCGGACGTCTCCGTCGTGGCGGTGTAACTGCCGAGCACCGTCAGGCTCTCGGGGATGGTCGTGGGTTGCGGCACCCCCTCCTCGTCCCGCCGTTCCTTGGTGAAGATCGCCGCGTCCGCGATGACCGAGGACACGCCCGTTCCGAGCCAGCGCAGGGCCATCTCGTAATAGATGCCCAGGTAAAGGGTGTTCTTGCCGTTCATGGCCACGTCCTGCCGCCAGCTCAGGGGCAGTGTGCTGTCCGCCAATCCGTCCGCGGTGGCTGTCAGCACCACCTCGCGCACCGCGCCCAGCGCCCCGCGCCACAGCAGGTCGCTCACCGTCGCGTCGAAGGGCAGCGACATCGGCGCGGGCACGATCTGCGCCACCAGGTTGGGCCGCTGGCGCGATTCCTCGAGCATCATCTCCGCCTCGGCGAGGCTGCGGGCCATGCGGGCCTCGGTCAGCACATGCTTGCCGGCGCGCAGCGCGGCCACCGCGAGCTTCGCGTGCATGTTCGGCCACGTGCCGATGCAGATGGCGTCGATGTCCGGCGAGTCGATGACGTCCTTCGCCCGGGTCGTGATGTAGGGCACGGCGAACTGCTTCGCCACCTTTTGGCCGGACTCCATCGTCCGGTTGCAGACCACGACCACCTCGACGCCGGGGATTTTCTTGAACTCCGGGAGGTGCCGGGCGCGGGTGTTGGCGCCGGCACCGATAATGCCGATGCGGAGTCGCTGGCTCACGGGGCCGGGCTGGTCGACTTGGCAGGTTGCCCGAGCGACATCTGCGTCTGCTCGGTTTCGTCCAGCCCCATGTCGGCATCGCTGGCCGCGCGGGGCTGGCTGGAGGTCTGCAGCCACGCATCGATCTGGCGCGGCGAAAGCACGTCGGACGACGGCAGCTCGTCGAGCGACCGGATGCCGGTGAATTCGAGGAAGGCCTCGGCGGTGCCGTATTGGATCGGCCGGCCGGGCAGGTCCGCGCGGCCGACGATGTAGATGAGGTCGCGCTCCAGCAGCTTGGCCAGGCCGGCGTCGGCCGACACGCCGCGGATCTGCTCGATCTCGGCGCGCGTGACCGGCTGCCGGTAGGCGATGACGGCGAGCGTCTCGAGCGACGACGGGCTCAGCTTGAGCGGCGGCGGTTCGTTGCGCAGCAGCCGCACCCAGCGGGCGAAGCGCGGATGCGTGGCCAGCCGCCAGCCGTTGTGGCCCTCGACCAGCAGGATCTCGCTGTCGGCCGCCTGCAGCTCGAGCGAGATGGCGTCGATGGCCTCGCGGATCTGCGCGGTGGTGACGAGCGACGGCACGTCGCGGTAGAATTCATCGTCCTCGACCGGCACCGGCTCCTCCGGCGCGACGGTGCCTGCCGCGGGTTCGGCTCCCTGCTCGAGCAGCGGCAGCGCGGTGGCCTGCTCGTGGAAACGGGTGAAGGCCGTCTGAATGTCTTTCACGGAAAGCGGGCCGTTCGAGGCGAACAACATCACTTTCAACACGCGCTTGAGGTCGAATGCCATGGTTGCAGCCCCAGTGAATGCCCCCGCGCCGCACCCTAGCAACCCAGAAAATCATTTTCCAATCTGTCCGGGCGGTGAGTCCTTTCCCCGCCGACTGGGAACCGGTGCGGAACGGAATCCGCACCCAACCTTAGGGAAATTATGCCTGCTTTCAGACTAGCCGCCGCGGCGGGTTCCAGCTATTTCTTCCCCCTATGACCTGGGACCGCTTCAAGTCGCTCTACTACACCAATCCCAAGCTCGGCCTGTCGCTTGACGTCAGCCGCATGCCCTTCCCGGATGATTTTCCGGCCACGATGGAGCCGAAGCTGCAAAAGGCCTTCGCCGACATGGCCGCGCTCGAGGCCGGCGCCATCGCCAACCCCGACGAGAAACGCATGGTCGGACATTACTGGCTGCGCGCGCCAGAGCTGGCCCCCAACGCCGGGCTCCGCACCGCCATCACCTCCACCCTTGAGGCCATCAAGGCCTTCACGGCGAAAGTCCACAAGGGCGAGATCGTTGCCCCCGCCGGCAAGTTCAAGGAGATCCTCGTCATCGGCATCGGCGGCTCGGCCCTCGGGCCGCAGTTCGTCGCCCACGCGCTCGGCCGGCTCAAGGGCGGCCGCGACAAGCTCGGCGTCTCCTTCTTCGACAACACCGACCCCGACGGCATGGACTACGTGCTGAAGCAGCTCGGCCCGCGCCTCAAGCAGACGCTCGTGATCGTCATCTCCAAGTCCGGCGGCACCGCGGAAACGCGCAACGGCATGCTCGAGGCGCAGGCCGCGTTCAAGGCCGCGGAGCTGGATTATCCGAAGCAGTTCGTCGCCGTCACCGGCGAGGGCTCCAAGCTCGACCAGGTCGCGCAAAAAGAAGGCTGGCTCGCCCGCTTTCCGATGTGGGACTGGGTTGGCGGCCGCACCTCCGCCCTCTGCGCCGTCGGCCTGCTGCCGGCCGCGCTGCAGGGCATCAAGATCGACCAGCTGCTCGCCGGCGCCGCCGCCATGGACGCTGTCACCCGCCAGCCGGCCCTCCGCGACAACCCCGCCGTGCTCATGGCGCTCATGTGGTATTGGGCGACCGGCGGCCGCGGCACCAAGGACCTCGTCGTGCTGCCCTACAAGGACCGCCTCCTGCTCCTTTCGCGCTACCTGCAGCAGCTCGTGATGGAGTCGCTGGGCAAGGAACTCGACCTCGCCGGCAACGTGGTCAACCAGGGCCTTGCCGTCTACGGCAACAAGGGCTCGACCGACCAGCACGCCTACGTCCAGCAGCTCCGCGAGGGCGTGAACAATTTTTTCCTCACCTTTATCGAGGTGCTCAAGGACCGCGCGGCCGACACCTCGCTCGAGGTCGAGCCGGGCGTCACCAGCGGCGACTTCCTGCAGGGCTTCTTCCTCGGCACGCGCGACGCGCTGAGCGAGAAGAACCGGCACTCGATGACCATCACGGTCAGCGAGGTCTCGCCGAAGACCATCGGCATGCTCATCGCCCTCTTTGAGCGCGCGGTGGGCCTCTACGCCTCGCTGGTCAACATCAACGCCTACCATCAGCCTGGCGTCGAGGCGGGCAAGAAGGCCGCGGGCGGCGTGATCGCCCTCAAGCTGAAGATCGACGCGGCCTTGCGCGCGGCCCCGGGCACGACCTTTACGGCCGAGTCTCTCGCCGCCCAACTCGGCCTGCCCGAACGGACCGAGGCGGTCTTCAAAGTGCTCGAGCATCTCGCCGCCAATCCCGGCAACCGCGTCACGAAAGCCGGCCGCAAGCCCTGGTTCGAGTCGACCTACACCCGGCAGGGGTGAGGCCGCCGGAGACATGACCAGGCAAACCACCCCGGCGCCAAGGCGCCCCCCCTCTCCAGAGGGAATCTTCGACAGCGTATGTCCGGGTCCCCTCTATCAAGAAGGGTGCCCGTTAGGGCGGGGTGTGTAAGATGCGAGTGACCGTGATGAAACCATCAATTCCCCTCTTGGTGCTCGGTCTTTTGGCTATCAGCCTCGGTCTGGCGCTTTGGCACGAGCGCACCACCAGCGGCGCATCGCCGTCCTGGAGGAACAGCTGAGGCAACTGCTCACCCGCGCGCTGGCTGAGACGCAGGCTGCGCCGGTCGACAAACCGGAAGCCACTCCCACCTCCTGCCAGGCGGTCCGGTGCGTCCGCGCAACGCCTTCGCCGTGCCGGACTATGGCGCTGCCCACGGCGCCCGGCCGGGGCATATTCTCAGTCTGTGGCGGGGAACATCGGAGGTGGCGCGCGTTCAAATCAGCGATGCCCGGCTCCGTTTTTCCCTTGCCGAGGTGCGTTTCGCCACGCTGAAAGGACAGTTGCAGACCGGTGATTTAATCATATTGACCAAGTGAACATGCCCAACATCCGTCGAACTCTTTTCGTGCTCCTGCTGGCCGCGCTGGCGCTTGCCGGATTCTCCGGTTGCGCTCCCCAGCAGAATTCCTCGATCCCGTGGAGCCGCCCCGCTGACTGGGAAGGCCGCATCCCCGGCATGGGCAAATAACACCGCGCGGCCTCTGCGCTTGCCGGCGATGCCATGACGACGCCTGCCGCGAATGCCTCGCTGACGCCCCTCCCCGGCCACCTCTATGTCGTGGCCACGCCCATCGGCAACCTGGCCGACCTGACCGACCGCGCCCGGGCCATCCTCGGCGCCGTGGACCTCGTCGCCTGCGAGGACACCCGCACCACCGGCGCCATGCTCGCGCGCCTCGGCCTGAACCGCGAACTCACCGCCTACCATGAGCACAATGAGGCCGAGGCTGCCGAGCGCCTCGCTGAACAGATCTCTCAGGGCAAGTCGGTCGCCGTCGTCAGCGACGCCGGCACGCCGGGCCTGAGCGACCCGGGCTTTCGCGTCGTGCGCGCCTGCCGCCGTCGCGGCCTGCCCGTGGTGCCGGTCCCGGGGCCGAGCGCCCTCACGGCCGTGCTCAGCGCCGCCGGACTGCCGACCAATGGATTTCTCTTCGTCGGTTTCCTGCCGCCCAAATCCGCCGCGCGGGCCGCGTTCCTCGAACAGCACCGGGACTTCGACTACACCCTGGCGGTCTACGAGAGCTGCCATCGCATCGGGAAATTCACGGAGGAGATTGTCGCGGTGCTCGGTTCCGACCGGGTCATCTGCATCGCCAAGGAGGTCACGAAGCTGCACGAGACCTTCCTGGTCGGCCTCGCCGGCGACGTGCAGGCCCGGCTGGGGAAATTGAGCCTCAAGGGCGAATTCGTGGTGCTCATCGCCCCGAAGGATTTCACGCCCTGAGGTGGTCCCCACGGAACACACGGAACACACGGAAAATAATTCCTGTCCTTCTGGGTGTTCTGTGTATTCCGTGGTTCCATGGCATCCGTCGCCGTCATCGACATTGGCAGCAACTCCATCAAGGTTCTCGTGGCCGCGCGCGACGCCGCCGGCACCGTGTCGGCCCTCACCAGCCGGACGATCGACGCGCGCATCAGCGCCGGCATCAGCCAGGCTGAGCCGCGCCTCAGCGCGGCAGGCATGGCCGCCGGGCTGACCGCCATCCGGGAACTGCTGGTCCACGCTGCGCCGTTCACGCCGGTCCGGACCGTTCTCGTCGCCACCAGCGCCGTGCGCGACGCCCGCAACGGCGCCGAGTTCCGCGCTTCGGTCAAGGCGGCCACCGGCCGGGAGATCCGCATCCTGTCCGGCGACGAGGAGGCCAATCTCATCGGCCGGGGCCTGACATGCGACCCGGCGCTGGCGGACCTGCGCGACTTCTACGTCTTCGACCTCGGCGGCGGCAGCCTGGAATGCCTGCTGTTCCGCGACCGCCGCATCACGCAGGCGGTCAGTCTGCAATTGGGCTGCGTGCGGCTGACCGAGCGGTTCATCAAGGATGCTGCCGCGCCGTTGCCGGCCGCCGAGGCGACCGCCCTCGCGCTGCACGTGCACGACGAGCTCAAGCGCAGCGGATTCCGCTTCCCGGTGACGGCCCCGGCCGCGGTCTTCACCGGCGGAAGCATGAGCGCCGTCCGCGCCATCAAGGGGGCGCGCCACGGCCTGCCGCTGGAGGCGACGCCGGCGATCATCGGCACCGACACCCTGCACCCCATGCTGGATGAAATGGCCCACCTCACGCTGGCGGAGCGCAAGGCCGTGCCCGGACTGCCGCCGGCCCGCGCCGACGTCTTACCCGCTGCGCTCGTGACCATGCTGGCGATAGCGGACTACGCCCGCCTCGACCGGTTCCACCACTCGCTGCACAACCTCCGCTGGGGGCTGGCGGCGGAGGCGCTCGAGCAGCCCTGACCGTGGCCGCCGAGCGGAAAAGCCCCCCGCCGTCCGCGGTGACCGTGCCCCAGACCCCGGGCCTGCTGGCGGCCGGTCTCATCGTCCTCGCGGTGTGCCTGGCCTACGCCAACACGCTGCGCGTGCCGTTCATTTTCGACGACGGCCCGAGCATCACGCTGAACGAGACCATCCGTAAACTCCGGCCGATCGGCCCCGTGCTGCGGCCGCCGAGCGACGGGGGCCGGGCCATCTCCGGCCGGCCCATCATCAACCTTTCGCTGGCCGTCAACTACGCCATCAGCGGGGTCAATCCCTGGAGTTACCACGCCGCCAACCTTGCCATCCATGCACTCGCGGCGCTCGCCCTGTTCGGCCTGGCGCGCCGGACGCTGGAAGGCCCGGTGCTGCGCGAACGTTTCGGCGCTGCGGCCGTGCCCACCGCCGGTATTATTGCGCTCCTGTGGGCCCTGCACCCGCTGCAGACCGAGTCGGTCACCTGCGTCATCCAGCGGACGGAGTCGCTCGTCGGGTTATTCTACCTGCTGACACTTTATGGCTTCGTGCGGATGGCATCGGCCGATTCCCGCTGGGGCCGGCTCGGCTGGGCGGCCGCCTGCACCGCCGCCTGCCTGCTCGGCATGGCCACCAAGGAGGTAATGGTCACGGCGCCGGTTATCGTGCTGCTCTACGACCGCACCTTTGTGAGCGGCAGCTGCCGTGAAGCCTGGCGCCGGCATCGCTGGCTGCACTACGCGCTGGCCGCCACGTGGGCGCTGCTGTTCCACTTGCTGGCCGGCAACCCCCTGCGTGGCGGCACCGCAAGCCTGGAGACCATCACCCCGTGGCAATACCTGCTCACCCAATGCCAGGCGGTGGTGCTCTACCTCCGGCTTGCGGTCTGGCCCCACCCGCTCGTGCTGGACTACGGCACCAACTTCGCGCGCACCATCGGGGAAGTCGGGCCGCAGGCGCTCCTGCTGCTGGCGCTGGCCGGCGGCACGCTCTGGACTTTGGTGCGGCAGCCCGTGCTCGGGTTCCTCGGTGCGTGGTGGTTCATCATCCTGTCGCCCAGCTCCAGCGTCGTGCCGCTGGTCACGCAGACCATGGCGGAGCACCGGGTCTACCTGCCGCTCGCGGCGGTCATCGCCCTCGGCATCGGCACCCTGTCCGCCCGCGCCGCACGGCTGGTCCTGCCGCTGGGCGCGGCGGTCGCCGTGATCTTCGGCGGACTGACCCTCAGCCGCAACCAGCTCTACCGGTCCCCCGAGGCCATGTGGCGCTACAATATCGTGCAGTATCCGGACAATCCCCGCGCCTACGTGGCCCTGGCCGCCGTCGCCGACCGGGAGGAACGGTGGGCGGACGCCGTCTTCCATTACGAGGAATACATGCGGCGCAAGCCGGAGGACCAGGACGTGCGCTTCAATTACGCGCGCGACCTCGCCAAGGTGAACCGGCGGGAGGAGGCGCTGGGGCAGTTCGAGCAGATTCTGCGCGTCCAGCCCGGCAACAACGCCGTGCGCATCAACTACGGGATGAACCTGCTTGCCCTCCGCCACACCCCTGAGGCGGTGCGCCAGTTCGAGATCACGCTGCGCCGCGACCGCCGCCCCGCCGAGAACCACTTCAACCTTGCCGAGGCGCTCATGACCGCCGGGCGCGCGGCCGAGGCGCTGCCTTGCTACCAGCAGGCCGTCGCCCGCAAACCGGAATCCGGCATGATGCAGTATCGCCTCGCCGAGGCCCTGCTCAAGGCCGGGCGCATGGACGAGGCGATTGCGGCCTACCGGGAAGCAGTGCGTTTCCAGCCCGACATTTTCTTTGCCTGGGTAAATCTGGGCAGCTCCCTGATGCAGCTCGGACGGCCTGCGGAGGCCGTCCCGGCCTATGAGACGGCGCTGCGGCTCAAGCCCGACGACCAGCCCTGCCGCGCCAACCTCGAGTATGCGCGCGAGCTCCTGCGGCGGCGGTGATTAAATTGGAATTGGAGGGCCCCGCGGCTCTGCGGCCCGCGGCTCGCAGGGACGCGCGCCCGCCAGAAATCCTACAATTTCCTGAGCGCCGCGAGCACCTGCCTGAAATCCTTCGGCAGCGGGGCGTGCAGGTCCATCACCTTGCCGCTTACCGGATGCGCGAACACGAGGTGCTCGGCGTGCAGCATCACGCGCGCCGGGACCGGCAGCGCCGGATTCGGTTTCCAGCCGTAGGTGGCGTCGCCGAGAATCGGGTGCCCGAGTGATTTCAAATGGACGCGGATCTGGTGCGTCCGGCCGGTGTGGATCCGGCAGCGCAGGAGCGCGGCTTGTCCGGCGAATTTCTGCTCCACCGTCCAGTCGGTCCGCGACGGCCGGCCGCCCTCGCCCACCGTCATCCGGTGACGGTGCACGGGGTGGCGGCTGATGGCGCTGTTGATCGTGCCGGTGTCCGCCTGCGGCACGCCCGCCACGAACGCGACGTATTCCTTCGTCAGGGTGCGCGAGGCGAACTGGTCGGCCAGCGCGCGGTGAGCCGCGTCGTTTTTCGCCACGACGAGCAGGCCGGAGGTCTCCTTGTCCAGCCGGTGCACGATGCCCGGGCGCTCGACGCCGCCGATGCCGCTGAGCCCACCCGCGCAGTGCGCCAGCAGCGCATGCACCATCGTGTCCTCGCCCGTGTCAGTGCCGGGATGCACCACCATGCCCGCAGCCTTGTTGAGCACGATGAGGTGCTTGTCCTCAAAAATCACGTCGAGCGGTATGTCCACGGCCTTCAGCTCGGCCGCGACGGTTTCCGGCAGCGCAAACTCCAGCATCTGCCCGGCCCGCACCTCCTGGCTTTGGGCGATGACCTTGCCGTCCGCCTTGACCAGGCCGGCCTCCATGGCGCGCTGGATGGCCGCGCGGCTGTGCTCGGGAAAGGCCTGCGCCAGCACCTTGTCCGCGCGCTCGCGGCGGATGGTGGCGGGGACAATGTAGGTGGTGGGATTACTCACTGGCTTGTCATTCTGAGCGAAGCGAAGAATCCAGCTTCTGTCGCTGCCGTCAACCCATGGATCCTTCGCTGCGCTCAGGCTGACAGAAATGGGGCATTAACCTTTCGACACCGCGTCCAGCTGCGCCAGCCACGGCTGCTTCTGCGCGGCGGGCATGAGCGCCACCTCGAAGCCGTTGCGCATCAGCTGCACGATTTCCCTCCGGCTGAAGCCGCGCCGTTCAACCAGCGCGGTGTATTCATCGCCGATGCTGTTGCCGAACGAGATCGGGTCGTCGGTGCTGACGGTCACCTGCACGCCGGCGTCGAAGAGCTGGCGGATGGGATGATTCTCGAGGCTGATTCCCGGCACGAGCTTGTGGTTGCTGATCGGGCAGACATCGAGCGCGATGCCCCGGCGCTTGATCTCCGCGAGCACGCCCGGATCCTCGATCGCGCGGATCCCGTGCTCGATGCGCTGCGGCTGCAGCTCGTCGAGCACTTGGCGGACGAAATCGGCGCCCATGAGCTCGCCCGCGTGGGCCTTGGTGAATTTGCCGGCCTTCCGCGCCGCCGCCCAATATTCTCCCGTCCAGGGCTCGAGCGGGAAGCTCTCCGTGCCGTGCAGGTCGATGCCGGCCAGTTCCGGCCAGGTGAGTGCGTCCGCCAGCACCGGCTTCATTTTGGGCGTGCAGCCGTTGTGGTGAATGCCGAGGAACACGCGCACTTCCATCCCGGCCGGCACGGCCGAACGGATGGCCGCGATCACCTCGCGGCCGTCGAGATCGAGAAAGTCGAGGCAACCGGAGGCGATGCTGGTCTCGATATATTTGATGTTCTGCGCCTGGTAGCGCGCGAAGACGACCTTGGCCGCCTCGTGGTAGCGCTCGACCGAGTTGAACCAGGAGAACGCCATGTCGAGCAGCTCCTTCTCAAAATGGGCGAAGTCGCGGAACTTGAAATTGTGCGCCCACGAGGCGGGCGGCTGCTTGAATTCCGGCCGGACCTTTTGCAGCAGTTCCAGCGGCAGCGTGCCGTCAAAATGCACGTGCGTCTCCGTCTTGGGGAGGGACTGGATGAAACTGCGGAGGGAGGGATCGGAATTCATGGGTGATGTAGGTCGGGGTTTATCCCCGACAGGTCGGGCGTAAAGCCCGACCTACCAGTTCAACCCTTCTTCAGCAACTGGTCGGGATTGAGCTTCTGCAGCGCCGGCGCAGTGAAGAGGCCGTCCCGGCGGATGAGCTTCCCGTCGAACCAGATCTCGCCGCCGCCGTATTCGGGCCGCTGGATGCAGACCATGTCCCAGTGGACGGCCGACTTGTTGCCGTTGCCGCCGATTTCGTAGGCCTGGCCGGGGGTGAAGTGGAACGAGCCCGCGATCTTCTCGTCGAAAAGGATGTCGCGCATCGGCTCGAGGATGTGCGGATTGAAGCCGAGGGCGAATTCGCCGATGTAGCGCGATCCGGTGTCGGTATCGAGAATCTCGTTCAGGCGCTTCGTGTTGTTGCTGGTCGCCTCGACGATGCGGCCTTTCCGGAAGACAAGCCGGATGTGGTCGAACGAGGTGCCGAGGTAGACGGTGGGCGCGTTGTATTGGATGACCCCCTCGACGCTGTCCTTCACCGGGCAGGAGAAGACCTCGCCGTCGGGGATGTTGCGCCGGCCGCCGCACGGGACGGCGCCGATGCCCTTGATGGAGAAGCGCAGGTCGGTGCCCGGGCCCTTGAGGTGCACGCGGTCGGTCCGGTTCATCAGGTCGGCCAGGGCCTTCATGCCCGGGCCGTAGCGCCGGTAGTCAAAGGTGCAGACGCGGAAGAAAAAGTCCTCGAAGGCCTGCGTGCTCAGGCCGGCCTGCTGGGCCATGGCGGACGACGGCCAGCGCAGGACGACCCACTTGGTCTTGTTCACGCGGTGGTCGAGCACGGGCTTGAGCACCCTGGCCACGGTCTGGACCTTGTCCGCCGGGACGTCGGAGGTCTCGAAGATGTTCTCCGAGCCGCGGACGGCAATGTAAGCCTGCATTTTCTGCATGCGTTGCAGCTCGACCTCGGCGGTCGTGACGTATTGCTCGGCGGTGGCGCCGCGGAGCAGCTCGCGCGTGATGCGGGCGCGCTGGACGTTCACGTAGGGCATGGCGCCGCGGGCCTGCACCGCCCGCACCAGGGCGATGGTGAAGGTGTCGGGCACGTCGAAGGCGTCGATCAGCACGCGCTCGCCCTTCCTCAAGTCGGTGGAAAAACCGGTCAGCATGTCGGCCAGCCGGTCGAAACGGGGATCACTCATGGGCATTGCTATCGCGGTTCGGCCGGAGGCGTTCAATAGCAAAGGTAAGGCGCGGACTCCGTTCTGCGCCGGTGGGCGTCGGATTCCATACCGACGCCTGTCGCCGATGTGGAAATCGGCGACCACCCCTCACCCCGGCGGGTTGGTCGCCACGACCGGCTCGCCGAGGGGAAAGCAGATCTTGCCGACCGCCTCCTGGAAATCCGCCGCGCCGCGCAGGATCTCGATCTCGAGTCGCAGGTAATAGAGCGGCAGGGGGAATTTCTCCGCCACCGCGAGGCGCACCGCGTCCTTCTCGGTCGTGATCATCAGGGTGACGCCGGCCGCCGACGCCTCGGCGAAGACCTCGGCCAGATCCTCCGCCGTGAACCGGTAGTGGTCGAGGAACCGCCGCGCGTAGCCGAGCTTGGCGCCGGTCTCGCGCAGGAACGCCTCGAAGCTCTCGGGCGCCGCGATGCCGCTGAACGCCCCGATCTTCCGGCCGGCGAGGGCTGTCAGGGGCAGGCGCTCGCCGTCGCCGAGCCGCTGCAGGAATTGCGGTTTGTGGGCGCACTCGATGATCTCGGCACCCGGGTTGAACCGCCGGATCATCGCCTCGAGCTCCTCGTCGCGGTGGCCCTTGGACTTGGTCAGGAAGACGTAGGAGGCGCGCTGCAGGTGCTTGACGGGCTCGCGCAGGATGCCGCGCGGCAGCAGGAAGCCGTTGCCGAACGGGTTGGTCTTGTCCACCAGCAGCAGGTTGAGCCGGCCCTTGAGCGGCAGGTATTGGAAGCCGTCGTCGAGCACCAGCGTGTCGCAGCCGAAGCGCGCGATGGCGTAGGCGCCGGCCTTCACGCGGTTCTTGTCCACCAGCACGACAACGCCCGGCAGGTTGCGCGCGAGCATGAACGGCTCGTCGCCGGCCAGCTCGGAATCGAGCAGCACGTGCGTGCCGTCACTGACGACGCGCGGCGGCGGCTCCTCCGTGTGGTTGAGCCAGAACCACCACTTCCGCCACAGCGGGGGCGCCTTGCTCTTGTAGCCGCGGGAGAGGATCGCGACCTTGCGGCCGCGGTCGCGCAGGGCCTTGGCGAACATCTCCACGATCGGCGTCTTGCCCGTGCCGCCGACGGTCAGGTTGCCCACGACCACGACGAGGCAGCCGAGCGGCTGGTCGCGGAAGATGCGGTGGCGGTAGAGCCAGAGCCGGAGCTGCACAATGCCGCTGAAGAGATACGAGCACACCTGCAGGAACCCGGCGAACAGCATCGCCATCGTTCCCTCGCGGCGCCCCATGATGACGTCGATGGCGAACTGCTCGAATTCATCGACTTTATGACGGAGCCAGCGATTGGGCATGGACAAATAGGCTTTGACGCTAGGGAGGGAGCGGGTGTGTGTTTGTGCTAACTGTTGGTGCTGCGACATGCAACACCGGCTTCATCATCCGAATCACATGAGCTACAAACTTTTCATCCCCGGACCGATCGCCGTTTCCGAGAAGACCCTGCGCGCGATGGCCCAGCCCATGATCGGGCACCGCAGCACGGATTTCGTGGCGCTCTACCAGTCCATCCAGCCGGACCTGCAGACCCTGTTCTACACGGCGGACCCGGTGTATATCTCGACCAGCAGCGCCTGGGGCGTGATGGAGGGCTCCATCCGCAACCTCACCCGGAAGAAGGTGCTCTGCTGCATGAACGGCGCGTTCTCCGACAAGTGGCTCGACGTCGCCCTGCGCTGCGGCCTCGCCGCCGGCGCGCTCAAGTCCGAGTGGGGCCAGCCGGTCGACCCCGAGGCCCTGCGTCGGGAGCTCGCCACCGGCCAATACGACGTCGTCACCCTCATCCACAACGAGACCTCGTGCGGCTGCCTGAGCGACCTCCCCGCCCTCGCCGCCGTGCTGCGCGCGTTTCCCGACGTCATCAGCATCGTCGACACCGTCAGCTCGTTCAGCGCCGGGCCGATCAAGAAGGACGAGCTCGGCCTCGACGTCATCATCACCGGCTCGCAGAAGGCCCTCGCCCTGCCCCCCGGCCTGTCGCTGCTCACGCCGTCGAAGCGCGCCCTCGCCCGCGCCGCGCTTTGCCCGACCCGCGGCTATTACTTCGACCTGCTCGAATTCCAGAAGAACCACGAGTCCGGGATGACGCCCAGCACGCCGGTCATCCCGCTCATCTACGCCCTGCGCTCCAAGCTCGACGACATCAAGGCCGAGGGGCTCGAGGCCCGCTACGCCCGGCACGCCAGGCTCAACCAGCAGGTGCGCGACTGGGCGTTTGCCAAGGGCTTCAAGCTGTTCCCCAAGGAGGGCCACGGCTCCGTCACGCTCAACTGCTTCGCCAACACGCTGAAGGTCGACCTGCCCGCGCTGAACAAGGCGCTCAAGGCGAAGCACGGCTTCGTCATCGACGGCGGCTACGGCAAGCTCAAGGGCCTGACGTTCCGCATCTCCAACATGGGCGACGAGACCACCGAGACGATGGCCGCGCTGCTGCAGGCGCTCGACGCGGTGCTGGCGGAGCTGCCGAAACCGGCGAAGAGCTGAGCCGGATTGGGGTTTGTGACCGGCGGCCAGATGGCTAGGAACGGGGTGCCATGAAACCACCCCGCCTAACCCGTTCCGGCCTGTTGCTGGCCGTGCTGAGCTCCGTCGTCGCGCTGGAAGCGCAGACCACCGCGAATGACTACAACACGCTTGGCGGCAACGACCGTCGGAAGGGAAATATTGATGCGGCCATCGCGGCCTACACCAAGGCCATCGAGCTCAAACCCGATTACGCCGTGGCCTACAGCAACCGCGGCACGGCCAGGCGGGCCAAAGGCGACCTCCCCGGAGCCATCGCGGACTTCACCATGGCCATCCAGTTGAAGCCGGACTTCGCGGGAGCCTACAACAACCGGGGCGGCGCCAAGCTGGCCGGGGAGAATTTTGACGGCGCCATCGCGGATTTCACCAAGGCGATCGAGCTGGATCCCAAGCACGAGACCGGCGTCAAGAATCTCGAGACGGCCAGGAGATTAAAAGAGAACTTCGAGCGCGCCGAGGACCAGCGCCGGCAACGGCAAATCGCCGAGGCCGCGCGGTCGGGAAAGTAAGCACGCACCACCGGGGCCAATCCGCGCGACGTTACCGTTTGCGGAAATCTTTTGGCCGGCGCGCCGACTGAAAAAGCCCCCGGACCGGAGAGGCCCGGAAAAAGTATTGCTTGAAATTGTGCGCGGCGGCCCCTAACGGCTCGCCCCCACATGAAGTGCCTCATCATCGCCGAGAAGCCGTCCGTCGCCGCGGACCTCGCTCGCGCCCTTGGCAAAATCCCCAAGAAAACCGACCATTACGAGAACGACGAATACGTGATCTCGTCGGCGGTCGGCCATCTGGTGGGGCTCCAGATGCCGGAGGACATCGACAAAAAAAAATACGGCTACTGGCGGCTCGAGACCCTGCCCATCATCCCGAAGGAGTTCGAGCTCATGCCCCTGCCCGAGGGCAAGGACCGCTTCGGCCAGCTTAAGAAGCTCCTCGCCCGCAAGGACGTCAGCCGCGTCATCAACGCCTGCGACGCCGGCCGCGAGGGCGAGCTGATCTTCACCTACATCTACCAGCTCACGAAGTGCAAGAAGCCGTTCTCGCGGCTCTGGATGTCCTCCATGACCAACGAGGGCATCCGCGAGGCCTTCGCGCACCTCCGCACCGCCGAGTCGATGCAGGGCCTGGCCGACGCCGCCCGTTGCCGCAGCGAGAGTGACTGGCTCATCGGCATCAACGGCACCCGGGCGCTGACCAAGCGCATGTTCGGCTCCCGCGCCGGCAACGTCGCCTCCGTCGGCCGCGTGCAGACCCCCACCCTCGCCATCGTCTACAACCGCGAGCTCGAGATCCGCAACTTCGTCCCGCGCGGCTACTGGCGCGTCACCGCCCGTTTCGGCGTCGCCCAAGGCGGCTACGAGGGCGCCTACCAGCGGCCGGATTTCAAGAAGAGCGAGGACGAGCACGACCGCATCGACCGCGTCTGGGAAAAGGCGAAGGCCGAGGCCGTCCTCGCCGCCTGTCAGGGCCAGCCCGTCGCCAGCGTCACCGAGGAGAAGAAGGCCAGCACCCAGATCGCGCCCAAGCTCTACGACCTGACCACGCTCCAGCGCGAGGCGAACGGCCGCTTCGGTTTCCCCGCCAAGCGCACGCTGCAGATCGCCCAGGCCCTCTACGAGCGGCACAAGATGATCACCTACCCCCGCACCGACTCGCGCGCGCTGCCGGAGGACTACATGCCGCTCGTCCGCCAGACCCTCGCCAACCTCCACGGCGACCTGATGCCGCACGCCCGGCGCGTGCTCGACTCCGGCTGGGTGCAGCCCAACAAGCGCATCTTCAGCAACGCGCAGGTCTCCGACCACTTCGCCATCATCCCGACCCAGCACGAGGCCAAGCACCTCGACGAGGCCGAAGCCAAACTCTTCGACATGATCGCGCGGCGCTTTGTCGCGACGTTCCACCCGGTCGCGGAGTTCGATGTCACCACCCGGCACAGCGTGGTGGCCGGGCACACCTTCCGCACCGAGGGCAAGGTCCTCACGGCACCCGGCTGGCTCGCCGTCTATGGCAAGAGCACCTTGGATGACGACGCGCCTGGCTCCAAGGCGGTGCTGCCTGCCCTTTCCCCGGAGGACAAGGCAAAGGCCAGGACCCTCGCCGCCACGCTGCACGCAGAGGCCACCAAGCCGCCGCCGCGGTTCACCGAGGCCACGCTGCTCTCCGCCATGGAGGGCGCCGGCAAGCTCATCGACGATGAGGATTACGCCGAGGCGATGAAGGAGCGCGGCCTGGGCACGCCCGCCACGCGCGCCGACACCATCGAGGGCCTCGTCAACCAGAAGTATCTCGACCGCCACCAGCGCGAGCTCGTCCCCTCCACCAAGGCCGAGCAGCTGCTGCAGTTCCTCACCGCCGTGAAGGTCGAGGATCTTACCAGCCCGTCGATGACCGGCGAGTGGGAATGGCACCTGCGCGAGATGGAGCACGGCAAGTATTCGCGCGAGAAATTCATGGCCGAGATCGTCAAGGAGACGAAGGGCATCGTGGAGCGCGTGAAGGGCTTCGAGGAGGACGACTCCGTCGCCCGCGTCACCGAGATCGTCTCCCCCACCGACGGCAAGCGCATGCGCGAGACGCTGCGCGGCTACAAGTCCCAGGACGGCGAACTGATGGTCTACAAGATCGTCGGCGGCCGCCGCATGGAGGAGCCCGAGGTCAAGGAACTCGTCGAGAAGCGCGCGGTCGGCCCGCTCGACGGCTTCATTTCCCACCGGACCCGCAGCCGCTTCTCCGCCGTGCTCAAACTCGACCTCGTCGAGGAGACGAAGAAGGACGTGACCGTCAAAAAATGGAAGACCTCGTTCGATTTCGGCGACAAGGTCGACATCGCCACGCTCTCGCCGGTCTGGACCGACCCGCAGACCGGGGCCGAGCTTTGCGAGAACGGCAGCAGCTACATCGTCCGCCAGCGCACGCCCGCCGGCGGCTGGGAGCAGATCTTCCGCGTCGGCCGCATCATGTGCCAGAAGGCCATTCCGCTGGAGCAGGCCGCCAAGCTGGTCGGCGGGGGCAAGACCGACCTCATCACGGGCTTCATCTCGAAGAAGGGCCGGCCGTTCGACGCCTACCTCAAGCGCGAGGGCGCCAAGATGTCGTGGGAATTCCCGCCACGGAAACCCAAGTTCGACAAGGACGGCAAGCCCATCGAGCGCAAGCCGCGGGTGAAGGCCGATCTTTCCAAGGCGACGGTCCTCGGTCTGAGTAAGGAGCCTGCGGGCGAACTCGTGGAACTTGGCGACGCCTATTACGTCCGCAAGCCGGACCAGGACCACCGCCAGGTCTTCAAGCTCGCGAAGAAGCTCTGCGAGGTGGAGATCCCGGTGGCACAGGTGCTCAAGCTGCTCACCGACGGGCGCTCGGACCTCATCGAGCACTTCGTCTCCAAGCGGGGCAACAAGTTCTCCGCCTGCCTCGTCCTCTCGCCCAAAGGGGACAAGGCGGATTTTGAATTTCCGCCCAGATAGACGGAACACCTATCCGGTCATTCTGAGCGCAGCGGAGAATCCAGACAATCATGTGCGCCCGGCACAGAGGTTCGTATTGGACATACCTGGTGACGAACGAACGGAACGGCACGCTCTGCGTTGGTGTGACCAATTCGATCCAGCGCCGAATATGGCAACACAAGGCGAAGCAGATAGAAGGGTTCACCAAGCAATACGGGCTGAACCTGCTTGCATATTTTGAAGAGTTCAGGGACCCGACTTCGGCAATTTCGCGTGAAAAGGAAATCAACGGTTGGTTGAGGCGCAAGAAGCTGGCGTGAATTGAATGGAATAGTCCAAACTGGGCTGACCTCAGTGCCGACTGGTATGCCCCCCTGGATTCTTCGCTGCGTTCAGAATGGCCCTCACGAAGGTTTATTTCTTGCCCCCTCCGCATCCCTTGCCGGCCGGCCCGGCAAAATCTGCGCACGATTTGACACGGTTCGGCCGGAAATTGGCTTGTGGCGCCTTTCGGACCGGGAGTAAATGACCCCTGCCATGATTGTCACGACCGCCCAACTCTTCAAACACGCCTACGGCAAGTATGCCGTCGGCGCCTACAACATCAACAACGCCGAGCAGGCCATGGGTCTCTTCAAGGGAGCCATCGCCTCCAAGGCGCCCTTCATCATCCAGATCTCCAAGGGCGCGCGCAAATACACGGACAAAAAGATGCTCGAGGCCATCATCCGCTCCGCCGCGGAGATCTTCCCCGAGGCCATCTTCGCCGTCCACCTGGACCACGGCGACGAGGAGACCTGCTACGACTGCATCAAGTCCGGCTTTTACAGCTCGGTCATGATCGATGCGTCGCACGATCCTTACGAAAAGAACGTCGCCATCACCAAGCGCGTCGTCGACGCCGCCCACGCCAAAGGCATCTCCGTCGAGGCCGAGCTCGGCATGCTCGGCGGCGTCGAGGAGGACATCAAGGTCGAGGAAGGCAACGCCTGCCTCACCGACCCGGCCGAGGCCGAGGACTTCGTCAAGAAGACCGGCTGCGACTCCCTCGCCTGCGCCATCGGCACCTCGCACGGCGCCTTCAAGTTCAAGGGCAAGCAGTCCCTCCACTTCGAGGTTCTGACCAAGATCAAGGCCCGTTTGCCCAATTACCCGCTGGTCATGCACGGCTCCTCCTCGGTCCCGCAGGACGAGGTCGCCCGCATCAACGCCGCCGGCGGCCAGATCGCCGGCTCGATGGGCGTCGACGTCAACGAGTATCTCCCCGCCGCCAAGCTCGGCGTCACCAAGATCAACATCGACACCGACGGCCGCCTCGTCTGGACCCGTGTCCACCGCGAATTCTTCCGCGACAATCCCAAGGAGTTCGACTTCCGCCCGCCGGGCAAGGTGTTCATCGAGGAATACGCGAAGTTCATTGCCAGCCGCAACGTGCTGCTCGGTTCCGCCGGCCAGCTCGACGACCTCCGCAAGAGCCTCGCCAAGTAAGCCCGCGCCATTGCCCCACCCTCACGCCGCCCCACCCGGGCGGCGTTTGTTTGGGCTCGGCGCGACGGTCGCATTATTCCACGCTCACGGGAATGTCCCCGCTCATCCCCCGGCTCAGCCTCATCGTTTTCGCCTTCACCACGGTTTTGCCCGGCGCCCGCGCCGAGAACAAGCCCGACCCCGACAGCCCCCTGGTCAAGGTGGCCGAATACCACATGACCTTCGCGCGCCGGGGCGCCGCGCTCGCCGCCTCGGGCGATTACCTCTACATCTTTGGCGGCAATGGCGGCGCGCCCATCTACCAGGCCGAGCGGCTCAATGTCCGGACGGGCAAGATGGAATTGCTTCCGGCGAAATTCCGGCAGCGCGTTTTTCACAGCGCGGTCGAGCACAACGGCAAATTCCATCTTTTCGGCGGTTGGGGGCGCTCCCGGCCCAATCAACCCCAGGAGCAATCCATCGAGATTTACGACCCTGAAACCAACGAGGTCACCGTAAGTGGCGATGCGCCCAATCCCCGCGTCGCCGCCGGGGTGGTGAAAATGGGTCAGCAGGTCCTGGTGGTGGGAGGCGTGCGCCAAAACAAGGCGGGCGCCTTAACGCAGACGAATACCGCGGAGATTTACGACCTGAACACCGGAGCATGGAGCGAAGGTCCGGCCATGCCCACTATCCGCGCGGCGCCCGCAGTGGCGGTGGGACAATTCATCCTGGTGCCCGGAGGTTATGTCTCCGGCACACAATTGAAAACGGTCGAGATGTTCGTGCCCCAGGAACAGGGCTGGAAGAAACTTCCCGACCTCAGCACCTCCGTCAAATCCCACTCGGCGGCATTTCTGGGCCGCTGGCTCTTCCTTTTTGGCGACGAAAGGGAGACGGACCAGATACTCGCGTATGAACTGAAGCCGCGCAAGACCCTCCGCCTCAAGCCCGGCACCTCGCACATGCGTTACAGCGCCGCGCTCACACACGGTGACCGGATCTACGTGGTTGGCGGTGCCGCGGCGGACTCGTTTGCCAACAATGGCGCCCTCCTGTTTGACAATCGTGTAGGCGGCGAAACCGACCTCATCCAGGTCTTCGAGCTGAATCCCGATTACAAGCCGATGTGAGGCAAATACACGCGCGCCTGGAGTTCGCTGTGGCGCCTCTACGCCGTGGCCCATTCCGGCCGCCGCCCGGCAGATGGCCGCACCTCTCCAGTTCGCGCAACCGTGATTCGCCCTTCCGTGACTTCACGATTTCTGCCTCAGTTTGCGCATGCTCCCGGATTTCGAGCCCCGACTGCGCGCCTTCGCCGAAGTCATCGTGCGGGCCGGGCTCAACCTGCAGCGCGGCCAGCGCCTGCTCATCGCCGAGCCCTACGAGCTGCAGGGTGTCGCGCGCAGCGCCACGGTGATCGTCGAGGCGGTGACCAAGGCGGTCGGCGCCGACGTGGAGGTCATCTGGGGTGACGGCACGCCGCTGCGGCAATTTGCCCTGAATAAGGACTGGCGCGGATTCGTCCAACTGGTGGGCGCCCAGGCCCGCCGCATGCAGGAATTCATCACCAACCGGGACGCGCTGCTTTTTCTCCAGAGCAGCCAGCCGCACCTGCTGGACGGCGTGCCGGCGGCGGATGTGACCGAACTCCGGCGCATCGGCTGGGAACACTACGGCCCGATCGCGCAGCAGCTCGTGCAGGGTGCCACCAACTGGACGATCGCGCCGGCCCCGATCCCGGTTTGGGCCCATGCCGCCTACCCCGACCTGCCCAAGGAGCAGCGTTTGGCGGCCTTATGGCAGGAAGTCTTCACGGCCATGCGCGTCAACGAACCCGCCCCGCTGGCCGCCTGGCAGATCCACCTGGCGCTCCTCTCGCAGCGCCGCGCCGAGCTGAACTCCCGGCAGCTGCGCACGCTCCGCTACAAGGGCGAGGGGACCGACCTGACCGTCGCCTTGCCGCCGGAACACACCTGGTGCACGGCGCAACTGGCCACCCGCGCCGGTCACCCTTTTGTGGCCAACCTGCCGACCGAGGAAGTCTTTACGGTCCCGCACCGCGACTCAGCCGAGGGCACCGTGCGTGTCTCACGTCCGGTCAGCTACAGCGGGGCGGTCATCGACGGAATTGAGCTCACGTTCCAGCGCGGCCGCGTGGTGGCCGCCACGGCCCGGACGGGCGCCGAGCTGCTCCAGCGTCTGCTCGACACCGACGATGGCGCCGGGCGACTCGGCGAGGTGGCAATCGTTCCCGAGGCCACCAGCCTCGCCCGGGCCGGCCGGCTTTTCCACCACCCGCTGCTCGACGAAAATTCCCAGAGCCACGTCGCCCTCGGCGAGGCCTACGGCTTCTGCCTGCGCCGGCCCAATCCCGCGGCGCTCAACCGCAGCCTCGTGCATGTGGACCTGCCCCTCGATGCGAGCCTCATGCTGCCCGGAATGGAACCGGCCTGACCCGCGCCCTGTCTGCCCGTCACCGTGCCTGACCTGCCCCCGCCCTCCGCCGAGCCCGATCCTGATCTCCTGCGCCGGGCGCAGACGGGCGACGAGGCGGCGTTCGGCGCCCTCATGCGCGTCTATTACGAGCGAACCTTCCGGCTCGTCTACGCCATCGTCCGGCACGAGGCCGATGCCCGCGACATCTGCCAGGAGGTGTGGCTCACCGTCTGGAAGCAGCTGCCCGGCTTCCGCGGCGGCGCCAAGTTCAGCACCTGGCTGCATCCCATCGCCACGCGCCGGGCGCTGGACCACCTGCGCAAACGCCGGCGCTGGTTCGACCGCTTCCTGCCGTTTTCAACCGGGGACGACACCGTCGAGTCGGCGCCCGAGCCCGTCTCCACTGATGACGCCCGCCGGCAAACCGAGGGCAACGAACGCACCGCCCATTTGAAACAAGTCCTCGAATCCCTGCCGCCGAAGCACCGCGCCGTGCTTGCCTTGCGGGAGATTCAGGGGCTTTCTTACGAGGAAATCGCCTCGGCCGCCGGCATCCCGGCCGGCACCGTCATGTCCCGCCTTTACCATGCCCGCCGCCTGCTTGCCAAAAAATTGAAGGAGAACCCATGATATGAAGACCACCCGCCTTTTCCTGACCTTCCTCCTGCTGGCGGCCGTCGCTGGCTTCGCGACCACCGTCCGGGCTGCCGGCGGCGTGACCGTCCGGGGAATCCTCATCTCGGCCTCGAACGAAAGCGGCGAATCGGACCAGCGCCTGTCCGCCTATGTGCCGAACCTGAAGCGAATCCTGCGCTTCGAAAGCTTCCGATATCTCGGCGAGGATTCGACCTCGCTGGGCGTGCCGGCGACCGGCGCGCTTTCGCTGGGGAACGGACATCAGGTCGAACTCGCGACCGAGAGCTCGGACGGCAAGACCATCCTGATCAAAGTCCGCTGGCCCGCCGGCCACGTGCGGCATGAATACGTGTTCCAACGCGGCGGAACCACCATTCTCGCCGGTCCCTCCACCGGGAAGGGCGAGATGTATGCGGTGATTCTGATCGGCCGATAGCACTGTCCTCCATCGTTTTGCACCGGTCCATGGAAATCTCCCAGAATAGTGAATATGGCATCCGCGAGCTTCGTCCCAAGGGGTGAACCCAACCTTGGAGGACAAATGAAAACCAAAATGACCGCTCTCGCCCTCATCGCCGTCACCGCCCTCTCGCTCGCGCCGAAACCGGCTGTGGCGAGTGACAAGACCCTTGCCGTGCTCGGCGGGTTTATCGGCGGCATGATCGTCGCCTCGGAAATCAACCACAGCCACGGCTACGTCAGCGGCCCCGCGGTCGTCATCAACGACCGCTGCGACGAGGGTTACTGGCGCGAGGTCAGCGTCCGGTTCTGGGTGCCCGGCTGCTGGGTGCTGGAGCGCGGCCACCACGGCCGCACCTACCGGCGCTATTGCGAGGGTCACTATGAATTCCGGACCAACCGCGAGTGGGTGGCCCACGACAACCATGGCCGGCACGACCGTGATTCGGATCGCGGCGATGGCCATCGCCGCTGAATCCCGCCGGCAAACGGAGCCTGCCCCATGAACTGCCGCGACATCGAGCCCCTGCTCCTGGCCGAGCGTGACGGCGTGCTGACCACCGCGCAGCACGCCGCCCTCGCCGGGCATGTCGCCTCCTGCCCGGGCTGCCGGCAGCTCCGCGCCACTCTCACCGAGGCCGCGCTCTTCCTGAAGACCGACGCCGCCAACGTGGCGGTGCCCGACGCCGGCGAGCAGTGGCGCGAGCTGCGCGCACAATTGCACGGCGGCGCGGCCCGGACCACGAAGCGGCATCCGCTCGCCCCGGTCATTTGGTTCGGCACGCCGCTCGCGGCTGCCGCCGCGGCCATCGCCCTGGTGTTTTTCAACAGCAGCCCGGCCCCGGTGGCTCCCACCATCGCAGAGATCGCCACGCCCGTCACCGCCAGCATCGGGCCGGACGACTCCGACACCGCCACCTTGGTCTACGTGGACAAGGACAGCGGCTGGCTGGTGGTGTGGGCGGCCGACGTCGACACCATCTCCCAAGGCTGAGCGTCAGTCCGGGGCGTCCGTCTTCGAGTTGCGCAACACGTCGCAGGCCGCGAGATAATCCTCGTCCGCCACCGCGAGCCTGACGCCGCCGAGGGCGTTCGAATACAGCAGGTCCGCCGTGACGGTGAGATCATCGCGCACATAGGCCGCTATGCCGCTGCCCTCGAGGACGGAGCGCATCAGGTGGGCCTCCTCGGGCTTCTGGTAGCTGGAGACGACTTTCATGACTCAGGGCAGCCAGGGAAATTTCTTCGCATCGGGCTTCCGTTTTTCCTTCTGGGCGGTCATGAACTCCTTCGCCTCCTCGGTCATGTAATAAAGCATGGTGGCGTTGCCCGCGAGTTCCTGAATGCCGCTCTGGCCGTCGAGCTCGGCGTTGAAGGCGGACTTGAGGTTGCGGATGGCGAGCGGGCTGCGCTGGAGGATCTCCTGCGCCCACGCCACGCCCTCGGCCTCGAGCTGCGCCACCGGCACGACCTTGTTGACCAGGCCCATGTCGAGCGCCTCCGCCGCATTGTATTGGCGGCAGAGGAACCAGATTTCGCGGGCCTTCTTCTGGCCGACGAGGCGCGCGAGGTAGCTCGAGCCGAAGCCCCCGTCGAAGCTGCCCATCTTGGGGCCGACCTGGCCGAAGATGGCGTTGTCGGCCGCAATGGTCAGGTCGCAGATGACATGGAGCACGTGCCCGCCTCCGATGGCGTAGCCGGCGACGAGCGCGATGACGACCTTGGGCATCGAACGGATGAGCTTCTGGACGTCGAGCACGTTGAGCCGGGGCACGCCCTTGCCGTCAATGTAGCCCCCGTGGCCGCGGACCGACTGGTCGCCGCCGGCGCAAAAGGCATACTTGCCGTCCTTCGCCGGCCCGGCGCCGGTCAGGAATATCACGCCGATGGTCTGGTCCTCGCGCGCATCGAGCAGGGCGTCGTGCATCTCGGCGACGGTCTGCGGGCGGAAGGCATTGCGCTTCTCCGGCCGGTTGATGGTGATCCGGGCCATGCCGGCGGCCTTGTGGTAGAGGATGTCGTCGTATTTCAGGACAGATTTCCAGGCGATGGACATGCCGCACTGTCACCCGAAAAGACCTGAGCGGCAACCGTTTTTGCCGGGCTGGCCATTTTTACCAACCTGACGGGTCAAGCAGTTTCCGTTCCTGCTGCAAAACAGCTTGGAGTGGCCGGCCCACGTGCGATGATGTCACTTTGATGCAGCCTATCCCGTCCAAGGTCCGCACCGCCGCCAGTGCCGGTCTCACCCTCGGCGCGCTGGGCGTGGTGTTCGGCGACATCGGCACCAGCCCGCTTTATGCGCTGCGGCAGTGTCTCGCCGTGCTGCCCCCGGCCGAGCATTCGGCGGCGGTCCTCGGCGCGTTGTCGCTCATCTTCTGGGCGCTGACCTTCGAGGTGAGCTTCAAATACCTTGGCTTCGTTATGCGCGCCGACAACCGCGGTGAGGGCGGGATCTTCGCGCTCCTGGCCCTCAGCCACCAGGAAGGCGGCAAGGGAAAGCCCGGCGCGGGCACCGGGCCCTTCATGCTGGTCATCCTTTTCGGCGCCGCGCTTCTCTACGGGGACGGGGTCATCACGCCCGCGATCTCCGTGTTGAGCGCGGCGGAGGGCTTCAAGAGCTTCGACAGCCGCATCACCACCCCGCAGGTCGTGACCATCGCCTGCGTCATCCTCATCCTGCTGTTCGCCGTCCAGGCCAAGGGCACGAAGACGATCGGCCGGGTCTTCGGCCCGCTGATGTTGATCTGGTTCTTCACCATCGGCACCATCGGTCTCTGGCACATCATCGACACCCCGCAGGTGCTGGCCGCCCTGAATCCGCTGCACGGCATCCGCCTGCTCCTCACGCATCCCCTGCAGGCGGGCGCCCTGCTCGGCGCCGTCATCCTGGCCATCACCGGCGCGGAGGCGCTCTATGCGGACATGGGCCACTTCGGCCGCGGCGCCATCTCGTGGGCGTGGTATCTCATCGCGCTGCCCGGGCTCGTGGCGAACTACTTCGGCCAGGGCGCCTGGGCGCTCACCCATCCGGACTCCGCGGCGCATCCGTTCTTCGCCCTCGTGCCGGAAGGCGCGCCCCAACTGGCGCTGATCGGCCTGTCCATCACCGCAGCGAGTGTCGCGAGCCAGGCGCTCATCTCCGGCGTCTTCTCGCTGACGCGCCAAGCCATCCAGCTGGGCTATTTCCCGCGCCTGAAGATCACCTACACCAACTTCGACCAGTCTGGACAGATCTACCTCCCGCTCGTCAACCTGGTGCTGGCGCTCACCACCATCGCCGTCGTCCTGCTTTTCCGCTCCAGCGACAACCTCGGCGTCGCCTACGGCGTGGCGGTCACCGGGACGATGGTCGTGACGACCTTCGCCTTCTTCCGGGTCATCCGGCAGCGCTGGCGCTGGTCGCTCTGGCTCGCGGTGCCGCTTTGTGGCGCTTTCCTCCTCTTCGACACGACGTTTTTTGTCGCCAACCTGCACAAGTTCTTCAACGGCGGCTGGCTGCCCATCGCCATCGGGCTGGTCGTGCTGGCCATCATGCACACCTGGCGGCGCGGCAAGGACGAGATCTTCCGGCGCATCTACGCCAACGAGATCACCGAGGATGAGCTCTGCAACGTCGCCGACTCCGACCGGGTCTTCCGGGTGCGCGGCACAGCGGTGTTCATGGCCGGCAATCCCACCGGCACGCCGCTCGTGCTGCTCCATCACGTCAAGGCCAACAAGGTGCTGCACGAGACGGTCGTCCTGCTCAGCGTCATCACGGAGGAGGTGCCGGTCGTGCCGGAGGCCGAGCGGCTGGAGGTGCGCGAGATCGGCCGGGGCCACGGGGTCTGGCGCGCCATCGCCCGCTGCGGCTACATGGAATCGCCGGACGTGACCGCCCTCATGGAACGGATCCGCCAGGCCGGAGTGCCGGTGAAGCTCAACGAGGCCACCTACTACTTCAACCGCGAGATGATCATCACCGGCGGCGACACCAAGATGTGGGAGTGGCAGAAGCGCCTCTACGCCCTGCTCAGCCGCAACGCCCGGCCGGTGCGCGATTATTACCGCCTGCCGCCGATGCAGATCATCGAGGTCGGCCTGCCGATCCAGCTCTAGAGCATATTAAATATGAGTGTAGCCGTTTTTGCCCAGGTGGGCGCCGGTTTCCATACCGGCGCCTGATTGGCAATACATGTCGCCGATGTGGAAATCGGCGACCACCGACGGACACAGTATTATTTAAACTGCTCTAGCGCTGAACCGCGCGCTCGGCTTGCGTCGTCGCCGCGCCGAACAGCTTGCCGCGGAACGCCGCGTCGCGCTTCCGGTCCGTCCGCAGCTCCAGCACGCGCACGCCGCGCGCCGGCAATCTCCCCACCACCTGCGCGAAGTGCCGCCAGTCTTTCACCGCCACGTGGGCGACGCCGTAGGCCGTGCAGAGGCGCTGGAAATCCGCCGCCTGCGGGGTGGCGAAGAACTCCTCGAACGGCGGGTTGAAATGCGCGACCGGCAGGTGCTCGAAGATGCCGCCGCCCTGGTTGTTGATCAGCACGATGGTCAGGCTGCCGCGGAGTTTCCGCGCGGTGAGGAAACCGTTGGTGTCGTGCAGCAGCGCGAGATCGCCGGTCAGCAGCACCGCGGGCGCCGCGCCGTGCGCCACGCCGAGCGCGGTGGACAGCGTGCCGTCGATACCGTTGGCGCCGCGGTTGCAATGCACGTCGTGTCCGCGGTCGTTGGCCGGCCAGAAGAAGTCCAGGTCGCGCACCGGCATGCTGTTCGCGACGAACACCGGCGTGCCCCTCGGCAGCAGCCCAGGCAGCAACGCGGCGGCCTTGCCCTCAAACAGCCAGTCGAGTGCGCCCAGCTGGCGGGTGATGCTCGCGGCGGCCCGGGCGCCGGCGCGGCGCCACGCCGCCAGCCAGCCGCGCGGCTTGGGACCGGCCTGGAGCTGCCGGGCCAGTTCCCCGACCTCGCAGCGCAGCAGCCGCGTGCGCCCGTGCAGGGCGTCCGGATTTTGCACTTGCAGCCGCACCATGGTCACCTCGGCGTCGGCAACGTGAATCCACTGCCGCAGCGCCTTGCTGCCGGGCCAGTCGTGCAGGCAGAGCACCTGATCGGGCCGGAGTTCCATCATGAGTAGCGGGGAACGCGCCAGAGTGTCGTAGGCCGTGATCAGGTTGGGCACGAAGCGCGCAAAATTCCGCAGGGGGGAAAGCGTGTCGGCCAGCACGGGCCAGCCGAGTTGACGGGAGATCCGGCCCACGGCCCTCGCATAGGCGGCCGGGTCGGACGTGCGGAACTGTCCGGCAACGATCACGCCGCGTCCCCCGAGTCGCACCTTTGGGCGCAACGTTGCCCCAACTTGTGGCGCCGGGGCCAGGGCCTGGGCCGAGAAAAAGCTCCGCTCCTTCAGCTCGCCGCGCAGCTTGGCGGCCTTCCCGTCCTCGATCGGCGGCAGCGGATCGCGGAACGGCGCATTGAGATGGACCGGCCCGGCGAACGGCCATTGGGTCCGCTCCCACGCGTGGGCCACGGTCTGCCGCAGGTAGCGCAGCAGAAAAAGGCTGGCGGCCGGCACGGCCAGCTCGTGATAGTAATTCACGTGCGTGCCGAATAGTTTCTGCTGGTCGATGGTCTGGCCGGAGCGGCACTCGCGCATTTCCGGCGGCCGGTCGGCCGTGAGGATCAGCAGCGGCACGCCGCTCTCCTGCGCCTCGATGACCGCGGGAAAATAATTCGCTCCCGCCGTGCCGCTGGTGCACAGCAGCGCGACCGGCCGGTGCGTGCGCCGGGCCAGGCCGAGCGCGAAGAACGCCGCCGAGCGCTCGTCGAGCACCGGGATTGACTCGATCCCCGGGTGCCGGGCGAACTGGAAAGTCAGCGGCGTCGAGCGCGAGCCGGGCGAGATGACCGCGTGCCGCAGGCCGAGGCGATGGAGCGTCTCCACCATCACGCCGGCCCAGAGGCTGTTCGTGTTGCGGAAATCAAGCGGCGGTGCGGGCGGGCGGGTCATCGGTTGGTCAGGGCTTCAATGAGAGCTTTGAACTTCAATTCCGTTTCGGCAAATTCGTTCTCCGGCTCGGAACCGGCCACGATGCCCGCCCCGGCGTAGGCCGTGGCCGTGTGGCCGTCGATGAGCGCCGACCGCAGGCCGACGAAGAATTCCCCGCCGCCCCGGTGGTCCACCCAGCCGATCGGCCCGGCGTAAAGTCCGCGCGCGAAGCCCTCGAGCCGGGCAATGGCCGCCACCGCCGGCTTGCGCGGGGTGCCGCCGACCGCCGGTGTCGGGTGCAGGCGCTCGACCAGGTCGAGGATGTGCACCCCGTCCGGCAACGTGGCACTGATGGGCGTGTGCAGGTGCTGGACGTTGGCCAGCCCCAGCACGCGCGGCTGGTCGGCATGCTCGAGCCTGAGGCCGAGGTCGGCGAGGCGCCGGGTGATCGAGCCGAGGACGATGCGATGTTCGCGCTGGTCCTTGTCGCTGTGCTGCATGGCGCGGGCAAACGCCGCGTCCTCGCTGGCGGAAGCGCCGCGCGGCGCGGAGCCGGCGAGCGCCTCCGTGTGCATCCGGCCGCCCGCGACGCGGACGAGCCGCTCGGGCGAGGCGCCGATGAAGCTCTGGCCGGATCCGTTGGCCACCGAGAAGGCGTAGCAGGCCGGATAGTGCTGGCGCAGGTGGTTGAGCACGCCAAGCGGATGAAACTCCTCGGCCGTGGTCAGTCGCTGCGCGCGGGCGAGCACGATCTTCTCGTAGTCCCCGCGCGCAATCTCGGCGAGGGCCTGGGCGACTGCCCGCTGGTAGCCGCCGGCGCGGCCGACCTCCTCGATCCGCTTCGGGGCGGACGGGCGGTCGCGGTTCGCCGCCGCGCGGTAGTCAAACGCGCGGAACTTGGCGTGCGCCTTCCAGAGTTTCTGCACGATGGCGTCGAGCGGCAGGTCGGGCGCGACCAGGACATTGGCCACGGCCACCGAGCCGTCGCCCATGCGCGACACCTGCCAGCGCGGCACAAAGACGCGCAAAGCCGGAAACGGCGCGGCCGTCGGCGCCTCGTGGGCGAAGCCGCCGAGGACAAAGAAGTGCGGGCCGGCGAAATTCTCCTCGAGCGGCCCGACGGCAATCGAGTGCTGCAGGGTCCGGGTGATGAAAGCCTTGGCCTGGGCAAAGCGGGCTGCGCCGCTGAATGTCTCCGTCACCATCGCCTCGGCGCCGGCGACGCCGAAGCCCTGGGCCGGGCGCTCGGCGTAGAAATGCAGCTCCGCCGGCTCGAAGATCGACTCCAACACGGCCAGCGGGTCGAGGCTGTCGACCGCCATGCTGATGCTGACCAGCTGGGGCGAGCGTGCCGCCGCGGCCAGCTCCGCGCACTGCCCGAGGAACGCCCGCAGCGCTTCGGGCGTGGCGTTGTCGGTCGGATTGACGGGGAGAACTTTCATGTCAACGGCTGCGAGTATGTTCCTCTGGATTCTTCGCTACGCTCAGAATGACAGGTTACTGATATCATTCCGGAAGCGAGTCATCCTGAGCGTAGCGAAGGATCCCGTCAGGACTTGGTCGCAGCCGGTGGCGGTGGACGGGGGAACAGCACGAGGGCGGGCGCGACCTTGCCGCCCGTCAGCCTGGCGCCCCAGTTCAATTCCTCGCGCCAGACCGCGCCCGGGGCGTAGCCGAGCACGCCGTTGATCTTTTCCGTCGTGGCCGGCGTGACGTGCTGGATGAGCGCGACCGCCAGCCGCAGCGCCTCGGCCATCGTGGCCAGCGCGGTGCGGAGGAGGGCCTGGTCCGGCGGGTCCTCGGACTTGCCGAGCTTCCAGGGCGCGCGCTTCTCGATGTAGGCGTTGGTCTCGGTGAGAAAAAACATCGCGCGCTCGAGGGCGGTGTGGAACTGGTAGCCTGCGCAGAGCGGGAGGAATTCGTCGCGCGTCTTCGTCCACAGGTCGTGGAGATTCTTCTCCAGGTCGCCGGCCGCTTCCGCCGCGGGCAGGACGCCGCCGGCGAAGCGGGTCGTCATGTTGAGCGTGCGGTTGACGAGGTTGCCGAGATTGTTCGCGAGCTCGCTGTTGTAGCGGACCATGAACTGCTCAAGGGTGAAGTCGCTGTCCTGGCCGACGTTCATCTCGCGGATGAGGAAGTAGCGGAAGGCGTCGACCCCGAACTCGGTGACGAGGTCCAGCGGATTGAGTGCGTTGCCCGTGCTCTTGGACATCTTGGCGCCGCGTTGCAGCCACCAGCCGTGGACGACGATGCCCTTCGGCAGTGGGATGCCCGCCGCATGCAGCATGATCGGCCAGTAGACGGCGTGGGGCGGGACGAGGATGTCCTTGCCGATGACGTGGTGCGCTTCGCGCCAGATCTCGGGGCGGTCCACGACGGCCGAGTAATAGTTGAGCAGCGCGTCGAACCACACGTAGGTGACGTAGCCCTCGTCGAACGGCAGCGGGATGCCCCACTCCAGCCGCTCGCGCGGACGGGAGATGCAGAGGTCGTTGAGCGGGTCCTTCAGGAACTCGACCACCTGCTTCTGGCGGAACGCCGGGAAGATGAAATCCGGGTTCTTCGTCAGGAAATCCACCAGCCAGTCCTGATACTGCTTCAGCTTGAAGAAGTAGTTCTTCTCGGTGATCTCGGTGACCTCGCCAAAGAGCTCGGGCCAGGTGCCGTCGGGGTTGCGGTCCTTCTCCTGCAGGAACTGCTCCTGGCGCGTCGAGTAGAAGCCGCGGTATTCGGCCTGGTAGATCTCGCCCTGGTCGAAGAGCTGCTGCAGCACGGCGCGCACGACCTTCTTGTGGCGCGGCTCGGTGGTGCGGATGAAGTCGTCGTTGGCGATGTTCAGCTTCGGCAGCAGGGCGCGGAATTCCGCGCTGGTGCGGTCGACGTAGGCCTGCGGCTCGATGCCGAGCTGCTTGGCGCTGGCCTGCACCTTCTGGCCGTGCTCGTCCGCGCCCGTGAGGAAATACACGCGGTCGCCCAACTGCCGCCGGAAACGCGCGATAACGTCCGTCAGCACCTTCTCGTAGGCGTGCCCGAGGTGCGGCGATCCGTTCACATAATCGATGGCGGTCGTGATATAGAAAGACTCCATAAAAGGGTCAAAAACCTACCCCTCGCGGGGCGTTTGTCGAAGGTTTTGACGCGCCGCCGCCGAACTGTATAGGGTGGGAGCTTGATCGCCCTGCCATGAACCTCACCTCGCGCTCGCTCGGGCTGGCCCTGTTGCTCCTGCTGCTCTTCCTCGGCACGACCGTGGCGCTGCAATGGTGGCTGCGCCGGGAGACCCGGCAATTGCAGGGCATTGCGGTCGCGGACCTGCGCGAACGCCTCGGCCGGACGGTGGCCGTCAGCGGCCGCACGCCGGACCAGTGGGATGCGACCTTTCTCCGCGAGCTGGGGGCCATGCTCGGCGGCACGGTGGAGCTCTACCGGACGAACCAGCCGCCTGCCGCCCCCGCCGCCCCCGGCTCGGCCCTGCGGTTCACGCAGGACATCGCCGGCGCCCCGGACTGGCAGGTGCGCGTGACTTTCGCCACGCCCGCCCTGATCCGCGTGCAGATCCTGCACCAGCGCATCCTGGCGGCCATCGTGCTGCTCGCCCTGCTGCTGGCGATCGTGCCGCTGTTGCTCGTGCTGCTCGATTCGCGGCGCACCCTCCCGGCCGAGGGAGGCACGCGTTCGCCGTGGGCCGCGACCAAGGCGCAGGCGGTGGGCATGGAGCATTTCGCCAAGATTTCCAACGAGCGGACCGTCGCGCTCGCCCGGGAGCATGACGCCCGCCTGCGCGCCGAGGAGGACCTGCAGGTGAACCGCTCCCTGCTCGACCGTTCCGTCGACGAGCGCATCCGGCTGGGCCGCGAGTTGCACGACAACATCTGCCAGACCCTCTATGCGGTCTGCCTGACCCTGGAGAGCGTCCAGAAGAAAAACACCCTGGCGCCGGAGTTGGCCCAGCGGGTCGACCAGTGCATGCGCGAACTGCGCCGCCTGAACTCGGAAGTGCGCGCCTACCTGCAGGACCTGGAGCCGGCCAGTGTGCACAGCCAGTCGTTCGCCGGGGCGGTGGCGGGCATGATCCAGTCGTTCACCACCGACGGGGACGTCTCAATCGAGCAGCGGCTCGACGCCGAGGCCGTGGCGCTCATCTCCCCGCTGCACATCGCGGAAATCATGAACATCCTCCGCGAGGCCGTGAGCAACAGCCTGCGGCACGGCCGGGCGCGCCACATCACCCTGCTCGCCGGCCGCAACGACCAGCAGATCGCCCTGGCGGTGCAGGACGACGGGGCAGGGTTTGTGCCGGCGGTCCCGCGCCCGAATCCGGGCCACGGGCTGGGCAACATGCAGGCCCGCGCCGCGTCGCTGGGCGGCAGCCTGCGGGTCGAATCCTCCCCGGGAAAAGGGACTCGCGTTTTGCTGACCCTGCCCGTTGCTTCGCCCGCATGAGCGCCCCGCCCCCTACCCGCATCATCCGCGTGCTGCTGGTGGACGACAGCCCGCTCATCCGGCTCGGCCTGCGCAGCGCCCTGGAGGATTATACCGACATCGCGATCATCGGCGAGGCCGGCACAGCGACCGACGGCGTGGCCGCGGTCCTGAAACTCAAGCCGGATATCGTGCTGCTCGACGTGAACCTGCCGGACAAGTCCGGGCTGCAGGCGTGCCGCGAATTGCTGAAGGCCCGCCCGCAAATCCAGGTGTTGATCCTCAGTTCCAGCGAAAGTGAGCGGAATGTGTCGGAGGCGCTGAGCGCGGGCGCGCGCGGATACCTGCTGAAGGACAACGACGGGGCTACCCTGGCCGCGGCGCTCCGGAACGTGGCCGGGGGACACTCCGTGCTCGATCCCGCGCTGGCCGGCCAGGTCATGAATCTCGTCCGGAACCGCGGCACGCCCAGCGCCGCGGAAAGGCTCGGCCAGCTCTCACCCCAGGAGCGCCGGGTCGTGGCCCTGCTGGCCGGGGGACTGACCAACAAGGCGATCGGGGAGCAGCTCGGACTGACAGAAAAGACGGTCAAGAACTACCTCGCAACCATCTTCACCAAGCTGAACATCGCGCGGCGGACCCAGGCGGCCACCTTGTATACCGAGGCGGGCAGGGCGGCCCCGAACTGAAGCGGCGCGCCGACCAGAGGCTTAAGTCTCTGATCGGAACAGAGGCCAATGACAGGGTCTTAGGGCTGTTCATATCCGGCTACAAATGAGGTATCTTGGCACCGCCATGCTGCCATACTGTATGTCCAAACTGCCCCTTGATACCGGCGCGCCGCACCGCCCGGCGGACCGGCCGAGTGCCGCCGCCGCAAATTCCAATCCCGCCTCCACCCGCCGGCACACGAATGCGCTGACCCTCGTTGAGGTCATGGTTTCGCTGACGTTGCTCGCCACCGTCATGTGCGGGTTCATCAGCACCTTTCTCCAATCCCGTCGCATGACGGAAGGCAGCGTCCTGCAATCGGCCAGCACCAGCATGGTCTGGGGGTTGATCGAGCAATTGAAGGGGCTCGATTACACCACCCTCGTGCCGAGCTATGCCGTCGACCCTTATGCGCCGACCACGCCGGCCTCCGCGGCGAAGACCCCGCCCTACATCCGCCTGCGCATCAACCAGGACCTCACAACCTGGATCATGGTGCGGCATACCCAGGTTTCGGACGCCGATCCCACACCGAAGGCGCCGCTCACCTGCCCTGCGCCCGACGCCGCGGCCTCGTCAGTCGGCACAGGCGGGGCCATCGACAATTTCCTCGGCAGCATTCCGCTTTCCACCGTCACCGGCACCCGCTCCCAGCAATTGGCCCTGAACATCTGGATGTGGATCGACGAAATCCCCGACACCACCAAGGACGTCAGCGACATCAAGCGCATCACCGTCGTCTACACTTACAGCTACCTCGATGGCAGCGTCACCCGCACCATCCGCGACATGGAAGTCTTCCTCCGCTCCCGCTACGACCAATGAAAACCACGACCGCACAGCCTCCCCGCCCCGCCGGCGGTTTCACCATCGTCGAGGTGATGATCAGCATGACGATCTGCTCGCTCGTCATGGGCCTGGCCCTCAGCAATTTCCTCGTCGGGGCGCGCGCCATGTATCGCGACACCATCCGGCTCCAGACCAACGCCTCGCTGCGCTACTTCACCGAGCAGATGTCCAAGGAGACCGTCGACGCCTCCGAATTCTACCTGTTCACGGACTACAAGAAGCTCGACGGCACCGTGGACATCGACGATACCGACGGGTCCTCGGACATGGCGGTGCCGGCGGATGATGGCAACGGCACCAACATCGCCCTCGGCGACTGCATCCTGCTGGTCACCCGCACCTCCCTCGACACCGGCTCATTGGTGCGCTCCTTCCGTCTCTATTTTCGGGCCATCGCCGCGGCCAACGTCAGCAACGCCGCCCCCATCCGGTATTACGAAAGCCAGGACTACGGCACCTCCGGCACGGCGACCACCCTGGCCGCCCTGCTCAACCAGGTGGCCATCGCCAACAACGCCAGCTACGCCCGCAGCGGCGACACCAACCGCCAGATCACCGCCACCGCCAAGGGCAAGCGGCTCGGCAGCACCAGCACCTATTACCCGATATTCTGCAGCGAGGCCCCCACCGTCTCCGCCACCAACGAGAGTTTCTCGATCAACGTCGAATTCATCAACGGCAACTCGACCATCAACATGCTCTCGACCAGCAGCTTCAACTACACCGTTTCCCCCCGGAGGTAACACATGAAATCCCAACGCTCCAAGCGCGGCTCCGCGCTCCTCACTGTCGTCATGCTCACGGCCATGATGGCCATCCTCACGGCCAGCATGCTCCGCTACACCGGCGCGGAGAAGCGGTTCAACGAGCGCAACCGCCTCATCCTCCGGGCGCGCAACATGGCGGAGAACATCTCCATCTACGCCGCCGAGCAGCTCACGACCAAGCTTTACCGCACGCGCGCGACGACCGCCATGGCCTTCATGACCGGCTCGAACAACATCAGCCTGCCCGACAGCACCGGCAACAAGAACGTGCTCAACACGGTGAAATACTCCAATGTCAGCGGCATGGAGGTCCGGGCCGGCATGCTGGCGCCCACCAACTACACCCTCGTCACCGACACCTCCAGCAACAACTACGGCCTGCAGGTCAGCACGGCCACGGTGCCCATCATCGCCAAGGCCAGCACCACCCACCCGGTGCTCGGCACGCAGACCTCCCACGTGCTGCAGGAAATGGAAATCGCCATGACCCCGCTTTTCCAGTTCGGCATTTTCTACAACATGGACCTGGAGCTTTTTCCCGGCCAGACCATGACCATCATGGGGCCGGTCCACACCAACGGGCGCCTCATCGCCCGCGGCGAGGTCGGCGGCACCGCCGTCATCACCTTCACCGACCGGGTTTCCGCCGCCAAGGGCCTGTATGCCGACGGCCAGCTCAAGGTCGGCTACCGCAACCGCGCCGGGTCGGTGACCGCGGGCGCGGGCGGCACGGGCGCGGTCAATTACACCGCCACCTCGGGCTCACAGTTCAACCTGAACAACGGCACCATCTGGCGCGACCACAAATGGGGCCTGGCCAGCGAGAGCGCCACCACCCTGCTCAATTTCAAGAACTTCGCCACCACCACCTACGGCAGCAATGTCCGCACCAACGTCCACGGCGTGACCCCCCTGAATCTGCCTAGTGTCGGCGACTACAATGAGGTCAACCTGACCACCACCCCCGAGGATGACCGCAACAACGGCCGGCAGCTCATCGAGCCGCCGAATCCCAATAAATACAACGGCACGTCCTGGGTCGCCACCACCGACGATGCGGACGCCAAAGAGACCAAGATCTCCTGGAAGGCCGGCCTCTACATCGCGGTCAACCCCGACAAGACCGTCCGCAGCTGCACCCTCCCCGACGGGACCACCGCCTATGTGACGCCGTGGTCCTATCGCTGCTGGCTGAACAGCATCGACAGCAGCAACGTCCACACCTGCACCGAGGTCGTGCTGCCGGGCCAGCCTTCCTACGGCTACAACCGCGGCGCGGATGCCACCCTCGGCACGGCCGATGACTACATGTATCGCAACAACCTGCCCAATTTCTACACGACCGACACCACCGTGGGCAGCAACCAGGTCCTGCGCATCCCCATGCAGGACTACGGGACCGGTTCCGGCTATCTGGTCAACAATGGCGCCGGCTGCGCCGCCGGTGACACCGTCATCGCGCTCGACACCGGCACCGGCTCCATCGTCGCCGGCGATACCGTCACCATCAACGGCCTGAAATACACCGTCAACACCGCCTATAACGGCACCTCCATCACCTTGGCCTCCGGGCTGCGCGGCGCGGTCGCCGATAACACCCCCGTCTATGTCGATGCCCCCTCGGGCTTCGTCGGCACCGGCACCGGTTATCTGATCAACAACGGTGCCGGTTATGCCATCGGTGCCACCACCCTCGCACTCGACACCGGCACCGGCTCCATTCTCGCGGGCAATACCATCACGATCGGTTCCTTCAAATACCTTGTCGTGGGGGCGCTGGCCAATGGCTCCGTCAACATCGCCCCACCGGGCCTGCGCGCGGCGGTCATCGACAACACGCCCGTCACGCTCGACCCGCTTTCCGGCACACGCGGCACCGGCAATGGATATCTGATCAATGGCGCCCTGACGTCGGTGGGTTGGGGTGACAATGCCCACCCGGTCAATGTGAACACCGGGACCGGCACCATCATGCCCGGCAACACCATTACCATCCCGGGAACGGGCGGCTACACCTACACGGTCGCTTCGGTCAACACGGGCGCCAATGCCACCGTCCTTACAATAACGCCCCTCCTCTATGCCACCGTCGCCAACAGCACCAAGATCGCCCTCAACCAGCTGGTCGGCCCCGGTTACATCCACACCACGGGCCGGGGCTCCGGTTACCTTGTCAACAACGTCGGCGGCTACGCCATCGGCGCCACATCCCTCAATGTCGACACCGGCACCGGGATCATGAACCCCGGTGATCTCATCACGATTGGATCCTACCAATACCTCATCCACAAGTATTACGCCGGGGGCGCCGGAACCATCGAAATCCCCACCCCCGGCCTGCTCGCCGCCGCCACCAACGATTCCCTCGTCACCCTCGAGTCCCGCTCCGGCTGCTCCTTCCCGGCGGAGGCCGATTTCTCGCCCTTCCCGTCTGAGTCGTATTTCTATGACCTGCGCCGGGCCAACGGTAACAATGGCTACACCTGCCAGGTGGCGGGCGGCACCGGCCGCGGCACGACCAACTACATCCCCCGCGCCATTGCCAAGATCGATCTCGACATGGCCCGGTTCAAGATGATGGTCGCCCGCTCCGCCTCTGTCGGAACCACCTCCACCGGCTTCAAGGTCCAGGCTCCGGATGCGGGCAACTGGACGAACAGCATCTTCAATTCCGCGGGCGTCACCACCACCCTCGACCTCGGCCTGGATGATCCCTCCACCGGCACCGTCACGACCCCGGCCTATAGCCTGCTGCCCCCCGCAGCCGGCGGCACGCTCGAGCAGCGCACCCGGCAGGACCCCTTCCGGATGTATTATGCGCCGGCCACTCCGGTCGCGGCCGCCACCATCACCGCGATCTACGATGACCCCCGCGTCTACGCCGTTCCGACGGCTGATATCTACGACGGCACCATCCCTGATGCCTGGTTTGACGGCCTCGCCGTCTACGTTTGCTCCATGGATGCCGAGAGGCGGGCCCAGACCGCGGGCGTGCCGGATCGCGTCGATTCAGGTGTCCGCCTGCTGAACGGCCGCGGCCCCGTGGCCTCGCTCACCGCCACCGGCAAGACCGGTTTCACGTTCGCCACCAACGACGCCGCCTACCTCATCGGCCACTTCAATGCGGACGGCACCGTCAACACCACCACCTCGAGCACCTCCGGCGCCAATCCTTACAGCGCGCGCTGGCCCGACAGCACCAACGAGTATCTGACGGCCGTGATGTCCGATGCCATCACTCTGCTCTCCCAGCCCGTGTATTCCAACGCCAGCTCGCCCTATCCCCAAACCAACGGCTGGAACGACGCCCTGAGCGCCTTCCGGGTGACCAATGCAACCTGGCTCAATACGTGGCGCTCCACCAATCCCAGCAGCACCAACAATTACGAGGGCATCGGCGCCAGCGCCACGGCAATCAAACCCGGTGCGCTGCCGAACAACAGCACCCCGGGGGGCGGCGGGACGACCTGGCAGACCAAGCTGCCACCCGTCAGCACCGAGTTCTCCGTCTGCATGCTCATGGGCATGGTGCCGAGCAACCACAACGCCACCGGGCTGACCGACCTAGCGCCGGTCAACGCGGCCAACGCCCATTACAGCGGTGGCGCCCACAACTTCCCGCGCCTGCTGGATGACTGGCACTGCGACATGGGCAGCACCGTCACCGCCGGCCTCTTCATCCGCGGTTCGATGGTCGCGCTCTTTGAGAGCCGGGTGGCGATGGAGCCCTACAACATCCGCACCTATCAGGCCCCTGCCCGCTACTGGGGCCTCCACGAAAGCCTGCGCACCGCCGGCCACGACGTCCCGCTCGAGCCCATCGTCCTCGCCTGCACCCGCCGGCGCTACATGGAGATGACCGCCGGGGCCTACGCCACGATGAAGGCCACCATCGAGGCCCTGCCGCACTAAGCTTGGCCAACGGTGGCTGCCCGCAGCCACTCTGCCAGAATCAGCCAGGCGCGTCCGCGGTGGCTGTTTTTGTTTTTCTCGGACTCCGAGAGCTCGGCGTAGGTCCGCGTGTGCCCGTGAGGGACGAACAGCGGGTCGTAGCCAAAGCCGCCGCCGCCCCGCGGTTCGCGCCGGAGGACGCCTTCGCAGCGGCCCTCGCCCACCCGCTCCACTCCGCCCGGCCCGCGCAGCACCAGACAACAGACAAACGCGGCCCCGCGCTTCCCGTCCGGCACATCGCGCATCACCTCCACCAGCTTCCGCAGGTTGGCGGCGGCCTCATGCTGCGGCCCGGCAAAGTAGGCCGACTCCACCCCCGGCGCCCCATCGAGCGCGTCGACGCACACGCCGCTGTCGTCCGCCAGCACCCACGCGGCGGGCGGCAGCAGCGCCTGCAGGGCCTGCGCCTTCTTCCGGGCGTTGCCGGCGAACGTGCCCGCGTCCTCCACCACGGCGGGCATCGGCGCCGCCGCGATCATCCTGACCGGCAGGCCCGACTCGTCCGCCAGCCGCTGGAACTCGGCCACCTTGTGCGCGTTGCCCGTGGCTAGGTGGATTTCATGTAGGCGGGGTGCCCTCACCCCGCGAGCTGCCGGCTCATTCCCCATAAAGCTTCCGGTTGAACGTCGCCTCGTCCACGGTGATTTTCGCCGGATACTTCACGAACCCGCGCATCAGCGAGTCGTCCCCGTGGATCTCGTGCCGCACCCGCTCCAACCGGATGGCCTCGGCCAGCGTCTCCGTGCGCAGGCCACGCAGGATGCTCTTCCCCTTGTCGTCGGCGAACAGCACCGGCGCGTGGTAGGTGAAGAGGTAGTCGAGCTCGCGCGCCGCCAGCAGCTCGCTGAGCAGCTGCGCCCCGCCCTCGAAGAACACGCCCGTGATGCCCTCCGCCGCGCAGCGCCTGCGGAAATCCTGGAAGTTCACCTTCGGCGACTGCGCCGGCAGCACCCACGTCTTCACGCCCAGCGCGTTGAGCTTGCGCACGTAGCCGAGCCCGCCGTGCGGCGTCGTCACGACGATCGTGCGCTCATGAAACTCGTCCGTATAGACCCCGGGCATCGCCTTGTCGGTCACCGTCCGGAGCAGGCCGTCGAACACGAACCGCCACGGGCACCATTCCCCGTCGGCATCGCGGGCGGTGAGGCGCGGGTTGTCGGCCCGGATGGTGCCGGCGCCGACCGCGATGGCCGGGAACAGCCGCCGCCAGCGGTGTGCGTCGACCCGTGCGGGCTCGCCGGTGATCCACTTCGAGTCGCCCGTCCGCGTCGCGACCTTGCCGTCCAGCGTCACGCCGGACTTGGCGGCGAACAGCGGCCCGCCCGTCAGCATCCAGTGGTTGAAGATCAGGTTCAGGTCGGTGCAGTCGTCCGCCAGCACGCCGGTCTCCACCTCGACCCCGCCCGCGCGCAGCACGTCGAAGCCCTTGCCCGCATGCGCCGGGTTCGGGTCGGTCGCCCCGGCCACGACACGCATGATCCCGGCATCGACGATCGCGTCCGTGCAGGGCGGCGTGCGGCCGTGAGTGCAGCAGGGCTCGAGCGTCACGTAGAGCACGGCCCCGGGCTGCGGCTTCCGGCCGAGCGCCTTGAGGGCGTTGACCTCCGCGTGCGCCTCGCCGGCTTGGGCGTGAAATCCCTCCGCGACCACCTCGCCGTCCTCGACGATGAGCGCGCCCACCAGCGGGTTCGGGTGCGTCTTGCCCCAGCCGCGCCGCGCGGCCTCGAGAGCCCGCCGCATGAATGGCTCGTGCGGGTTCATGTGGTGACGGCTGACACGTGGGGATTGCCGGACTTTTCCGCGCCGACCGTCGTGCGCGGCCCGTGGCCGGGAAAAACCACCGTGGCATCGGGCAGCGTGTAGATCTGCGCGCGGATGGATCGCGCCAGAGTCTCGAAATCGCCGCCGGGAAAATCCCACCGGCCCACGCCGGCCTTGAAGAGCGCGTCGCCGACAAAAGCCGCGCTGGTGTCCGCCTGATAGAACAAAACGTTGCCCGGGCAGTGTCCTGGCACATGCCGGACCTCGACGGTGCGACCCAGTGCCGTGAAGCGGTCGCCCTGCGCCACCCAGGTGTCTACCTTGACCGGTTGGAGGCCCAGTTCTCGCCCCATCCGTTCCTCCATGATCTCCGGCGTCTCGAACAGGACGCGGTCGGCCTCGTGCCCCCGCACCCGGGCCGAGGTCTCGCACACGACCCGGGCCGCATGTTGCGTGTGGTCCCAATGCCCGTGCGTCAGCCAGAGTTCCTTCAGCGTGCAGCCTTCCTTCGCCAGCAGCGGCGCCACCTTGTCCATGATGCCGCCGGGGGCATCCACCAGCACGGCCTCGCCCAAGGCCGACTCGGTCAGCAGGTAGCCGATGGTCTGGATCGGGCCGGAGGGCAGGACATGGATTTTCACGCAGCCAGAATTGCCACGGAGTCCACTCGCGCAAACGCAAAGATACCCTCAGCCGGCAAAAATTTGTCCTTCCCCAGGCTTGAGCAGCGTATTTAGCTGACCATTCTGAATTCTGGCTCCTGACTCCTGAATTCCTTTTCAATGACTTCCGCCCAGATCCGCTCGTCGTTCCTCGATTTCTTCCAATCGAAGCAGCACACCATCGTGCCGTCGTCCTCGCTCATGCCGACGGCCCCCAACCTGCTGTTCACGAACGCCGGCATGAACCAGTTTGTGCCCTACTTCCTCGGCGACCAGGCCGCCCCGTGGAAGCGCGTGGCCGACACCCAGAAATGCATCCGCGCCGGCGGCAAGCACAACGACCTCGAGGATGTCGGCTTCGACACTTACCACCACACGATGTTCGAGATGCTGGGCAACTGGTCCTTCGGTGACTACTTCAAGCAGGACTCTCTCACCTGGGGCTGGGAACTGCTCACGAAGGTCTGGGGCATCCCGCCGCAACGCCTTTTCGCCACGGTCTATTCGCCCGACAAGCAGAAGGGCGACCCGTCCGACTTCGACCGGGAGGCTTACGACATCTGGGCAAAGATTTTTACCGCCGCCGGCCTCGACCCCAAGGTCCACATCGTCAACGGCGGCAGGAAGGACAATTTCTGGCAGATGGGCGACACCGGCCCCTGCGGCCCGTGCTCGGAGATCCATTTCAACCTGCTCCCCTCCGACGACGAGAAGGCCGGCCGCAAGCTCGTGAACTCCTTGAGCCCGCGCTGTATCGAGATATGGAACCACGTCTTCATCCAGTTCAACGCGAACGCCGACGGCACCTTCGCGCCGCTCGCCGCCAAGCACGTCGACACCGGCATGGGTTTCGAACGCGTCGCCGGCATCCATGCCACGACCAAGGGCTTCAAGGATTTCTCCGCCGAGCCGTCGAATTACAACGCCGACGTCTTCAAGCCGACGTTCGACAAGCTCACCGAGCTCTCCGGCAAGACCTACACGGGCACGGTCCCTACCGAGCGCACCGGCCTGAGCGAGCAGCAGCAGGTGGACGTCGCTTTCCGCGTCCTTGCCGACCACGCCCGCTGCGTGTCGGGCGCGATTGCCGACGGCATTTTGCCCGGCAACGAGGGCCGCAATTACGTCATCCGTCGCATCCTCCGCCGCGGCATCATGTATGGGCAGAAGAACCTCGGCTTGAAAACCGGCGACTTCGCCGCGCTTGTCGCCCCCGTCATCGAATCCCTCGGCGATGTCTTCCCCGAGCTTAAGACCCAGCGTGTCATGGTCGAAAAGGCCATCCGGGCCGAGGAGGAATCCTTTGGTAAGACACTGGATCGCGGGTTGGCTCACTTCGGGCGCTGCGTGATCGCTGGTGCCACCACCCATATCTCTGGCTTCGATGCTTTCCAGCTCTACGACACATATGGATTCCCTCTCGATTTAACTCAGCTCCTCGCGACTGAACGAGGCATGACAATCAAGATTGAGGATTACAAATATCACCTTGAACAGCAGCGCGAGCGCGGCCGCGCGGCACGCAAGACCGATGTCATCGTCGCCTCCACCGAGGGCGATTCCATGGCCGAGGCCACCAAATTCACCGGCTACGAACTCACTGCCACGAGCGTCACGCACGCCAAGGTCGTGGATGTCGTGAAGACCGGGAAGGACACCTACCTCGTGTTCGACCAGACGCCTTTCTACGCCGAGATGGGCGGCCAGGTCGGCGATGCCGGGCACGCGCTCATCAATGGCGCAAAGGTCGACATCCTCGACACCGTGAAGGACAAGTCAGGACGGCATCTTCACAAGTCAGCAGTAAGCGGTGAGCAGCTAGCAGTAAAGAAAGGCGATCCTGCGACACTGCAGGTTGATTTCTCGCGTCGGCGGGCGATCAACCGTCACCACAGCGCTGCGCATCTCATCCACTGGGCGCTGCGCAAAATCCTCGGCACGCACGTCCGCCAGTTCGGCACGCACAAGACGCCCGACCGGATGCGCTTCGATTTCACCCATTTCGAGGCGCTGACCGCCGCGCAGATCAAGGAGTGCGAGCAGCTCGTCAACGAGAAGGTCATCGACAATTCCCCGGTCACCGCCGCCGAGATCGACTACGACAAGAAGCCGGCCGATGTCCTCGCGTTCTTCGGCGACAAATACGGCAAGCGCGTCCGCGTCGTCGACATCGGTGGCTTCTCCAAGGAACTCTGCGGCGGCACCCACGTCAGCACCACCGGCGAGATCGGCGTCATCAAGATCGTCGCCGAGATGGCCATCGCCGCCGGCACCCGGCGCATCGAGGCCGTCGCCGGCCAGGCCGCCCTCGACCACATCGTCGCCAAGGAAACCGCCCTCGCGGTCGTCAGCGCGCGGCTCAACGCCGGCGTGGCGGACGTCGTCCAGAAGTTCGAGCTGGTCCTCACGCACCAGAAGGAACTTGAGAAGAAGCTGAAGGCCCACGAGGCCAAGGCGTCCGCCGGCCTCGCCGAGGAATTCGCCGCTACCGCGATCACGAAGGACGGCCTGAAGTGGGTCTCCGCCGTCGTCCCCGCCGAGAACCAGGACGCCCTCCGCTCCCTCGGCAGCCAGGTGTTGCACAAGGTCGGCGCCGGGGCGGTCGTGCAACTCGGCGCGCTCCTGGACGGCAAGGTCAGCCTTGTCGCCTATTGCTCGCCCGAGGCCATCAAGTCCGGCCAGGCGGCGGGCAAACTCATCGGCGGCCTCACTGCCAAGCTCGGCGGCAAAGGCGGCGGCAAGCCCGACTACGCCCAAGGCGGCGGCGGCGACGCCGCCAGGCTCGCCGAAGTGCTCAAGCTTTGATCCCCGATTCCACGCCCGCGCCCGCCCTGTGCGTCATGCTCGCCTTCAACGCGAGCAACCAGCTGGCCGTGCGCCAGTCAGGCACGTGGCTGGGGCACGCGTTCACCGGCGCCGACGAAGCGATGGCCCTGGCCCGGCTGGACGCCTGCTTTGCCACCCACACGCCGCCAGCCGAGTTTTTCACCTGCGAGGCGGGCGCCCGCTACCGGGTGTTTTTTGCGCAGGCCGACGGGACACCAACCGACAGCGAGGTGGCGTTCCGGTCGCTGGACCGGCTGGACGGAATGCGCACCAGCCTCGCCCCGTCGCTGGCGGCGGCGCTCGACGGGCTGGAGCCCCACCTCATCGAGGTGCCCTACCTGCACCTCGGCGAGAACGACTACATCTACAAGTTCCGCGTCGAAAAGCTGCGCAACCGCGACATCTACCAGCAGGACGACGCGGCGCGCGCGCTTTACCAGAGCCGGCTGTGCGAGGCGATCAAGTCCCTCGCCCGCACCAACGAGCGCTCCGCCTCCCGGCCCGCCGTCCTCGACTTCGGCGTGGTGCGCTACGTCATCCCCAGCCACTTCGGCTTCTGCCTCGGAGTGAAAAACGCCATCGAGCGCGCCTACGAGAGCCTCGCCGAGAATCCCGGCCGGCGCGTGTTCATGCTCAGCGAGCTGATCCACAATCCCTTCGTGAACGAGGACCTGCTCCGCCGCGGGCTGCGCTTCCTCCAGACGGACAAGGGCCAGCCCTTTGGCACCGACGGCCGCATCGCGCCGGCCGGCGGCCCCGACCCGCTGCTCTGGGACACGCTCACCAGCGACGACATCGTCATCATCCCGGCCTTCGGGGCCACCGACGAGGACAAGAAGCGGCTCGTCCGCAAGGGCATCCGGGTCGCGCAGTTCGACGCCACCTGCATGCTCGTGGAGAAGGTCTGGAAGGCCGCGCGCACCTTCGGCCGCGACGGCTACAGCATCATCATCCACGGCAAGAGCGAGCACGAGGAGACGAAGGCGACTTTTTCCAACACCCGCCGCCACGCGCCCTCGATCATCATCCGCAACCTGGAGGAGGCGCAGGTGCTCGGCGACTTCATCGCCGCGCCCACCGAGGCCAAGCGCATGGCCCTGCTCACCTGTTTCGCCGGCCTGCACACGCCCGGCTTCGACCCCGCCCGGCACCTCGACCGCATCGCGGTGGTGAACCAGACGACGCTGCTGATGAACGAGACAGCCACGATCATCGACTACTTCAAGTCGCTCTTCATCGCGAAATACGGCGAGGCGGCCGGCCCGGACCATGTCGGCGGCGCGGGCAAGAAGGATACGCTGTGCTATGCCACCCAGGTCAACCAGGACGCGCTGCAGCGCGCCCTGGCCGAGCCGCTCGATGCCGCCTTCATCCTCGGCGGCAAGAACAGTTCGAACACCTACCAGCTCTACCGGCTCTGCCAGCAGAAGCTCGGGCCCCGCGCCTTTTTTATCCAGTCGGAGGCCAACATCAGCTCCCGCGACGAGATCACGCACTACGTCTTCCCCGCCGCCGGCACGGGCCGGGTCGGCCACATGGAGGTGCATCCGCTCTGGCCCGGCGACGACACGCCGAAGCGCGTGCTGATCACCGGCGGGGCCTCCTGCCCGGACGGGCTGGTGCAGCAGGTGATCACCCGTATCAACTCCTTCTTTCCTCCGCAGGGGCTGCGGGCCATTGACGCGGTGCTGGCGGACATCGCCGCCGGCGCGGACGTGGTCAGAACCTGATGCTGACGCCGGCGCGGAGGCCGACCGTGCTGCCCAGATCCACGCGGGCGGTCCGGGTGCCCAGGGTCTGCTCGTAATCGCCCAATTTCTGGGCGGTGAAGCCGCCGAAGAGGCCGGTTCGATCGTTCACCGCCCACTCGAGATTCACGTCCGCGTAATAGCCGCCGAGAAATTCGCTGGCATTGCTTTGCGTGGGGTCCGGGGTCTGGAGTGTGCCGCCGATGACCGGGATTTCAAAGGATTCCGCCGCAGAATAATTCGTGCCCGCATAGGCACCGGCCAGACCGAGGCTGGCGGTGAGCCCGAACCGGTCGGTCAGCTGCGCGTGGACCGACGGCCCCAGCTTCACCATGAAATAGGCGCCCTTGACCTGCCAATTGCCATGCACCGTGGCTGCGCCCGGGGCCGCAGTCTCGACATGATCAACCGGAGTGGCGCCGAGCGGGACGGTCGTTTCCACCGCCCCGGAGAGGACGACGACTCCCTGGGCATCAAGCTGGTCGGAGAAGGACGGCGCCTGGTAGGGTTGGTCAAGTGACGCAACCGGCGCCGTGAGCCCGTTGAGCGAGAAAAAATCGGTGTTGGTGCGCAACGTGGACCGGACTTCGCCCGCGGTCTTGCCGTTGATGCCCGTCAGGGAAATGCCGGTGCTCATGCCCCATTGCACGCGGCTGGACCCTTTGCCGAATAGACGGGTGAACTGCAGCTCGATCCCGCCGGTGGGGCCCTGCTGTTTGGCCATGGCCGCGCCGTCGCTGACGGCACTGTAGCTGTTCATGGCGATAAAGCCCGGGCGGAGCGCCGCCTGTTCCGGCGAGGTGTAGGCCCAGGTGCGCGTAAGGCCGGCCACATAGCTCAGGAAATTCCTCGTGAAGCTGGTGGTGACATCATCGCCGGTATCCAAAGCCCCATCGTCGCCCGCGCTGACCGTATCAATCTTCAACTCGTAGCGTCCGGCGGGAAGCGGCGTGGTCGTGGTGGTGGTGCGGGTGGTGGCGGTTGTTTCGGTTTTGCTGCCGGGCGTTTCCTGCGTCCGGGCGGTGAGGGCATCCGTGTCCACAAATCCGTTGTCGTAGACCCGTCGGACCGCGCCACTGGCGGATGGAGCCACGGTGGTGCTGAAATCCACGGCGCCGAGGCGGCTGAAATTGACCTTGGCGCCGGAACTCAGCACGCGGAACCCGACCGTGACATGGCTCTTGGGCAGGTAGATCTCCGCATTTTCGCGGGCCAGGGCCTCCAGCCGCTGCTCCTCGGCAGCGCTGATCTCGGCTTGGGCATGAGCCAGGACCGGGAAGCCGATGCTGGCCACCAGGGCGGCGGCGGAGAGGAGCGGGCGAAGGGTCATAGGGCGCAAGGGCATAGGGTGGAGCTGGGGACTTGGAAAGGGCAAACTGCAATGGGTTCCCTCAAGCCTTCTCCATCGGTTCCTTGGGCTCCTCCTTGAGCAGCCCGGCGCGCAGCATGGCCTTCTTGATGTCCTCGGCTTTCTGCTCGAGCTCGGTCTCCTTTTCCTGCTGGGACTGCATCTTTTCGAACAGGGACGCTTCGCTTTGCTCGAGAAATTCCTCACGCTCCTTGATGGCGGCCCGCTGCTCCTTCATGGAGGCCTCCTGGCGGTCGAGCTCCTCCTTGAGCTTGCCGAGGGCGGCCATCTCCTCGGGGTTCACGGCACTGGCGGCCTGGGGGCTCGGCTGCTTGCGCATGGCGTCGATGACCTTCTCGCGAGCCTGGAGCAGGGCCTCGGTCTCGGCGAGGGCGCGGTCGCGCTCGGCCAGTTTGTTCTCGGTCTCCGCCAGCGCCATCTCGCGCTCCCCCAGCTTGGATTCCAAGGCGCGAAGGGCTTTTTCGAGCTCCTCGACCTGCGAGCCGCTCAGCACCGGTTTCCCGCCCCAGGGCGGCCGGGACTGCGACATGATCGCGCCGATGGACCGGCGGGCCTCGGCGGTCGCCTGCGTGGCCTCCTGCGCCCGCTGGAGCGGGCTGAGCCGGCGCGGCAGCACCAGCGGCTTCAGGCCGCCAGCGGGCTTGACCGGGGACTTCAGGCCCCCGGGCGGGGCGAATGATGGCGGCGGCGGGGCGGACAGCGGCCGGGGCGGCGGGGCGGCAAGTGGCGGGGAGGGTCGCCCCGGAGGCGGAAACGCCCCGGGGGATGATGGCGGCGGGTTATCCACAGCGGGAGTGTAGCAGGATCACTTCCGACCGAAAAGGCGGGAAAACAACCCACCCTTCTTCACGGACTCGGGCGCGGCCGCGACACCCTTGCTGCTCACGGCGCCCTTGAGGGCGCCGCTGGCGAGTCGGACTGCGATGGCCTCGCGGGCGTGGTCATTCAGCACGACAAAATAGCGCTCATAGGTGCCGCCGTCAGCCAGGTGCTTGAGCAGCGCGGCCTTGTCCTCCTTGAACCACTCGAGCGCGGCCGTCACGGTGTCCCGCAACCCGGCCTCCAGTTTCTCCGCCTGCTCCTTGGTCAGGGTCCGGGCGGCCGCCACGTCCGCGGCGCCGAGCTTGGCGCCATGGAACTTCGCGAGCCCAAGCTGGTCGGCGCGCGGCAGTCCCGCGGCGATCAGCCCGATGGCCTCGGCCAGATGGAGGCCCGTCGAGCCCTTGCGGTAGGGCAGAAACTGGCCGATGCCATCCTCGTCCCCGTGGGTCAGGGCGTTGAGCGCGTTGCGGAAATCACCGCCGAGCACGACGCGTGTGGACATCTGCTGGCCGAGGTTGGCGAACTCGCCGATGGTCATGACGCCCTCGGAGGCGCACACGAGGCGCGTGCCCTCGCTGAAATTCGCCAGCTGCATCGGGTAGGTATCCGGGATGTTGAGCCGGGCGAGCGTCTTGAGGATGGGATTGTCCTTGGCCGCCGTCTCCTCGACCTGCGCAACCATGTCGCCGAACGGGTCGTCGAACGCGAGGGTCTCCTTCAGGATGCCGACGAGGTGGTCGACCCGGTCGACCTTGCCCGCGATCTCAGGCATTAGCATCAGCTCGTCGTAGGTGAAATCAATGTATTTGGACGGCTTCTCCTCTTCGCCCTTGTTCGGCCACTCCTGGGTGTCAAGATTCTGCGCGAGGCTGACCAGCGAGGTGTCCGCCATGATGGAGTGACGGAATTTTTTGCGGATCTCGTCCCATTCGGTGGAATTAAATTTAGCCATGGTGATTTGGATGAAAGGGGAATGCCTCAGGGCGGGGCGTTCTCGATGATCTCGTTCGCGAGCTTGAGGTAGTCGTTGGACACGCTGTCCTCCTCGTTGCCCTCCGTGCCGACGAGGAACACCGGCAGGCCCAGCGTGACGGCGCGGCGCACGATCATCGCGTCGCGGATCTGGGTCGTGCAGATCTTGGCGGACGGGGCGCAGCCGCGCTTCTGGGCCTTGAATTGATTCAACCGGAGCTGCATGCGCATCTTCGGCACCTCGATGTCGGTGTTGGACTTGATCGAGTTGAACACGATGCCGTAGACCATCGACGCCGGGCCCATTGCCGTCGTGCGGAAGCTCGCGGACGATTGCTGGAAGCGCAGCAGCTTTTCCACCAGCAGCGTGAAGCCGATGAGGCTTAATGCGTCGGGATTGGACGGCACATAGATCTCGCCGGCGCAATAGACGCCGTTCTGTGAGGCGCGCAGCACATTGGGCGGGCAGTCAAACAGGATGAAATCGTAGTTGCTCTCGATCTCTGCGAGCTGCTCCTGAAAAATCACATAGGACGGCCGCTTCGGGTCGGGTTTGTATTCACCCTCAAGGTCGACGAGGTTGAAGGTCGTGGGCACGAGATCCAAGCCGGGCAGGAGTTTCTCCCCGTCCTTGCCCTCCACCACGTCCTTGATGACACAATCCTTCAGGCGCGAGGTGCCGGGATCGAAGATCGAGAAAATGGAGCCGACGCCGGTCGAGTTGATCTTGTTCCACCGTTCCAGCCTCATCAGCCAGATGCTCGCATTGGATTGGGTGTCGAAATCAAGCAGGAGCACGCGCATGCCACGTCGTGCCAGACTGGCCGCGGTATTTACGATCAGCGAAGTCTTGCCGACACCGCCCTTGTAGTTGAGGAAGGCTATCTTGCGGGCCATTAGTGGGAAATAATTATCCGGCGCCACCATGGCACAGGGAGCGACGGGCGCCAGTTAAAAATCTTACTAACTTTTGGTTTTCCTTGGAACCGATAACAGTCTCACTGGCGCCATGATGGAACCCAGCCTCCAGGAGCGATTCGCCCCCGCCAGCATTTGTTTCGGCTGCGGCCCGGCCAATCCCCAAGGGCTCCACATTCGCAGTTTCATCCGCGGGAACGAAGCCGTCGCCACGTGGCGGCCCGAGCCGCATCACGAGGCCTTCCCGGGGATGCTCAACGGCGGCATCATCGGCGCGCTGCTCGACTGTCATTGCAACTGGACCGCTGCCTGGCACCTCATGCAGCGCAACCAGCTTGCCTCGCCGCCCTGCACGGTCACCGCTGACTACGCCATCAAGCTCCTCCGCCCCACCCCGACCGACGGACCTGTCGAGCTCTCGGCCCGGGTGGTCGAATCGACCGCGGACCGCGCAACGATCGAGGGCGTGCTCACGGCCGACGGCAAACCGCGCGCGACCTGCCGCGGCACCTTCGTCGCCGTGCAGCCGGGGCATCCGGCCTATCACCGCTGGTGAGCGAACGGGCCTTGTTGCCCAATCGTCACGTCCGCCTCACCGGATTGTCACGCGTCGCTGGCACGCTGCGTGCCATGCCTGCTGCCGCCAAGATCCTCGCCGTCGACGACGAACCCGAGCTGACCGAGCTGATGGAGTTCCACCTGGTGCGCGCCGGGCACACGGTCACCACCGCCGCCAACGGCTGGGAGGTCCTCGACCGCGTGAAGCGCGACCGCCCCGACCTCATCCTGCTCGACCTGATGCTGCCCGACCTCGACGGCTTCGGCGTCTGCGAGATACTGCGGCGCGACCCGCTGACCGCGACCATCCCCATCATCATCGTCTCGGCGTGGGCCTCGTCGGACTCGCGCAACCTCGGCCTGGAACTCGGCGCGCTCGACTACATCACCAAGCCCTTCAGCCCCGCGGAACTGATCGCGCGTGTCGACCGGCTCCTGCGCGCCCGCGCGGGTTGAGTCAGCCGGTTTCGCCAAGGCGGAAATGCACCGGCACCTGCATGCGGAACGGCACGGCCCGGCCGTTGCGCCGGCCCGGCTCGAACCGCCACTTCAGCACGGCCCGCAGCGTGGGGGACTCGAAGTCGCCGTGCGTGCTGTGCAGCACCCGGGCGCTGACCACCTGCCCCGTCCGGTCCACGTCGAATTCCACGGTCACGGAGCCTTCCGCGCCCGCTTGCTTCAGGGCATGCGGGTAATCGGGGGGTAGCTGGACCTTGGCATGGGGCACGCGGTCGAGGTCATCCGGCCGGAAAACCGGCGGTCCGCCGACCCACGGTGCCCCGGTCTCGCCCGGGCCGAATGTCGGCGGGTTCACCTTGGTGATGTCCACCGGGCCGCGGGTCCGTGGCGCTAACGGGATGGTCGGTCCGTTGGTCTTGCGCAGGAAACTGTCCTCGGGGAGCTCGGGGCGGCCCGGCCCGCCCTTGACCGGCCTGAGCGGCTCGACCGGCGCGTTCTTGTCCACCGGCACCGGCAGGGGAATATCGCCTTCCGGCGGCGGGGGCGGCGGCCCGAGCACGACCGGAATCAGGCGGATGAATTCCTCGCGGGGCAAGGCCCAGAACAACGCGGCATGGAAGGCCGCGGCGATCGTGGCGGGCAGGATGAAGCGTTGGATGTTCATGGTGGTCTCCATTCCTACCACGGTCGGACAGGCGATTCCTTAGGGCCCGCTCCGGCGTTGCCTGCGCGCCCGTCGCGCCGGACGAACCCACGCACGCCGCCCTGCCGCATGCGCTGGCCGTGCGGGGCCGCGCGGCCGCCGTTATCCTGATTGAACTGAAGGACCGCGCCGGCACGCTCACTTCCATGGCAAGTTCGATCGGTTCATCTCGCGGTTGCCGCCGCCCGCTCCCGAGGCGCGCCCTCCTGGTGCTGGCCGGCCTGGGGCTGGCGACCTCCGGCCGGGCCGCCCTGCCCGAATATCTGCGCTCGGCGCTGAATGTTTTCAGCGCCGAGCTGCCGGCCAGCTGGGCTTACACGACCACGATTGTCCGCCCGGAGGTCTCGACCACCGAACGCTTCGACCCCGCGAAGCCGACCGGCGAGCGCTGGACGCTCCTACTTTACAACGGGCGGCCGGCGACGGCGGCCGAACTGGAGAAATACCGGAAACTCCGCGCCGCCAACCCGCAGCCCGTGTCCTCCGCCAGCTTCACGCGCGGCGACATCGACCCGGGCAGCCTGCAGCTGGTGACCGAGGACGACGAGCGCGCCGAATTCCAAGGAGGCTTCCGCGAGGTGGCCGCCGGGGCCGACAAGATGCTGCGCCATCTCCAGCTGCGCCTGACCGTGAACAAGCGGCGGCCCCACGTGGAGAAATACACCCTGAGCCTCCGCGAGCCCTACTCGCCCATCCTGGGCGTGAAGATGAGCGAGCTGCGCGTGGCAATGAGCTTTACCCCGCCGGCGCCGGGTCGCCCGAGCCTGCCGGCGGCGATCACCTCGCATTTTGCCGGCCGCATCCTCTTCTTCGGCACGCAGGAGGACCTGCGGGTCGAATATTCGGACTACTCCCCCGCCGGGGGGCCGCCGGCCCCGAATGACATTTGACATTATTTCCCATTGGTTTGCCCTAAGAGGGCTGCGGCATTCTCCAACGTGAAAAGCCTCCCCTTTCGCTGGCAACTGACCCTGTTCATCGTGCTGATCTGCGGTGTGACGCTGTCGCTCGCATTCGCGGGGCTTTATTATTACGAACTCCAGCAACTTAACTCGGACGTGCAGCGCCGCCTGTCGAACACCCGGCTGCTGCTCGCCAGCGAACTGGTGACGATTCTGGAACGCAACCCGGAGGCCACCGACCTGCCGCTGAACATGCTCGGCACCGACTCGCAGATCATCGCCGCCGCCGTCTTTGCCCCCGACGACCGCGTGCGGGCCCGCTACATCCGGCCCGGCAGCGGCGAGGTCATTCCGTCACCGAAAATCGCCTCGCGGCTGCTGACCAACGACAGCACGGTCGTGTGGACCTCGCTGCACTCCGGCAGCCGCAACCTCGGCACGCTTTACCTCAAGGCCGAGCTGACCAAGGCCGACGTCGAGAAATTCAGCAACCTCCTCCGCGGTTCCGTCATCATTTTCCTGGCTTCCGCGCTGCTGGCCCTCGCCGCCGCCTACCAGCTGCAGCGCCGCATCTCCGATCCCATCATCGACATGGCCACCGTCGCCGCCGCCGTCCGGCGCGAGCGCGACTACAGCCTCCGCGTCCGGAGCACGGCCAGCGGGGAGATCGGTTCACTGGTCGAGTCGTTCAACGCCATGCTTGAGACCATCCACGCCTACACGGCCGAGATCGAGCAGGCCCGCGTCGCCGCCGAGGAGGCGCGCGAGAAGATCTTCCAGTCCAACGAGCAGCTCGAGGAGGCCAACCGCACGCTCGAGGCGCGCGTCGAGGACCGCACCAAACTGCTCGCCAAGGCCGTCAAGGACGCCGAGGAGGCCAGCAAGGCCAAGAGCAGCTTCCTCGCCAAGATGAGCCACGAGCTGCGCACCCCGCTCAACGCCATCATCGGCTACAGCGAGATGCTCAAGGAGGACGCCGTCGACGAGGGCGCGACCGGCTCCGCCGGGGACCTCGACAAGATCCTCAACGCCGCGCGCCACCTGCTCGGCCTTATCAACGACGTGCTCGACATCTCCAAGATCGAGGCCGGCAAGATGGAGCTCTACCTCGAGACCTTCGAGCTCACCAGGATCATCAATGAGGTCGTGTCCACCGCCACCCCGCTTGTGGCCAAGAAGGGCAACGCCCTCAAGGTCGAGTGCCCGGAAACCATCGGCACGATGCACGCTGACGCCACCAAGCTCCGGCAGATGCTCCTCAACCTGCTGAGCAACGCCAGCAAGTTCACCGAGAAGGGCACCATCACCATCCGCGTCACCCGCGTGCCCGGCCTGCTCGACGATACCATCGAGTTTGCCATCATCGACACTGGCATCGGCATGACCCCGGAGCAGCTCGGCCGCCTTTTCCAAGCCTTCAGCCAGGCCGACGCCTCCACCACCAGCAAGTATGGCGGCACCGGCCTGGGCCTCGCCATCTCGAAGCAATTCGCCCAGATGATGAAGGGCGAGATTTCCGTCACCAGCATCCCCGGCACCGGCTCGACCTTCACCATCCGGCTCCCGGCCAACGTGCTCATCAAGCAGCCGAAGGTTGTCAACACCGGCCAGAAGCTCACGCGTTCCCCCTTCCCCGAGCAGGCGAAGAAGGCCCGCATCCTCATCATCGAGGACGACAAAGAGGTCCGCACCGTCGTCACGGAACTGCTGCAGCTGAGCGGCTACGAGACGCTGGCGGCCGCCGGCGGCCTGCCGGGCCTCGACCTCGCCGCGCGGCAGAAGCCCGACCTCATCCTCCTCGACATCATGATGCCCGGCGTCGACGGCTGGGGCGTCCTCAACAAGCTCCAGGCCGATCCCGCGCTCGCCGAGATCCCGGTCGTCGTGCTCAGCGCCATCAGCGACACCGACATGGCCCTCTCCCTCGGCGCCGCCAGCGTGATCATGAAGCCCGTCGACGCCTCCGTGCTCACGGCCGAGATCGCCATGCAGCTCAACCCCCTGGCCAAGTGCTACGTGCTGATGGTCGAGGACGACCCCGACTCGCGCACCCTCATCGCCCGCATGCTCGAACGCGAGGGCTGGCAGTTCCGCTCCGCCCCCAACGGCCAGGTCGCGCTGCGCGTCCTCAAGAAGGGCCGGCCGGTCATCATCATCCTCGACCTGAAGATGCCCGTCATGAACGGCTTCGAGTTCCTCGAGATCCTGGGCAAGAATCCCGCCTGGGCCTCCATCCCCGTCGTGGTCGTAAGTTCGATGGACATCTCGCAGGACATGCGCGAGTATCTCACTCCCCGCGTCATTGCCATCCTGCAAAAGGGCCGGTTCACCCGCGAGGAAATCGCGGCCCACATCCGTCCCGTCATCCAACGCTGCGCTCTTGCCGAAAATTAAATTACACCTATCAGTCCGGAGACACCCGCCATGCCCAAGATCCTGCTCGTCGAAGACAATGAAATGAACCGCGACATGCTCTCGCGGCGCCTCGCGAAACGCGGCTACACCCTCGCCATCGCCGTCGATGGCGGCGCCGGCGTCGCCCTGGCCAAGGCTGAGAAGCCCGATCTCATCCTCATGGACATGAGCCTCCCCGTCATCGACGGCTGGGACGCCACCAAGCAGGTCAAGGCCGACCCGGAGACGGCGAAAATCCCCATCATCGCCCTTACCGCCCACGCCATGGAGAGCGATCGCCTGAAGGCGCTCGAGGCCGGCTGCGACGACTTTGACACCAAGCCGGTGGAACTCGCCCGCCTGATCGGCAAGATCGAGGAGCTGCTCAAGAAGTTCCCGCCCAAGGCATGAGCGAACCCGGCGCCAAATCCCCCGGCTCGGGCCAGATCACGCCCGGCTCGATTGCGCCCTTGCTCAAGGCGCTCAAAGCGCGCGACATGGAGGCGCTCTCCAAGCTGCGCCATTCGCTCCGCACGCCGCTCAACCAGATCATCGGCTACAGCGAGATGCTCATGGAGTCCGCCGAGGAGAACAACTTCGGCGAGATCCTCGCCGACCTCAAGCGCATCCACACCTCCGGCGGCCAGCTGCTCGCCCTCATCAACGATTCCCTCGCCGCCTGGAAGATCGAAACCGGCACCATCGACTTCGGCGGCATGCGGCGCGACATGCGCACCCCCCTCAACGCCGTCATCGGCTACGCCGAGCTCTGCCTCGACGAGGCCCGCACCGGCAACCACCTCGACCTGGTCAAGGACCTCGAGAAGATCCTCCGCGCCGGCAAGAACCTCTTCGCCATCTTCGAGAGCGAGGACTACCCCGAGCAGCTCGATCTGGGCAGCCCCAGCGGCGACCTCGGCATCGCTGGCGACGTCACCCTCGGGGCCGTGACCCCGCCCGTCATCCCGGTCACCACCGCCTCCGACTTCGGCGTCTCCGCCTCGCCGCTGCCCAGCGCCAGGATCCTCGCCGTGGACGACGACGAGATGAACCGCGAGATGCTCGTCCGCCGCCTCCAGAAGCTCGGCTACGAGGTCAGCGAGGCCGCCACCGGCCGCGAGGCCCTGAGCAAGCTCAAGGAAGGCAACTTCGACCTCATCCTCCTCGACATCCTCATGCCCGACCTCGACGGCTTCCAGACCCTCGAGTTCATGAAGGCCGACCCGCGCCTCCGCCACATCCCCGCCATCATGCTCACCGCCCTCGACGACGTCGACAGCACCGTCCGCTGCATCGAGGCCGGCGCCGAGGACTACGTCCCGAAGCCCTTCAATCCGACCATCCTCCGGGCCCGCATCACCGCCTCGCTCGAGAAGAAGCACCTCCGCGACCAGGAGCAGGCCTTCCTCGCCCAGCTGCAGGTCGAGCGCGCCAAGTCCGAGCGCCTCCTCCTCAACGTCCTGCCCAAGGCCATCGCCGAGCGCCTCAAGTCCGGTCAGCGCACCATCGTCGACAGCTTCATCGACTCCACCGTGCTCTTCGCCGACATCGTCGGCTTCACCCGCATCTCCGGCCGGCAGTCGCCGCACCGCACCGTTCAGCTCCTCAACGAGATTTTCTCCGGCTTCGACCGCATCGCCGAGCAGATGGAGCTCGAGAAGATCAAGACCATCGGCGACGCCTACATGATGGTCAGCGGCGTGCCCGTCATGCGCGACGACCATGCCGAAGCCTGCGCCAACGCCGCCTTCGAGATGCTCGAGGCGGTCCGCGTCTTCAACCGCCGCCACCAGCTCGACTGGAGCATCCGCATCGGCATGAACAGCGGTCCCGTCGTCGCCGGCATCATCGGCACCAAGAAATTCTCCTACGACCTGTGGGGCGACACCGTGAATATCGCCAGCCGCATGGAGTCACACGGCCAGCCCGGCCGGATCCAGATCTCCGAGATCACGATGAAGCTGCTTGGCGACAAGTTCCTGTTCGAACCCCTCGGCAAGATCGACATCAAGAGTTCCACGCCCGTCCCCGCCTACCTCCTCGGCCGCAAGGCCGAGAAGAAGTGAGGGGTCGTTCTGCCCGGCGGGATCGCTGATCCCGCCGTGGTGGTCGGCGATTTCCACATCGGCGAACTGGCGCCGGGATGGAAACCGGCGCCCACCTCAATGTCCAGTGCGGGGTCAGCGACCCCGCCCAAACTACGCGCCCTACCTTCCTACCCCTTCGCCGTCCACTTGAACACCAGCGTGGCCAGGCCCGGCAACGTCACGCTGAGCGACTGCTCGAAGCCGTCGGCCAGCGCCGTCGAGGTCGGCCGGCCCCCGTGGTTGCCGAAGCCGGTGCCGCCGTAATAGGTCGAGTTCGTGTTCAACACCTCCTTCCAGTAGCCGTGGTGCGGCACGCCGACGTTGTAGCGCGTGCGGGTCATCGGCGTGAAGTTGCTGATGACGAGGTAGGCCGTCTTCCCGGCCTCGTCCGTCCGCACGAAGCTGATGACGCTGTGGTCGCCGTCATTGCAGTTCACCCAGCGGAAGGCGCCGGGGCGGAAATCGTTCGCGCTGAGCACCGGGTCGCCCGTGTATAATTTGTTCAGGTCGCGCACCAGGTGGCGCAGCCCCTCGTGCTCGGGCTCGCGGAGCAGGTGCCAGTCGAGGCTGTGGTCGTGGTTCCACTCGTTGCGCTGGCCGAACTCGCCGCCCATGAAGAGCAGCTTCTTGCCGGGATACAGCCAGATGTAGCCGTAGAGCGTGCGGAGGTTCGCCGCCTTCTCCGGGATGCTGCCCGCGGCCATCTTGCCGAGCATCGAGGCCTTCAGGTGCACGACCTCGTCGTGCGAGTAGACCGTGATGAAGTTCTCCGAATACTGGTAGATCATCCCGAAGGTCAGCTTGTCGTGCGCCCACTTGCGGTGGATGGGGTCCTTCTGGAAATACGCGAGCGTGTCGTGCATCATGCCCATGTTCCACTTGTAGTCGAAGCCGAGGCCGCCGTCGCGCGTCGGCCGGCTGACCATGGCGAACGCCGTGGACTCCTCCGCGATGGTGACCACGCCGGGGTAATATTGGTGCACGAGGTCGTTCACCTGCCGGAGGAAATTGATGGCCTCAATGTTCTCGCGCCCGCCGTATTGGTTGGGGATCCACTCGCCCGCCTTGCGCGAATAGTCGAGGTAGAGCATCGAGGCGACCGCGTCCACCCGCAGGCCGTCGATGTGGTAGCGCTCGAGCCACGAGAGCGCGGTGGCGATGAGGAAGCACCGCACCTCGTGCCGCCCGTAGTTGAAGATCAGGGTGCCCCAGTCCTGGTGCGCCCCGAGCCGCGGGTCGGCGTGCTCGTAGAGGTGCGTGCCGTCGAACGCCGCCAGCGCGAACGCGTCGCGCGGGAAATGTGCCGGCACCCAGTCGATGATGACGCCGATGCCACGCTGGTGCAGGTGGTCGACGAAGAACTGGAAGTCCTCCGGCGTGCCCCAGCGGTGCGTCGGCGCGAAATAGCCCGTCACCTGGTAGCCCCACGAGCCGGTGAAGGGGAATTCGCTGATGGGCAGCATCTCGATGTGGGTGAAGCCCATCTCGACCACGTAGTCCGCCAGCAGCGGCGCGAGCTCGCGGTAGTTGTAGGGGCGGTTCGCCTCCTCCACGTTCCGCCGCCATGAGCCAAGGTGCACCTCATAGATGGACATCGGCCGGTCGGGGTGGCCGGCCTGCCCCGCGCGCCGCGCGATCCAGTCGTCGTCGCCCCAGCGGTAGCGGGTCGTGTCGCAGATGATGGCGGCGTTGTTCGGCGGCGCCTCGAAATACGTGCCGTAGGGGTCGGTCTTCAGCCGCATGTGCCCCGCCTGGTCCCAGATCGCGAACTTGTAGAGCTCGCCCTCGCGCACGTCGGGCACAAACAGCTCCCACACCCCGGAGCCGCCGAGCGGCCGCATCGGGTGGTAGCGCGCGTCCCAGCCGTTGAAATTGCCCACCAGCGACACGCGCGAGGCCGCCGGCGCCCAGACCGCAAACGCCACGCCGGGCACGTCGCCCATCATCCGCAGGTGCGCGCCGAGCTTCTCGTAGATGCGGTGCTCGTTGCCCTCGTTGAACAGGTAGAGGTCCTGCGCCGACAGCGACGGCAGGAACGAGTAGGCGTTGTAGACCTGGTGGATGTCGCCCCACGCGGTCGTATAGCGCAGCTGGTAGCGGAAGACCTCCTTGCCCGGGATGAACACCTCGAAGAATCCCTCCGGCGCCAGCTGCTCCATCGGGTGGGCCGGCGCGCCCGGCGCATCGAGCTCGACCACCGCGCACCTCACCGCCGCGCGCATGAAGGACCGCACGACCACCCCGGCGGCGCCCTCGTGCTCCAGCGGATGCATGCCCAGCCAGCCATGCGGGTTGGCCTGGTGATTCCCCAGGAAGGCGTTCAGCTCGTTGACGGGTATGATCACGGGACGGTTCTGTAACTCTGCCGCGCCGTTCCGCAACGTCTAGCCGAATCTCTGAAGCATCCGGACATGAATGGATCTGCCTCGGAACACACGGAAGACACGGAAGACTCAATCCCAATGCCTCTCTCCCTTTCTGTGTGTTCCGTGGGCAACCCTGCTTGATCTGATCTCCACCGAAATCTAATTGCACCGGCCCGCCCCGCCCTTCACTCAAGAATCATGCCCTTCGTCCGCGTTCTCCGTCTCCTCGTCCTCGGCGCCGCCCTGGCCCTGTCCGCGGCCGTTGCGCGCGCCCAGACCGTCCCGGCCTCCGTCGAGGGCCGGCAGACCGCGACCGACCTCGCCACCGGGGAGACGGTGGTTACCGGCCACGCCCGGCTGGTTTACGGCGACGTCGTGCTGACGGCCGACGCGATCCGCTACAGCGCCGCCACCAACCTCGCGACCGCCACCGGCAACTTCGTCCTCACCTCCGGCAAGCGCCGCCTGGTCGCCGACCGCGGCACCTACAACCTCGCCACCCGGGCCATCAGCGTCCGCAACCTCCGCCTCGGCGAGTTCCCCGTCTACCTCTCAGGCGACACCGTCGAGGGCACGCTCGACGAGCTCGTCTTCACCAACGCCACCGTCTTCTTCCGCGAGAACGCCGGCTACACCCCCTCCATCCGCGCGCAGAAGCTCACCTACTCCCGGGGCAAGATCGTCCGCGCCGAGGGCCTGGGGATCGGTTTGCTGGGCGGACATTTCCTCAACTTCCCGCATTTCGAGCAGGCGCTCGACAGCGCCTTCGTCTCCTACGTCAGCGGGCGCGTCGGCTACCGCGGCAACCTCGGCGCCCTCGCCGAGCTCGGCCTGCACATCCCCGTTGCCGACGGCGTGAAGCTCGGCGCCGACGTCGGCCTCTACTCCGCGCGCGGTGTCATGGCCGGCCCGTCCGGCACCTACGCCCGCGCCGACGCCGACGGCTTCGTCACCGGCTACCTGCGCTCGGGCTACATCTACGACGCCGGTGGCAACCGCGGCACCGACGTGCTCGGCGCGCCTGTGCCGCACCACCGCTCCTACCTCGAGTGGCGGCACCAACAGAAGGCCGGCGACCATTTGTCCCTCAACGGCCAGTTCAACTACTGGAGCGACTCGGAGATCGTGCGCGACTTCAACCACAAGGAATTTGACCGTGTCCAGCAGCCCGACTCCTTCCTCGAGGCCGCCTACACCGGCGACAACTACGTATTCAGCGCCTTCACCCGCGTCCACCCCAACTCCTTCCATCGCGTCCAGGAGCGGCTGCCCGAGCTGCGCTTCGACCTCCTGCCCATTGCCCTGCCGCTGGGCTTCCACGAGCTATTCGCCGCCAGCGCCGCCGTGCTGCAGGCCGACGCCTTCGGCAGCGAACCCAAGCTCCGCACCAACCGCCTCGACGCCTGCTACGGCCTCGGCCGCACCATCGCGCCCGTGCCGTGGTTCGCCCTCACCCCCGTCGCTGGCGGGCGTGTGACACGCTACACCGACGCCCGCGGCGGGAAGGACACCTACACCCGCACGCTCGGCGAAATCGGCTGCGACGCCCGCCTGCTCGCGAGCCGCACCTTCGACTACCAGAACGAGGTCTGGGAGGTCGACGGCCTGCGCCACCTCGTCGAGCCGAAGCTCTCCTACCGTTACGCGCCCAAGGCGGACGACGGCCGCGCCTTCATCCCGCCGATCGACGCGCGCGCGTTCTCCACCTACCTGCGGCCGCTCTCCATCGGCGACTCGCGCAATATCGACGATCTCACCGCGCTCAACACCCTCCGCCTCGCGCTCGACAACATCCTGCAGACCCGCGACCCCGCCTACGGCTCGCGCAACCTCGCCTCGCTCAGCTTCGCCGCCGACTACCGCTTCGACCGACCCGCCGGCACGCGCGCGCTCTCCGACATCTACACCGAGTTGGCCCTCACCCCCGCGCCGTGGCTCAAGTGGTCGGTCTTCCACCGCTTCGACCCGCACGCGCTGACGCAGCAGGAGCTCAACACCGCCCTCGAGCTGGTCGACCAGGAATGGTGGTCGGCCCGCCTCGCCACGCATTACCTGAAGAACAACCACGAGGAATACTTCCTCGAATACCGCCAGCGCCTCAACGAGGTCTGGGACGTCACCGGCATCTGGCGCTACGACGCCCGCCACAGCCGCTTCAACGAGCAGAGCTACGGCGTGTGGCAGCGGCTCGGGCAGACCTGGACGGTCAAGTATGAGGTGTCGTGGTTCAACGGCCCCCGCCGCGAAAGCTCCTTCGCGCTCAACGTCGAGGTCGAGCTGCTTAAATTTTAACCACGAAGACACGAAGAGCACGAAGCCATCTCTTCATTCCGTGTATTCTGCTGAAAAATTCTGGCGGCCCTTTCGTGACCTTCGTGCCTTCGTGGTGAATTTGCCCGAATGAACCCGAACATCGCGGCCAACCAGCAGCGCCTGTTTCTCGCCTTCCTCGCCGAGCTGCGCCCGCATGTCCGCCGCGACAGCTCCCTGCCCCGCCGCATCAGGGACATCTTCGCCCGGAACCGCTCCATCGGCTCCCGCGACCGCAAGCTCTACCGCGAACTCATCTACACCTACCTGCGGTTCTTGCCCTGGATCGACCCGCTGCTGGACGGAGCGCGGCAGCGCGGAGATGGTCAAACCACAGGTTTGGCCCCGACGGCCGGTTCGGAGGCCGGAGGGGCGAGAAGCGCGGGTGCCCTTAGGGCGCGCGCCGAGCACACCGACGTCGCCACCGCCGCCAAAATCACCGCCTGGCTCGCGCCCGACCTCAAACCCACCTCCGCCTATCGTGCCGCCCACTGCGGCGACTGGCCCCCCGTTCCCGCCCCGCTCGCCGAGAAGGCGGCCGTGCTCACGCAACTGCTACCTTCCTCGGATATCAAACAACACACCCCGCCCGTTGGGCACCCCTCTCAAGAGGGGATTCAGTCTGACTTGGGTCCCCTCTATCAAGAGGGGTGTCACGAAGTGACGGGGTGTGTCGGATCATCAGCTCCTCGCTCCCCACTCCCCGCTTCTCGCTTCTTGCCGGATGCTCTTCTTCCCGCCTGGTTTCGCTCCCACTGCCCCGCCGCCTTTGAACCGCCCCACCTCGACGCCCTCAACAGCCGCGCCAACATCTGGGTCCGCATCCAGGCCGCCGATCGCAACCTCGTCCTCGATGAATTCCGCGCGCAGGGCTGGACGCTCGAGCAGCCCGCCGACTATCCCGACGCCCTCTGCCTGCCGCCCAACGCCGAGGTCGCCACCTCCGACGCCTACCGCCGGGGCTTTGTGGAAATCCAGGACCTCGGCTCGCAACTGGTGCTCGCCCACGCACCGCAGCTCACCGGCCGCTGGCTCGACGCCTGCGCCGGTGCCGGGGGCAAGACCCTCCAACTCGCCCGGATGCTCGGCGCGGCGGGCCATGTCGACGCCACCGACATCCGTCCGGACATCCTCGATGAACTCGACGACCGCGCCAAGCGCGCCCGACTCGACAATATCACCATCGTCCAAAAACCGGCCAATGAATACGACGGCGTGCTTGTGGACGCGCCCTGCTCCGGCTCCGGCACGTGGCGCCGCCAGCCCCACCTCAAGTGGCATGTGAAACCCGAGACCATCGCCGCTTTCTCCAAGACCCAGCTGGAAATTCTTGCGACCAACGCCCCGCGAGTGAAACCCGGCGGACTGCTGATCTACGCCACATGCTCGCTTAGCCACTGCGAGAATCAGGACACCGTCGCCACGTTCCTCAAGGCCCATCCTGATTTCACCGCCGAGAAGCCCGCGCAGAATCACGGCGGCATCTTTGACGGCCTCGGGACGACGCTCCTGCCCGGCACGCGCAACACCGATGGCTTCTACGTGGCCCTCCTGCGGCGGTGCTGGACGTAATGCTTGGTGATCGTATTCGGGTCAAACCATCGCGTCGGCGGAGCCGTTTATGCGATCCAGCGGGTCCGCCCGGCTCGCTGGCCGAGGGCCGGTCGGCAGCGGTGGTGGCGGCCATTGGCCGAGCTGATCGAAGGGGCTCTGCACGCTCAGTCCGGGTTTTCGCATGCAATGCAGATAGATCTGCGTCGTCTCGATGCTATCGTGCCCCATGAGCTCCTGCACCGTGCGGATGTCCGACCCGCTTTCCGGGAGATGCGTGGCGAAGGAGTGCCGGAACGCATGCGGCGTCACGCGCTTGTTGATCCCGGCATTGGCGGCGGCCTTGCGCACGGCGTTCTGAAACGCGCCATCCGAGGTGTGATGGCGGCGGGTGATCCCCGTGGTTGAATCGAAACTCGCTTCCCGGGAGGGGAAAAACCACTGCCATTCCCATCGCTCACCTGCCCGCTGGTATTTCTTCGCCAGGCCTTCCGGCAACCACACGCCCGGCAGCCCCGCCTTGATATCTTCGCCATGCAGCTGGCGCAGCCGCTCGAACTGCCGCGTCAGGACTGCGTTCAATGATCGGGGGATGATCGTGATCCGGTCTTTGTCCCTTTTCCCCGACCGCACCGTCAGCTGCCCGCGCTCCAGGTCCAGGTGTTGCACCCGCAAACGCAGCAACTCCATGCGGCGAATCCCCGAGCCATACATCAGTTCCGCCATCAGACTGAGTCAGGGCTCCCTTCCAACCGGGAAATGATACGGGCTGTGATGACATGCATTTGGCCCGTGTAAAAGTGAGTTGAGCTTTGCGCCGGTAAAAATCAACGCGCAAAAGCTCAACCCGCGAAACTCAGGTGTTGAATTCCAGCGACTTGAGGTGTTTGTTCACGGCACGGGCCGTAACAATGCAAAAGCTCAACTCAGTTGAGGTGAATATACTGTTGGGCAAAACATGAAATACCTAGTCCTAGTTTTCGCGGTCGTCATCACCACGGCCGTGCGGGCAGTGATTATCGAGCCCCTTACCCCTAAAAGCTACGTTTTGTCCTTCGTCGCAGAAAGAGTGCTGCCACCGAACGCTAAGGTCGTTGGTGTCAGCTTGGAGGTTGACCAAGCAGAAGCGGTTCGCGTGCGTTCGATGCCGCCGGGGTGGCTCGCGACCGTAGTTCATCCTACCCGCGCGAAGTTCGGGGTGGGAATTGATCTCTTCAATTGGGGGAAGGATCAGGGATCTCCCGTTCCACTAGCGGAGATGAATGACCGATTCTGGATTGTCGCTGTTGTTGGCGCTGACGATAAGCCGCTTCTCCCGAGCGTTCAGGTCTGGGTCTCCTACATCCTTCCTCCGAAAGGAGAGGTTCTGAGTATGCAGGTCCCATCATCGTCGATCCGTCTCACCTACATTCCGTGATGAACCAGACGCCCAACCAGGCGCTACAGCCAACGGCCCCGAGCGGCCGTGGCTCACCTTGATCGTTAGCCAAGTAAAGATCCTCGGGGCAAGCTACGTCCTCTGATCATCGACCTCACAGCGAAGAAGCAACTCGACGATCTTCATACCGTAGCGAGCTACATGATCTCCCGAAAGTAGCTACCGCGCCGACGGAACATGCACCGAAGTGATCTGGAAGCGCGATAAGACAAAAGGTTCCGGAGTAGAAGTCACAGGTCGCTGGCACATCAAAGACGGAGTTCTGCATCTTATGATGTCCGTTTTCCAATCAACGTCCACGGTTCGTCGTGACTGAGCTTAAGCGATCGGCAAAGAGAGGAATCCTGCTGAGGGCCAAAGGGCCGGAGCAGGCGGTGCGTTTTTCCGGTTGCAGGCCGGGCCGGCGGGCCCTCGTATCGCCCCGTGGTCGCCGAAGCCGAATATCGCATCAAACTCCCCGTCTTTGAGGGCCCCCTGGACCTCCTCCTCTTCCTCCTCCGGAAGAACGAGCTTGATATCTACGACATCCCGATCTCCACCGTCACCCGGCAATACCTGGAGGTCATCTACGCGATGAAGGAACTCAAGGTCGATGTCGCGGGCGAGTTCTTCGTCATGGCCGCGACCCTGATGGAGATCAAAAGCCGCATGCTCCTGCCCAAGCACCAGCAGGCCGTCGACCCCAACGCCGAGGAGGACGACCTCGATCCGCGCTGGGAACTCGTCCACCAGCTCCTCCAATACAAAAAGTTCAAGGAGGCCGCCGACAACCTCGGGCAGATGTCCCTCGACGCCCAGAACATGCACGGCCGCGCCACCTCGGCCTTCGCCCCGGCTTCCGAGCGGCCGCTGAAACACGTCGACCGCATCGACCTCTGGAATTCCTTCAACCTTGTCCTCCGCCGCCTGGCCGAGAAGCTCGTCGTCGGCCAGATCCACGCCGAGCAGGTGACCGTCGCCGACCAGATGGAATACGTGCTGGCGCAGCTCAAGACCCGGAAATCCTTCACCTTCACCCAGCTCTTCCCGGAAAAGATCTCCCTGCGCCGGCTGGTGGCGACCTTCCTGGCCGTCCTTGAGCTGACCCGCCTCAGGAAACTCCAGCTGGAGCAGACCGCGGCGTTCACCGACATCCTCTGCAGCGCGGTGGAGGAAAACGCACTTGAAACGGCCCCCGGGGCGAGCACGTTGACGGTAGAAAATGAAGAAGGTCCCCCGCCGCCGTAAATCCAAGTCCGCCCACCTGCTGGGCCTCGGTCTCGACAACGACGACGGCCACAAGCGCCTGACCGCCGCCGAGCAGTTCACCATCGTCGGCGGGTCCGACGAGACCCACGGCCGCATGACCGAGACCGTCATCAAGACCTTCGAGGAGCTGAAGACCCGCGGGAAGCCCCTGCATGCCGTCGAGCCGCAGGAACTGGCCGAGATCATCCACAAGTCCACGCCCAAGTGACCAAACCTTGCACAGGAGGTAACGGAGAGAACGGAGTCCTGAATCCTCACCTCTGTTCCCTCCGTTGCCTCCTGTAAAATCAGATTTTGTCTTGGTTTGGTCGGGACCAGTTCATCTCCAGCAATCTGTGCTTGAAGTCGTTTCGTCTCTCCCGCCTCCGCTTGCCTTTTCCCGGCGGCCAACTTAACTCCCAGACCATGTCCGAAAAAATCGCCCATCTCGACACCGTCACCTTCAAAGCCGCCATCGCCAGCGCGACGCCCACCCTCGTGGATTTCTGGGCCCCGTGGTGCGGGCCCTGCAAGGCCATCGCGCCGATCCTCGACGAATTAGCGACGGAGCTCGTGGGCAAGCTGAACATCGCGAAGGTGAACGTGGACGACAACGGCGACCTCGCCGCCGAGTTTGGCGTCCGCGCCATCCCGACCATGTTGCTCTTCAAGGGCGGCGAGAAGATCGACCAGTTTGTCGGCATGATGGACAAGGGCTCGCTCAAGGCGAAGCTCGCCGGGAAGATCTGAGCGGACTCATGCAATTGAGCGTTGGTTTCCCCGGAACGTGGCCGCACTAAAAGGTGGTCGCCGATTTCCACATCGGCGACAGGCGTCGGTATGGAAACCGACGCCCACCAACTGCATGAGCCCGGCTGAGGTAGAACAATTCTTCCTTGTAAGACGGGATCGCTGTTACCGCCTTTTTATTTTCTGGAGGCGGGAATATCAGTCCTGCCTCCTCCAATCCGGTAGGGGCCGTTGCCCCCAACGGCCCTCCGAGGGCGCTGAGGGGCAAGCGCCCCTACCAGGCTACCTCCGCGAATAGCCTTGCTGGAGGGTCCGCGTCCCTGCGGGCGGGATTGGGTGCTCGCGGCGCACAGAGACACGGAGACAAGACCGGGCTTCCCTCTGTGTCTCCGTGGTTAACTAATACAACCCCGCCCTACCCGCCCCATACCACCCCGACGCTCAGCAGCATGCCGTAAGCCGCGAGGAACAGCGCCGTCTCCCCCAGCAGCCTGATCTGCTCCTGGGGTTCGCTCGAGTGGCCCAGCCGCCACGTCAGCCACACCGCCCAGGGCGTGAGCACCACCGGCAGCAAAACGGGCCAGCCATAACCGTAGAGCAGCAGGGCGTGCGGACAGAGCAGCGCCACCGCGACCGACAGCCCGTATTGCCACACGGCGAACTTTTTCCCGAAGCGCACCACGAGTGTCCGCTTGCCGGCCGCGGCGTCGGTCCCCGCGTCGCGATAATTGTTCGCCACAAGGATGTTGGTCGCGAGCAGGCCGATGGCGGCGGCGCAGGAGGTCGCGTCCGGTGACACGGCGCCGACCTGCACGTAGAAAGTGGTGTCCACCGCCACGAGGCCGAAAAAAATGAAGACGAAGACGTCGCCGAGCCCGTGGTAGCCGAGCGGGAACGGCCCGCCCGTGTAGGCGAGGCCGCAGAGGATGCAAACGATGCCGATGGGCAGCAAAATCCAGCCGCCGGCGCGCAGCAGGAGCAGGCCGGTGAGGAATGCCGCGCCGAACACCAGCAGCATGGCGCGCCGCATGGCGGGCGCGGGGATCAGGCCCGCCGCAACCGCCCGGCGCGGCCCGACCCGTGCGGCCGTGTCGGCGCCCTGGACGAAATCGAAGTAGTCGTTGGCGAAGTTCGTGCCGACCTGCACCAGCAGCGCGAAGGCAAGGCAGATGGCCGCGCTGCCCGAGCCCGCCGCGCCGTGCGCGGCCGCCAGCGCCGTGCCCACCATGACCGGGATGATGGCCGCCGGCAGCGTCCGCAGGCGCGCGGCCTCGACCCAGTTGCGCCATGCAGGTTGCTCCGGCATCAGGTCGTGGCGGCGGACTTTGCTTTCCGCGAGAAGATGACCACCGGCCGCTTGGTCAGCAGGCTGAGCAGCGGCACCAGCAGCACGAGGCCGACATTCACGCCGAGCAGCTGGTAGTCCGCATTGAACGCAAAGCCGAACGGCAGCAGCAGCAGCCCGTAGGTCGTGAGGAACATCCGCGGGTTGGGGATCACGGGGTTGATGGCCAGCGTGAGCGCGATGGCGAACAGCCCGGCGTAGTGCTGGCCGACGCCCACATTGAGCCCGACAAAGTAAAAGATCGCCGCGTAAAAGCTCAGCCGCTCGTCGTAGCGGACGGTCTGGATCAGCACCGCCACCAGCAGCACCAGCGTCTGCACCAGGAACACGGTTTCCGCGGCATTCTCGCCCTCGGCGGTGAAGGCAAAGGCCGCCAGGCAGCCGCCGCCGGCCAGCGCGCGGAAAAAATCCACGTAGTTGCGGAAGTTGGCGAACTCCTTGCCCGGCTGCACGGAGCGGTCCTCCGGGTCGCGCGCGCCGATGCCGGCCAGGCGTTCGAGCGCGCCGTCGGGCTTGCGCCGCCGCTTGAGGATGGACTTGCCCGAGCGCAGCCATTGCCGGGGGAGCCAGAGCATGACCAGCGCCGCGGATAGATAGGGCCAGTGGATCGTCAGGGTGTCGGACATGGGATGGGCGTCCGCAGTCCTAGCGCCCCGAGGGTGCATGTCAAAGGCATCGTCGGGTGAGGGCGAAGCGTTCTCGGGCGGGATCGCCGCATCCCGCCTGCATTTTGCGGACCACCTTGACGGGATCAGCGATCCCGCCCTGCATCCCCCGCCTGCCGCTCCAGCGCCCGGATCCGCTCCAGCACCACCTCCCGCCGGGCCGCGGGGTCGTCCGCCGGCAGCTTGGCCGCCACTTGCCGCAGCCACGCGAGGGCCTCCGCCGGCCGGCCGAGTTCGCGCAACAATTCGCCGTGGATGCGCGCCGCAATATATGGCGCATCCGGCTGCTCCGCCGCCCGCCGGTAGCAGCGCGCGGCGCGGCCGAGGTCGCCGGTGCGCCGGAGATGGATGTTGCCCATTTCGATGTAAATCGCCGCGTCCGTCCCATGCCAGCACCGGCCTTGCTCGAGAAAGATCAACGCCTGTTTCGCACACTCGAGGACCATTTTCTGCCGGACCGCCGCAGGTTCGGTCCCGTCGAGCCGCCATTCCGGCAGATCATAGGCCAGCATCCGGGCACCATTGAGCCAGAAATACACCGGCCGCGCGTCGGCCGCGACGGTCAAATAGAGCAGCGCCGTTGTTTCGACCGCATCGCGCCGCTCCCAAGCGAGGTCGGCCTTCAGCCAAAAGACCCCGGCGGCGACCGAGCGCATGCCGCCGAGCACGGCGAGCGTTCCGCCCCCACCTGCGAGCGTGGCAAGCTGGTCCGCTGGCAGCCCGGCGGGTGTGAGTGACCGCTCCAGCGGACGCAAGGCTGCGCTCATCACAATCAATGCGGCAATCGAGACACCGCAGCTGCTGAATCTACTCCCCATTTGCTCGACCTTTGCTTGTCATCGCGAGACCGACGTAGGAGGGCGTGGCGATCCAGCTTACTGGATTGCTTCGTCGCTTTGCTCCTCGCAATGGCCGGGATTCAAAGGGAGGCGGGACTAGCAGACCCGCGAGGCGTAGGCTTTGCTGCCTGTATCCCGCGGGACTGACAGTCTCGTTTCCATAACTGGATTTTTCACTACGCTCAGCCGGACTCATGCAATTGAGCGTTGGTTTCCCTCGGAACGTGGCCGCACTAAAAGGTGGTCGCCGATTTCCACATCGGCGACAGGCGGCGGTATGGAAACCGACGCCCACCAACTGCATGAGCCCAGAATGACAGGTTATGTTCATTGGTTGCTTTGAAGGACGGGCCTAGAATTCGCGGCGCTTGAAAGCACATGAGGCGAGCGCGACGAACAGCAGCAGGTAGGCGGCCCAGTAGCCGGTGAGCGACAGCAGCCACGCCGCCGAAGCCGGGCGTCCGGCGGCGAGCAGGGCCTCGGCATCGAACAGGCCGAGGTCGGGCCAGACGCGCAGCCAGACCCAGCCCGCGGCGAATCCCCGCAGGTGCGCCACCAGGGCCAGCAGCAGCCCCGCACAACAGGCGAACAGCACCGACCCGGCATAGCTGCAGACCAGCAGCGTCATCGCCGCGACGAGGGTGAGCTTCAGCCATTGCAGGGCGCAGGCCTGCAGGAACACCGGCAGCGGCGCGAAGGCGGTGTCCAGCTGCGATTCCCGCACGGCAATCACCGTGGCCAGGACCAGCGAAGTCACCGTGACAAACAGGGTGAGCAGCGCCACGACGCCGGCGAATTTTCCCGCGAGGTATTCCCAGCGGCGCACCGGCCGGGTCAGCACGCAGTGGGCCGCGCGGCTCTCGATGTCCGCGAAGAACAGGTGTGCCGTGGCGAGCGCGGCAAGCAGCGTCCCGCAAAAGCCGATCACCCCGAGGCCGAAGTCACCGATGAGCTTCAGCTCGGCCGTGCCGAAGTTGAAATCCCTCAGCCACAGCGCGCCCAGGACCAGTGCCGCGCCGGTCAACCCGAGCAGCAGCACCAGCCGCTGGTGCAGCGCCTCGCCCAGCGTGTGCCGGGCGATCAGGCGGATGCGGCGCAACGAGGCCGCCGGGCCGGTGTGCCGCGGGTCACTCATGCGCGCGCAGCTTGACCAGGTAGAGTTTCTCCAGGCGCGAGGGCTCCGGATTCGCCGCACGCTCCGTCCCGAGCAATTCAGCCGGCGTGCCCTCAGCGAGCAACCGGCCGCGTCCGAGGAGCGCGAGGCGGTCGCACACCTCCTCCGCCTGCGCGAGCAGGTGCGAGCTGAACATGACCGTCGTGCCGCGGGCCGCGAGCGCGCGCATGAGCCGGTTCAGGGCCAGCCGGCCTTCCGGGTCGAGTCCGCTCGCCGGTTCGTCGAGCAGCACCAGTGGCGGCTCGTGCAGGATGGCCTGCGCCAGGCCAAGCCGCTGCGTCATGCCCTTCGAATAGGTGCCGAGCTTCCGCCCCGCCGCGTCGCCGAGCCCGCTCCAGCGCAAGACCTCGCCCACGCGCCGCGCCGTCGTGACCGCATCAAGCGAACCCAGGCCGGCACAATACTCCAGGAAACCGCGGCCCGACTGGTGCGGCGGAAACTGCGGCGACTCCGGCAGGTAGCCGACCAAGGCCCGCGCGGCATCGCTCCCGGCCGGGTGGCCGAAAATCAGGCACGTCCCCGCAGTCGGCGCGATCAGGCCGGCCAGCGCCTTGAGGGTCGTGCTTTTGCCCGAGCCGTTGGGTCCGAGCAGGCCGAGCACCTGTCCCGGCGCGAGCTGCAGCGTGAGCGCCTGCACGGCATGCCGCCGTCCGCCCGTCCAGCCGGAAGGGTAACTCTTGGTCAAGCCGACAAGATCTGCGGCCCACGGGGCCTTGAGCGGTGGTATCAACGGATGGAAAAACCCTGAAACTGTGGGGCCCGTTGAGTTTCGGTCTGCTCGACCTTGCGGATATACCCCTCCATCCTTTCCCGGAGCGCAACGATGAAATCGCGCACCTCGGCCGCCGCGCCCTCCACCTCCAGTTGCACGCGGCCGTCGGACAGATTCTGCACGCAGCCGCTCACGTCGAACTCCCGGGCCACGTGCAGGGCCGTGTAACGAAAGCCCACGCCTTGCACCCGGCCGCTGAAAAACACCGTGGCATGATGGACTTCCGGCATGGCAGCGGAATAGGCCGCGCCGCGCCGGGGTTCAACACCAAGTTGCGCCGCCACATCGAGTAAAGCACTCTGCAACATCACCCAGGATGACATGCTTCCCCGGGAATTTTATTTGCCAGCGGGGGCCTCCTGGGCATCGTCCGGCCTGACGCCTCAGGGCGCCCTTCCTTACATGACCAATTCCGAATCCGACGGGCTGTTTGAAAACGATTGGGAAGACCGCGGTGAACTCGCCTGGACCGAGGCGGATTGGATGAAGTATCTGGGCGAGCAGGAGACGGCCGTCGGGGAGTATTTGAAGCACTACGACCAGCTCGGCGGGGCCACCGACCGCATCGACGAGGTCGCCCGCCGCATGGGCTGGGAACTGGCCGCGCCCGAGACCGAGGCGGCCGCGGCGGAGGCGGAAGCCGACGAGGTTTTCGCCGGCGACTGGGATCCCTACACCCTGCACCGCAACCCCGTCTATATTTCCTCCCGCGCACTCTATCTCAGCCTTATCGGGCAATGGGAGCGCGTGGCCGCCCAGCCTGATCGGGTGCCGCCGGCGCTCGGCATCACACTGCAGGCGCTGCTCTACCGCGGCAACGAGCAGGTGCTCCAGGCCGTGCAGGCGCTCGAGATGGGCGACTACACCCTCGCCGTCTGCCTCTTCAAGCGCGCGCTCCAGGCGCTCAACCGGACCTTTACCCGGCTCGGCGAGCCCGATGTCGCCGCCACGCCGCTCGCGCTGCGTTTCCGCGAATACGCCCTGCCCCGTCTCTTCGATCTCCGCGAAATCTGGCTGCGCGTCATGAACGAGTGCCGCCAGAGCGACGACGGGGACGACTCGCTGCCGGAGTGAACGGGCTGGAGGCGGGGTGCCCGCGCCCTGCTGGAGCCACGGCGACCCCGCCGTGGAATCTCCCGCACCTTTCAGGTTTCTCTGTTGTCATTCTGAGCGTAGCGCAGAAACCAGCAGGCCTCACGCAGCCATCATTTCATACTGCTGCTTCGCTTTGCTCGGGATGACGGGATCAGTGGGTATTAACCCAATCTAGCCCTGCTTCCGTTTGCCTTTGGCCTTGCCCGCGTCGGCCGCCGGCTTCCTCCCGGTCGTCTGGTAGTCACCCGACTTCAGCGCGTTGATCTGGTCGCGCAGCAGCGCGGCGCGCTCGAACTCGAGCTTGTTCGCCGCCTCCTGCATCTCGTCCTCCAGCTCCGCGATGACCGTCGCGACCTCGTCGGCCGACTCGGCCACGGCGATCGGCCGGTCGGTGCCGCTGCCGTCGTAGGTGTGCAGGCTGGCCTGCACCCCGCGCACCACGCTGCGCGGCGTGATGCCGTGCGCGGTGTTGTAGGCGAGCTGCTTCGCCCGGCGGCGCGTGACCTCGTCCACCGTGCGCCGGATGGAATCCGTGACGACATCGGCGTAGAAGATGACCCGGCCCTTCACGTGGCGCGCGGCGCGGCCCGCGGTCTGCATCAGGCTGGTCGCGCTGCGCAGAAAGCCCTCCTTGTCGGCGTCGAGCACGGCGACGAGCGCCACCTCGGGCAGGTCGAGGCCCTCGCGCAGGAGGTTGATGCCGATGAGCACGTCGAAGTTGCCCCGCCGGAGGTTGCGCAGGATCTCGACGCGCTCGAGCGCGTCGATGTCGGAATGCAGGTATTCGACCCGCACCTTCGCCTCGCGGAGATAGGTGGTGAGGTCCTCGGACAGGCGCTTGGTCAGGGTCGTGACGAGCACGCGCTCGCCCTGTTCCGCGGCCTTGCGCGCTTCGCCGATGAGATCCTCGACCTGGCCCTTGGTCGGGCGCAGGGTGATCTCCGGGTCGAGCAGGCCGGTCGGGCGGATGACCTGCTCGGCGATGACGGCCGAGCGCTCCAGCTCGAACGGCGCGGGCGTGGCCGAGACGTAGAGCGTCTGGCCGGCGACCTGCTGGAATTCGGCGAAGCTCTGTGGCCGGTTGTCGAGGGCCGAGGGCAGCCGGAAGCCGAAGTTGACCAGCGTCGTCTTGCGGGCGATGTCGCCGTTATACATGCCGCCGACCTGGGGGATGGTCACGTGGCTCTCGTCCACCATGAGGAGGAAATCCTTCGGGAAGAAATCGATCAGGCAGAACGGCCGGTCGCCGGGCTTGCGGCCGGTCAGGTGCAGGGAATAGTTCTCGATGCCGCTGCAAAAGCCCATCTCCTGCAGCATCTCGAGGTCGTAGTTCGTGCGCATGCGGATGCGCTGGGCCTCGAGGTATTGCTGGTTCTTCTCGAAGAAGGCCACGCGCGCCTCGAGCTCGGCCTTGATGCCCGCGATGGCGCCGTCCCGCCGGCCCTTGCTCGTGACGTATTGGTTGGCGGGATAGAGGTCGAACTGCTCGAGCTGGCGCAGCACGGCGCCGCTGATCGGGTCGAACTCCGTGAGCGCCTCGATCTCGTCGCCGAAGAACTCCACGCGCAGGCCGTGCTCCAGGTAGGCCGGCATGACGTCCACCGTGCCGCCGCGCACGCGGAACGCGCCGCGCTTCAGCTCGTAGTCGTTCCGCTCGTAGAGGCTCTCGACCAGGCGCTCGAGGAACTGGTTGCGGGGGCACGCGCCGCCGCGGGTGAGCGCGATGCGCATGGCCGAAAAATCCTCCGGCGAGCCGAGGCCGTAGATGCAGGAGACGCTGGCCACGACGATGACGTCGCGCCGGCTGACAAGCGAGCTGGTCGTGGCGATGCGCAGCCGCTCGATCTCCTCGTTGATGGACGAGTCCTTCTCGATGAAGGTGTCGCTCGACGGCACGTAGGCCTCGGGCTGGTAGTAGTCGTAGTAGCTGACGAAGTATTCGACGGCGTTCCGGGGGAAGAAGCCCTTGAACTCGGAATAGAGCTGCGCGGCGAGCGTCTTGTTGTGCGAGATGATGAGCACCGGGCGGTCGAGCTGCGCGATGACGTTCGCCATGGTGAACGTCTTGCCCGAGCCGGTCACGCCGAGCAGCGTCTGGTCGCGGTTCCCGGCGCGGAAGGAGCGCACCAGCTGCTCGATCGCCTGCGGCTGGTCGCCCGTCGGGCGGTAGTCGGAGTGCAGCTGGAAGAGGGCCATGGCTTTAGCCAAAAAGGATTAAGTTAAGAAAATCGATTGCGGGGCGGATTAGGAAAATGCATTGAAACCCGGGCGAGCCGGAAGCCAATTGCTAATCGCCGGCCGGCCCGCCAATCTGCGGAAAAACAAACCCCGGGCGCAGGCCCCCATCCCCCATGGCTCTTACCAACACCATCTACAACTCGCCGGTCTTCCAGCAGGCGTGCAACCAATTCGACCTCGCGGCCGACATCATCGGCATGGACCCCGGTCTCCGCGAGCGCACCAAACGGCCCCGCCGTTGCGTCATTGTCTCGATGCCCGTCCGCATGGACAGCGGCAAGATCGAGATCTTCGAGGGCTACCGCGTCCAGCACAACCTCTCGACCGGCCCCGCCAAGGGCGGCATCCGCTTCCACCAGGACGTGACCCTCGGTGAGGTCGCCGCGCTGGCCATGTGGATGAGCTGGAAATGCTCGCTGGTCGGCCTGCCCTTCGGCGGCGCCAAGGGTGGCGTGATCGTCGATCCCCGCGCCCTGTCGCAAAGCGAGCTGGAGCGGCTTTCCCGCCGCTATACGCAGGAAATCATGCCCTTCATCGGGCCCAATGTCGACATCCCCGCCCCGGACGTCGGCACGAATGAGCAGATCATGGCGTGGATGATGGACACCTATTCCAACCACCAGGGCCATTACGACCCCGGCGTCATCACCGGCAAGCCCATCGCGCTGGGCGGTTCGCTCGGCCGCAAGGAGGCGACCGGCGAGGGCGTGGCCTGGTTCGTCAAGTCCTACCTGCAGGACATGGGCATCCCACCGGAGAAAACCACGGTGGTCATCCAGGGCTTCGGCAATGTCGGCAGCGAGGCCGCCCTCGCCCTCTACAACTGGGGCGCCGAGGTGACCGGCATCTCCGACTACACCGGCGGCATCCACAATCCCAAGGGCATCGACCTCAAGGCGGCCCTCGACTACGTCGCGGCGAACAAGAACCTCGCGGGCTTCCCCGGCGGCATCTCCATCACCAACGAGCAGTTGCTCGAGCTGGAATGCACCGTCCTCATCCCCGCCGCGCTCGAGCGGGTCATCACCCAGAAGAACGCCGGCAAGCTCCGGTGCCGCATGATCGCCGAGGGCGCCAACGGCCCGACGACCAACGAGGCCGACCAGATCATCAACGAGCGCGGCGACATCGAGCTGATCCCCGATGTGCTGTGCAATTCCGGCGGCGTCATCGTCTCCTACTTCGAGTGGCTGCAGAACCTGCAGAACTACTATTGGACCAAGGGCGAGGTCTTCGACAAACTCTACCGCATGCTGGCGAAGGCGAAGTCCTCGGTGGACGAGACCAAGAAGAAATACAACTGCAGCCGCCGCACCGCCGCCCTCGTGCTCGGCATTTCCCGGGTCGCCGAGGCCAAGGCCAAGCGCGGATTGTTCCCGTAAGCCCCAGCCCCATGCGACGGCTCATTGCCCTCGCCGCCATGCTCTGGGCCGGCGGCGTGCTCCTTGCGGCCGATCCACCTGCGAGGCCAGACGCGGCAGATGATAGCAGGAACTTCATCGACCATTTTCACGACGACGCAAATGCCTCAATTTACGTTTCCTTTGTCGACAAACTGATCGATACCGGAGAAGGGAAGATCCATGCGTCGATGGAGGATGAGAAAAAGGATACACAGCTGCCGCGCGCAAAGACCCCCAATGGCATCTTGATGCTCTATACAGTAGCGCACACGCCCGACGGGGTCTTGGTGCATTTTTCAACCTCGCGAGCCCCGTATCTTCCGACGGCGCTGGGTAAGCACATCGTCGGGCTTTTCATGGCCCGCTCAGGTTGGCCGAAGCCAGCTGTATTTCAGATCAGCGAAAATCAGGTATTCCATGCAATATGGATGGTGCCGGAGTCGCAATTCGCGCAGATCCGAACAGCGCTGCCGGAGCTCCGTGCGAAAATCAGAAACTCAGAAGATGCGAAGACTGCTTTCCTGCGTGGGCTTCTGCGATCCCAAGAGTTGGATGTGGCGCCGCCTACACAAACAGCCAGGCCGCGATCACCAGGACCGGCAGCAGGATCGGCAGGCTGTATTTGAACAGATACCCGAAGAACGTCGGCACCTTCACGCCGGCGCTCTCGGCGATGCTCTTGACCATGAAGTTCGGTCCGTTGCCGATGTAGGTCATCGCCCCGAAGAAGACGGCCCCGAGGCTCAGCGCCACCACGAAGTCCGGCGCCGTCTCCAACAGCAGGCGCACGGCGCGCCGGTCGTAGCCGCCGCCCCCCGCGGCGATTTCCGCCGGCGTCTCCTCGACGAACGTCACCTCGGCCAGCTTGAGGAAATTCAGGTAGGTCGGCGCGTTGTCCAGCACCGCGGATAGCGAGCCGGTGACATAGTAATACTGCGCGGGCTTGGTCAGGTTCGCTTCCCGGCCGTGCTCCTGGAGGTAGCCCAGCGCGGGCATCATTGTGAGGAAGATGCCGAGGAAGAGCCACGCCACCTCCTTGATCGGCGCGAAGGTGAAATGGTTCTCCTGGTGCACCTGCCGGGGCGTCAGCCGGTGCGACGCGACCGCCGCACCGAGCATCACCCACTCGCGGATGAGGTATTTCTCGGGCAGGAACACCCCGACGATGATCGCGCACAGGAAGAGCACGTTCACGCCGCCGTCGAAGCGCCAGATCTCGTGCTCCTGCAGCGCGTGCTGCCGCACGGGCGGCGCCACCTTCGAGAAGCTGTGGCGGTCGAAGGCGTAGAAGGCCGCGAGCAGCAGCCCGTTGACGAGCGCCCACGGCAGCAGGGCATGCTCGACCAGCCAGAAAAACGGAATGCCGCGCAGGTAGCCGAGGAAAAGCGGCGGATCGCCGATGGGCGTGAGGGCGCCACCGCAGTTCGAGATGATGAAGATGAAAAAGACGATGTGGAACGCGCTGACGCGATATTTGTTCACCCGGATCCACGGCCGGATCAGCAGCATCGAGGCGCCGGTGGTGCCGATGAAGTTGGCCAGGACGGCGCCGACGGCGAGAAAGACCACGTTGGCCAGGGGCGTGCCCTCGCCCTTCACCTTGAGATGGATGCCGCCCGCCACGACGAAAAGCGACCCGATCAGGCAGATGAAGGAGAAATACTCGTGCAGCGTGTGGCCGATGACGAGGCTGCCGCTTGGAATCCGGAACCAGTAGAACGCCGCCACCAGCAGGCCCAGGCCGAGCGCCACATGCGGGTAATAGTGCTCCCACAGGTGCTTCACCTTCGCCGGCGCGAGCGGCATCGTCGCGATCAGCAGCAGCAGCAGGCCGAACGGAATGATCAGGGCCGGCGAAATATCCGCGCCGGTGACGGCGGCCACTGGAAACGGTGATAACATGCACCGTCAGGCAAGGCCAAGGGCCAGAGGCCGTCAATACTGACCAGACCTCAGCCGGAATCCTGCAGTTGGGTGGGCGCCGGTTTCCATACCGAGGCCTGTCGCCGATGTGGAAATCGGCGACCACCATTCCCTCATCCCGGTCAGGGAGGATGCAGTCACCCCCCGGCAAATGCAGGGCCGGCGCTTGTCGCCGGGCCGCTCGGCGCCGAAGCATGGCCTGCCGACAAGCGGCAGCCCTACAGTTCTGAAGTAAAGATCCTCGGGGCAAGCCCCGAGGCATTTGATCAAGACCACTGCCATGCCCTCCTCCATTCTCATTTCCGGCTCGGCCAGTAGCCACGAGCG
>Ga0315295_10000065_pt1 | contig 86329 bp, 111 predicted proteins | sample YL17G14_0_MG_FD_204453 | JGI IMG/M metagenome (GOLD analysis project Ga0315295, IMG submission 204453) | Sediment microbial communities from Yellowstone Lake, YNP, Wyoming, USA - YL17G14_0 | ecosystem: Environmental > Aquatic > Freshwater > Lake > Sediment | place: USA: Wyoming | collected... | reverse complement strand
GCGGATGATGGCCTTCAACTTTTCGGCATCGTCCATGAAAGCCAAGGTGTTGCGTCTCTGACCCTCCCACGATTCCTTCCACATATTCGATTCGCGTCGAAGGTCGTTCATCTTCTTTTCATCGGCTTCGTCAAACGTCCTTTGCGCCGCACGTTCGGCACGTCGCGCTTCCGACAATGCATCGATTCGAGCCGCAGCTCCCCACGACAAAGGCACGTCGCAGTTGTTGCGCTCGCACACCTCTTCGCAGGCTGACAGGTCTCCTCGCACCGTACAGTTCTTACAATGGTCTGTCATCTCACTCCCCTTTCATCGTTGCGAGCACGGCCAAGGCACAAGCCCGCGCTCCGTTCCCGCGCATCCGTTGCCACGCCCCGTTGCTCGGAGACCACCGGAACCCGTACCCCTTGAGCGCGTCGATTGTCGCCGGGTCGGGCTTGCCGGGAAACACGAGCATCAAGCGGTTCGCCTCAACGTCGTCACGGAGCACCACTTCCCCGTGCCGTTCCTCTGTCGTGACGTCCGCCGCCTTGGCTTCCAGTTCCCCAATCCGCTTGGCCGTCGCGCGTATCTTCGCACCGAGGTTCGTCAACTGGTACGCCTCGAACGGGGCACGCCTCACGCCCATGGAGCGGTCCGCCATCGCCGCCCGTATCTTCTCCCGCTGGTCGTCTGAGATGCCAGTCACGGCGTCCACACCGCCGCCTCGATACTGCCGGTTGATGCGGGCCATGTCCGCGCGCAACCGCTCCATCTTCGCGAGCTTCGCGCGCAAGGCGTCCAGTGCGTTCGGGTCGTCGGATGAAATCGCGGTGTTGCGCTCGGCCGCTTCGGCGCGGCGCTCCAGCTCGGCGGCTTCCCGCGACTCGGTGACGGACTTGGACATGAGCGAGTCCATGCGTTCGGCGTCCCGGCGGTGTCTCTTCTCGCTATGATGGCCGATGAGAATTGGGCTTCCCGCCATCGCGTCGGCCATCTTGGAGACGGTGTTGACGTGCGCGCTCGCCTGCCCCGCCTTCTTCTCGGCGCGTTCCCGCAACCTAGCGATGCGAGCTGTGTGGCGGTCCTGGTAGTCGCTCACGTTGCACCTACGCGAACGACAGGGTGACCCACCCCGCCGCGTGCAATCCGTTGACATTGGCGCAGTAGTATTGCGCCGCCTGCCCCTGCGTCTCGAACTTCCCGCGCGAGAACTCCGTGACACTCCGCATGGGTTAAAACCCAGCGGCTTCTCGGGATACGCTCGGCCCTCTAGCAGCCCACGTTGACTCCCGAAGGAGGTGTCCCCTCCTAAGAATGTTCAAGGCAGCGTTGTGGTCGCGATCCAGTGATAGACCGCAATCACAACGTACCCACCTGTCGCTCAATTTCAGATCCTCGAAAACGGTTCCACAATCGGAGCATGACTTGGACGTGTACGCCGGTTCAACTGCGATGACTTGACGCCCAGCTTCTACCGCTTTGACTTCAAGCCTTTGTCGCAGATAACCCCAGCCCGCGTCCATGATGCTTTTGGACAGGTGCCGATTGTGGACCATATTTCTAATCCGTGTCTCGCGCACCATCGGATTTGGGTAGTCCATCGGTTCTCCTTTTTCAGTCAACCCCTCGGCGGTACGCCCAAACCCACGAAAGGAGAATAACGCAGGCTCGGACGCACCGCCCAAGGGATGACCTTGGGCCTCCCTCAGAACGTCGGCGCGATTCTCCTCCCGCGCTCGAACTCCCACTTCGCTGCCGCCATCTCGCACCGCTGCCGCCACGCCCGCTCGAACTCGTCTGCCAACCGCTCGCGATCGGCGTCGGTCAGCATCACATTGTACAGTTTTCGTCCCATCGTTAGACCTCCTTGTTTCTCTGACATTTTGTCACCGCACACCCCCAACCAGGTCTTTCACGCGCGCCTCACTGGAGTTCGCCAACTCACTATGCACCCGAAGTGCCAGAAACTGCGCGTTATGATTTTTTTCGATGTAGCCGTCTGCACCGCAGCGCTCGACCAGCACTCTCAACTCGCCCGCGGGCATGTCGGAGTAGAGCAGCACGGGGATGTCAGCTGTCGCAGGATTGGTGCGCAAGAACTTACAGAGCACATCTCCCGTGAGCGCGGGCATATTGACGTCGAGGAGGATGAGCGCGGGCATGTGCTGCGCCGCGAGAGCCTGTACGCCGAGAGCCCTGTTGCACGCGAGGACGTCGATCCCGTAGGGACGTAGAGCCGCGACGGTCCATTTGAGTTCTACGTTACTGTCATCGATCATCATTATGCGTTCCATGTTCCCCTCCTCCTTGGCTGCCTCATCAGGGCGCGGTAGCCAGCCGCGCCGACCGCCCGTAGGCGGTTTCGGCTTCTATCGAAACCAAAATGCTCGGCGCTCGACTGTCATCTCGCCGTCACGCCCAACCTCATCTCCGTAGTCGGAGATCGCGTAAAACATGGTCGGGCAACCGTCGTCGTCGAGTCCATCCGACCCGACTCCCGTCTCCCACAGGTCGGCGTCGGTATCGGTAGTGTAATTGCGCATCACCTCGTCCGTAGCCTCCCACGCGCTGACCACGTCGTCGTCATCGTTGACCAACAAAATCATGTCGTATCCGTTGTTGTGCGTCATTATCGTGTGACTTAACATATCACTTCCCCCTTTTTACTCGCGCATCATGCGCGCGATGTTGGCGTTGACACGGTCAATCGACTCACCATCCCGCAGGTTTTGCGCGCGCTTGGCGATGTCGGCGTGATACTCGTCCGTGTCCATGCACTCTGCGATTGCAGAGTTGATACGGGCGGTGTGCTCGGCGGGGACAGCCAGCTTACCTATCAGAGAGTGGCCGGCGGGGACCTTGTGGGCCAGCGGACCGCGCGGCGTTACCGGCGAGCCGTTGCCAACGCATCCGTAGCCCTCTACGTAAGCGGAGACATGGAGGTCACAGCAGGCGACGTCGACCGAGTCACCGTCGAGATTTACGCGACGACTCGTGACCAGCTCAACTACCACGTTTGCCGATTTGCCACTCACCGTTTTCCACGTGATCTCGTGTCTCATCTCCCGTCCCTCCTGTGTGCTGCGTCCCATACCCTATATATAGCGCATGTCGTTGCCATTGTCAAGCAAGATTCACAACTATTTTCACTTTTTTCTCAGCCCGTAAAACCCGCGTGGTTGTTGAACCGTAGCGATTCGAAGCGCGGGAAACGACCGGGACAGCGTTACTTTTTGAAACGCTCTGGTACCAGTTGCCGCTCCGCGTAAGCCTCGCACTCCTCGCGCGTCCACTCGGCGAAGTTCAGCTTCATCGGGGCGTCCACCGTCCCTGTCAGCGAGTCGGCCTCGCCCATCGTGAGGAGGGCGGCGCGCAGCAAGGTGTTGTGCGCGTCGACCACTTTGGTGAGTGAAAACTCCTTAGACATGACGACCATCTCCGCCGGGAGCTCCCCCGACTGGACCTTCTCCGCCATCTCCCGCACCCCGCGTTGGTGGATGGCCAACCCCGCCGCCGTGGTACGCAACCCCTCGGTCAAGACCTTGAGTTGTTCCGCGCGCCACTTCCCCGTCCCGTGATCGTTGATGTCTGCGACCATCCCCTGAATCGCACGCAACCGCCCGGCGAGCTGCACGAACCCCACGGCGGGCCAAGCGTCCCCTTCGCAGTACCACCGCGCCACGGGCAGCCTAACCCCCGCCGCCTTCCCCGCCTTTCGGTAGTCCGGTTCGTCCTGATACGCCCGCCAAAGAGCGTTGTACATGTCAACCGTTACCATCGGCGGCTTTGTCCAACGTTTCTCTTTCTTCTTGCGGTGTTGCCGGTTCGGCTCGTCTTCGTCGTCCCCGGCGGGAGACCCATCATCTCTATCGGGCGTCATTCGCTCCCTCTCTTATCTCACCAGCCGCCGTCGCCCCTCTTTCCATCGCCCGCCTGAGTATCAATCGCACGGTCGATGCAACGCCCCTGTCGAGTGCGCGTGCGAGCGAACGTAAATTTTCCACGTCCATTGTTCGCAGCCGAATGGTCAAGTGCTGGTCGAATTTGTCAGTTGTGGAAACCATTTCCATACATCCAGCGTAGGGCTCGCGGGTAACCGTTGTCAAGCGCTACCAAATGACGGTAGTGTATCAGTTTGATGTTCCGCCCACCTTGCGCCCGACCCCGCGACGGTTTACCTTGACAGCATGAACGCTCAAGCACGCAAGAAAACGAAGCCGAAGCCGAAACGCGGTCACCTGGACGTCAACCAACTCGCCGCCTCGATAGTCGCCGAGGCCACGGACGAAGCGACAACGGACGCCGACGAAGACACGCCCGAAGACGAGGCCGAAGAGGAGCCCACCGACGACGGAAAGAACCCTGCCGCTGTCGCGCTCGGTCGTCTCGGTGGCAAGAAGGGCGGTCCTGCAAGGGCAGCGAAGCTGTCGGCGCGAAAACGACGAGAGATAGCACGACTAGCTGCACAAGCGCGATGGAGGAAGAAAGACGACTAACTCGCCTTCCCTTCTGATTCAGAATTCTTCCGCCATTCGACGTCAGGTTCAAAATCGAGCGGAACAGATATTGGCTCTTCGCCTGGATGAATTCCGTTCCAGTGATCCATATCAAAGGATAACTGAACCGCATCACCAACCATCTGTTCGCGACGTTGCATTAACGATAGGTGCATCTGCTTACGAGTCGCATCTTCGATATCAATCCATAGCGTTAACTGTCCATCTCCAGAACCCACCCTGTAGGCATGATTGACTCGGTATGGTCTTCCGGTCTTGCTATCCGTTCGCGTCTCTTCGCGCAACGACCTGGCGCACTCCCTGGCAAGCATCTCCATCGGGTCGGTTGGACTCGGGGGACTCCATCTAAGTTTTTCCACTGCGTATTTTACAACGTCGTGAATATCGACTTCCTTCTGTCCTGTTTCGAGTCTGTATTGTCGTATTACACTTTGCCATTCCTGATGTTTCCTTGCCATCGCTCTACTCCTTACATTCCAACAGGGGCAACATCACCCCACCCATCGACCATCGCGCCAGGGGCAACGATAGATCGCACTTTCACTTGATGATTCTTGAAACGGTCGTACCGTCCGGTCTTGTGCTGCAACTGTCCTGCAACAAGACCAGGATGGATTTGCAGTGTGTTCGCAAAGCCGAGAATATCTCTCTCGGAAAACAATGGACTTTTTCGCGCTATGAATTTTTCAAGTTGCCGCTGTGGAACACAAAACTCTGCGGCGGCCACGTTGGCCTCTCGTTCCTCTTCGGAAATGCTCTCTCCAAGTCCGGCGCGTTCTCCTTCAAGCTCCGAATCTAACATTACAGAAGAATGACCATGCAAACGTAAAATATGTTCTAATTCGTGTCGAAGAACAAACCAGAAATTATCGAGACGATCATATCTCATGGTCATGCCGATGACGGGTGAAGAATCATTCAACCAGAATGCAACACCGTCAATCTTTGCTCCTGGCAATGACTCGACAATCACATATCGGACACCCGACTCTGCCAGTATGCGGGGGACCTTTCTGGCCTCTTCTGCCGATGCCAGAAGCGCACTCAATTTTGTTACTGCCGTTCGCATTCCATTCGCCGAATACCTGCCGACGATCATCTCCCCAGCAATTTCCTTGACGCGATATAGCCATGCCAGTTGAGGCGGTGTCACTTGGCCGGTAACGCAAGTCTTTTTCGCGGCATGTGGGAGGACTTCTATTTCATCCGTCGAATTCACACCAAAAAACTTTATTAATGAAGCCTCAACCATTGCCACATCGCGCATACTTTCTGCGTCTAGCCATCGACGCTTAATCATCTCAGCGACTGGAAGATCTCCAAAAAGATGCGCTCGGGTTGTGCGCCCAGGGTCCGGTCGTTCCACAATTCTGGCCTGAGCCAAATCGTATGATTTTTGAAGTTCCAAAAACATCTCTGGAGCAACTCCAAACACTTCTCCAAGGGCGATGGCCAAGCCAGCCGCCACTGGTCTCTTCCCGGCTACAATTTTATTGAGGCCGGTTTCGTCGTGTTCCAGCACTATTGCCAGCACGCGCTGGGTCCATCCACGTTCGCGCAATAGTTTTTCAATGTACTGCCCTGGAGTTCGAAATTCTGTAGTAGTGGAGGTGGTGTTCTTCATGACCATTTCCTTGTAGCACCATCAAAAATGACCGTCAACAGGCATTCTGCTCTTTTTGTCAAACTGACAAAAAGAGCTTGACAATGCTTGAGCGCTGTAGCATATTATAGTTATGAACAGGATCACAAAAGAGAAGCAGGTTCGGATCGTCGCGGCGCTGGTCGAGGGAAACAGCCTCCGTGCCACGGCCCGCATGACCGACACCGCGATCAACACCGTCATCAAGTTGCTCCTAGACCTCGGCGCGGCCTGCGATGCCTACCAGCACAAAACGCTCGTCAAACTGCCTTGCGAGCGCGTCCAGGTCGACGAGATCTGGTCCTTCGTCTACGCCAAGCAGAAGAACATCCCCGCGAACATGAGGGGTGAGAAGGGCATCGGCGACGTCTGGACCTGGACGGCTATCGACGCGGACACGAAGTTGGTTCCCTCTTGGCACGTCGGCGGTAGGAACGCCGAAGACGCCGCGCAGTTCATCTCGGACTTGGCCTCCCGCCTTGCGAAGCGCGTGCAGCTCACGAGCGACGGTCACAAGCCGTACCTTCAGGCTGTCGAAGGCGCGTTCGGTTCCGAGATTGACTACGCGGTGCTCATAAAGCTGTACGGCACGGACCCCAACGGCGAGAAGCGCTATAGCCCGCCCGTGTGCACCGGGACGGAGACCGACGTGGTAACCGGCAACCCCGACCCCAAACACATCTCCACGAGCTACGTAGAGCGCCAGAACCTCACGATGCGGATGAGCATGCGGCGGTTCACGCGGTTGACCAACGCTTTCAGCAAGAAGGTGGAGAACCACATCGCGGCCGTCGCGCTCCACTTCATGCACTACAACTTCTGCCGGATTCACAAGACCCTGCGCGTCACCCCGGTCATGGAAGCGGGAGTCGCGGATCACGTGTGGAGCATCGAAGAGTTGGTCGGTATGCTCAACCCGTAACCATCCCTGAACTCATGTTCGGCGTTGACAAGGGCTCCATTGTTGCCCTACCCCTTGGGCGGCACTATCTTATATACAGAACCATGCGGAGGCCATCGGCACAGCCTCCAGAGGTCACTATGAAAAAGTATCCCATGATTTTTTCGTTCCGTAACCTGATTGCTGGCACCGGTTTCGTGGCTGGCGTGGACATCCGTGGACAGGTCTTGCTAAGCGATGAGGGGGACGGGTTCTGGATGTATGGTGTCCAACCTGGTGGCCTCGCCGCAGGTGGAGAGGATCGCGGGACGGCCCTGTGCCGGTTCAGGGACAGCTACAACTCCGTTCTGTTCGACATAGCGGCCGACGCACCAGATTTCGCTAATTTTCGGGATCAGGTTATCGGTTTCTTCGCGCAGATCAACCGCCCCAACGCCGAGGAATGGTCCGAAGCCCTCGCCGAGGTACGCCGCACAGGGTTGGCCCTGGACGGCCTCAACCGAGTTGATGCAGATGCCCGGACTCCTGGGTTGTCGATCTCCGAAATCAAGATGAGCCAGACGACGCCAGCCCAAAATCAGATCGACTCGATAGAGGAAGCGGCCTAGGTAAGCCATGTCGTCGTTCGGAACGATTCCTCTCAAGCAGATTAGAGAAATGCTTGAAAAGTGCGCTCCGGGATTCACGATGACCGAGCGTGAACATAACTGGCTGGTGCGGTTCGGCCCGATGACCTTCCCGAACCTTCCGAAGGGACCGCACAAGAAGAAAAAGTCGAATGCTGAGATTGAGGTCGGGCACTTGCGCACGATGGTTCGGCACCTCGGTATCGCGCCATGCGCCGCTGGGGAGATCGCTGCTCTCCGATAATTTTTCACGACTCTGGCCCGGAACTTCAAACTGATACACTACCCAAATGACTTCCCCGTTTTCCAACATCTCGACGATGCCGCGCGGTTCCAGTTTAGTTTCGGTTCCCGACAGCCGTTGAATGAGCATCTGAATGCGCCGCGCCACAGCCTCGTCTTGCGCCTTCCTGTCCTCGGACGACTCCGGCACGTCTCCCATGATGCCGACAAATTGAGAGGTCTTGAGCCCGAGCACATCCATCATCACCATGTCGTATCCGGTTTGCGCAACGCAATAGTAGCTCGGGATTTCCTTCACATTGCCGTCGACTCCAAGCCGGGCCGCCCTAGTTTCGCACTGACCATGCACGGCTGGCGACCAATCGAGTTCTGCCATCACCACGCAAGTCGCCCTGGCCTGTAGGCCGTCGAGACCGGCCGCAGTTCGTAGGGACATCAACGCCACGTCGGTCTTTCCTTCGATGAACCGCTGTAGCGCCTTGTCCTTTTGCGCTTCGGTCTCGCGCCCGGTGAGCACGGACGGCGAGTAGGCAGACAGCGTAGTTTGCAGGATGTCGTGGACGTCGTGGTGCCAGGCGAACACGAGGGGTCGTTCTCCGGCTTCCAGCAGCCCCGCCACAAACGCGCCGACCTGGTGAGCCTTGGCTACCCCGGCCGCATGTCGGGACGCCCTGTCGATGTCACGTGCCGTTTGCCCGCGTCGGTGCCATTCAAGTTGGTTGAATCCGCGTGCCTGTGCTACGGCCGTTTTCATCAACTCCGCGTGCAACGACTCATCGTGGTCAACGTCTTGGACGCGACGCATGATGGGCGGTAGGTCCGGCTGTACCTCTGCCTGTCGACGTCGCAGCATGAGCCCTTCGCGCCGAAGGTAGTCCCCGAGCACGTCCGGCTTCTCTATCACCTTCTCGCCGTACCCCGCGCACCACTCGCGAGAGAAGGCGTCGTATGAACCGAGGCAGTGAAAGTCTATTGCGTTCAGCACGTTCCAAATCTCTCCGCCGTAGCCGTAGATGGGGGTACCGGACAGACCCCACACACAGTCGGCGGCCGATGACAGTAGCGACGCAGCCGAGTATTTCAGGCTTCCCGAGTGCCGAAGTTCCTGCACCTCATCGAAAATGACGACGGGGTATCCGCGCTCGTCAAGGGTCTTCTGCCACGCCGAAAGAAGCCCGTAGTGCACGATGGTGAACGGCGTGTCCGGGATGCTATACGGCGTGAGCGTTCGCAGGATGGGTGCCATGGCCTGCCCGCGACGCACGGCCCTCTCCCACGGCGTCTCGACAAGCGCGCCCTGCCCGCCGCATGGGAGGTCGAACAGGGAACCTATCGCCCGTTGCCACTGGCGTTGCACGTGGGTCTGGCACACCACAAGCACGTGGTCATTGCCATTCTCCATACAGGGCTTCCAGCGTGTTGTACGAATAGGTAGGTGATACTCTAGCCCTTCCACCTATTGTCCACCCGTGCCCTGCCAACGACCTTTCCCCGCGATGCTGCACCAGGCTAGGAAGGTGTGTTGCCGACATGACCCCGTTCGCGTCGAGCCACAACGAAAGGCGCTCATCACATCCGGTTGTGGTATGGCGACAGCCGTTTGCATCGGCCGGTCGCCTCTGCATCTCGACTCCGTTAGCGACCGCATGCGCAATTTCTGTGCGGACGGCTAGGAGCAAAATCCAAAGTAATTCTCCTCGCCTATGAGCCCTCCACCTTACCCCACTCCGAATGTCATTCCAATCGCGAACCCTCCCGATGGAAAAAAAAGAAACTACACCAAAACCGAATGGAACTTCGCCGAGAATCCGCCCCAAATTGGATACCAAACCGCGACACGGTTCAACGTCATCCTGTGCGACGACGGACCACGTCTCCCCTGCGGTTGCTGCGCTCCTCATCGCCTCGCAGAAGTTCCGCGTGAGCCCTATCCCGGGATCAACCATGCGTGGCCACCCATGAAACCAGTTCTGTTGATGTGCGCGGGATGGGTGCGTCATCACTATGCCGGACCATGTCGACTCTATAATCTGTTCCACCACGTCTCCCGCAGCCTTTCCGCCTTTGGGCGCAAGATGGGTAGGTTTCCCTCCCAATCATTGGACAACAGCTGTTTGACCTGTTGTTTGCAGGTAGCCTCGTCTGTATGCTGTCGGGAAAATCTCTTGGAAAATCTTTCCTTGTATTCGCTTGGCGTGGTTTCCAAAAGATAGTCTCTGTATGATAACCACGACGGATGAGCGGTCGGAAGTTTGTCAGCCTTATATATGCCTTGTTCGTTCGCGTAGAGTGCCGCAGCGTGTACTCCGCCGAGTCTGGTGATGAGACGTTCGTAGGTTTCTGGCTCGTACTCTTGCAATGAAAGTAGCGATCGATACGCTTGCTCGTGTACGAGATTGCTTACGCGCATTTTGCACAGGTCGACTCCCGACTTCATGTACATCTTATTGTAAACGTTGTTATATGGAACGCCACTGTCCGCAATGTACTTCCAAATGTACCTCGGTTGCCAATGGTAGATAGGATAGAACCGGAACGACAACGGGTTCTTGGTCTTCGTGCTCCATCCGTAGTTTTCATACCCAGCGTGGATCTTCGTCGCACGCTGGCGATTGAGTGACTCCCACATCCGAATCCCGACGAGGAACGCCGTCTTCTCACTCGCCTGGGCCTCTATCCACGGGAAAAAATCGTAGAACCTGTTTGGGTAGTGCCCATCAATCTCGCTGATTGCAATCGGGTCCTTATCCCTGATCCACTTCTCACCGGGCCACCAGGCCCGTAGGAAAACATCCCTGTGGGATGTTGCGTTCGTTAGCAACAGCGGAACCTGATACCACTTGGGAATCACGAGCGGGTGCCGCATCCATTGTGAGATGATGTCAATTGAGGATTGATACTCGGCCTCCTGGTCGAGGAAGAACACCTCGACCTTCCGTCCTGCGCGCTCCGCCTCCGTCAGTGCGAGGTGGTAGAGGACGGTCGAATCCTTCCCGCTGGATACGCTCACCACAACGCGCGGAAATTCCCGAAATAACCATCTGATGCGCCTTACTGATACCGTTAGCGTGTCCATTGCGTCCCCGTGAATTCTTTTACAATACAATCAACAAGTTGTACGGTTTTGCTATGCCAATCGGAGACCAGCGTATCTACTGGAAGGTCCGTCGCAACAATTCTAGGAGGGATGAGTTCACCCAAAACCTTAAACAGATTCATTCGTGACGGCATAACGCGCCATGGGCAATTCGATTGTGCAAACGCACCTAGCCGTTTAACTACACCTCGCCACGTGGTTTCTTCTTCGAAAGCTCGTGCCTTCTCTTTTTCATAGGCGTTCCGTATATCATTGGATACTGCTCTGACATCAATGTGAATTCCACCAAATGTAGGCGCGCTCCGATGTGTTTTGATTGTGCCTTTCCCGACTCGTAAGAATTCAGCAATTGAACACGGGTCAGTTATCCTCCCATCCATTGCTTGATTCCATTTCCCCTCCAACGCGAAACTGTGATTTATATCATCCCATTTACCACCAACACATCCCCAGTGCCACCATGCGCGCCACGGTTCTCCTATAAATAACCTACGGTCAATGCTTTCTCGCATTGGTCCGCGCCACGGCTCGGTAAGAAATGGACCTGTTTTTACACGGTTGGACGGCGTGATAATATCCGTCAATCCGACTACAATCACACGATCAATATCTGCAATGGAACCCCATGGGTCTTTAAGATATTTGTCAAATGTCATTTTTCGCTCCACAACAGGTGTGACCCACTTGTCAGAGTAGACCCAAAGTGACCTTTCACCCCTATCCAACGGGACATTATTGGGATCACCTGTTATCCAAATATTACCGCTCACGGCTCATCCTCCGGTGGCAAAGGAGGCTCATCGTCACGTCCGTAGAACTCTCCATATCGCTCGGCGGCCATGAGAACAGCAACACCAACAACCTGTTTCAATCTGAGAAGCTCCTCTATGGACATCCCAAGTGATTCAGCAATACGTTCATCATCCCACCCGAGACCCAACATGCTACGCACAAGAGCACCCATGAGTTCAACCTGATGTTTACCACGCGCTCTGTTATGCCGAATCGTCGAAGCCATACGATCGGCCAATGGACGGTCTATCACCGAGCATGGAATGTACCGACGTCCAAGTCTGGACGTCCCCACCTTGTGCCGGTGAAACCCGTCTACAACCGTCCATTCGTCTGCATCCTTCATGACAACGACGCACATCGTAATGCCGTCTGCGCGCATCGATTGCTCTAGCAGGTCGAGTTCTGGACCGGCGACCGTGTTTGGGTTGTAGGAGTTCCCGACTATCCTTGCTGCCGGGATGAGTTGCGGACACGTCGCCGGGTCTCCAGAAACGTCGCGCACGATGTTTGACGCGGCGCGCACGATGGCGTTGTACGCGTAAACTCTTTTGGATTCTGCCAATTGTGAAAGCTTTGAAATCTCTGACACAATATTTTCTACAATCATTTTATGCTTCCCTTCCCCCGACAATAACCGTCATGAGTTGTGGCGCTCCCGGTAACCGACGCGACACGAGAAGGCGTATTCTGCCACGTCCACCTGGCTCTGCCTTCGTCCTGTACAGGTCGACGCCGGGATTGTGGTCCTCTCGAATCAGTCGTGCCGTCTCGGACGCGACAATCAGTTTCTCAAGCGCCTCTTCGTATGTTGCACCGCGCAACGCACGCTCCATGAAACGCCTAACCGCATGTGGAGAAATAAACCACCGTCCGCGCATCGCCCACCTCACTCGACAGCCTATTACAGGCTGTTGCTCGTGTCAAGCGAAAATGTTGTGCTGCGGCAACATCTCCCGGAGCTTTGAGAACAGGCTCGGGTAGTACGTCCTCAACCAAATTGTCCCGCCCTGCGTCGCGCTCTTTCCAGGCAGCCACCAACTCTTTCGGACGCGGCCCGGAGACTCGGACAGTCGCACGCAGCGATACAGAGGTAGCACCTCGATATCGTTAGAAAACAGATAGGCATACACGTCGATGTCTGCCCAATCCGCTATCGGCTGGCACACCAGTTGACCGTCCTTCTTGCGGTAGATGGTTCCATGTGTCGCGCGGTTTACCGTGCGTGCGCGAGACTCTGCGGTGCGCAACCCAAGAGCGATGTGATAGTTTCCGTGAGACGCCCTGTGATCTCGCAAGAGAGGGTAGAACCCTGCCCGCGAAAGCAGCGTTCCGCGCCCGTGGATGTCCGCCCCAGGAATGAACGCTTCGTTGTCGTTGGACACGAGTTCCACAAGAGAACATGTCGGGTGAATAACCTCAACATCAACTCCCCACTCTCGCGCTCGCTCTTGCACGTACTCTTCTTCACCGGGAAAATCGAGGTCATCCTTGACGCTCACCGCTCGCACAACACCAACTCCAGCGTTCGCCGCGAGGTGCGCCATGGCGGTTGAATCCTTACCGCCGGACCACATTAAGCGCCACCCGTTGTCATTCGACGCCTCTGAAAATCTTCGTAGCGTATCTTGCGCCCTATCAACACGAACAGAGTGCGCCAGCGTCTTGGACCACGCGACCGCCGCGCGCTCCCACATCGCCCACAACCGTCGGTCCTCATCTGTGAGTACGGGTTCAGAGACCACTTGTCCACGCCTCTGGCGACACCGTATTCACCCACCTGGAACGATGGTGATACGGAGCGCGAATCGCTCCTTCCGTCGTCGGAAAATCAGGCAACATCCGAGACGGCAAGCGCCGCATGACTTCTCCGTTCGGACCGGATGTTGACCAATCATTCCCCGTTTCTTCAACTATCCATTCCTTCACGCGGCCTGAACCTGTCCTCGCCAGTTTCCCTATCGCCGGGACGTGTCGAGAAAGAAGCGCTCGCACCTTGTCACCGTCACCAACCGCGTACCACCGAAGCGTTCTCACTGTCGTCGCCGGGAACTTGAGGTTTCTCGCAGCTCGCGGCCCACCTCCGATTTCAAGTCGCTTGGCCTCTGACCACTGAACCATCTCTTCAACCGCTGGCCTTCGGCGATGGTCGTGTGTCGTTGCCCACGATGGACCGACAGCGACAGCCGCAGAGCATCGCCATCCCCACACCTCACCGCAAAGAACGCCGTCGGTGTCCGGTGCTATCACGCCATCAGTTGTGAGTCGCGTGTCTGTTGTCGAAAAGAGTTCACTTGGACCAGACCACTTCTCCAACGGCAACTCGAAATCTTCTGCCCACGGTGACTCTATGGCGGGTACTATAGCGCGTGCCTCTGCGTCCAAGTCCTGGTAGCACGCGAACGCCAGCGGCCCGTCAAGGTGCAGACCGTCTCCGTAGGTTACGATCGGCTCGGACATGTGCGCCGTTACCATGATGGGTTTCACGCGATAGCCTCCAGCGATTGTAGGATAGTGTCTCTCTTCTCCCGAAGGTGCTTCACGTAAGCAGCCATGGCGTCGATGTCTGCCTTCTCTCCAAGCGGCATGATTCCCTCTTCTGATGAGTATGTCGGCGGAGAAACCGTGCCGCGCAAACCGCCGTCGAAACGGAATGACATGCGGCCGTACCCAATCGCACCCTTGGCTCCGATGCGGTAGATGATCGAACCGTCTCCGGCTGTCCCGTCTGCCGCGCGCTCCAAGGCCGAACGCAGGGCCGCAAGCTCGAATATCGACAAGTCATCAAACGTCAATCCTCCGAACCACACAGAGCCAGCCGCTACGGTCTGAAACTCGTAATACATCTGTTGTGACTTTTCGGACTCACCATTCTGTACGTCTCCCGTGAGTTGTCGCAAGCGCGCACCACGGTCGGCTTCTGTCAGAAGAGCGAACACTCGCGGCTCCCGCGTCGGCTCATGACGTGTCCCGAACTCTTCCCCGCGAAACGCAGCGGCACGAATCCGAAGTTGCGGAACCGACGCCGCCGATGTCGGAACCCTCCATTCGTTTTCGGCACACGCGAGGTGCATGTGTTCGACGCGCACCTTGCTCGCCTGCATGAAGTTCCCGGCCGCATATCCACACACCGACAGAATCGGAAATAGCGTCGCGATATCTCTCGCATGTGCCAGGTTCACAGCCGCTCCGCTTTTCGTCAACGCGCCTCCGCTGAAAAGCAAATCGACGACAGCTTTGCTCAACGTCCCCGCCTGAACACCCATCGCCTCAAGCGCGAAGCGTACGCCGCCGTCACGAATCATGTGCTTGATGCTGTTCCCGGAAATGAACGGAACCCGCGCCGGGCTTCCGTCTGGAAGCATGACATCCTGCATTCGCAGAATCTGCGTGTTCCCCTCCGTTCCCGCCCCGTGATGTATTGGGTCCAACGCCGTCGCCGTCCACTCTAGCCTTCCATGATAGATTTCAGTCACGTGCCTTCTCCTTCTTCTTCGCGCTCTCCGCTTGTGCCATCGCCACGATGTACAGCGCGTCACGCTCACACAGAGCGCGGAACCGTGGCCACGCGTTCTCACCGAGTTCCGTGAGTTGCGCGCCGATGACCTCTACCGATTCTGCCGTTGTTGTCGTCGTTGCTCGAACCTGTAACTTTCCGAGGTGCCGAGCTACCATCTGCGGCCACGTGTCGGCAACGGCCGCCGCCGTGATGAGCGACGTTCTCGCACGTTCCCACCAGTCCTTCGGCTTCACCACTGTCGAGTCGACTGATCGCATCGCAGCGCGCACCCATGCCACCGCCATATCAGTTAGAACAAGGTCAAGTTCCGGTCCTTGCTTCGCTTCGTTCTCTCCACTCACTCGCGTTTTCCTTTCTGACCATCATGGCGACAAGTCGCTCAATCTGCCCCGCCGTAGGCCCAAGTGCCGAGATGTTTTCACGCCAAACTTCAATCCCATTTTTCACAAGGTCTCGCGTCGAGGGGTTGCGGTTGATGATAGCTCTTGCCGAGTATCCAGCCTCAGCCAGTACCGCGAAGTTGTGGACCACTCGCCGAAACTCAAAGGCGCTCGCATGTACGTTCACGCGGTCCACTCGAATCGACCACACTCCGCTGCCGCTGTTCATCGGGATGTACGGAACGATGTGCACCTTGCCACTCTCGGCGATACCAACTGCCCACCGACACGACGGAGGAAAGCACAGCGTCTCTAGAACTGGAGACAAATCTGCCCTATTGAGCGTGCCCACGCGGGGGCCAAGTTCCGGACCGTTCGATGTTCTCACCCCATCCTCTCGATACAGAGTGGACCACATCCGGAGCGTATTCGGTGGCTTCCCTTCCATCGCCCACGTGCAAGCTCGACAAACTCTGTCGGACGAGGGCCACCGCATTTGCTGCCATCCGCCAAAACTCGCGGGTGGACACGCAACTGTCAACGGGACAGTCCTCTCGTCATCATGTCCACATAGTGCACACATTCCGAGAATGTCTTCCGCGAGGTTGCCGCGCTGCCCTGCCGGTTGATCAGCGGATTTCCAAATCGCTTGGCAAGCGCTTATCATTCTCTCCCCATCGTAAGCGCCCTCAGCGCCCGTCTGTCGGCTTCCTTCGCCCGCTCTAGTGCCGAATCGGCCAACGCCCGAACCCGGCCCAGTTCGTCGACTAGACCCGCCTCGTCACAAAGGAGCGCCGTCCGGGAGTAGTCCGATACCGTCATCCCGGCCGCGCGGGCCTTGTCCTGTAGCGTCGTCTTCTCGGCGAGCGACAGGCGGACGATGACTTGGGATGTGCGCTTCACGGGGTTGGCGTGCCTTCCTCGTAGCTTTCGCAAGTTGTCGCACTTCCTAGCTTAAAACCCTTGTCGCACTTTGGGACGGCCGCTCTTTTCGAGTGACAGCAATCACGACAGATTCGGTTCGTCGTCTCGACAAGTGTGAACGGCGTGGGCACCTCGCCCATATCGATAACGTAGGGTGTCCCGTCCGAGTTCACCCATCTCGCACTGATTGCGTCTGTCAACGTGATTCCTTCCAGCATCGGCCCCGGCGAGTGCGACGTAACCCAGCCTGTGAGAGAGGTGCGGAGTTCGGCGTTCTCGGCGCGAAGACGGTCGCACTCTTCAGTGAGTTTTCGGATTGTGTGAGCCCGCTGCCATTCGTAGTAGGCCGCGAGCATGTGCTCCTGCGTCAGTTTCGCCACCTTCTGTTCATCTGGCGTCAACTCTTCATCGTCCATGACGTCCTCGAAACTGTCGACAAGTCTGTTCATTAAGGTGCGGAATTTCTCAGCGTCCATCGGTTCCTCCCGTCATCACTTGCCTCACTTCAGCCGCAAACGCGAGTACCCGCTTCACTTCGGCCGTGAGCGATTGCGTCGCCGCCTCGCACACGTTGAACAACTCAATCATCCCGCCGCTTTGCTCGCTCGGCTGGAACGCCTATCTGCGCAACTTCCCTCCGCGCTCCCGAATCAGCACCCACACGAGTTGGTTGGACCACCCCGGCTCGCTCGCGTGCTCCGCCCATGCGACCACTACGGTTTCGCCGTCTTTGAGTTTCACAGTTTCTCCCCTTCCAGTACCGACTCCGGCACCTGTCCGACCATCTTTCGCAACATCACAGGGGGCACGCGCCACAGTCCTTGCGCGCCCCGTATCGACACAGGTCGGGCCAATGGCATGACCGACGTGAAGCGCCACTGGTAGCCAGTTGTGTGCCCCCACGGCATCGGTATGCCCTGCGTTGCCCCGTTGAATTGAGCCACCGCGACGATGGCGGAGCGGGGCGAGTGTCGGTCATCGTAGACGGCCACGGTCTTGAGGCACGTCGGCTCAAGTGCGTCCGTTTCTATGAAGCGCACCCGGCCGAACTCCGTCACCTCGGATTCCCACCCTGCCGCTTCCGCGTCCCTCACGAGGTCTAGCAGCTCCCCGAGTTTCGGGTGACGCGCGCCACCGAGCTTGCGAGCGCCCGCGTGAATCGCTACCCACTCCCCGTGCGCAAGGGTCGGCTTCCACGTGCGGTTTTCACATTGCTTGCCGAGCGAGGTGAACGCGAAAGCGTACCAGGGGTAGACCGTAAATGCTTTCATGTCAGTGGCAACCCTTCACACTCATCATCCTCGGTCGGCAACGGATCGTTTGAAATCCACCATTCGAACATCTCTTCCCAGGTCTCGAACTTCGCGGAGCCGAACCACTCGCGGCCGTCGCGCTGCGGTTTGCCGATGCGCTTCTCCCATAGCCCCTTGAACGCTTTTCGCCACAGTCGTTCGAATCGAGGCCACCGCTTGAAATCATCTCGACGCCGCGTTGACATTGGGCAACCAATGCACCCGAGGCGCTTGAACCCTTCGTCGTAGAGCGAGCAGTAGGGGATCGCGCGGCTGCGGATGTACGCCCACACGTCATCGTCTGTCCAAGAGATGACCGGATTGATAGCCCATTCGCCCGTCCGCTTATGCGCCGTGACTTGCTTCCAGGAGTTGCGGCGGCGCGGCGATTCGGCGGCGCGGATTCCCAAAACAATCCTTCTCCCAACCGGAACATGTGACTCTTTATATTCGACGCAACACCACCGAGCGCGGCGCGTTGGGAATCCATTCGTCAACATCCGCTTGAAGAAATTCCCGTGCTTCGAGTGCTCCCACTCAACATCCGGGTGCTCGCGCTTGATGAATTTGCACAACTCTGGTGGGTCGATTGTCGTGACGTTGTAGTGCCAATCGACGGCGACACCGGACAACGCGGCGAGGTGCTTTATTACAACCGAGTCCTTGCCGCCCGAGAAGCAACCATAGTACGGCGCATCGGTCGGCGCGAACGTCTGGAGACAGAGCACCGCCGCGCGCTCAAGTTCGTCGAGCGTGACACCGCAACTCGGCAGATGCAGTTGGTCGGTCATCGTTTGCCCTTGAAGTAGGTTCTCGGCCACGGCTCATGTAGGGTCGCCGCGCTCGTTATCTCCCGTATCGCTTCCGCCGCGCCCTTGGCTACCACAACCGTGTCACCGATACTGGACAGGTGTTCGTGCCAACCCTTCTGCGCGTCGCTCGTGACGCTGCCCTTGACCCGCTTCATTTCAATCCACAGCCGGAGCCCCGGCACGTGCAGGTCCGGCACACCCGAGTTGACGCCTTCTGCTTTGAGCCGAGTCGCGACCGCCTTGACCCGCTCACCACCGTTGGGCGTTGCGTAAATCGCGAAGTCGCCGTTCGGCAAACACAGGCCGGGCCAACGGAATCGGGCGTAGTCTCGGCACCACTTGATAACCGTGACTTGCTCGTCATGCTCCAATGGCACGAACGTGAGGGCGCGACGTCTCATGCCAACGCCTTCGCGATAACCCTGATTTGCTCGCTCACTTCCCCGCCTCGCTGCAACGTGTTCTTCACGATGGCGAGGTGCTTCGCGCACACGGCGATGTCCTTCGACCGAACGTTGTACCATGCAAGTATCTCGGCGAACGCATACGGGTCGCAGAGGTACCCCTTGAGCCGGTAGATGACTTCCATATCCACTGACAGCGCAGACGTTTCAAACTCCGTCCGGTGTGCCTTGCTCGTGAAGTAGCGCAACCAGAAAAGCAGATGGTCGTCTGCTCCTTGCTGAACGTGGCGGCACTCGTGAGCGACCGTCGCGACCTGCCTCCATGGCGGTTGCGAGTCACCCGGCTTGAACGGGAGATAGATGGCATCTCCTACCGTGATTGCGCAGTGATTCACAAACTGCGTTTTGTTCTTGATGCCGAGCGCGTTCAATGCCGCACCGAACACGCCAATCAGCGGCTCGCCCCGCCCGTACTTGATGGTCGCGCCGTAGTGCTTCGCCAGTGCGAGGCACACACGCTTTGCCGCTGCGCCCGTCTTCACCTTACCAACGAGGTCAACGAGTTTCGCGGTCATTCAATACCTCCGTCGCAATCCCCGACCGTCACGCACCCGGCCGTCTCCGCGCCCTCCCACACGAGCGCCGTTTCGCAGCACTCCCACGCACCCGGCCCGACTTCGGCACAGTTCTCGACCGTGTACCAGTCGCCGTCGCTCGCACACTCTTCTACCGCCGTCCCGTCGCACTTCGTATCCTCCGGCTCGCACCCGTCGTGACACGTCACCACGGCGATGCCGAGCACGATGAACGTCGCGACCATGAGCGCGTAGGCTGGGTTCATTTCTTATCCCCTTCCATTCCCGCGAACAGCTCGCCGCTCGCGGTCATCTGCTTGACCGTTTTCTTCGTCGCCGCGCGGATGGCTTCGGCCGTCACTTCGGCAACGCGCGACTCCGCAACGCGCTTGCACTCCGCTGCCACGATGGGACGGAAGTCGATTGCCGCGACCTGTCGCGCCACCTCGTCAACGACAACCTTCGTCCCGTACCCCTTGAGATAGCCGTCATTCTGGAACGCCAGACGCGCCGACTCGGACACGACGTCACGGATGATTTGGTCGTTCAGTTCGATTTCGATTTTCACCTGTCCACCCCCATCTGCGCTTCCAGCGCTTTGATGCCCGCGTCGATAACTTCATGCATGGACACGCCCTCGAACGACATCGGTATATCCGCGTCTTCGGCCATGACGGATTGGTACGCGGCATAGGCTCGCTTCATTTTCGGTGTCAGTTGACGCAGTAAAGGTTTCTCTACGCGGTTTGCCTTATTCATCGCCGACAGCATCGCCTCTCGCGCGAACGGTATTGCCGCGAGCACCGACGCGAACGCCGGGATGATTTGGCCCCGGTACGATGTCAGCGTGTAACCATCCTCCGTCCTCTGAACCGTCACGACGTGCGACCCGAGCCCGAGCCCGTCACATGCCGCCGTGTCGCGAACGGGCAGGTATCGACCGTTGCGCTTTTCGTAGAGGGTTGTCATTCGTCATCGCCCTTTCTGTCCATGTCGACGCCGGGAAGTAAGACCTGTTCCGACTCGCGACCGGAGATTGCACCCTGGGAAACATTGGCGACAGCCTGCCGGAAATACGACGCCTTCAATTCAATACCGACCGCCTTACGCCCATTGATGATTGCCCCGAAGCATTCACTCCCAACGCCCATGAACGGGGAAAGAACCACCTCGCCGGGGTTACTCCACATCACCACGGCGCGTTCGATGACGTCGAGTTGCAACGGGTGAACGTGCTTCTCGTCATCTTGCTCTTTCGCCTCTCGGTACGGCAACGTGCGGTCAAGGCGAACGTCATCCCAAAACGCAGAAGCGTACTGCCTCCATACCCACTGAGAGTACCTGTTTTCGAGTTGGCTTCCCTGCCAATTTCGGTAGTAGAGAATGTCGGACGGGACCAACCTTTCTCCTGCGTATTCTGTCAGCCCGTGCGGATGGTTTACCGCAACCGGGTTCTCTCCCGAGCGCCGGAAGATGAGCAGGTAATCGGCGTTCGCCATGCTGCATTTTGTCGAATCGAGAGTAAGGCACTTGTGGGAAAGCGACTTCATCATGGTCCGGTTGCGAATGGTCAGCGGTTCTTTCCACACGTGGTAGCGAGCGATGTACTTGAATCCGCACTTCTCGTGAAGCCGAATGATGTCACCTGGGAAGTCCATCAAGTTGTCGCAGCCGGAGTTGCCCGTTGTGATGTCCATGCAATGAACGGCGGTCATGCGTCCAGGCATGGTGATTCGGTGTATCTCGCGGACGCAGTATTCATAGTGCTTGAAAAATTCTTCTCGGTCGATGGAGTTCGAGATGTCTTCCGGGTCCGAACTGTAAACGTACATCCCGCCTGACCCGGTGCAAAACGGAGGCGAATAGACGGACAGATGCACGCTCCCGTCTTTCAGACCGCGCATGACCTCCATGCAATCTGAATTGTACAGTGCGTACTCGTCCGTAATTGTCTGGTCTTTTACTCCCATGTTCCTCTCCAGTCAGTGAATGTTATAAATTTCCTTGCCCTTGGGTTCTTTATCGTGGCACTTCTTGCACAGAGTGAGCCCGTTCGATATTTCAAATCTAAGTTCCGGGAATGTCGCGAAGGGTTTGACATGATGAGCATGTATCAATACGTATGAGTTCGATCTATTTGTATTCCCACATTTTCGACATGTATGATTGTCTCTCTCCAATACTTCCTTTTTCCATTTCTTAAATTCTTTACTGTTTCTCAATAGTTTATTTTTACCGGTTATTCCACCCTTCCAATTGGGATTTTTATAACCATATTTTTTCTTCCTATTCGATAGATCCTTCGGCTTTCCCTTTTGATATTTCCCATAACATGCCCTAGAACAGAATTTATTGTTTCCGTTTTTTATATCATACGGTTTTCTCCAGAATTTCTTCCCGCATGATATACATTCAAACCATTGTCCCCGCTTCCGTGATTCTCCTATCCTCCTCTTGTGCTCTTCTGTCATTTTTCTCATATCAAAATACTAATCTCTTCTGTGGAGATTGTCAATAGCATTCACCGTTGTAACGGTTTATACCCATGCTGGTAACTCCGGTGTCTTTGTGTTTCGGTTTTCTTTCCTGATTTCCATCGATGCGTTCATGTACTTTACAAGTTCGGTGAACATAGCGTCCGCCTGCTCTGCCTTGCGCAGCATGTTGGAGATCACACCGCCCTCGCCCTCTGTCGCGATGACGTCAAGGCGCACTTCGTTCTTCTGTCCGAACCTCCAACATCGTCTGACCGATTGGTAGAATTGTTCATAACTATGACTTGCGAAAGTGACGACGTGCGCACAGTGGGGCCAATTTAGTCCCCATGCTCCAATCTTCGGCTTGATGACCAGCTTCTTTAGAGTGCCAGAAGCAAAGTCCTTGTATATTTCTTCCTTCTCTTCGTCCGGTGTCTTGCCCGCAACTTGCCGAGCTCCCGGTATCATCTTCTCAAGCAAGTCGCCTTCGTTGTTCATGTGACACCATACGACGGCGGGTCTGTCGTGGTTCACGAGTTCGGCAACGTATTCGCATCTCTGCGTCAACGTGCGCCTGCGCTCCGCCCTCTCTTCTGACAGACCGACGGCGGGCATCGTGAACAGCATCCCCTCCGGTGGTGAGTTCGGCTTGATGACGTGGTTGTGTTGCACCAACTCCGGTAAGATGAAGTTTATATCGTCGAACCCAAGGTCGCTCGGCTTCCTACACGCGCGAGCCCATGAGCAAACCCATCGCCAGAATTCGGACTCCGCGTGGTGCTTGATTCTCCATTGGCCTATCGACTGATGAACCCTGAACGACAGCTTCGCAAAGTGGTTCGCGAGTTTTTCATTCTCGCCGAGTTTCTGTCGCTCGCGTTTCTGCCCCTTGTCATCAAGTTGCTTGAAAAACCTCGTTAGCATGTCGGAATGACTCAGCCATCCAAGCGCCTCACTCGACGTGCCGAGTTCAACGTAATCATTCGGTGCCGCAGTCGCCGTGCACAGAAGACGGTACGGCAACTTGCTCATAAACCTCGTCACTTGTTTTTGAGTTGCCCCCGTAAAGTGCTTCAAAATAGAACTTTCATCACACACGCAAGCCGTGAAGTCTTCCGAGTTGAAAAGATGTAACTTCTCATAATTCGTTACTATGATGTGCTTCTCGTGCTCTATGTTTCCGTCTCGCGATTGCACACATTCAATGCCGAACTTCTCTCCTTCCCTGACCGTCTGAGAACCGACGGCCAACGGAGTAAGAATCAAAACTTTCTTGTTCGTCTTGCGCGCAACGTTGTCTGCCCAGACGAGTTGCATGAGCGTTTTGCCCAAACCACAGTCAGCCCAGATCGCAGCGCGCCCCTTTATCAATGCCCACTCGGTCAGTGCTTTTTGAAAATCAAACAGGTCGTCATTCAGAGACAGCGGTTCAAACCCATGGTCACACCCCCGGTGCATTTTCGCCGACAGAAATTCGAGATAGTTCGACACTGCAATCCCCTTCCGACTTGTCCACCTCAGTTACGCGCGCTCCGCCCTCTCGACCAGTTTCGCCAGTTCGTCCAACGACAGCGACACCGAACGGTGTACGGCTTCCCCTGCCGATAGTGACGCGAGCGCGTGAGCCTTCGCGAAGTCGGCGACCTCGGCGCGGAACGCTTTGTCAGCATCCCACTTCGCCGTGTGCTTTGCGTCCGTCGCCGCCCGCCTGCGCTCGGCCGCGAGGTGAAGGCCGCACAGAGGCTTGCCGTCTTTGCCGATGCCCTTGGCGGGCTTGCAGCACTCTTCGTGAGTCCGACGCCACGAGACCCCGGCGTGAACGATTCGCGTGCACGTCTCGCCGCTCATCCCCTCGCCTCCTCAACCCGTCGCTCCATCGCCGCTTGCGCCGCCACCGGAGACGGCCCGAGCCCGAATAGGTGCGCCGATACCTTGCGCCCACAGGCGGGGCACGTGGCCTGCGCGGCGAATACCGTGGGGCATGACCCCATGTCCGTTTCGATCATCTCGTGCCGGTGCTCGACTACGAGCGGGCCGTCACACTTCGGACACGACAGATTCCTACTTTTGCTTTTCGCCAAGACCGCCTCCCATCCCCAAGGCTCGAAGGTTTCCGAACGTTCCTCACGAGGTCCGCGAGGGTCAACACGAGCACCGCGACGGCGAGCGCCGCGAGAAGGTACATCGCAACCATCGCTAGTCGCGCGCCTTCATCCGGTCCAGTTCGTCACGCTGCCGCTCGGCCAAATCGATGAGGTCCGCGATGCGCTGCTCTTGCCGACGGATGACCGCCGCTTGCCGCTCAACGTGCAACCGCAACCGCTCGACTTCTCCGCTCGGAACGGCCCTCAACGCCGTTTCACGCCGCGTGTCCATCGCTACCGCCGCCGCTCGCATCTTCTCTCTCCTCGCTGTGCGGGCTTCCCCGCTGTCTGAGAATAGATGTAGCACGGCCGCTTGCCCGTGTCAAGTTTTGTATTTCTTTTTTTAAGCGCAGTTCGGGCTAGCCGAACTCCACCTCAACCTCGGACGGGGTCATCGTGGGGAGCGACAGGCCGGGAATTCGGGCCGAACACTTGCGAGGGTACAGCGCACTTTTCATCCTCGGGATAGCGACCGCCCGCGTTTCTTTCTCTCCGTCCGATGGCTCCCACCCGCCAGCGTAGCACGCCGCGTTGTAGCCCGACGCGACCATTTCCCGCGCCGTGCGGTCCTCGTCTACGTCACTGCGAAACTGCCCTCCGCCGTGCTCCCGGTCCACCGGCCCGTGCGAGCATTGAGAGCACAGAGCATGCCCCGCTACGACAAGAACAGGGTCCGCGTCACACCCATCACTCGAACAGAAGCCGATTCCGTGCGCGAGATGGCGAGAGGTGGGCACCCATGAATATCCGGTCGTGCCCTTGCTGTAGAGGTTCGAGATTCGCTTGACCATTCCGTTCTGTATCAGTATCGCGAGGTCGGCGAGAAGAGTGTTCTTCCCAGTACCAGTGCGCGACTTCAACGCGGTCATTGTTGGAGGTTGGCATTCTTCTCGCACGATTGAGCATAATGCCTCGAACAGAGCAGCTCGACGTGCGCGCAACTCAGATGGTGACTGTTTTTTTGCCACAATTCGTCCCGTCTGATATTAGGTCCAACATGCTCGACTGCTTGAGTAGTTCATCTGCCGAAGACAGCGACTCGAATCGTATCCCCCGGAACGCGCCGAACGCCAGCGACTTCAAGGCCGCCTCCCGAGCTTCCTTGCCGTCGATAGCCAGCCAACCCTTGCCGCCACACGTCGTGCACTTCGGAAAGCCTCCTACGAGCTTGCAGAGCGCCGACTGAATCGAGGCGTATTGAGGTGCCGTCCCGTGCGCCGCGCGAAAGCATCTCAGGGACAACTCGCCAGTTAATGACCGCCGGGCCACGTTGATCCCCTCGCATGTCGCTACGTGACCCGGTCGGATTTTCGGAGGAGTCGCGTCGGCGCGCAGAATGGACAGAAGCAGTTGACGCACGTCCACGGGACTGATTACGGACTCCATTTTCAATGTATATCAGAAGCGAAATTGATTTTCAAGTTTCGGACGTGGGAGGCTGAACCTCTTCGTCAAAGATACCAATCAGAAATCCACCGTTCGCCAAACAGTGAACCATCGTCGCAACCGTGTCCTTCTCGAATTCGGTGTGCCCGTATCGCGGATCGCGTTGATGGCAAGCGCCGCGCTCAACATGGCAAGCGGCACAGACCCTTGTGCAAACCACGTCGACCCGGTGCCAGCAACGAAGTGCGTCTCCCGTCTCATCGTCGAGAACAGCCCGTTTGATGTTGCAGTTGTCTACCGTCACCTCTCCGATTCTTACCTTTCGCATATCCCCTTCCTTTCTGTTCATGTCTACCCCCACGCCTTGAGCGCCCGGTCCGCGATGAACCGCGCGCCTTCCAAATCTGTCGCCCTCGTGACCTCGCCCAACGCCTCGCAGAGCCCTTCCAGCGCGTTCGCGTGCCGACGGTGCGCCCACGCGAGAAGCCACGCCTCCGCGCCTGCCAGGTCGGTTGCGTCGTAATCCATGAGCCAGGTGACCAACTCGTCACGCGCACAACCGTTCGCCTCGAATTCGGCCAGGCGGCTTTCGAGGTGGGCGGACCATAGGGACAGGGAGTCGGCCGCGTCGGAGAGGTAGGTCGCTGCGAGCCCTTCGTGGTGCGCCTTCAAAAGCGACCGCAGTTTCAAGTTGTACGGCGCGGTCCGGTGGCATTCGCCGCAGATGCGCGCAACTAGGTAGTCCGACGGCTTGAGCCCCACACCACCATCGGAGCCGCAATGGTGAAGTTGGCTCCACGGCCGCGACTCGCACGCAACACACAGACCGTCGCGACGTGCGGTGTGGACGAAGGCGAGGAAGTCTTTGTCGCGGTAGGGCATCGGCTATCGCGTCGGGTCCTTACGCGCACTCGCCTTGTCGTCTCGCTGTCCGCCCGGTTTCCCCGGCTCCGCCGCGTTGTCGCCGTCTCTGGCGGACAAGGTGACACGGAGTTGCGGACTGTCGAACCACTCGGCGGAAATCGGCTTGCCCTCGTGAAGCGCCGTCGACTGGACGCCGCAACGTCGGCATCCGTACAGCCACTCGGTGATGCCGATGACAACACCCTCGAATCCCGAGATGCTGTCGCGGACGGAGTCTCCCAACTGCGGAACAAAAATCGGTGTTGCCATGTTTCCCCTCGGTTCTGCGCTGTCGCGCGGTTGACCGTGTCCCGGAGAAGGTCGATCCGAATGCGGCACGGAAAGGATGTCAGCAAACGGCAACTCCGAGACACGGCAAACAGCGCGAATCACGCCGTTCGGTTCGAACGCCTAAAAATGCTCGCAATCCAATCGCAGATTTTCTGCCAAGGCGACTTGCCCTTCAACTTCAATTCGTCGCGCTTGTGTTTCAGGGCGATGGTGAGAACTTTCACCTCGCCACGAAGTCTATCAATTTCATCTCGACTGGAAGCGAGTTCATCTTCCGTGTTGCTCTTCGCCGACGCGACGGCCCGTAGCAATTCGTCTAGACACTGGATTCCTTCTGCCGACAATTCCATGTTTCATTCCTCTCGACACCTCGCACCCCCAAGAGAACCGCCGAGATGAGGTGGACAGTGAGAGTGGGGGGACTCTCGATTGACCTCTCGGCGATTCACTTGGAGGTGTGAAGCATCATGTAGGGAATGTACGGCCGATGATTGAGAAAGTCAAACGGGATGGAGACTAGGCGGCCTCGGTCGCGAGCCAACGCACCATCTGGCGGTCAAACTGGACCTGCAATCGGTGGTCTTTTTTTAGGTTCTTCATGCTCCTGCTCCTGTTCCCATCTCCTTCAGCATCCGAGCCAACTCGACGGCCCGCGCGGCCGTCGTCGTGTACAGCGACCGGCGGTAATCGTCGTAGTATCCTGAGCACCACCACGACACCTGGACGTCGTCGACCACCACGACTTCGCGACCACTGCCACCGCTTCCTGTAAGCACCACTATCTGCTCTCCGATCGGTATATCCACGCTGTCGTTTCCGACGCGGAGGCCGGCGCGGCACAGTCCGCACAGCTCCTTGAGCGCCGCGTCGCGAACTGCCGTCGCCGTCGCCGCTTTCTCCACCGCCGCGAGCTTCTCACGCACCGGAACTGCTTCCTCTTCCGTTGCCGCCCGTGCCGTCGCGGAGTAGAGCGTCCCCTCGTCATCTCCGACGCCGAACGACAGTCCGTCCTCGTAGACGCACCGAGACGAGGCGGTCAAAATCGTGACGAATTCCGGCCATCCCTCCGCGCGGTGCTTCGGGTTCGCTGCGAACACGGAGCCGACGCGCCAGCCTCGGCACCCGTATCCCGACCCGCCGTACAACTTATACGTCGGGCCGTCGAACGTTGGGGCGGTCTCCTTTTTCGCCGGGCATGTGACGTGCCCGGCACCGCTCTCGCGACTCCACTCGATTTGCTCTCCCGCCCGAATCGACTGTCCGCACTTCCTGCACTTGCCGTCGTATTTTGCCCTGATAACCACCGCGTTCCCCTTTTGTTTCCGTCCGCCTACTCTATATATAGCGCCTCTCATTGCGCGTGTCAAGCCGAAGACAGCAAAATCGACAGGGCCTATGTCGTTTTTTTCAGCCCCGGGAACCCGCACTGTTGCTGGTCGGGACGCTACGGGAGGGGCGGAACGGTCGGCGCGGTGGTCGGAATCGTACTCGAATCGAAGTCGGCAATCAACTGATTCAGAGATGCGCACAGGTCGTTCACCTTGCCCTTGATTGCCGCCGTCTCTGAGATACCGAGCGTATCCAGGTAGTCCGCGAGCCCTTCCACCTGACACGGGATGGCAGCTGGCTCCGGTCCCCACGCCGCGCCGCTGTCGAACTTCTGCCCCGCGATCGTCACGACCGTCCCGGTGGACCCGAGCCCGAGCTTGATCGACGCGCCCGTCACGGGGTCGGCGATGTAGTAGGCATCGGCCGCCGCTTGCTGCGCCGCGATGATGTCCGCTTTGGTCGTCATCCCGCGCACCCCTTGTGATAGGCCAGCCCCGCATCGTCGAACACCGGGAGCTCCCGGACCAGTATCCCGCACGCCGCGCACTTCACCGGCCCGCGCTCGGCTGCCGTCAACATGACGTCCGGGAGCGCCCACACCTCGCCCATACACACCTCGCGGCCGTCCTCTAGCACGCCTACCATGCGGTTGACCGAGATGCGCTCGGGTTCCTCGCCGGGGTGGATGTCCACGGCCACGGTTTGCCGGTGGTACAGCAACTCTTTGATGGGCGTCGTTGTCGAGTCAATCACCGTGAGCGGCGGGTAGGGCGGCCCGTTGCTCGCGTAGACCTGCCCCGGTTGCGCGTGGGTGGAGTAGGCGTATGGAGCTTCCGGGTCGCTCACGAGGTCGCACAGGCGGCGCAGGTGGTCAAGGCGGTTGGGGTCGGTTGTCATCGCGTCTCCCGCTTTCTGCGCTCAGCCTCGTAGAACCTGCACCCGCTCATGTTCGCGCCGACAACCGAGATGAACACGTTGCGCTTGCACCCGCATCCGCCCTTCCAGTGAAGGCACGTCTCGCACGCGAAGAACTCCCAGCCGCACGGGTTCTGCGCCTGCATCGCGCCCGCCACCGTGCACGGATGTCCGAACGTTCCGGGTGCGTAGACCACGGTCGGGCCGTATATCACGGGCGTTTGCAAGATGACAGCGGTGGTCTCGGTCATCTACCGGCCCTTGACCAGTCGGTTCGCCGCCGGAGCATGGACGCCAGCCCTCGCCACGGGCCGTTGTCTCGGCAACGGCTTGTACCCCTCGATGACGGCGAGGAACCCCGGCGACCCGTCGTCGGTCTTCGTCGGGTTCAGCGACCGCACGCGACCGCCGTTCTCGGCAATCCACGTTTCGAGCGCGACCTTGGCGGCCACAACTCGCTTCGGATGGTTCCCGCGCGGGTTGTCCTCGCACGTCGCCACGATGCGCTCAATCTCCCGGTGCCCCGGATGCGGCGCGTTGCGGTTCACCCAAGGCAGGTCTTCGGACACGATGATTTCGATGGTTTCGCTCATGTTCTCCCCTTCTTCATTTCGTCGTTCAGCGCCTTGATTGTCGCCTCGACCGCTCGGCTGTAGCTGTCTCGAATCGTCCAAGGCCAGTACAGCCACGGCTCGCGAGTCCGAAAATGGAAGTAGCGTACTAGCATCCCGTGAACCCCCACTTCCGCGCTCGTCTCGACGGTCACAAGTTCATGCGTCCGTGGGATGCGACAGCGGACGTTTTTCGGTCGCAGACACGTCAAGTCGCCGCTGTCGTCGAGGATGCGCGCGTAGGGCGGGTAGACATCCTGCCACACCCCGACGTCCGCCACGTTGCCGCGTTCCTTCCACTTGGGGTTGTCGAGCACGGCGAGCACGTCCGCTCGGGTGTACTCTCGCCAAGTCTTCCCAACCGGTAGGAGTCCCATCTTCTCGGCTCGCGCCCGCGTCCGTGGGCCAATCGAGCAAGCGTTTCCACGACTCTCATTCCAGGCGACGGCGAGTAAACCCATGGGGTCAACGTGTAACCCATGGTGTTTCATCGCGAGCAAGGCGGCTTCTGCTATGCGCTCGCCGCGAGCGTTCCACTCGCCAGCCGGTGTCAACTCGCCGCAGTCGTACCAATGTTTCGGAGACTCCCGCCGCGTAATCGCCGCGAATGCGCGCCCTGCACTAACCACCCACGCCTTGCCCTTGTGGGTCAACTCTGTTTCGGCCGCCGCGTGCACATTCGACGCCCACAGCAACGCCGCCGCGACGATGGCCGCCGCGAGCAATACCAACCCCGTAATCAGCATCTCGCGCTTCTCGCGCTTGACGCGCCGTTCGTGCTCCACCTGCCTCTGTTGCTTCAAGTATTCGTCCAACAAAACTAACCTCCTAGCGCTGTGCGAAACGCCGATGCGTACAAGCCGCAAAGGCGCTCCGCTTCCTCATAGTTGAAGCCCGCACAATCCCACTTGTGGGTGGTCGTGTGAAGGTGGGCTATCATCCCGACGTGCTCTTTCGGGTTCGCGATGACCTCTCGCGGTATCACCCCGCTGACGCGCGGGAACATCGGGGCTGTTGTCGCCTCGCCCCGCGCCTTCGTCACGGCCGCCCACACGCCTCCCATGACCCGAGCGCAGGCGTCCACCTGAACGTCGGGCATGACGTATACCTTGCGCGGCGAGCCCTGCAACGTCTCGTACCGGATGGCGTGGGGCAGGTTGTTCCGCCGCTTGCAGTTCGCCGGGCTGTAGTAGTCCGGGTCAGCCGCCGCGTCCGGGAACAGGCACAGCTCCGCGCCCACCGAAATCCCGTTGTGAGCCCCGGCGTGCCAGGCGCATTCCACCGCGTCAAGGAACTGGTACACCCGGCCGTCATCCTCAATGGCGAACTGGACGCTCAACCCCCGGTCCATCCACAAGGTCTGGTACATGCCGGAGGGGTTCTTCCCGTCGCCGCCCGAGTGGTGCACGAACAACTGCGACACCGAGGCCAGCCCAGCCTTGCGGGCGCTGTAGCGCGGTCCCTTGATGGTCCGGTCCTTCCCCGTCTTGCGGTCTTCCACGGTCACGGCCTTGGTCGTGTAGCCGTCAAACCCGCCGTGGTCGGTCCACCGAATAACAGGGATGCCGATGTCCACCGGGGAGCCGCCAACCATGATGCTAGTGTTCGTCATCCGCTTTACCTTTCGGGCGATTCTACCACGGGAGGGGACGCGGTGTCAGTCCCGAGACCTCAATACTCCCCTGGCCGATTCTCTCGATACGCCTCGTCCGGCTGACCCGGTTCGTACACCGCTTCCACGTCCCCAACCCACAGGCGCGGCATGATGGCGTGAAGCATCCGTACCCCGCCCTCTCCGATGCTGTCCTTGGCGATGTCCATCCGCAAGATGTTCGGCTTTTGCTCCGCGCCCTCGATGTTCTTCGTGTAGAAATACGGGTAGTGCAAAAGCAGAATGAGCTTCGCCGCTTGCTCGATTTCGCCCGTCTCTTTCAGTTGCTCAATTGACGGCGGAGACGGCTCTTTTTCAGGTTTGAACTCGCTCCGTCGAATCTGCGAGACGACGATAACCGCGATGTCCAGTTCGCGGGCGAGGTCCACAAGTCCTTGCATGGCCTCGGCGTACCTCTCGTGTCGCGCCTGTCCCGACCGCACCTTCTCGCGAATCAGTTGGATGTAGTCGACGACCACGAAATCCAGGCCGTGCCGTTCCTTGTGCGCCGCCGCTTCCTGCCGGATGAACATGGAGTCGACACCCGTCCTGTCGCACAGGTAGAGATTGAACCGGGCCGCATCGCTCGCCGCGTCCGCGAGCACCTTGAATTCGTTTCCTCGCACGTCGCACTCGATGATCCGCTTCGCAGCGATGCCCGACATCTGGCACGCGAGCCGCGCCCACTGAACCCGTGACGTCTCTTCCAGCGAGAAGTAGATGCCACTCCGCCCCTGTGCCGCAAGGTTGCGGGCTGCCGTCATGGCCACGACACTCTTTCCGTTCGATGGGCGGCCACCGATGACCGTCGGCGTACCTCTCGGAATCTTGATTCCACCGAACCCGATCGGCATGGTGTCGACGATGGGCCTTCCAGCCTCCAAGGCGTTGAACAAATCGTGCATCCCCTGGCTCGCCGACTGGCACACGCTACCCGTGGACGCCAGCGACAGAGACGCCACAGTGAAGTCGGCGCGGGACTGCGCCAGAAACTCCTCAACGGTTTCGTCCTCGCCGCCGTTCGCGAACGCTTCCGCCACGATGGTCTGCGCCGCGTAGATGACACGCCGAAGCGCCGCCTTGCGCGCGATGATTTTCGCGTAGTGCTCGATGTTGGCGACGGTCGCCACCTCTTCTATCAGGCCGTCCAGGGCAAGCGCACCACCGCACTTCTCCAGGTTCCCCGCTTGTATCAGGTCGTTGCCGACCGTCACGGCGTCTATCGGTTCGCCCAACTTGGACAGCCGGGACATGGCATCCCAAATGTACCTATGTTTCCAGGCGTAAAAGTCCGCCGACGTGATACGCGGGGCCGCCACGTGAAACGCCGCGTTGTTGAGGAGCACCGCCCCGAGCACGGCCGCTTCGGCTTCCAGGTTGTGCGGCGGGACGCGCTGTCCGTCAACCGGCTGCGGGTTTTTTGCCATGTTTTTCGTCCCACAGTTTTTGCATCCGAGTCGCCTCGATTTCCCACGCCGCTTGTTTTTTCGGAGGTTCGACGTATCCGCCACCTTTTCCGTTGGTCTTTTTCAGCTTGTCAAGGTCGTTGGACATCCATGACGACAGTGAGCCGCGAAGAGAATGCACCATCGTGTCCGAGCGATGGTATCTCGCCGCCGCCTGTGCCAGCGCAAACTTCACGTCCACCCCCTTGTCGACGTAGAGTTTTAGGGTTTGGACGGCCGTCTCTTCTGCCCACTGCGGTCCGACCATCGGCCAGTACCATAGCAACCGCACCGCGAGTTCGTGTGAGACATCCGACAGGGATGCCGATAGTTGGTCGGTTAGTTCTTCCGGTAGGTTCTCCCAATCCCAATCGTCTTCAAATCCCCTTGGATCTTCTAGGTCGTATACGACACGCGCGGGTGTGCGAGGAGCGCGGCTCGCGCTCCCGGTACAGGTATCGGGAACGGCCAAGGGAACGGGAAGGGGAACGGGAACGGTATTTATTCCTGGTGAGTCCTCGAACCATAGCGGCATGGTTCGGTCAACGTTGGCGGCATGGTTCAATGAAGGTTCAGCGAATGATTCCTCGAATGCTTGCGCGAACGTTTTCCCGCCACCCTCGGTTGTTGGGTTTTTTCTCTCGACAAATGCCTTAACCGTTTGATAGCAATCGTGTTTCAGTTTGCAGTCCGGGATGGATACGAACGCCTTGGCGAGCGCCCGGATACCGTTCGGGTTGCTCGGCGGGTTGCGCTCCAAATACTTCGGGATGAAAACTACCCGAGCCCCTTCGTCATAGTTGAACAAAGGTTCACCGTAACGTTCATCGAAACCTTCCCCGAAACCTTCGGCGAACCTTGACGGCAACATTCGGAGGTCTTCGGCCATCGCTGCCATCCCGGCCTTGAAACAGCCGAGCCCGTTACCGAGAGGGGTGGACAGGACGTAGAGGTAAACACGCTGCCCGAGTTCCGAGCGCAGCCAGAATTTGTCATCGTTCCAGATGCCCCGATAGAGACAGGTGAACGGCTCGCGTTGGGAGGTCATCTCGCCGCCTCCGCTTCCCGCCGCAGGTCCGCGAGCACGCCATCAACGACGTCGCCGACGTGGACCGGCCGGTCGTCTCGTATCCCGAGCGCCCGCCGCCTCTCCATCAAGCGCAGGTTTGCGGCTTCGAGTTGTGCCTGAATTTCAGCTTGTGATTCGGACATCTCGGAACCCTCCAAACGGTTCGACACCTCGATTCGTCGTACCGGTCATTCTTTGTTCCTTTTGTCGTATTCGATCATCTTCGCGGAATCCATTCGACGCACAAGACACAACTGATACTCCTCTGGGAATTTGAGTTCCCCGAATTGATGTCCAGAGGCCAACTCATCGCAGTGGTGTTCCGTGACGTCTATCTTCTCTCCATTTATGTCGAGCATTTCGTCCACGGCGAACATCAAGAAATCTGGCCCGCACGGCATTATAAGAACACCGTCAAGCCTGTGGACTCTCTCAGTTAGCTTGTCCACTTCGAATTCGAATTCGGCGGTATAGGTTTTATCGATTCTCATTTCTTCTCTCCTCTCCACAGCACCTCAAAGTTGAAGTGAGTCCCGAGCGCTTCCCAGATGTTCACGCGGTCATCGGTAAAGCCCCTCACCTGGTTGTCGAGAAGCACCACGTGACCCGGCTCCGTTGCCGTCCCTTGGGCGAATGCCAGCCCGCGCGGAGTCGGACGCCAGAGGCCGCTGGAGCGTTTGGCGGGGTCGTCGTTGTGCGCCTGCTCTACCAGTCCCCAATGGGTGAGCTTCGCATAGTCGCCGCCACGGACCGAGATTGTGCGGATGTCGACGAACGTGTCCGGCGGCTTGGCGAGGTACTCGCGACAGAGCAGGATGAGGAACCGCGCCATATCGGCGTTCATCGCGCGACGGTACGACTTCACGAGGCGGTCGCACGCGGGGCAACGACAACCGGCCTCGGCACCGGCCTGGACCTCGGCGCGGAGTTGCTTCACGACGTGGTCCCGCTCCGTCGTCTCGAACTCGCTCCGGGCCTTGTCGCTGTCCTCGTAGTGTCGAAACCCGAGCGCCAGTTGTGCGCGTTGTGACGGCGGCACGGGGTTGGCCGGCGGACCGCTCGGTTGCGAGTATCCACCTCGTTTGATAAACGCCACGGGGTACCTCCTAGAATTCTTCATCCTGGTCGTTCGGCGGCATTTCCATCTCGGGAGGTCCGCCCGTCTCGGGTTCGCCCTGCGGCACGAGATTCAGCGGCGGCGGGTTCTTCCCCTTGCGCGTCCTCTTGTTTCGTAGTTCGGTTTCAGTGATGACCCGCTCTAATTCATCTACGGGAGCACCTTCGATGGGTCCTCCAAGGGCCGCGCGAATCATCTCGTCGGTCATCTTGTAGGTGTTGTGCAACCGGCCGAGCAACGTATCGAACAGCCGATGCGTGGCCGTGCTCGCGGGCTCGGACGTCTCGGGCTTCGTCACAACGTGGACGGCGGCCGGGGTCGGTTCGGCCTTGGGCTTCTCGGCGACCGTCGGCGGGTCCGCAGCCTTGGGCAGTTCGACCGGCGCGGGGTCTGCCTTCGCGGACGGGGCGGCCTTCGTCGCGGGAGCCTGCCCGGCCAGCGCGAGGTCAAAGAACTCCTCCCGCCCGCGTCCACCCTTCAACCCGTTGGCGATGGCGCGAAGCTCTGGCAGTTCCTTCGCGATGGTCGTGTCCACCGTGTGCCCGAGTCGCTTTTCCAACATGACTTGGCTGACACCGAGTTCCGCGAACTGCAACACCATACCCCGGATGCGGTCTACCAGCGGCATCTCGTCATCGCCCTTTTCGATGGTCTTCATGCACCACTCGACAGCCTGCTCAACGATGTCGACGGGGATGATTTTCTCCAGGCACGCGCGCTTGCGACGGCTGGCGTAGTTCGCCACGATCTCGTATTTGTCGCGCTCGTCATGGAGTTCCTTCTCCCCCTGCTTCGTGTCGCGGACGCGGCGCATCCAGAATTCGATACGGGTCCGCGAGTTCGTCTCCATGTCCCAAGCGTAGGTTTCCACGCGCACGGACTCGCCGTCCTCTTCGAGCATCCGCCACCCGTGGTCCAGGTTGCCGTAGGCCGTGGCGATGGCCTCCATGAGATCGATGCTAGGGCCGGTGACGGTCTTGTTGCTGCGCGGAAACGAGTAGAGCGCCTTCTCGGCGAGCCGCAACCGCGAGCACATCGCCTTGATTTTCTTGAGCACCGCGAACTCGTTGCGCGGGTTGGACCTCGCCATGAGCACCATGGCCTGCGTTTCCGACAGCACACGCGCCGCGTCGACGGCCGCCGACTGCGCGAGCGCCTGAATCGGCGCGACCGGCGCGAGCGCCTGCGGGTCCACGACCTTGACGTTCCCCTGCCATTCCTGATTCTTGTCTGCCATTGGAATCCCCTTTCTTCGTTTCCCTAGACCACTCGGGTTGAACGTGATCTCACCGAGCGGTTTCTATACTTTGCGACACTCAACTCAGCAGCACTTCGCCATGCCATGCCGCACCGAACAAAGAAAAACCATGCCAGACCTCACACATTCGGCAATCTCCGAACCCGCTCGGACACGTGTCGACACACCCAAAATAAGCCACACCACGTGGGCGAGCAATTCCACGACCCCGGCACACACGGTGGGAAGTCCCCGTGGTCTATCATCCGCAGCATGATTCCCGCTCCGTGCTGCAACGCCACCCAATCCGCGTCGTCCCGCACCGTGGTCCGGTCGTCTCGCTTCGCCCCGTCCTTCGAATCGAAGAACACTTCGAACACCGTCGAGGCCGGTTCGATGCCACGGTCGGCGCGGAATAACTTTCTGTACACCGTCGCTTGCGACTCGCGGTGCTCCCGCCCCTTCGGCCACCGCTTGCCCGCTGTTTTCCAGTCGACGAGTTTGTTGTCCGCCGTCGTGAGATCGATATACCCCACCCACGGGACCGGCGAATCCGGCCCCTGGTACTTGACGAACTGCTCAACCGAGGCGGGGCGATACAAGGGCGCTACCGTGGCCGCCAGTACGCGGGAGAATTTCACCGCTCTGTCTACCCCCTCGGACAGCAGACGACCAAGGGCGGGCCGTTCTTCGCGCGTACAGAGCACGCCGTCCTTCTCGACTCGCTCGCGGTACTTGGTGACAGCCGCGTCGGCAAGGTCGGATGCCGGTAGGTCTACCCCCGTGACAATCTTCTGCCGGAAGTTCACTTCCGCCGCGCCGTGCAACCCGCTCCCGACGTGCGCCGCGATTCCGGGAGGAATCTTGATTCCCTGGTTGTGCACGTAGTCCCACTGTGCCGGGCACTTGAAGAACTGGCCATAGGACGACGCCGACAGGTGGTCCAAGGTCGTCAACGCTGTCCTCCCGTCAACCCGGCGTACCACAGGGCCGCCGCAATGAGTTCCGAGTTCTTGAGCGGCGCGAGCACGGCGTCACGGTCCATGTTGAGCGCCCCGGCGAGACGTTCCAGCCCGGCCAGCGCGGGACGCCCGGCCTTGAGCGACATCTCAAGCGCCTGTCGCGACACCCCACACTTCCCCGCGAGTTGCGCGAACGTCATGCCGTGCGTGGCTGCTCGGACTTTAACGCGAGCATATTCAGGCGTGTAGTACCTTGGCATCTACTTCAACTCCTCTCGATTGGGTTGTGCACTCGTCACCGCCCACCTCAAGGGACAGCTTGCGCCTTGCCGTTGCGATTGTCAAGCGAGTTGTTCGAAAATCGACGTGGGCTGGTTAGTTCGCTGGTCCGGCTGGCTTAGCGGCTTCGGCATCGGACGGGTCGAACAGCACGCCGATGTCGAACAAGAACGCGATATCTATGGGCGTCACGATTCCGTTGCGCTTGTCGCCGGGAGCATCCGCTGGGTCGTTCCAACCAGGAAGGTCAGTCACGAGAATTCGGTACAGTTTAAGCGGAGTTCCGTCGTCAGCTAGAACTTCCAACTCCATCAATTCGTTGTGCCGACGGTTGGCTTCTGCGATGAGGTTATCGACGTCGTGCTCCATCTTTAGCGCGGTGTATCGTTTCTCCATCTTTTCGGCGTCCAGCTTCTCGGCGACGAGCGCCTGATGCGCCTTCTGCCACGCTTCCAGCTTCTCATTTTTCAGAGCGTCACTCATGGACTTTATGACACCCTCAATAATGCGCTGGTTACGAGCGATGCCATAAGCGTAACGAGTGTGGAGGCGGACTTTCTCTACTAGGTCCGCAGCGGCGGCTTTGTTTCCCGCCTGCTCCGTCTGGTCTGTCGACGTGAAGTAGGCCCCGGCCATCTTGGTGAGAAACTGGTTGAATCCCTCAATCTTCCGGTGTGTCAGCATCGTCTATCCCCTTGGTTGGTGTGTTTCGATTGCAACCGTCAATGTAATACTTTCGACGAGAAAAATCAAGGTAATCAGTCGAACTCCTCCAGCCACGCGCTTGAGCAATATACATACCCGGTAGCACCTGCAAGTGTGCAGTCCAGATCTATTGCCAACGCCCCAGTAGTCGTGACGGCGATGTAACTCGCGTGTAAGTTGCTGCCTGACAACCATAGCACGCCACCTCCAGCGGTTTCCTGTATTAAGAACTTTCCCGTCGCTCGAACCGAACCCGGCGCGCCCGTGGTGACGCAGATGACATCCAATTCCAGAGACCACATGCGCCATCCAGTCACCGAACCACTGTCCCAAATAGTCGTTCCCCCCAATGTGAATATAAACTCCGGTTCCGGGTTAAGGGCAGAAGAGTACCCCTTCGCGTGAAAACAAAACCCTTTACCTGGCTGGCCGAAGAAGTTGGCCACCAACGTTTTTGAGCCACGAAAATTTGCCGCCGATAGTAATGTTGTCATTCGTCTTCTCCTATAGCCTACGCCGGATTTGATCCGAGTCTGATTGTCTCGTACTGAGAAAACGCACACCCCACAATCGACTCGCGTTGCGTACCAATGGGTGTCATCCACATGGTTGACACGCTATACTCACGCGTACCCTCCTCTGCGGTAGCCAGCAAACTTCCCATCGTATACTTCATAGGAGCCTGAGATGCAGTAGTCGTTCCCGCTTTCATGTGGATGTACGCGGTGCCTGTGGCTCCTGTATTGCTAAACGCCTTACTAGATGCGATTCTCCAACCCTCTGCAACGGTACCGTTCAGGGCCGTGCAGAAGGTCATACAAGCGTCCTGGTTAGATGCTGCGAGCCAATCCTTTTCAGCCACGACGGCGATTCTCCCCGCATCCGCAACTGCTGGGGTAGCCGCGTCGTAGTACCACTGATTAAACAGAATTCCTGTACCAGTACCATCCATGTCGGCGGCGTTGGCACTATTGGTTATTTCAAGGAAATCGACAATTGATTTTGCTGACCCCGGACGTTCGAGATCGAGTAACGACGTCGGTAGAATCGTTCCAATACCAACGGCGATTGAACCCGCCGCACCTCCAGACTTTGGGCCAGCCGTCAACACCTGGACCGGTGTGTTGTCGGTAACTCCTGCTGCGCCTACAGGAGAACACCACAGAGACGACGCCGCCGAAGCTGCGCCTGTCGCGGTACCTGGAATGAGATAGAGCGGTCCACCGGCCCTGTTCGTTGCCCCAAGAGTTGCGCCACCACCGACAACAGACAACGAATTTCCTGCAGAGTCGGCAACGGTGCGACGATCCATGAATACCTGCCGCGCACCCTCGCCCTCAAGACTGAGCAACTGCGTTCCTGCCGAGGATGCGTTCCCAAGATGCCAGTTTCCGGCCGCAGAAACATTTCCTTTCCAGTTACCAACTGAATCCATAAAGGACAGGAAATTTGACCCGATGGATATGAAATTATAACCAGAAACCAGTGGAGTCGGAGATTTTCCCAAACTCCAATTCCCAGCACTATCCGACCTGAACAATTGCGTGGTACCTGCATACAGATACCCAGACGTATTGTTAAATGCCGAACCAGCCGTCACCAGACTCACATCCGCTACGTCAATCGTACAAGTCGTTGCCGTGTTGTTGGGAAGCAGTCCCGCGATCAAATACCACGTTGCACCCGGTCCTGTTCTCGTCGCATAGACATTCCTGCTCGTGACCGTTGGATCGGGAGACACAGGGATATTGGATACATCAATTTTCTCATTCGTATGTACAGTATAGATCCCACTTTGTGTCCCAAGTTCTGTTTCTCCAAGAGGATTGACCGCAGTGAACTTGAGTCTGTGATCGCCTGCCGTGTTCGACCCGCCAGCGCCGTCCGCGAAGGTCACGCCCGCCGCGCTGATCGTCGGAACGTAGTCGAACCGGATGGCACCGGATTGGACGTCGATCTTCTGGAGCGGAGTCGCAGTACCGAACCCGCAGAAATCACCGAGGACGTTTGTAAACCCGTTTTCGGTTCGCATGTGCAGCGCCGCCTTGAGCGCAACACCACCACGATCTGCGGACCACACCTGAACAGCATCAGCCGGAGACGTCGTTGGAGCCGTCCCCGATGCGAGACCGATGACTTTCGCAGAGGCTGTTCCCCATGTGGAGAGCCCAATACCGATGTTCCCGTTGGCTTGTTCCACAACCAGTTGCGTGGTGTTGACATTGAAATTCCCGGTGCCCGTGTTCACCAGAACCGACGTCGCCAGAGTTGCGTTGCCAACCGTTATCGTTCTTTGTGACGCACCCGTTCCAAAGTTCATCGATCCGGTGTTCGCATCCCCGCCGATAGTAATTGAGTTTGCCGCACTGGCATCTATCGTAACGGGACCGGTCGAATTCAAGTCGAGCCCGACACCGGACAGCGTGAGCGCCCCTGTCGACGTTGAGAAGTTCGACGCGCCAGCCGCGTCGAGAGAAATACCGGCTGCCAACGAATCAATCGTGATGGCGTCGTCTGCGTCGATGTCAATGATCGCTGTCCCGACTCCTGCATTCGCCGCAGCGATGACAAGTCGCTGGGCCAGCGCCGATGTTGCAACACAGGTCAGTCCGACGTCGCCACCGCTAAGAAGTTCCAATGTCGCGGACTTGGAACCCGCAGCTCCAGAACGGAGGATCAGGGGAGTTGCAGGAGTTGCACCAGCACCGTCCACCACCCAACTCGACGCACCGACAGCCTCCAACGTCAAAGTGGCCGCCACAGCACTTCCCACATAGATGTTGCGCGCACCGTTGGTACCAAGGTTGATCTGATTTGTCAGTGCTGTGCCACCAATGTTTACCGATCCACCGCCAGCCGTTGCTTCAACCTCAACTCCGATGCCACCCGAGTTGTATCCATGCAGGCTCAATTTCCCGGTAGTTGAATTAATGATGATTTCGTTGTCGGCCTTGATACCTATATCGGCAGTTCCGCCCACCCCTAGATTTTCTGCGAAGAATTGCAGGTTGTACGCATTCGCGTCATTGGCCGTCATCTGAATCCGCAAACTCCCGGAGTCAGACTCAATCCAGCGAGTAGCACCGGCCAACTGGATACTTGCGTTTGTCCCTGCGTTTGTAATGAGCAACGCATCCGGGTCGTTGGTCGTATCATTCTGCGTCAACTCAAGAACACGACAACTGGAGTTGTCAGGTACGGTAATTGTTACCGCACCCGCGTCCGCCGTAATGGAACGCCCCAGCCCCGCTCCACCCGCGTCGTAGGCAAAGTCGAGGGTAGAGGCGCCCGGAGTCACAAAGTTCGCCCATGCACCGCCCTGGTAGCCTCTGTACGTGTTTGTTCCCGTGGCGTAGTAGGTCATTCCATTGCGAGGCAAACCCAAACCGTCCGCAGTCGAGTCCCATTTGCGCGCCCGAAGTTCTATCAGAGCCGCCGCGTCGTTGGCCCATTCGCCGAGGTAGTTCGCGAACGCATACGGGGTACTGTAACCTGCCACGTGGACCTCCTAATCGACGCGCGCAAGGGGGCGCGGTTCTTCGCTGTCCGCCCCGACCGGCGGCTTGGGGCCGCTACGCTAACAGGGAAGCCCCCGCCGGGGCCAAGAGACTACAGGACGGTGCAGAGCATCCAACCGGTGATGACGTTGCCCGCCGCCCAATCCGTTCCAGCGCTGTTGTCGACGGTCAACTGACCACCGGCCAGCGTCACGGCTCCGGTCCAGGCGATGCGCGTGTAGTTCGCAGCGGCAGTCAGGATGTCGAGCCCGTAGGCTACAACATCCGACCCGCCGAAGTCGAACCGTATCTCACCCGCGAGAACGTCCTGCGCGGTGACCGCGTAGCGAATCGGGAACATCTGGCGTTTGGACGCCGCGACCGCCGTCGCGCGAGCCTGGTACACGCCCGGCTGTCCACCCGCGAGCGCGCACGTGAGGGCCGATCCCGCCGTGATGTCCGCCTGGAGCCGCGTGTAGCACTGGACGTACCAGCGACCATCTCCCGCACCGCCGTAGATGGCCGCGCGAATCCGCAAGCCAATAACCGTGTTCGCGTTGATGGCCGCCGCGAAAGCCGCCGCCATGAGGATGGTATCGGCCTCTTCGGCACCGACAGACGACCGCAGAAAGTCGTACTGGTCGACCACGACATCCCGCGCTTCGATGGCCGCGAGCGGAACGCCACCGATGCTGAACGTATAGGACGCGCCGTCTGCTGGACGCTGTGCCGCGCCTCCAACGTCAAACGCGATAACACACGAACTCGGCGTGCCCTTGTCGACGACGATGCCAGCCACCGCACCCGCGAGGCCGTTCGCCGCGTCGATGACGCCGTCCGCCACGGTCGGGTTCGGGTACGTGCCCGCGAGTTCCCCACCGGCAGCCGCCGCGTTCAGCGTGAGCCGCCACACCGCCGCGCCAACCGCCGCGTCCGCACACTCGTAGGTGTTGTTGAGTGCGTTGTCCACCCACCGCGAACCGACCGCGTAGCCCGCCACGCTGTCGTCGCCGACAGCCGGGGCTACAACAGCCGCCATGTTATCCTGAATCACGGCGTAGGCACCGGCCCCCGTGCGCATCATGTGACCGACCGTCACACCCGCCATGTCCGCGTCCATGACCGCGCCAGCAGCCGCGACGTTTGCCGCGTCGGTGATATCTGCGCCCGCCTCGATGCCGTCCAGTTTGGTCGTGTCGAGCGCCGTGAGAACTCGTGTCGCACTTACCCTGATTGCCATCTCATCCTCCGTCGGCGGATGTCCGCCGCGATTTGTTACTCCGTCACTCGACTATCAGTTCTCGCGCCCGTAGATGCGGGCGGTCGCCGTCAGTGTCGAACCCGCACCAGTGTCCGCCGTGGTGCACTTAACGTACAGAGTCGCCGTGCCCGCGATGCTCGGCAGGATTCCGGTGATCTGAACCGGGAACGTCTCACCGACGGCGTTGAGTCCGGTCAGAGAAGTTGCCGGAAGAATCTGCGTGCCGCCCGCCGTGGTTCCCACCGTCACGATAGCATTCCCAGCCGGAGCGCCCGTGATTGCGGTTACAACGAAGTCGATCCCCTCGGGAATGAACTTCTTTGCGGCCGTGCCGTTGAGCACCGCCGCCACTTCGTTATTCAGCGTCCGCAGAGCAAGGCCCGCGTGCGTGCTCTCGACAGCCGCGTTGCCGATGGTATTCACGGCGGTCTGGATGTCGTAGATGAGGTCGCCGAGTTCCTTTTCTGTGTCCGCATCGGGAACGATGTTCATTCCGCCGCGAAATTCCTTGGCAGGATTAATTACGGTCAGGGTCGTCATAGCTTCCTCCTGTAGCGGCCGTCGCGGCCTGCGGGCTATCGCCCGTTTCGTTTTCTATCGTAGCATGCGAGCCTACCTGTTCGGCAAGTCCGCGAACCGTTTTGGAAGCCTTATCTGAATTACCAGTCGACATAAAAACGCCGACAAAAATACCGACTAGAACTATCGCGAGAACCACTCCGATTCCTACACCAATGGCCCACTTCGGAGCACTAAGGATTTGAGATGGACCAATCGACGGTTTTCGGGAGTGGTATGGGGCCGCAGGTTCGTCCGAGTGATGGCGCTTTGAACTTTTAATGCCCACCTCTGTGACGTCGTTAATAGGACAACCGCGCATATGAACATGCACGGCATTGGCGATCTTTGTTGGGACGTCGACAACCTGCCGGTCGAGTTCGTTTACTCGATACCACGCACCTTTGAGAGAGGCATTCGTTTCCGCCTGCTCTACTCGCATGTCCTCAATTTTTTTACCGAGTTCCTTGAACCCGATCTTCATGTCGCTCGCGAGTACATCGATTTTAGCCATAAGGTATGGATGGCCAGAGCAGGCACCCGGCATTCTTTCTTCTTGTTCCATAATTACCTTCAACTCCGCAACCATCTCCGATTACCTCATCCCGGCGCGAGGAATTTTTCGCACAATACCACCAAGATTCGCCCCATGTAACCTGTTGTCCAGTATTGTCCAAATGTCTGCGCCATCAAACATCATATGACCGAAGAATTCAGAGTCAGGGACTACAGTATCCACTTCTTCATGAGTCATCAAATTGCTTACCAATTGACTCAATTCCCATGTGTCAGTGGATACACTGTCGTGATTTCTTGCAGATGCACAAGGTATTTTCAAAAGTTGAGTCGCAAAAGTTGTCCCTGCAAAATCGACATCTCTAAGTTCCTGGAGCCATATGTTTAGACCATCAAACGTCATGTGAACTGGGGCGCAAGAAGGAATTGAATGTAAAAATTTTATTTCTCTGTCTAAGTGATAACAAGTAAGATGCGTGTTCAAATCTACATTGCTGGTCCATAGACAAGTTCCATCATTTATTATTTCTCTACACTCTTCTCCTCCATTCGAAAATGGAAAATCGGTGAGACCTGGGTCCACTGTTGCATCCGCAATGTTACAATGTGACACATAAGATGTGCCACCGGCCACTGAATAATTCGACCAGAACACGCGAATGCCATCCGATGCAAGACCTCCGCAGGGATACCTCGTGGCTAGTTCCGGTTGATCCCCGCATCCAGCGCTGTTCGCGAAAGTAGAACCGTCTGCGAGATTCAGCATCTGAATACAAGGAGATGCACCTAATCCACCGACTACCGACGGGACCCAGGAACATGCTACAGCAAGCCTGGACGTTGCATGACCTAGGCTCGTCATCGATACCACTTTGATTCGGTCGCTGGCCGCCAAAGATGGCGTTGCTCCTCCTCCAAAATATCCGGTCCCCGCGAGCGCGGAACCAGTCCCCAAACCAAACGCCAGCCATCCGGCCTTGACCGAGCCATCCATGTTGTAAGCTTGAACTTGATGAACGGTAGCAGCTCCGGCGTCCTTGTGGAAAAGAACATATATATTAGTACCGTCTGAACAACACGAATCCGGAATCCATGCTCCTGCCGGTAGACCTGCCAATGCGATTGTAGTCACACCTTCATTCGGATTCTCTGCGCGTCTAACCTCAATTGAGCATGTATCCGTGATTAACAGGATTATATATCTTCTTCCACTGGCCGGTTCGAAAACGGTACACATATCTGCGATCTGTGTGGAATTTACGGAATTGTAACCTGAAAAAGAATGACACCATGCGTTAGCACCTGAATACAATCCTGATGCCACATTTGTCATATCATCTTTGGGAGGTATGGAACCTCCTTCCAACGAATTGACCCACGGAGCATTCGTTAGGAGTAGGTTCTCTTCTGCTCTTGCTCTGTTGTTGCCCGTCAAACCATTGCTGAACATCCATGCGCCACTAATGTCTTCATCGCTCGCGCGTTCGGTTCTAGCATTCAGATGCCCAAACACATCAGATAGCACAGCCTGGACCGTTGACGGACCGGCCTCGGATTCCGGAGCACCGGGAATGGCAGCCGTCGTAATAGAAGTCGCTGGATGCGCCGGAGCACCACCGTTGATGTGCCCCGCGACATTATCGGCGATTGTGTTTAGGTTCGTTTGCAACGCCGCATTCGCAAGGTCGCAGAAGCCTCCGGCCGTGACGTGCGCAGCCGAACCCGTGCGCGCCGCACCGGCATCTACCTGAAGGTCAGATACGATTTCGTTGATGGCCCCGCTGACCGTGACGGCTGCAATTGCAGAAGCGTCACGCCATGCTCCGGTCGCCGCAAACACGACCCCTACTCCCGTCGATAGAGCGTCCACGTAGCCAAACAACGCTAACACAGCGTCGACTAGGTTGCCGTAGTCCGCCGTAGGGATGGAAGTTCCCGCGTACCGCACGAGATCTTGCCGACGATTCGTGATTCCTGCCGCGACAATATTTATGTCCGCCGCGAGAATCTGAACTCCACCGAACACCAACCGGATGTCCGCGAGTAACACGCCGTCGGATGGGAGAGCCGGTTTTACGTTCGCGCCGAACGCCTGCTCTGTCGCCATTGTCACGTACAGATTGAACGAATCGTAGACGCGCGTATAGACCGTGACGCCGTTCCCATCCGTGACTGGTAGCGCAAGCGTCTGGTCGTATTCGGCGATGACTGAAATCCAACGTTCGTTGCCAGCTCCAACGACGGTTGTTGGAGCGCCTAGATGGTCTTGTGTGCAATCCACCGTCTGCGCCGCCGCCCAGTACAACCGCTCGCCGTCTGGGTCTGTGCCAAGCGCCGGGCCGCTCACGAGCACAGATAGGTCTGGTGGTGCGTTCTGCGTCACCACTCCGCCGTCGTGCATCCCGACGATGCCGAGGTCTTGCCGCGCCTTCTTGAGCGCCGTTGACGTGTTCGTCTCTACAAGGTCAAGCTCGGATTCGAGCACCCTCTGAAGATAGTAGAAATTGAGTGAGTCCATGCGCTTTATCCCCTAGCCCAGCACGGTATCCGCGCCGAGTCGACTGCGGCCTAGCCGCCAGATGCCATCGTCCTCGACCACATACTCGTTTCGTATGCGACCGAGGTGTGTGTTGACCGGCTTGGCCCAGTTAGCGATGCGACGCATCAATGCCTCCTCCTGTGCCGATGGTAGCGCGCCAGTCACTACGAGGTCAAAGGTTCGGCGCTCGCGTGCCGTTCCGGGGCCGAGCACGCAACCTCCTGTCGACGAATGCAAAACCGTGTTGAACGCGAGCGCGACGTTCGCCGTGCCTCCGACGACTTGAATCGTTCCCGCAGGATTCATCGAAGCAACCGCTACTGTATTACCGCCTCCTGGATTCAGTCCTGTGGCCGCTCCGCCGTAGATGTCCACCGCAACAGCATCTGCAACCTCGTCTGCCGTGGCCGCCGCTGGTACAGCGAAGTCTACACCGGCAACGTTGCTGAACTGCATTGTCTGGATTGCCGTGCCGTCTGCAACCGCACTTGGGATCGCCTCGACAACCGTTACCACCGTATCATCCCCGGACTCGACAGAAGAAACGACCGTGTACCGCGCGTCGTTTCCAGTCGACCCGTAGATTCGGAATTGGTATCCCGCGACGTACTGCGCCGCGTTGCGCCCAGCGAGCGTGAACGTCTGTGCCGTTGTGCTCACGGTGTTGACCGCATGCCCGTTGTCGACGATGACCCACAGGTCCCGACCAGCCGCCGCAAGGTTATACGTCTCAGGATTCACGGCAACAACCTGCGCTGGGTAGTAGTCTCCAAGCAACGATACGCCGAGCGTCCATACGTCCATCATGGCAGGGGCAACATGGCACTCGATTCCGAGCAAGGTCAGAATCGCCGCCTCGATACCAGGGTCCGTGCCTCGGTAGTTGTAGAGGTCGGGCAACATGCGAAGCAACTTCTTACGCTCCGCCAACGTGAGGTCCAATTCCGCCCACGTGAACGGGTTGCCCTGGTCTTTGAGATGCAAGGCGAGCCGTGTCTCGTCAACAATGTCCGGGTCCCACACGTCCGACAGAGAATCGATGTCGGTCAGTTGCAGATTCCAAACCTCTTCAAGCGCGTTGACGAACGCTCGCAACTCCTGCGTATCGTCCACGCTATAGGCCGCTTGCGGAATCGGGAACTTCGTCACGCGCCCCGCCGGGATGGGAGGTTGAAATCCAGAGAACGTCGCCGAGTCTGCCGTTGCATCGATCACGTTCCCCGCGTGGTCCGTGACGTCCGCCGCAACCGTCACCTCGTATGGCGCTTGCGGTGTCATCGGCCATTGGACCGCGAGGTCGAACGTCGTGAGCGCCACGTCCACCGCTTCCACGGACTGCGGAGTGAGATGCACCGCCACGGCCGGATACACGTTGTTCCGCGCGATGGTGTAGTTGCTCGCGGACAACGCTGATGAATCGTTACCGGTGACCAGCGTGGTCGGGAATTGAAGTACGGCGTTCATGGTCCCACCCATGACCTGCAACGTCGCCGCGTCTCCCACCGTCTCGCTGTAGAGAGACACCGTGCCGTCGTCGTTGGCGTGTGCGGTCGTGCCGTCTATCAGGCTCGGGAGTAGATTCGCGATGTCCACCGCCGTGACTGGGTAGAACAGAGATAGCATCGTTGCGTTTATCGTGTAGAGAGTCGCCGCGCCACCGTCCACAGAGACGATGAGAGTTCCAGGCACCGGCAGCGCGCCCCACGCGGTTTCATTCGTAACCGTCGTCACAACCGCTCTGCCGTCCGGTGTCGATACCCTCATGGTGTCATCGTACACGAGGCGTAAAACGTCCTTGACGGTCGCCACGGCGCTCAGGAGTTGAGGCGCTTCCTCATCTGCTGTGGCAAACGAGTAGGTCACAATCATGGAGGTTGACGTCCCCGTGACGTGCCCCCACGGCATATGTCCCCACGAGAAGTGACCCCATCCCGTCGTGAGCGTTGTTCCGGTAACTCGAAATTCTATGGTCGTGTCGTGCGGCATCACGCCGCCCGTGTATTCGAAGGTCAACTCAGTAAACACATAAGGAGATATCGGCGTGTGGTACGACACCGCGCACGCCGCGCCGTTCCATGGCGCGAAGAACCCACCCGCCGTCGTGTACGCCGTCACCCATCCCGTGCCGCCAACGTTCACCTCAACAAGCAGTGTGAAGTATGGCGCGGGAGCAACGGTTGGGTCGCCGTGAATGTGCGCAATTCGCAAGGTCGGGTGCAACGACGTCGCGACTTCCACCGCGTCCTCACCCGGATTTGCCACGACCAGCACAAGGGGAAACGTCACGACGTCGGACAGAATGCTTTCGAGCAACGCCTCGGGGATGTGTGGATGCACGGTCATGCACCGGCCCCTAATTCGAGACGACACGACAATGTGTGCACGCCGAGAACGATTCCAGTCGGTGCGTTCAGGTACGCCGGGCGTCCGCTGGAGTCCGCCGTGATTTTGCAGCTCGCGTAGTGCTCATCATCTATGTCGATATGAAGCCACCAACTAACGTCGTAGATAACCGGCGCGTTCAACCGCGTAGCGTATGCTGCTTGATGCGTAGCCAGATTGTGGTTCGTGTTCGACAGCCGCACGTCATCTATGACGCCCCTGTACAGAGGGTCGCCGACATGAATTCGCGCGCCGACAAGAGGCTGTCCAGGTGCTACGGCGAACGCCCCGGTGGTCGCGACCAGCGCGCCGTTGATGTAGACCCGCGCCGCCATCGTCGTATCGTCAAACGCAACCGAAAAGAACTCGTTGCCTTGGTTCGCCGCTCGCGCCGTAGCGATGAGGTTCTGTGCCGAGTAGACCCCGGAGTTCCAGTGCTCAATGTAGAGCCGCCACGTATGCGCACCCATGCCCGAGAGTCCACCCCACAGAATCCGAAATCCTCCCGCCGTCACGGACCTCAACTGAAACACTGTCGGGCTCACTCCGTTGCTTGTCGCGATGCTAGCGACGTCGAAATTCTGCCACCAATCGACGGTATACGACGGCAGTCCAGCAGCAGGTATAATCTGCGGGTCGTTCTCGCCGACCATATCACCTGCGCCCGCACCCCACGTGCGCGCGAGTCCATACCCGAGATTGTACGCAGGCACCGACGGTGATATGAGGCCGTCCGCCATCCGCAGGTCGTGACTCCAATCGACTTCATCGCGCGCCCCGCCGCTCACCTCGTCCATTCGGTAGTGCAAAAGTGAGTCCGTGCCAGTCGTGTACCCCGGCATCTCAATACCGGTCGGCACTACAAGACCCGTCATCTCGGCCGCAAGCGCAACGATGTCTTGTCCCGTGAGGTCCACAACCTGCGTGTTTTCGATGTAGTCACCTGGATACAACGTCGGTCGGTCAACGCTCGCCGACAGCCCGAGCACGTACCCCGCCGCAGAGATGCGTCCGCACAACGTACCAACTCCCGCGTCGAACCACGTCCCGTCCTCTCGGACAAGTGACGTTGCCGCCGGAGCCGGTCCCGGAAGTGTCGGCGCGCTCGACACCTATCAGACCTGTCGCCGAATCTGTATGTGGTCAAATGCCGCCCGCGTGCCGATTGCCTCTGCAACCGCCATCGCATAGCCGCAGTACCCACCGCCGCTCAACGGCAACGTGCCCGAGTTGATTCCAACCGCGTCGTCTATGAACTGCGTCATGCCGGAGATGGCCGTCCACACGGGAGCCGTCACCGCGTGAGCCACGAGGTCGGACTCCCAACAGTTCAGGTAGATTTCTCCGTTCGGCTGCTCCACCGCCTCGACTGCGATGTGGTGCCACAGGTCGTCCGAGATCTGGTACTGAGACGAGGACCGCCGCAGGTATTCCCCGTCGGCCGCCACGGGAATCCCGCCGATGATTGTCCCCTTGCGCAGAACAATCCTGTACGGGTCCGCGTCCTCTAATCCGATGAGGTAGCCGTTGTCGGCAGTATCGTGCCCAGTCGCCGCGACGCACAGGAACGGAGAGAATCCCGTGTTCTGTGCACTCGACAGCCGCTTGACCGCCCCGGCGATCCACGCACCGCTCACCGTCGGAGAGTAGTTGGCGATGATGCAGTATTTCCCCGCAGCACCAGTCACCGTCCCGTCTAGACAGTTGAAGGCGTAGACGTGCGTCCCGCCACCGTTCGGAGGCGTGACCCCAGCGGTTGTGTCCTGCGCGACGTCCGCAAATCCGAGTTCATTGTCCAGCGCGGCCCAATCTGCATCGGCCATAGCCTACCAACCTTCCTCGAAATCTTCGTAGATTTCAGGTGCAATCGTCGCGTCGAAAATCGCCGCCGTCCAAATGGAACCCGCCCCAGGAGTCACGTAGGCCCCGTACCAGTTCGGGAACGCGAACCTTTCGGCGTAGGAATCTGGCGATGGCTTCGTCGTGTTGAACAGCGCTGACAGGTCCCCGTTTGTTTGCGGATGCCACGTCGCCAAGTCCGGGTCTTGCACCGTGTCGAACACCAACCTGGAGAACGGGTCCACACCGTACTGGTTGCTGGCATCCCACGTACCGACAGGGTCGCCATCGTAGAACCCACCTGGAACGGCAACAGACGCAGCGCCAGTGTCCGGGGCGAGGGGCCACAGCCCTAATGTAGTCCGCACGTCCGCTCCTGCCACAAGGCCAATCCCGCTCGCCAAATGGAGTGCTCCGTCCGCGTTCGCCGTGCCGTCCCATCCAAGAGTCAATGAATTCCCGTGGTATCCAAAAATTACGTCGTCTGTGATGCCAGTCACGACCAGTTGCACATTGAGATGCGCCACCAATGCTGCAATCGTCGCGTATATTCCACCTGTCAGCGTCACGGTGTACCACATCGCGTCCGTCTCACTGCGGATGGTCAGTTTATTCGCGTTGCTCCGCACTGTCAGCGGGAACGTCAACTCGCGCCCGATAATCTGGGCGGATGGTGACATGCCAGGTGGCTTCCATGCGCCCGCAACCGGCGTGAACGGATTGTATGTTTCGATCCATTCGTTTGCCCACGCCTCGTCAAACGACTCGCGAAGGACGGTCCAGGTGGGTCCGTAGAAACTCGCAAACGGAGCGTAGTAGTTAGTTACCGAGTCCATCGTCGCATAAATCTCGGACCACGCGAACGTGTCCGCATTTAACGCGACCGGAGAATCCGCAGAGAACAGTGCAAAGACGCTCGTCACGTCGCTGAAATCTGAGAACCAACCGACATCGTCAACACCTACCGCCGTCGCACCAGCAAGCCCGACAATGCGCGCAGTCGTCCCGCCACCGTAAGTCGTGAACGTCGCGGGGAATCCGATGTCCGGGTTCGCCGTTCCCCCTGTGCAAACCAGCGGGAGTCGGCTGTCGACGTACACGCGATCGGCGCTGTAGGTCGAAGTGGCGTCTACACCGGCCGCAACGAAATCTGCCGAGATCGCCCCTGACACGAGTTCCGGGGTGACATCGCCAGCAAGCAAAGTGATAACAACTCCAGAACCATCAACATCGAACGTGAGAATGTTGTTCGCAAATGGACCGACCGTGATTCTCGCCGGAATCGGCCAAACCGCCGCGTCATGGAATCCTCCAACAGTGTCATTGATGAACAGTGTCGCCGTCGCGCCCTTGCGGTCCGTCTCGACATGCACCGCGTCACCGGCCGCGCCGCCCGGATACCGTACCCGAATGTGGTGCCAGTGCTCACCGAGGACGTCCGCGATTTCTGCCGTCGTGGCATCCGCCGCGTTGACGAAATACAGCGGCCACATTTGCGCCCACTGTCCGTAACCGCGCGACTCATGAATATCGAACGTTAGTCCGGCAGTAATTGGTTCGACCTGAACAAACGACGTCGGCCCGCGAGCATCCGAGTAGACTTGCACCTGCCCACCCGTGACGCGAGCCCATCCGCCAACTAGAAGTTCATCAATGACTTCCGCAACGTTCTGCGCCGTTGTCTCGCCACCGAGAAATGCTATCATCTGCGCGTCGCCACGGTCTATCCGCACCTCGATTGTCTGACCTGCCCCGAGCGGGGCAACCGGGTACGCCGTCGTGTCCGTGACGCTCGCCTGGGACGCGTGTTCGTGCGCCGTACACGCGAGGACAGGCGGGAGGTTTGCGACCGCGCCCGGTGCCATGGCGAGCACGTCTTCCGACACATAGACAACGGAATCCGCGCCGACAAGCGAGATGCTGACTACGGTCCAGTACCCGTCCAGTTGCGTATCCGGTGGGGTGCCGACGACCTGGAAACTCGAACCCGGTGGGATGGCCGCCCGCAGGTCAACGCCGTTGAATTGGATTGCGTTCGTCGGCAATACGAAGACGGCAGCCACGGGGAACGTCCACTGCGGAGTTGTGGGCAACACGAACGGCTTGTTCATGATGTAGCGCGACGTCGTGTCGGGTGTGAACAACTGCGCTGCATATGTCAGAGTAGTAGCGTCGTTTGTCGCAACCGTGACGTCCGCATAGCCGAACCCAGTACCGGAGACGATGCGGAAAGTATGCCCCGTCCACTCGTTGACCGTCCAACTCTTCGTCGAATCGGTCAGCGTTGTCGTTAACCCGACAGCCGTCGCGCGCCCGTACTCAAACGGCTCAGTACCCACAACCCGCGCCGGTGCGTCCTCGAACTGAAACCGCTCTGAGGTCGCGTAGAACGAATGCGGCTGTCGGAATTTAGCGAAGCCCGGATAGTGTTGGTGCGAGACTCGATCCCAGTTCTCCGCCTCTCCAGGCTCACCAAGCGGGTCGGCTGTCGCGAAGAGCGGATTGAGAACGACATTCGCCATGTCAAATCACATTTCCAGTCGCGCCGTTGACCAACACGACAGAACCGAGTTCTGGAAACTGCCAATTTGAGATCGGCGGGTCCGAGTGCGCGCCGTTCAGCGTGAAATCGTCTAGTCCCGTGCCGATTTTCCTCACTCCAGGAATATCGCGGATGAGGTTGAACAGATCCGATAGAGCAATTTCACCACACGGTAGGTCGTTGACGTCGCGATAGTTGTAGCCGAAATCGATTAGCGTGTTTGCGCTACCGTCCGTGGACAGTGGGTTGAAGTAGGCAGCGAGCGCCGCGAGTATAGCCGTCTTGACAGCCGTCGCCGAGTAGTTCGCCGCAATCCAGATGACGGCGCGCACGTTCACTGTGAGGTAGCTTGCTGTCGAGATGAGCACGCTGTAGTTCGTGAGCATAGGATACGTGACTGTGACCATCGTCTCGACCGAGTCGAGAAGAGCCTGACTCGCCACACCACCTCCCGCCGGAACGACGTATAATCGTCCTTCCACTTCCGGGATTGCAAGGTCCTCGTCACTCGACAGCATGAGAGCTCGGGCAACAGACGGCACTTCAAGAGCGTGCACCTCGAAATCGGACCTGGTTACGGTCGTTCGTGGAGACGTGTTCGACAACGGGATTTGCTGTCGAGCTGCATTGACAGTCTCGCGTGCAAGTCCTCCGGACGCCTTCGCCGCGTTCGTAACCGAAAAGATGGCCTGTGTCCCGAACGTGTCGGCGTAGGTCTTGCCGAACTTCTTGATGGTATTCTCGGCGACATTCCCGGTCAACCCTCCTCCCGTCTTGTAGGAGATGGTGAACGTACCGGTCGGCACGGCGCCGTTAACGCCGTCGCCAAACCGCACCGTTGCGCGGTCGTTCTGGTCAACCAACACCTCGAAGTTACGGTCTGTCGGTCCAGACAGAGCGAGCGAATCGACTTCGGTCCACGCGCCGAGTCCAGTGGAGAACGCCACTGAATCTTCAAGGTACGGACCTTCCGATAGGAATACTTCTTGGTTCGCGTTGATTGTCGCGGTGTACGTCTGCGTTTTCGACTGACAGTGCCTCCACGAAAGAGTTGCCGTGGTCGCGCCTGCTGCCATGACGACCGTCGCTTGCACCTCACCGATGACAGGGTTGACGACATCTTCGGTTTGCACCTTGTCGTTAATTGAGAACGTCACGTCGCCAGCGAGAGGCCCGTTGAGTAGCGTTGCGGTCAAGTCGCACGTCGCGGCCTGTGCTCCCGACATCTCGTAACTCTGGCGTTTCCCGAGTGCTATCATATCCCGGCGTTCTGTTGCCGTTGGGACGTATGCACCGCGCGCCTTGCGCGTCATGTAGTAGTCGTTGACGGAACTGACCCACGCAGAACCACTGCGAATGACGTTTGCCATGTTGCGGGTTGTCGTATCAGTCCACGCCGGGAACACGGACAAAAACAAACTTTGCAGACGAGCGTCAAGAGCTGGTTGATCGCGCCCCGTGTGGTCGTAATTTTCGGCTTCGAATGTCACGCAGGCACCTCGTAATCTATCCGACCCTCGCCGCCACTTCCATTGTACCGACGCTCAACGTATGCCGTCGATACCCGCAACTCTCCACCCGTTCCGGTCACTTCGGTTGCACCAGCTCGTATCCGATTGTCAGACGCAAGCGCTTCTTGCATGAGGTATCCGGCCAATGCGATACGAGCCGTCTTCCCTACTTTCGTGTGCTTGAGCAAGTGTAGGCGAGAACCTCTGTGCATATCCCACGGGAGTTCTCCACGCTTCGTTCCGACCTCCAAGGTGAGGTTCATCTCAAGCAACCGCGTCCCCGTAGCCTGCTTTAAGTCAGTGGATGCGAAGCCAAACGGCATCGCCAATCCAACCCCAAACCGTCCTTCCTCGTCGCTCATGTCGACCTCAACATTTCTCGCCCTTGAGCAGCAGAGTTATTGCCATCTCCGGGTCAGGTATCTTGTTCGCCAATTCTTCGAGCAACGCAGCCAGAGCGCGAATCGCCGCGATGACATCATCAAGCACGGCAATGTCTTGCATCATTGTACCAAAGCACGGAATCTCAGGCGCACCGGAAATCAAAGAGAGCATGATATTGGCGAGCAGAATGATACGGCCCAGCATCTGTAACGCCTGCGCCAACGCATCCAATTCATCCGTAACGGTTTGCTCTGCACATTGCAGAAAACCGCTCCACGTCACGTCGTTCAGGTCCGCCGCACGGCTGATAGCCTGTGCCACCATCGCCAGCCGTTGCTTGAGGTAGTCCAGGTCATCGGCAAGCGACCGCAGAAACGCCGCGAGGTTGCGAATCAACTGGATGATGAGGCGCGGTATCGTCAGCTGTGGTATCAGCGAGAGCAGTTGGTTGATTTTCTCCACGAGGTCTGGAATGCAATTAATGAGCCCGCTTGGGTCCAGTTTGGTGATGCAATCCGGTATCGCCTCGATGCACTTGAAGATGGCCAGCGCCGTATCGAGCACGTCGAAGAACGGCTTGAGCGGTGCCATCGCCGGGCCGATCTGCGCCAACTGCGCCATGACTAGATCGGAGATGCGCGGGTAATCGTCCGGCGGGCGAATTGCAGAGAGACACAGACCGCCCGGAAAGCAGATGTCATCGATGCTCCCAACGGGTGTCAGGAACGGACACACCAAATCGTTGACCGGCTTCCAGACGTTCGGCGCTGCCACGTTCTACCTCACGCGAGCGGCTTGTTGCGCGGCAAGACCTTCCGACCTTGCACGTCAACGTCGCCACTCGAATCTATGGACAACTCCCCCTCACTCTCGATTTTTATCCCTGCACCTCCGTATATGCGAAGCGCGCGCCCTTCGTGAGAGATGAAGATTTCGACGAGCACATCGTCAACGCCGTTCACCTTCTCCATCGCGCGGATGCACGTGTACTTCTGCCCGTCGCGCGGGTCGCGGATGATTCGGAGGTTATCATCTCCCCATACCGCGACGTCGGGATGCACGAACTCGGGGAACGTCTCGCCCTGCCCTGGATGCGACGGCCGCCACCGTGGGGAGTCGCGCCGCCCCGCGATGAAGAATACCTCGACCATGTCGCCGAGTTGCGGAACGGGTCCGTTTTGGTTCTTCCCCCATCCGCTCGGGTAGGCCCACGACGTCTCTTCCATCATGCCGGGGATGCGAATCTTGATGCGTCCGAGCGGGGTATCAGTCGCCGCGTCGCCCTCTTCGCGCTTGATAACGAAGCCCTCGTAGGTGCCGTGAAGTGCGTCGCTCATGTCACTTACCCGGCAACATGATGGCCCCTGCGCTGGCGTTCGCCAACGCGAGGCGGTCCGCCTGCGACAGAGCAGCGACGTCCTCGACGCTCATCTTGGTGGCGTTTCCGACGGTTTGGTCTTTTGAGTCAACATAGTGCCATGCCGCAGTCGGCTTACCATTTTCCTCGAAGTAGGTCGCCTTTTTCGTGAGCCCGTCCTTGTCGATCGGCACTCCGTTTTCGTCCAGTTCGTTCTTCTTTCGCGACACCGGATGAATCTTCGACAGGAACAACTTGCCGAGCGCGTCCTTCACGTAGTGCAGGCCGATCGTGTACTTGCCCGGCTCGATACTGGTGATGGCTTTCTTACAGTACCAGAGCCCCGTCATCGTCTCGCTCGGCATGGTCCAGTGGTGAAGCTGCTTCGCACCTAGCGCGACGTCGCCGAGCACCGAGGTGGACATCTTGTAGCGGTTCATCGCCGTCTCGCGGTATATGCGCTCCGCCTCGGTGGCCACTTCCTCTTCGGTTGCGGACCCAAGGTTGAACTCTACGGCGCGAGATACGCGAGCCGACCGCGCGCCATCCGGTGAATCCGGGTTGCTCACCTCGTCTTCGTTGCCTAGTGAAATGATGTTGTTGACGTAGTCACCAAGCGTCTCGTCACCTTCATCAACTCCGACCGTCGCCGAGACTTCCTTGCGTGTGAGCGGGTCGATTGCCACGACCTTGACCTTGGCGACGTCCTTCGAAAGATTCGCCTCGATTTCAGGTTGCGACAGTACGTTCCCGCTCAGGTCGTTTCGATAGATGAAGAACGCAGACGGCGTTGCGCCCGTCGGTCGGTTGCCCCAATGCAACCCCGTACCATCCACCCACCACTTGAACCCGTTGCGCCGTGCGAGCGTCGTGAGAAACGCTGCGTCGGTACCGACCTGCGTTGTCCCCTCACGCACGGCGGTCGTTATCGAGATGTCTTGAAGGATTCCAGAGTACCCGTTTTCGTCGGCGATTGCCGACGCTATCTGACCGTCCGTCATGCCCGCCCAGTGGCGTTTCTTCGGCACGATGTCGAGCAACGCGCCTTCGTCGTGCATGGTGATGGTGATGGGGTTGGACCCCTGCGAAGGCTTCTTGACGACCATGCGCCGAGGCGTACACATGCCGGATTCCCACCCCCACGTGAGGTTGATTTTCTGCCCGGCTCGGAACGCCTCTTCGTCGTACCACCGCATGTCATCGTTTCGGAGCGACAGCTTCGCGACGTCCGTCCCTTCGTCCGTGTCCGTGAACTCGAAAGACGCCAGCGCGTTCACCGGGATTTCGATGACGCGGTCGCCCTCATCCGATTGGATGAGTTCAACCCACAGCGCCGGTCCTCCGAGTGTCGCCATTACGAATACCGCCTGCGCTCGGGACTAAGAATCTTGGACGTGACCGTCTTGACGCTCGGGATGTAGAGCACCGTGCCCGCCGTCGGCATTACCGTGGGGTCAAGGTACGGCTCCGGCTGAAAGTCCATGATGACCCACCAAAGTTGAAACGAGTAGTCGAGTGGGGCGAAGACTTCATCCGCGATGGACCACCACGTATCGCCCGCCTTTACCTCGTAAGTCGAGTTGTCCGCGAGGTCCGTGTACGAGAACGGCGTGTCGTCCACCGTGAATAGCACGCCGTCATCGTCGGTCGTCTCGAAGCAACTTCGAAATCGGCTGTAGGTTTTGACGTTCTCAGCCACGGTTGTAGCCCTTCTCCAAGATGTCTTCGCTCGACAGCGCCGTGGTCCACTCTTCGCGGAACGTGATGTTCAGTTTCAGTTCCATGGCCTTCCCGTCTTGCCCGATGCGGCGGTCGTACTTAAACGACCGCACGCGGCACTTCCACACAAGGTGACCCGGTATCGTGAGAAGACACAGAGGTGGTGCGCCCTTGCTCAAGCCATCCGACCGCGTACCCGGCAACGTGAGCGAGCGCACGAAGTCGCGGTGCCTATCCATCGCCGCAGTTGCCGCCTCAACGGACATCCCACCCGCGTTCGCCAAACCCACTCGGTAGTACGGGAACTCAACCGTAATTTCTTCTGCGCTCGTGTTGCTGTAGACCTGATTGACAGACGAAGCGCCGATTCCGCCCTGGTCGTTGTAATTCACGCTGACACTCGGCGAGATGACATGGGGAGTCAGCTGAAACGAGATGCTGTCCATCGTTTCGAGGTTCACCAACTCGCTTCGTTCGTCATCGGCTGCTATCGGCATAGTCTATCTCCAAACCGTAACAGGTTCGGACGGAAAAGGATCTTCTTGATAACTACGTTCATCAGATTCATGTTTTACGTTGGACACAACCTTGCCAAATGTCTGACCATCAACATTTACCTGGAATCCCATATCTGCAAGTTTGCTCAACGCGGCTGCCGTGCTCATTAGACCGTCGCCTATTTTTTTCTGCGCTAGTTCCGCCGTATTGTTTGGACCACCGCGATTTCCACCAAATTGTTCAACTGGTATTCCAGTAAGTTTAGAAGCTATCTTGTCAGATGGACCTTTGAAAAAATCTCCGATACCTTTTAGTGTTTCGATATTCCCAACCGTGGATACACCGGACTGAAATTTGTACGCCGACACTTTCTGCGCCTGTCCGGCGGCCTTGTCGATCAAACCCAACTGGACCATCATGTCCGTGTTTTCGAAGGACATAGCCAGATTCTTTCTAGCCTGCAATCCTCCTGCCCCGCGCGTTACTCCAAGCATTTCGGCGGCGCTCATGTTCTCAGCACCCTTGCCGATAGTGAAGGCTGCGTTCTTCATATCGACGACTGTTGTGAAAGCATCCGCAACCCACTGCGCCGCCTTGGCCATTGTTTGAAAAAGACTCACGATGGTTTTCAGTCCAGACGCTACGTCCTTGAGTGAGATGTCCTTGAAAACTTGCTTGAGAGAACCAAGCGCACGCGTTGAAAGGTCCATGACAGTCGCCGACAACTCGGCGAGTCCACCTCCTAGACTAGCCCCAGCATTCTTCCATTCGTCCATCTGCTTTGCTGGGTCGCTCGTATCGCTAAAACCAAAGATCCCCATGAGCGTTGACTTGAAACGAGAGAACGGTCCGTCCAGTTTTGCCAAACCTGCATCAAACCCTTCTACCATGCCTTGGAAGAACGCCTTTGCGCGCCCGATAGCACCCGTGACCCACACGAGAAACTTCGCCACACCGCTGTTTTCAGACTTCTGCAAGTCCTTCTTGACCGCCTCGCTCAATCCACCACCAGAGATGAGGTCAAGCGTGCCCTTGAACCCGAGTTTTATTTTCGACCACAGACCCGTGAAGAAACCACCAGTACCGCCGACGTTCTTTTCAGCCGCACGATGCATCCCATAGAACCCGACACCGATGGCTCCAAGCAACCCTAGCAATGGAATTCCAACTAGAAGCACCTTGCCCACCGTGAACAGCAATCCTCGGAACGTAATTCCGAGCATCCGCATGGCACCCCCGAGAAGGATGCACGCGCCGAGCGCCTTGATGAAGACTCCCGTGACACCGGTCAGCCCGACAACGATGGTGCGCGCGATAGGCGGAAGCGAGTTCATCGCATCGGCCGTGGCGTTCACCCCGCCCGCGAGCGCCCGCATGGCCTTGATGTAGATGCCTTGGGTGGCGCTGCCAAACGTCTCGTTCATGCGTGTTTTAGAGTTGGCGAACGCTTCGTCTGCCCCGGCTGTCGTGTTCAGGATAGCTTCACGCATCGCCGCTGCCGCTCCCTCTGAATTGGCCATCTGCGAAGCGAGGTAGGTTGCCGCATCCGCGCCCTTGTAAATCTTCCCCGTGGCGTCCGTCACACCGTTCGCCAGTTGGTCCATGATGACGGAGAGACCACCGGCGGAGCGCTTGGAAAACACAGAGGCCAACGCGGACGCCCGCTGCGATTCCGTCATCTTCGACGTCTTCGTGAGCAGTTCGGCGAGGATTGTCGTCAACGGCTTGAACTTCTTGTTTGCGTCGAGAACTTCCACTCCTTGTGCGTGAAGCTCCTTGCGGACCTTCTTATCGGCGAGTTGCGTGAACGCTTGTCCGGCCGCCATCGCCGCTTTCGTCGCGCTCGGGAACACCTTCTTTATCATGCCCGTGGTGAGCAGCACGTCTTCGAATCCGGCTCCGGCCAATTGAGCACCGGACGCCGCGCCCTTGAACATCTCCGCGAGTTCCGGCCCCTGAACTCCGAACATTTTCATCGCCACGGCCATCTTGTTCGTGATGTCCTGCCCGTGGTCCGCCGAAAGGCTGAATTGGTCGAGTGTATCGGCGAGGAACTTCGAAGACTCCTCCGCTCCCATCTGACCGAACTTCATCATTTGCATTGCCGGTGTCAGCATTTGAGCCGACTGCGTAGCGTTGTACCCTTCTCGCGCAAACTGAGCCATCGATTCAGCCGCTCGGTCGATATTGAAACCCGACTTGAACGCCGCGTCCCTCACGCGGTTGATGTCCGCCTCGGTTGCCCCGTAGGCTTTCATCGTGCCGATCGCGTTCTCCATGGTACGAGAACTGCGCGCGACGTTGACGGCGAAGTCCGCCATCTTGTCGCCACCCGCCATCATAGCTCCGCCAGTCAGCATCTTCCCAATCGGACCACCGACACCGGGACCGAACATCCCACCCTTCGCTGCCCCGCCTGCGCCCATACTCTTCTCAGTAGTCCGCGCGCTATTCCCCAGGTTCTTCATGGAGCGGTCCACTTTGTTTAGCGTTCCGCTAGCGTTGTCTCGCGCTATGATGTCGAAGATGGTACGCATCTAGTTCTTTCCCCACATGCTCACGCGAATGCACTCCATGTAGGTCTTGAAGTCTTCCACCTCGCGTTCGCTTGTCATCTCACACAGTTTCAGCGCCTCACCTACTGGCACATCCCCCGTCTTGTCATAGTCCATGATGCCGCCGGAGATTCCCGACCGATACGACAGTCGGAAACGTACCTTGCGTTCTAGCGACTCGCCGAGAATCTGAAACAGAGGTCCACATGCGACGACAACGGCGCGGCGGTCTGCGCTGCCGTGTGTCGTCGGTATCATCATTCCGGTGATACAGGGCGATTCTTCTTCGCTTTCGCCCTCTCCCGCTGCCTGTCTCGCAGCGACTTCATGGCCGTGTTCGGCTGTCCAAACAGGTAGACGAAAGGGACTTCACCTGCTACCGAGTGACCGCGCGGACATGATGCCGCGAAGGACAAATCGACACCCCAATCGCTCGCCTCTATGGCGGCCTCAAGTTCATCATACAGGTCTTCTGGTAAGGTCTTGACCCACCGCCCCAAGTCGTTCGGGTGCTGCCCTTCGACGCTCGCGATTTGTAACGCACGCCCTCGCAACGACACGTCGTTGGAGATGGTCTGCTCGTTGACCGGCGCATCCTTCGACCGCGACTTGTGCAACTCTTTCGACACGACTTGAAGTTTCAACTCCGTCGTTCCGCTCGGCGGCTTGACCTTTATGGGAATGCCACCGATTTCAGCCGACATCGGAGTGCCCGAGATGATGGAATCGATGACTGCCACACCGTCCTCCGGCTCAAACCACAGCAACTCTCCGCCCTCTTCTATGGGCCGCGCATCCACGTCTACGGAGAACTCGTCTTCACCGCGCTTGCACATGGGGCAGAGCAGTTCCACGGGTATCAGATGCCCGCCTTCCTTGCCCTTGATTCGCAGCGTGAGCATCGCCCACATGCGGAGCCCGGACGTCACGCGCTCCCAATCGATGTCGCAAGACGTCTCCTTGCCTTCTGAGCCCGGCTTGACCCTCCACGGTCCTGGGTCTTCAACGGAAACCGTACACGCCGTGAGGATGCCCGTGATGGCCTTGCCGAGCCCGTCACTGAACGACGCACGGAACGCGAACTGGTCATCAATTGTCGGACGCCGTAGCGTTACCGACAATACGACGTCGCCATTGTCTAGAGTCACCTTGAACGGAAAGGTTTGCGGGTTCATCGAATTGTCCTCCTGTCCTCACGATCCCCTCGGGAAGACGGCAACGAACTAGGCCGGAATGCGCTCGAACCGACGCCCGGCCAGCGTCAACTTCTCGGTGCGCTTGTCGTTCGACTTCTTGTTGAAGTTGTCCATCTCGTAATCGATGGCCACGCAATCGTACACGCGAATGCGCTCCAACTCGTCACCGTCGCGGTCGATCTGGACGAAGTCGATGTCCTCGTAGACATCGGGCTCAGATACGCCCTTGCCAGTGCTCGCGTCATGCTGCGCCTTGAAGCGGTTGTACAGCGACAGGTTCGTCGACAGCGGAGCCGTCACGACGATCTGTGCCATCTTCGTGGTGCCCGGCACGTCACGAAGCTCGCCCGCGCCCGCCGGGATTTCCGTGGTCGCCGTGGTCAGCTTGAAGGGACCGGCCTCCCAAGCCCAGCCGATGACCTCACCACCGCCACCTTCGAGACGCCAGTTGAACGGGTCGAAAAACGATTTCGGGTCGGCCATGTTATGACCCTCCTATCCCTTAGCTAGCGCTCGCAACTGTCGTGCGAGTGATGGTGATGGTCGTCCACTTGGCATCGTCACAGAACCCGAGCCCCACGGTAGCGTGGAACTCGCCAGCGCGCCTCACCTCGATAGGGTTCAGCGCGTCGCTTGTGTCGCAGTAGCGCAGCGGTTCTCCCGCCGGGATGCTCGGGTCTTCCGCTCCTGTGCTGATTTCGAAGGCTTCGGCCGGCGTGGTGCGCAGGTACTGATTCGCCTGCCTACCTGCCGACTGCCGCATCGAAGACGTGTTCTTGGAGTGCTTGACCCAAGCCCAGTTCTTCTTGATGGTCTCTTTGACCAGGATGGCAGCACGAGCGTGCCACTGGCGAGGCCAGTCTCCGGTCGTCTTGCAGTTGTCTCCACCATCGAAGTAGTACGGCGTACCCACATCTTTGTTGATGTGGTCCACATTGACGTCGGCGAGTCGATCCCTGAGACCGGGTATCAGTTCGGTGTCGGGAGCTTCCAGACCGATGACGTTTGTCATAGTTCCGGAATCCTGGTTAATTCCAGCCGCGCTCGTGAACGTGCTGTCCGGGTGGTTCGCGTCCACGTAGCAGAATTTGGCCATCTTAAACATTACCGGGTCGACATAGATTGTCGGGCCGGTGCCGAAGACGGTCGTGTTCGGGTTGGCGATGGCGACGCGCGGCCAAGCCGGACCAGCAGCGAATTCTGTGGTTCCGAAAGTGTTGGATGTCGCCCACGCCACCATGAGGTCGGCCGTCGCTGCCTGGACTAGCGTCGGCGTCGGGTGCAATCCGTAGCACGTGTAGTCGCGGTACAGCGCATAGGAATTTATGGCCGCGTGTATGGCCGCACTCGCCTGGCCGGGGATGGTAAACATCCGAAGATCGGGCTGCGTGTCGAGGGCGTACAGACCCGTGTGTCCCGCCGGATCGCCGATGAAATCCGCGTCCGCGAGTGCCGCGAGACCATCGTTCCCGCCGGCTGGGGCGGCGTGCGTGATACGCTGCGGCCGTGCCTGTGTTGCCGTATAGACGCCAACGAGACCAAGGTCCGCGACCGTGAACAATTCGGAACCCGTGCCAGCCGCGTTCACGATGGTGTTGACGAAGCGCGCGTTCGTCGGGTCGCTCGACAGATTCGTGAACATCTCCTGAGTGACGCCCGATTTCACGAACGCCAGATTCCAGTAGTCCACCGACCCGTTCGATGCCGCCGACACGACCGGCGTGTACGACTGTGCGTAGGTGCCCTCGTACTTGCCCGTTACGGTCAGCGTGTTCAGCGCCGTTGCGTTCGCTCCGATATGAGCGATGTTGTCGAGGCTCAACTTAAGCCGCGCCGTGCCGCCTGTTATCTGAATTCCAGCCGCCGCACCTGTGTGAACTGTTGCGATCTGGAAGGCACCGGAACCGAGAGAAGTCACCACAACCTCGCCAACCAGTCCGGCCGTCGCCTCAATAGCGGCCTTGAGTTCCGCATTCGTCACGTTGGAGATATCATCAAAGTGCGACACCGAAGTGCCCTGAACCGCCGCGGTGTTGAAGAGAATAACTCCGTTAGCCGTTCCGCCGGTAACCTCAACCCAACTCGCAAGACCTTCCTTGTCGGATTCGATTCGAACTTGTCCGCCTGTCTCGAAGACGTGGCAGTTGACGAGTTGCGTGTTCATCTGCGCGGCAACTGATGCCGCCGTGGTAGTGACACCTGCGAAGGTAACCGTCTGAACTAGGCCAGCGTTGATCTTCACGGTGATAGTTTTTGTATCCTGGTCGGCGATTGGCCACCCGACCGGTGCCGAATCGCGGAACGCCGCCGAAGCGTCGAACACGACGTTGACTGGAGCGCCAGGAGCATCAAGGTCAACATCCAGGTCGTCGCCGTTGACGAGCGTGAGATACGGCTGCGCGCCAGTGCTCGTCACGATGGCCGGAGTCGCCGCAATAGCATCGGTCGGAAGCGTCACGGCCGCCTTGACGGCCGTGAGAGTAAGCGGGTTCGCTGGGTTTACATAATGGCACGTCCGCACGACGTCCAACTGCATCCCCTTGCCGCCGCCGAGCTGGAAGAAATCCTTGATGCACTGCGGGATGATATAGGTGTTCGAGAACGAATCGCCGAAGTAGCGCCGGAACTCCTCTGGAGAGGTGACCGGAGTTCTAGTGAACGGTCCGCGTTCGAAGATGCCAACGACGCCGCAAATGGAAGTCGGCACACCCGCCACGTTGCGAGTGCCCTGCTTGAAGACGGTATCGATTCGTGCACGCCCGGTTTTAGCCATTGTAGCTGCCTCCTACGCGGTTTCCGCGTCGCATTTAAACGGTAGCACGCCACCCCGCAAAACGGGAAGAGTCGCGCCGTCACAGACCGTCCGTCGTAACAGTCGGCCCGTCTGGGTCGAATGCCGTCCATCCCGTTTCCGTAACCGGCAAGTCTTGAGCGCCCATGTCGACGCCACGCACCTCGAATTCAACTCGGAAATGTCGCAATCCGTCTCCTTGTGGGGCTACGTCAAACGCCGGAGCTCCCGTCATCTCCATCTCGTGATTCCATTGCGTTCCAGTCGGCGCGGCCGAGTCCGCCGGGATGCGCACCCACTTGACGATGGTGAAGAAATCCGACACTGCGTTGGCGAGGTTGATGGCTTCGTTATCGCTTCGGTCGCTCGTATACCCGTCCAGTTGCCAAACGAGGTGAACCGTCTTCTGCCGTTGGTGTCGATGCCACTCTGTTGTCGAACCCGTATTGAACTCATCCGTGGCAGTGACGTTGCCCCAATCCTTCGCTTCTGTAAGCGTAGGCCCAACCAGGTCAATGCGCGGCACGCATGCGACCTGTGGAATATCAAAGTGGTCTGTCGGACTGTCGTCGTAGTCACGAGACTTTATCCAATTTGTATTCGGTAGGATGTGCCGCCGGAATAAAGCGATTGTCTCTTCAATGACTCGTTGGAACGGCGTCACTGCAACCATCGAAGGGCGGTCGTAGATGTATCCGTTTGACTTCGTGACCGTCTCACCCGCGATGAGCGCTCCCGAATCCGTGAGGTTGGCAATCGTGACGTCCACGGAATACGGTGTCGTTGCACTGTGCAACCCGCGCCACTCCGGCACCTCGGCAACGGCCGTCGTTGCACTCGAAGAGAACGCCTCGGAACACCGAACGCCGTTGACCCACACCGCCACGGTCTGCTGTTCGTCCGTGCTCGTGTAGCCAGTCGGAGGCGGCACAGGTGCGATCCGGAACCCAGTGCCCGTCAACGTAATCTGATTGCGCCCCATCGTAGGGCCGGTGGACGGTGTGACCGTGGTGAGGGTAGGAACGGCCATCTATGACGCCTTCAATCCGATGCTCGCATCAACACGCCCCTGGAATCTCTTTTCAGCCTCTTCTCCCCATTCGACATAGGCGGGCTCCAAGAACGGACGCGCCGGAATCTTGCAGTTGAGCGTTTTCCCCACGGGCCACGGTGCGTTGAGAACGCCTTGCATCATGAGAAAAATTGAGAAGCGGTGCATCTTCGGAGTGACCGTTATCTTGTACGCCCGCGTCCCCTGTTCTTGAATCGCCGCGATGTTGGCAAGGCTCGCCCCGTTTGTCGAACGCGCCTCGCGATGCACTCCCACCGTCCACCATGCCGGTTGCTGCCGTTTCGCGTTGACACTTCCAATCAAGTCGCCGTTGTAGATGAGCGCCTTCGTGCTCCCGCGCTTGCCGCTTTTCGCACCCTTTCGCGGCAACTTTCGCATGGCAATTGTCATCGGCGACAGCGGCAGAATCTTGTGTCCGCCGGGAGCTTGGTCACGGAGTCCCTTAACTATCATGGACCGCAGAAGTTGCGCTTCTTGCGCGACGGCCGTGTTGACCGCCTTGTCCATCTTCTTAGCCATGCCCGTCGTCATGCGCTCTGCCTCGGACATGCCGTAAATCTTGAGCGCCGTCACGGTGTCACCCTGTCCCGCGTGCAATGCAGATACACGAGGTTCGGCCGTGGGTTCGTCAACGACAACCCGTGCCCTGCGCGTTCGATATTCTCGACTCGAACGTCTGTGAACGCTTCCACACTGACACTATGTATCGTGCGAATTCTCTCTAGTCGGTCACCGCGCGTGAATCGTGGCGCACCATCGGACCTTGTGAGCCCGCGTCGTTCGAGTTCTCGCATGTCTAGTGTCAGCACCAACTCGGCAACGTTGAACGCTCCTCCGGGAGTCATCTGTTGTTCGCCCCAATTCGAGCGGTCCACCTGGCACCTGACCGTGACAGTTGCGTGTTCGCGCCTCCCCTGGATGCCCGTCTGCGTTGAATCGACGACGGCCCTGACACCGCCTAGCAAATCGTTGTACCCACCTTGGGTTTCGGCGATGGTAGAGAAGATAAGCAGAGCGTTTGCGGTTCCTCCGGTCACTCGCAACGATGTCGTCGCAGTCACGAGGTCCGCTTCGATAACAATCGTTCCGTCCGACATGGCATACGCGCCCGCATCCGGAAGTGCAACGCTAATGACAGATGCAAGTTCACTCGCCGTTGCCATGGCGGGGTCTGCTAACGCCGTTATCGGAATCGTCACGGTCTGAACAGCTCCTCCGTTGACCTGGACGAGAAGAGTCCACGTCGGAGATGCTGAGAAATTCCACGGCTCCATAGTGGCGCTCGCAAGACTCGCTCGCGCCATAGCGCCCGTCCACACGCGACGGATGTCGGCCAGAAATGGAATGATTAGGTTCATGCCGGAATGACCCTGAAGATGTTCGTCATGGTTGGCGCACCCATCTCGTCGGTCAGGTTGAATATGAACAGCGGAGTAATCCCGTCGTCTTCATAGAAGACGTACTGATTGAGAATTTTCTCTTTCTTGTTCGTGACGACCTTGCGAATCATTTCTGTCGAGTTAAATATGGTCTCAAGTGTTTCAGTTCCTCCTCTGATATTCGCTTCGGAGGTTGTCACTGCGGAAACCACGTTCGAAATATCGACGTCGAGATGCGCGAGCAACGGAGACTCACTCACTCCAATCGCTCCTGCCGCTATAGAACCGGAGTTTATGGCATCCGTCTGAACCTGCCCGACGATGGAGCGACCAACTGGAATTATTTTGTACACCGAAGTCGTATCAGGTTCTGTGGTCCATGGTGGTGTGACAGTCGCTATTTTCGTTGCTCCATCATAGGCCGTGATGAGCCTCGCCTGCGCATCCCCAGTTCCCGTCGAGATGACAATCATTGAACCGTTGTAGACGTCAACATCAGCAGAAGAATTCGCAGCGAGTTCGACTGAAGAAGGCGACCCGCCCAGTGCCTTCCCGTGCCCCGTAAGGAGAATTCCGGAGAACGCGACTATCTGATACTCGCTCCCGATAGGTGGATTTATATCCCAATTTCTATCCACGATCGCCACCTTGGTTGCTCCGTCGTACTCGACGATCATGCGCGTCTGCCCCGCGCCAGTTCCTCCAGTTATGGCGATGAGATCTTCGTTATAGACTCGACTTTGCAAACTCGCCGCAGCATCCAGAGTTACCGAGTTATTGGCTACTCCTTCCGTTTGTCCATCAGTGATGCTTTGTGCAGCGAGCGCACGCAGACGCCTGCCCGCCGAGTTCGGCACATTATGCGCCGCCGCAGTCAACGATTCGTCCCAAATAAGATCTACAGCAGCCGCTGTCAACGAAGTGCGTACACAGAGATCTTCTGTCGAGACGAACGTAAGCGCCGCGTCGAGTAGCGTAAACTCGACAATATATTGACCGTCTGCAAGTGACGCAGGCTGCCATACGTAGCGCCACAAGGGCTGGGCGTTGACGAGCGGCGTGGAGGCCAGGTCTACCACGACGGCTCCGACTGCGCTTAGGTGATAGACTCGCACAGTGCCCGAAACGACATCCATTTTACGCGAGCCATCTGCCAATTTTGCAACTGTCTGGAGAGAGATAGTTGCTGGGTTCGTGTAGACGAGAATCATCCCAATGACCCTTTCAGATCCCGTCCGGGTCTATGCCAGCACTCACCATGGCAGCCTGACCGATAGGAGTCGACTCCGCCGCTTCCAGGTTCGCAGGCAACGGTGCGATGCTCGGTGGAGATACGATTTCAGGCATCTTCTGCGCTCCATAGCCGACCTGTGCACGTGCAAGCAACATCTGATTGATGACAGTTCGAAGGTCGTTCATCTCAGCACGGAAATCCGCAAGTTGCTTTGCGTGAGCTTCCGACTGCGCCTTGAGCAACTGATACGCGACCTCGGCATTGACCTTGGCCTCTTCACCCGAGTGGTTTGCGAAGAACTCCCAAAATCCGGGGAAGCCCATCGCCACCATGAGAACGATCGCAGCCGTAGGTAGACCTGCCTTTTTCAGAGTCGATGTTTTGTCGAGTAGGTTGTCCACGCTGGTCTCGACAACTTCCTGTGTTTTTTCTCTGGGCATGGGTTCCTCCTACGGACTTCCGAACGCAATCGACTTCCCGTACCCCGCGAGCACTTCCTGAATAGCGTCGCTTCCAGCCCACCCGGAACTTGCCGCAGCGGACGTGTCGGAGTAGGTGACCGCCTGATCGCGCGTGCGTAGCGACGTGATTTGGTTGGCTCGCGCCGCCAAGTCATCGGCCGTGTACATCGGGAAAAGGTGTTGCAGCACCAACGCCCGGCACGCCCAATTGATGAGCGGCGGCACCACGCCGTAGTCGATCGGCACCTGGCTTCCGTCACTCGTCTCGCCTCCGATGGCACCACGCGCCAGTTCGGTGTAGCCCCACACACCGTAGATGGTTGCGGCCTGTGAGCCCTTCTCGAAAGTGCACGTCCCGTACCACAGGCGGTAGAAGACGTCCGAATCCAAGTCGTCTGAAATCTTGAGTTGCGGAGCGGACAGGTCGCACATCTCGCCGCCCCGGAGGTGCCGGTTATAGACCTCCAACGTCGTGAGGTCTACTTCGGAACCGCCCGCTTCCATGTACAGCAAGGCAATCAAGGGCTCGGGGAGTAGTAGCGTGTCCGATGTCAGCGGCACGTCGAACCGCTGAATGGCGAACCGTGGGCCGAACGCTCGCTTCGTCGCGCGCTCGATGTACCGCGTTGCCCAATCGAGAGCCACCTGTACGCGAGCATCCGAGGCGTCCGCAACGGTCACACCTTCCGCGCGAATTTCGGCGACCGTCGCGTACCCGTCCAACTGAATGTCCGTGATAGACAGCGGCACCGGGTTGTCGGCGAGCGTCACCGGGTTGTAGTAGACCGCTCGGTACAGGTACGTGGTCGCTCCGTTCGCATCGCTGTAGTGGTAGCGTTCAACGACGTCACGCAACGGAACGCGCGTGGTTGCCCTGGAAATCTCGGTCCACGTCAACCCGACATCGATGCTGCGCTTGACCTTGATACGGGTCCACCCGGCCGCGTAGAGCACGTCCGGGCTCGGTACGTCGAACGTGAGGCGGACGGCGGCCATGGCCTAGGCGCTACGGTACTGGATATTCCAGTCGCCGTCGTTCGCGCCACCCGTTGCAGCAACGACCCTGACCCGAATGTACCGCGCCACGGCGAGCAGATTCGCGTTGAAGTAGGTTCCACCAGGGGCCGCAACTGGTGTCGCGCCCGTGAGCGCAACAGTGACGTCCTGGTAGACGCATCCGGCCGGAGCCGTCCCATCGTCCTGCATGGTCGCCGCAATGGTCGCCGTCACCGCGCCAGACCCGTTGCCGAGCACGAACTGGAATCCCGTCGACTGATTCCCGAACCGTCGCGAAATGTAGTAGTCGTATGTGTTGTCGACGCCGTTGACCACCGCCGCGACCTGGACGAAATCGGGCGTCTTACCTTGCTCCATCGCCGCAACGATGTCCGCCACGAACCCGTGCATCTTGACCGGCTGAATCTCGACACGGTACATGCCCGCGAAGAGTTCCGCGTTTCCGGAGACGAGAGCCGCGTTGGTCGCAGTCATCTGCAAGTAGATGCGGTCCCCGGCTTCACAATTTACCTCGAACACTTGGCCGAGCGGACCACCAACAAGGCAGTCGACCAGAATAGGAGAAAGCGACGTCCACCCGAGCGCGGCAACTGCCCCTACGCCGGTCCTCGTCTGTCCCCACAGCCACGGTGTGACCTCGACACGGCAGTTGAGCGCGGATGCCTGAGAGGCCGTGAAGCGCACGATTACAGATGCCAGGTGCCGACAGTCCGTGCCCTGCGTGACGACGGTCGGAGCGGCCACGGGAACAAGCCCCGTGACGGTCTGAACGAACCCGAGCGCGCGGTCGGCGATGGCTGCGCTGCTGTTGTAGTTCTTCATCATACCCTCGCCGCGTCGCTACCGCGCCGCGCGTTACTCGGTCTTCGTCGGTGCGGCCCTCGAATCCATCTCGCGCCGCGCCCAATCGCGCAACTTCGCCGCACCGTTCTCATGCACGAACGTGAGGTCGTCCGCGGAAAGAGACGCCTTGATGGTTTCCAGTTCCACAACTCCCATGCGGCTCGGCATCGAACGGTCTGTCACCGCCGCGACGATGGCGCGGAAATCGAAGGACGGCACGTCGGCTGTCTTCTTCTCGACCTGCTCATCTTCCCCAGTCGCGTTGCGTCCTTCCGAAAGAATCTGCTCGACCGTCTTGACCTGCGGTTCCTTCACGCGCTCGTTCGTCCCGCGCACGCCCATGATGGGAGCTGGAACGCCCGACTGCCCGACCTGCGCCCGCGCCTGCGCCTGCTTGTCGACGGCCGTCTTCAGTTCCGTCATGTCCTCGGCAACCAGCTTGCGGAACACGGGGAGGTTCGGCTTCCCCGGCTGGCTGAAGTAGTACGAGTCCGGCTGGTCCGGGTTCTTTCCGGTCAGCAACTCAAACAGCGGCACCGTCTTGTCACCGAACTTGATGGGCTTGTCCGGTTCCTTGATGGGTACGATGGGGCTCGGGACGAACGCCGCGCCCTTCGCCGCCATGCCAGCGCGGAACGACATGACACCCGAGATGGTGAACCCCTTGCGGACGTTCCCCACCTGCGGGTTGTACTCAACCATCTGGACTGCGTAGACCTTGGTTTTCTCTGACATCTCTCTACTCTCCGTTTCTGATCGATCCCCTGAGTAAAGGGGCAAACGGCCGCACGTTACCGAGGGGATCGGACATCCCGTGCGGTCGTCGCCCAGGTCCCATCGCGATTACTCGCAGAGGAACGTCGCGTTGAACTCCGTCGCGGACAGGTTCGTGGACGGAGCATCGTGACCTACGTCGACGTTGGTCTCCGTCATCACCTTGAGCAACTTCGCTGTCGAACCCACGACAGCCGTGGTGTCGAACAGGTAGACCGCGTTGGCCGTGCCGCCCGTGACCTGGAAGGACGCCGTTGGTCCTTTGAGGTCCGTCTTCACCGTGACCTGGACGCCGTCGTCGTACGCCTGCAAACCCGCGATGGCATCAATGCTCGCGGCGAGATGCGCCCGCGTGGTGTGCGCACCGGCCAGCGTGAGCGTTGCTGCGACCGCGCCGTTGAGTTTGTAGATGATGGTGTTCGTGTCCTGGTCCGCCACCGGCCACGCGACAACCTGCGTGAGTAGAGTCGCCGGGGTCTCGGTGATGATCGGGCGATATACTCCGCAGTCTCCCGGAACTGCGGCCACGGGAACCACACCACCGTCTTCGCAGGTCGTCTGCAAGATGGTCGTGATTGCCGACCCGCCGTCCGGGTATGCCGCATCGCCGGTCCAACGGACCGTGCGCGCCTTGAGGGAAACACCGGAGCCGTCGCCAGCTTCGTTTGTCTGTGCCATCGTGACAATCGCCATTTCATCCTCCATCGGCGGTCACGCCGCCGTGATTCACTTCGCCTTCGAACGGTGGTGCCACTAGGCGGGGCACTATTCCGCCTCACAAACTACGCGACAAGCACGTTCTCGATCTTGACCGCCGCCTCTTCCTCTTCCATCGCGCAACCGACGCGATAGGACCAGATGAAGTGGACACGGCGAGCCCGCTTGTCCTGTTCCATCTCCATCATGACCTTGCGCCAGTAGGAGATGATGATGTTCTCCGGGTCGGTCAGAATGACGTCGGTCAGGTTCCCGCCGATGCCGAGCGTGTTCGGCCACCCGCTGAGAGCCAGCAGGTCGACGTCGAGCTGCGCCATGCCGCCGCCGAGCTTCGTGAGCATAGCATCGCCGAGCGCGCCGATACGCGACGATAGTTCCTTGCGGTACTTCCGCATCTCGGTGTGGCTCATCATGAACTTGAGCTTGTTCATCTGTCCCAAGAACTCCTCGGGAAGCGTGGACAGAGCCTCTTCGAACTTGTCGATGTCGATGGCCGCCGACAGCGCGTCCACGACGTTGGTCGTTACGAGCGTCCGCAGACCGTCGAACGGAGTGAGGTCAAACGTCGCCGACGTGGTGTCGCCGTTGAGCACGTTGTCCTGCGTGTCCTTCCCGATGAGCTTCCCCATGTATTCTATGAGATGGGATTCCAGGTTGTTCCGCATGACGTTGTCTTCGAGTTGCGAGTAGGTCAGAGAGCACTCCGCTACAAACTCGTGCGTCTCTAGTTTTACTTCGGACAGCACCGGGGCGCTTCGCTGCGCCAGGGACAACGCATTGCCAGCAACGGGCTGGTAGTGCGCGACACGCCCGACGAACTTCATCTTCGGGATGTACTCCTGTGTGCTTCCCTGCGTGATGGTCCGCGCGAGCGGAAGCAACTCGGTCGCTGCAACCGCACGGTCAATGAACGTGTTGAACTTGGTCGGGGCCAACTCGCCGCCATCGGTCCGCAGCGCATAGTGCGCCAGATCGGCCTTCTGGATGAGTTCCGCGTTTGACAGTGCCATCTCTTCCTCCGTGCGGCGTTATGGCCGCCCTGTGTAACGGGCCTTGTATGATGGCCCGGCGGTTCCTTTGTCCACGACAGCCTCGCCATTCGGATGCATCCCGGCAAGTGTCGTCGCCGGGCGTTGTATTCGAGATGTTTTCGAGAGTGCCATTTTCAACTTCGTCTCCAAGCTCTTCACGGTATCAACCAGCGCCGATTTCTCTTTCGATAGAGTCGCGACGCTGTCGTTCGCTGCTTTTACGGTAGCATGTAGACGCTCAATCTCGTCAAGTGTCGGGTCGTGTATAGGTGTCGGGGGTGTCTCTGCTTTATCTACAATCCGCGCCGACAATTCAGCCAGTTCCGCACGCATTGCAAGAAACGCCAGATGGTTCTTCGCGGCTTCCTCTTTCGGCTTCTGCAACTCCGCTTTGAGGTCGGCTGGAAGCAAGGCGTCAACCGGGTCGGCTTCGTCGTATGAGACTTCCACGCCGTTGTCGAGAGCGGCGCGCACGATGCGAGCGTACACGCGGGCGCGAGATGCGTCCTTCGTGTATTCCGCAAAGTTCTGCTTGAATCGAGCAAGGGCGTTGCGGATGCGACCCAAGTCCACGGAGTTCTCTTCGGTTCCCATGGGGTACTTGAGATTGACTGGGTCGGCGTACATAGTTTCCGTTGTCGGGTCTCCGGCCGGATACGACAGAGCCGCATCTTCTCGCGCCTCGATACCGTAGGATTCCGCGCGCTCGGCCAACGCCTTCTGCTTGTCTTCGTCCGTGGCGTCCGCCGCCGGGACACGCTTCGCAATTGCACTCGTGCTCTTGAGCGCGAAGTGATGGTCACGACCTCCGTGGTTCGCACCGAAGTCCACCAACGAGATGTAGAACGGACGCACGTTCGTCAACCTCGTGACGTCATCGTCCTTCTCTTCCGGCTTTTTCGGCTTGCATCCCATCGTTGTCACCCTATCTGCCAGTGCGAGTTGTCCGCAGCGTAGGCCACGTAGGTCAGGCTGTTCACCGTGTCGACGCACTGGTCACCAACCTTGGACGCCGTGACGTTCAGGTTCGGATTCCCGGCCCATGTGTAGATGTTCGGGACATGCGTCGCGACCAGATCCCGCAGCATCACCACGGCACCTTGTCGAATTCCAACGACGACTTCGTTTATCGACAGCGCTGTCTTTGTGGACGCCGACGTCATCGGCAACACGACCGGAGCCGAGAGCGGACGCGCCGCAAGCGTTACGTACATCAAGCCAGGTGTCGGGCAAACGATGGAGCCCGCATTGACGGTAACGGTCCCGCCGTTGGTTCCCGACCGCAGAACGATGTTGCTTCCCCATGCAACAGTACTCGTACCGACATTCACAGTCCACGGTGCGCCGTCCTCTATGATTCGAATGTCTGCATCCTCGCGCAACGCCTGAACCCACTGGTCTACTCTTTCGAAGTAGCCACCCGCGTTGTTCATCGTTGCGAAGAACGGGTCTTCGAATTCATCCGGGGTCGGCATCAACATGAGAGTGGTGAATCCCATCGCTACGGGCCCTCACCGTCGGATGGTACCGTCTGCCCAAGGCCGCCGATGCTGTAGGCATTGAACGTGCCGTCCTTGATGGCCGCCCAATACTTTCCGTCCGTCTGCCACTTAGTCGTGGACAGCCATGTGCCCACCTTCACGGTGTACTCGCCAAGCAAGAACTCGGCGCGGCAAATCCAGTTCTCAACGACGTCCACCCGCTCGTCCATGATGGCTTCGAACGAGTGCATGAGGTCTACCGAGCCACCGTTGCAGGCCCAGTAAATCATGGCCTTCTCAATGTCGTCGGCAGTCGTTTTCTGCTTCTGTGTGTCTACGGTTTCGGGCTCCATGACGATGCCCGTTGCCAGCCCCATCTCCGTCTCTTCGGCCTTAACCGTGAGACGGCTACAAAGCACGCCAAGCATTGCCGCGTTCATCTGAACGACGCGCTTCGCAACTGCATCGTCAACCGGCTTCGGAGGTGGTGCGGCCTTCGGAACCATGAATACGAGGTCTTCGGACACAACTCTCTTGACGCTAGGCACAAGGTCGATTTCAGCGACCTTCGTGAGCACGCATCCGTCGCACGGCGCACCGAGCGGAGAGCCCGTGTAGTCCGCCGCCGCCTTGGAGATTGCGTCTGTCAGCGGGTCGCCGGACAACACGGTGACATCCGCGCCATCCTTGTCGAGCCCTTTGTAGATGGAAAGCGACATGGACTACTTGTCTGCCTTGCCGGTGTAGCGGTCCTTGTACGAGCCAACCGCCATCGAACGCTTCGCAGCTTTCTTGTCGACCGGAGTGCCCTTCTTCCAACCGCACTCGGGGCAAACGTCATCGCCGCCCATGGCCGCGCCGCACTGCTCGCACGTGTCGGCCTTATTCGCGTCTTCCTCTTCCTTGGCCTTCTTTGCAGCTTCCTCTTCGGCCGCTTTCTTCGCGGCTTCGTCGGCCACCTTCGCGGCATCGGCCTTCATGGTGTACGCCGACTTCATCGCCTCGCCGACTTCGGCGACAACCGCAGCGTCTGGCGGTGTCTCTGACTTGCCGAGTGCATCGCAAGCAGCAACCACGGCCGCGCTGATGTCATACTCGCCCTCGGCGGACTTCGCCGATAGCAACTCGACTGCCAGTTGCACCGCGATACCCTGCTTTGTCACGACCGCATCGAACGCCGCTTTGGCGGTGACACCCGATGCGAACGCCGCAACCGCCGCGTCGATCTTGTCCAACTTCGTGTTGATGGCCGTGAGGTCCACCGGTACCGGCTCCTCGGCGAGCACTTCGATTTCGAACTCCGCGTCATCCTTCTCGACCTTGGACGCCTTTTCGAAGTTGGCCTTGAGCACCGTGGCACGGTCGGCGTTCGGCTTCGCGAGAAGCGCGTCCGTCTCGGACTTCGCGAACTCCGTGAACTTCGCCAGCGTCATCGTCTTTTTCTCGGTCTTCATTGATGGCTCCTTCTTGGCTCCGGTACTTTGAAAACGTCTCCGGTCGGGACCGGAAATTCAAGGCCCGCCAGTTCGACCGGCAAGGCCGTGGGAAGAAACGTCAAGGCGCGAGTCACTGACATGCCGCCGTCTCCGACACACCGCAGGATGAAACGGACGGCCATCTCGACTCGCCGTTCAGCATCAATTTTCGACATCGATTCAGCATCGCCGAATGACTCCTTGACGGCCTTTACCACCCCCAAGGTAGCACGCTGCAACGCCTTGGGGTCAAGACTGAGGTCGCCAAGAGAGGCTAGTCCGATGGGCTTCTTGATGATGATTTCCAATGCAATCCCCTTTCAGATTACCGGAATTGTCGTGCAACGGCACGACATATGGAATGGTGGTAGCGCAACGCCCGCCTCGGTTGCAAGCGCGTCGCCTGACACGATCGGTTCGTGACGTCCCGCATCGTTGAAGCGCGCGATGTCAACGCCACGGTCGGTACGAAGAACCTTACGCCCCGTCTCCGCATCTAGCTTCACTCCGACAAACGGATTTGCCTCTCTGAGTTCCGCGATGTTCTTCGCTTCTGCAACCGCCTCTTGTATCTTGCTCGCGTTGGATACGGTAATCACCTGACCATTAAGATAACCGCAGACCGCGCACATCCTCTCATCTTCAAGTGCAACGATTTCGTATCGTGTAACTTCGGCGTCGCGGTATGAAGAAGTCTGCGAAATCGACCGCGCCCGTTCGATGGAATTGCTCGCCACGACATTGGAATAGTTCACCCCATACTTCGCCCACAGTTCGGGAATCTCCGCACGCAGTTCCATCCCAATAGCCTCGCGCCCGAGCCCGTCACGCAACCCACGCGCCACGATTTCCTTGCCCCGCGCCGTCAACGCTTCCGATTCAAGTCCGAGCTGGTCACGCACGAACAACCCGGCTTGGTCGCCCACCGCGTTCACCGCGTCAAGGTCCGGCTGCGACAGGGTAGCCGAGATGCGCGGGAGCATGGATTCTTTCAGCCGCTCGCGAGTCAGTTCAGCGAACGGCACGGCGTGCGCCGTTGTGGTATTGCGCCATTCGGAGATGAGGCTTCGCACGTCCGCCTGCCTGAACGCTGCGACCGCCGCCGCCCATACGCCTTCGCGTTGCGCCTCCGTCATGCTCGCCCACTCCGCGCTTTTAAGACGGTCAGTGAACCTGTGGAACTCTTCGTCGGACCACTCGTCACGCACCTTGGCAAGCGCCGCCGCGAGTTCCGCCACGGCCAGCGATTGCGCGTCGACTGCCGCCGCCTCTTTGCGAACGCCGTTCGTGTCGACGTACCAATCGTTCCGGTCCGGCCGGTCCACCTCGTCTATCGTCTCGATTCGCTGCCACAGGATTTGGTCGGACTCTCCGATGGTCAAGGCGCGGTACAGGTCCACCGTCGCTCCCGGTGCCGCCATGGACTTCTCGCAACACGAGCACGACTTCGCGGGCAACGCAAGCATGGCATGACGCCTAGCCGATTCGATGTTGGCCGCGTTCAGCCGTTGTGGATTCTGCCTGCCATCGGAACTGCGCACGACCATCGCGAACCCATATGCAGCGCGCCACGTGCCAGCCCTGACCTTGAGCGCGGCACATGCCACCATCCTCTGAGGGTAGTAGCGCAACGGCCATAGAGTAGCGTAGCCGTCGTTTGCACGGGTTCGTATCATCGGCCAGTCTTCGGCCAGATGTCGGCGAACGTGCCGAACTTCACACGTTTCTTCGGCTTCTCGACGAACTCGGGTTCTTCGTCTCTCTTGTCCGTGACCGGTTTTGGCCGGTCCTCGTCTTGCTCGTCACGGTTTCGTTGCTTCGACTGTGCCACTGGTCGGTCCCCTCGGTTTTCCTTGCACGCCAGGTATCGCCATGGCGCGCTCCATGATGTCCTCGCCTATCTTCGCAGGTGGTGCGCTCGTAACGGCCCGCCCAGCGTTGATGTAGAACCATTCACCGCACCGCGCCGTGCAACCGCATCTCATCGGTTGGTCGAACGTCGGCGCGGCCGGGTCGCCTATCTGCGCGGCGTACACATGCACCCGCTTTCCGCAGAACGGACAGCACAGGCGCCAGTTGTTTGTGGGGTGCCCGTGCGGGTCTATGTGCCGGATGATTTCGCCCGGTCCCGGTCGTGCGTACCCAGCGCGCTCGGGAATCGGCAGAACGTGGTACAGGCCGTCGTACATGGTCTACTCTTCCAGGTGTCGAACGGCCGCCAACTCGTAGCCGAACCGCGCGAAGTAGTCTTTCAAGATGCCTTGCGCCAGCGCCCGCTTCTCGGGTGTGCCGTCCGGTCCGAACGCCCCAAGCAACTCCGCACCCACGCGGTCCGCCGGGACGCCGAATTGCTCGGCCGCCAAGCCCGCCAGCGTCAACGCCAACGGCTGCGTCATCCAAGGCGCGTCTATAGGGTCGAGTTCCACGTTGAGGCCCTTGGCGGCGATACTGCGCACGTCTGCCGGGATGAGCCCGCCTCGGTTCGCGAAGATGTCCGTGGCCCGCGCAAGCTGTTCCGGGTCCGTCGTGTCCGGCCCGTTGCTCACGAACTTCCACAAGTAGACACCGAGTTCCGGCATGAGCCTCGTGTTCATGACCCAATCGAACCCCGAGCGCGGCGTCGAGAAAACATGCGTGTTCGCGAACTCAATCGAGGCGTAGGCGTTCGCCCGCGCCAAGGCGTCTTGCACGTCCCCGGTCAGAATGCGAGGAAGACGGAATGCGCTCCGCACGTTGTCTCGCTCCGCAGCGCAGTAGAGCAGGTGGGTCGCGTCCTCTTTCATGTCGCCACGGAAGGACATCCACTCTACCTTGGGTTGTTCGACCTTCTCGCCACGAGCTCCCGGCGGTGCGACAAGCTCGATAATCAGCGGCGTGTGGAAGTTGGACCTCCCCTTGATTTTCGTGCGGATGTGGTTCTCCAGTTCTTTCCGCACGTCCTGGCTCAAGATGCCGCCGATGATAATCCACGCGCCCGGCGGGATGCACTTGTCGTCGAAGTAGGTGAAGTTGACCTCTTCGGCCGCTCGTATCCCGAGCACGTTCGGAACTTGCCCAATCCACAGTGGCTCGCCCGATACGGACAGCGGAGAGTGAAGCGGGAAGTATAGCACCTCGGTTGCCGGGATGGGCTTCGCCACCGCCCTCCCGCCCTTGACCGTCTCGGCACGTACCATCGCGGCTTCGTTGTCGTACCATTTACCAGTCGCTTGTGAGATGCAACGCGGGTCGCCGAACTCCTTGAAGTATTTTCGCACCGCGCCGACTTGCTGAACGTAGATGCTGAACTGAACGTCCCGCGCCACGTCGCGCGTCGAAATCGGAGACACCGGAATCTGAACGTCCACCTCGACCGGAGGCGGCTGCTTTGCCATCGGAAGGATGGTGTGCGCCGCGATGTAGCCGACCTGCGTCGGGTCGCCGGTCTTGTCCCGCGCGAACTCGAACACGCCGTGGCCTACCCCGTGCTGGTCCTTCCGCATCCGCTGGCGCAATTCGATGAACGGTGCACCCGTCGGCGCGGACTCGAACCACGCCTCCGCGCGAAACTTCTGGATGGGCAATTGCCGCGACAGGATTTCAAGGCGCTCCGCAACCTCTTCGTCCGGCACCTCGTAATCCGTCTCCCAATCTTCATCGCCGCTGTCCTGCGACGCCTCGCGCGCTTCCGCCTCGCGCTCCAACACGATGGCCGCGCGCACCTGGTTTTCAACATCCTTGTCGTTGAGGTCGATACACGGCTTGAAGCGATGCCCCCACCCGTCGATTCCCGTCGCCATCGCGTCGAGACACTGAGGCAGAATCGAAGACTTCTCGACGATGGACAGCAACGACCCCGGCGGATACCGAGGTGTCAACGCACCCGAGTTGGTCCACGCCTCCTTCTGGTCAACCATCGCCTGCAACGCTTGCTTGGCAACCTCTTCGTCTCCGCCGGAACTCGCGCGGGCTATCAGTTGCAGCGAGGCTTCGCTATCTGTATTCGTCGTCGCCGTCTTCGGTGTCTTCTTCACGTTGGTCCTCCGGCCGACTGGATTCGTCGCCGCTTCCTGCCCGCCCCACTAGGGTAGCACCTCGCGCCGCCCAACGGTCAAGCGCGTAGAACCGAGCCGCATCGATCGCCATCGTCCACGAATCACATAAATCATCGTGAGCCGCTATCCCGAAATCTAGCAACTCCTCGATGAGATTTCCGCGTTCGGGTTTGAACTTCGGACTGTCCGGGTCCAAGTGGTCGAGAAACACGACGTTGCCGCGTTCGAGGAATGGAGTCACGGCCGTCAACCGCTGCAACTTGTTTCCCTTCGTCGTGAGGTTCTTCACCCTCTCAACTATTCCGAGCAACGCCGGGTTGTCGTTGAGCACCCACTGTGCAAGGTCGTTGCCGATGGACTCGATGAGAATCCTCCGCGGTCGCCACGTGCGGTACGACTTCTGAACCCAATCGGATTGTTTCGACCTCGTGATCTTCCGCTTCTCGGCGTCAACGACGAACACCGTTTCTGTTGCCTGGTGAATCGCAATGACCACTTCCGCAGTGAAGTCGTTGCGCTCCGCCGTCTCTGTCGCCACGTCGTAACTCGTGAAGATTTCCAACTCGGACATGTCGGGCATTGCCTCGGGTCGCACGTACTCAATCGAACTCGGCTGAACCGGGGACTCGGATTCATCTTGCGGCTTATTCGCGAACCCACGGGCGTATTCGGTCGCGCCGATGAGTGCTCGCCTGTCCCGCAACCACGCCGTGCTGCGGCGCTCCGGCCAGATAGAAGCGTACCCCGTGATGGCGTAGAAACAGACGTTCCAGTTCCCGCTCTCCATCATCTTGTGGTTGAGATCTAGACGATGCCACAGAGTACATATGCACCACACACGGGACTCGGGACCGCCGAGGTTCAACCAGTCCGACTCCCACGCCTGAATCACGGACTCGCGCAACGCCGGCGTCGTGAGCGCGTTCCTGCGACCCACAATGTCGTCACCAATGAGGATGTCCACGCGCCCGCCAGTCGCGCCACCGAGCACGCCTTGCGCCTCAACAGACGGGTCCTTGTCGATGAGCGTCCGCTGTACCGTGATGGACGTTTTCGACCAGTTATCGGCAGACGGCTTGAGGTTCGGGAACACCTCGTGTACATGCGGGTTCTTCTCGATGTGCCGCTTGATTTCACCGAGGCGCTTGACGGCCGCCGGTTGGTCCTCGCAAGCTATCTTGATTCGCAGGTTCGGATTGCGCCCAAGCTCCCAAATGACGCGGGCGATTACGACGGACGACTTGCCGTGACTGCGAGGTGCGATAATCAGCACGCGCTTGTTTTGCTCAAGCGCCGCAATCCATTCGTCGTGAAACCACTGCAACGTGACAGGCCCGCCGATTTCGCTGTCCTCGATGCAGTATTCCATGAACGCCGCGAAGTCGTTGCGCGCCGCGTGAATGCGAGCCCACCGTATCGACTCCATGCGGGCGTCTTGCTCGGCTGGCGTCGCGGGCTCGATGGACGGTCCCGGTGTGAACAGATGCCCGACAGGGGGACGGTATCGCGGGTCAACGGTGAGTTCGGGGGGGGTCACGGCTTCGGTTCGGTCAACTGAGGATGCACTGGCGTCTCGGTTACTGTCGTCGCCCCTCCTGGCACCTCAACCGTTTCGACCTTGATGGGCTTGCAACACGAGCACCGCGCCGGACCTTGGCGCTGCCACTCCTTGCCGGTCGCCGTGGTGACGAGTTTCGTATGGTAGCCGTTGATGCCGCGCCCCCCACACTTCTTGCACGTGCGCTTGGGTCGATACTCGATGACGACTTTGGACTGAACACCCCTCGTTTCGGATTCTGGAGTCACTTGGAAACCTCCAACTTTTTCACAGAGAAACGAAGCGTCGTTAGGTCATACCCGCGCTCCTTCAATTCCTTCGTCAACGACAGTCCGTCTCGCCCAAGACACAAGCACTGATACAGGAGATGCCCGTCTGCGCCTTTTACTTCATCAAGATTGAAAATCAAGTCGCGCTCGCGCTTCGACCACTTAACGGACAGGCCGCTCACTTCGCAAACTCCTTCTCCGCCACGCGCCCCTTGGACGTGATGGCGTAGGTGTATCGCACCCTTCCGAGGTCCGTCGTTTCCATCTTGCGTTCCATGTAGCCCATCTCAACAAGGCGCAGGAGAGCGCAGTTAGTCGTGGATACCAGGCCGTATGGGTTGCGCCCGCCATAGGTCGACCTCGTGTCAGCACACAGCGCTTCGGTCAGCGCCATCGCCGACCAGCGTCCGGGTAGCTTGGACGTCAACCGCAGTATCGCGGATTGCATCCGACGGTGATTTCGCGTCGTCTTGATTCGTGCCATGCCCACAAGATAGGGCTAGCGATTGGAAATGTCAAACGGGATTGGCTAGCGGTCGGCGTCGCGCTCGACCTCGAAACGCATCAACGAATCAATCCGAGCGCGGTTTGTACGTGCAATGGCAATCGCTTCTGCGCGCGTCACGGGAACGCCGTGCTCGTCATCGCACTCGACATGCGTGTCGACGTAGACGTCGTTGTCGGATGGGGTCTGAAAGTTCATCCGCGCACGCAACGGGTGAACAGCGATGGAGTCCCAACGGCCACGTTGCTAATTCTGCATGGATACGCCGTCGTATCCGTTCCTCCGATTGATGAACAGTGAAAATCAAATACGTCAGAGCCGTACATGGATGGAATGTACCCCAACTCCGCATATCCGTAATCCGACCACATGAGTTGCCAGCAATCCGTCCCAGCCCACATGGGCCAATCACATTCGTATCCATCTAGTATAATGGGGTCGTCGAGTCGCCACAACGCCGCCATCTCATCCTCTGTCGGCATCCGCCAATCATCGAACCCCCCGAGCGTCAATGGCTCGCAGTAGTACCAGAAGCCCCACGCCCAATTGCCCTCGCTGGAAGGGCTTACAGTGGCCTCCCAGACCTGCCCAGTGTCAGGGTCGCACACTGTGCCGGAGGGCATCTCGACGAACCCACAGGCGTTGAGGTCGGGTTCAGTATCGGTATCAGTGTCAGCATCGGAGTCCGTATCGGTGTCCGTATCGGTATCGCTGTCGGAATCAGAGTCCGTATCAGAATCGACATCCGTATCCGTGTCGGAATCAGAATCGGTATCGATATCTGTATCAGTATCGGTGTCAGAGTCGGCATCTGAGTCCGTGTCCGTGTCGGTATCCGTGTCCGTCCCTGCCATCTGACAGCAAATAAATTCTTCAGTATCACAGGTGTATTCGCTGTGCTGCGTACCACCAATACCCATGCAGTTACTCACTGATATGCACAAGTACAGGCAAATACTCTCAGTGTCAGTGTCCGTGCCCGTGTCGCTGTCGGTCGTAGCGTCCGGCCCCGAGTCCCCATCACTATCGGTGTCCGTGTCGACATCCGAGTCCGAATCGACGTCGGTGCCCGCATCTCCACCGTCGGGCTCGTATACAGTCGCCGGGTTCGCTGAACACCCCAGAATCAAGGTCGCTAGAATTGTCGTGATAGTCTTCATTTTCTTCACCTCTATATTTAGCATAGTGCTACAGGTTGCGCTTGTCAAGTTGTTTCCCTTCGATTTTATGACGGCAGGTCGTGACGCCCTTGGTGCACCTTCCCGATTCATCCCGAAACGTACACGGAGACTCGGGAGGTTTGGCGCAACGACAACGAGAAACCAGCAACATGGGCATGGTTGGTTCGTCGTCTTGCGTTAGGCACTCTATCTCAACCGTCGGCCCACGCGGAGAAGGCAGAGAAATAGGACGGGTTACTTCATCTTCTCGGTCCACTGAAGGATTGTAGCACGTGGCAGGGTACCGAACTCAAGTGCCGACTGTATGGAGACAGAACCTTCCTCCCGTGCGGGAATGGATTCCCTTCACTCATTTTTTAGACTTCGGTATCCGTCATCTATAACCCGATGAGGACAGGTGGTGAACTGCTTTGTACAGTTTCCAAAATTGTCCCGAAAACTACAGTTTCGAGTGTACGCGACATCGTAGTAAAAGTTCTTTTCATCTACAAACACCACGTCGTCTTGCAAACCTGGTTTTCCACACCTGAAAGTGCGTCGTAGAGGAGGTCTGACAATTCCCTCGCCAAACATACCACGACTGTATCATGGGAACTCATCATCGTTCACTACCTCCTGCGTCGTCTGTTCCCTCTTGCTCCACCTCATCACTCGCTAAGTGCTCCGCCGGTTCGGGTGTCTCGGTCTGGCACTCCCGTTCGTACTCCGCGCTCCAACTCCGCACGAGCGCCCCGAGGATAGTGGCCGTGGTCGCCGCCGCGAGCGTCGTTACTCCAAGCCCCAAGTCCCAGCCTTTGCGCTCCGCGTCCGTCGCGTCCTTCGGGATGATTGTCGCCAGCCCGCCTGCACCGGTCAGCCCGACCAGCCCAAGCACCACGGCGCTTGCCGTGTCCCGGCGGTTCAAGATCCGCTGACATTCGGCATCCGCCTCGGCGTCCGCCTCGGATTGCAGTTCGATGGACATGGGCATCATGTTGCCGGCACCGGCAAAATGATACTCGGCGTCATCGTACTGACTCGCCGTGATCTGCGAGTGCGACTCAGTGACCGGCGTGATGGAGTGCGCCACCGGAGAGCAACTCGACACCAGCACCACGAGCGTGACGAGTAAGATGATCCAGGCGACCATCTGTAGTGCCCCGGAAATGATGACGAATTTGTCCCAGTTGTCCTTCATCCTATTCTCCTCTCCTCGATTTCGAACCCGTACACCCACACCCAATTGTCGCGGTCGCGCGTCCAGGCGTCGACTAGGGGGCGTGCGCCGTAGAGCCGATTCCAGTAGATGCCGAACACGTCACGCGGCGCGTGTGGGCCGATGGTGACCAGGGTGCGCGTCCCCCAGTGCATCATCCCCTCGCGTACCGCGTCCTCATCCGTGATCTCGCCGAGCCGTTCCGCGCGGACGGACGTGATCCGCAGGACGAACGGAGCGAGCGCGGCGGGCATGATGCGAGAGGATTTCCAGCCGATTTTCGCGTGCGGATGAACCGAGATGTGTTTGAAGCGATACGATGTACTGCATCCGACCTGTGCTGGGAAGTACGCGCACGTCGCCGCGACGAGGTCGTTGAAGCGGTGACAAGGACGAAGGTGCACGCTGTTGTCGTCCCATCGAATAGATGGAGCCGGAAATCCAAGTGCGTCGCTGGGGCAGTATTTCCAGAACATGCGACCCTTGGCATCCGGTGTCGCGCGCTTCTCCGGCCTTCTCGTCATGCTCTTGAATCCCAACGAAATCGCTCTCATCATATCATCCGAGAATGCAAGCCTCTTCACGTTGCTTCCTCCTTTTCTGTTTTTTCGCTTCCCAATCGCGGACGTTTTTGCAGTTCTTGCACCATTCATTCCAACCAGGACGTCCCATACTTCGGCGGTAGAATTCCGCTACCGGCTTTCTCTTGTGACATGATGTGCAAATTTTG